>Ga0137374_10002398_pt1 | contig 21998 bp, 16 predicted proteins | sample SagtaG_20_FD_104811 | JGI IMG/M metagenome (GOLD analysis project Ga0137374, IMG submission 104811) | Vadose zone soil microbial communities from Sagehorn Ranch, Mendocino, California, USA - Sage1_R_100_16 metaG | ecosystem: Environmental > Terrestrial > Soil > Vadose zone | place: USA... | reverse complement strand
CGAACACCGATTTTTGAATCAGCGCATCGAAGAAGATCGCTGCCGGGTAGAGAGCGAGAACGACGCCCGCGAGAAGGCCGACCCGTCGCGAGAACAGACGCCACCCGGCGTACGCGAGCGCGGAGCATGCGAGCGACCCGATGACGGCTTGAACCAGCCGTACCGCGAGCAGATTGTGGCCGCCGAGCGCGTAGACCACTCCGAGAAAGTACGGATACAGCGGCGCCTGATAAAAAACGTCGCTGCCAATCCAGTCGCCGCCGGCCAGGCGGCGCGCCCACTCGTCGTATCCGCGCGCGTCGCCGATGAGCACGTTGAAAAAGGGCGAGACGCGGAGCTGCCAGACATGCAGCACTCGAACCGCGAGCGCGAGGAAAAATATGGCTGCGGCCGCGCCGGTGAAGCCTCTTGCCTCAGAAGGGGCCACCTCCTGCTGTCCTCCGGGAAGGCTTTTGGTCGCGTGTTTCCGTCGAGAACTTGAAGAACGCACGTCTGGGGTTCGTATACTAGGCCATTGGGCTAAAGCTAAGACTAGCAGCCGTGACACAGATGCTCATCGGCCTGGCGGCGCTCGTGGCCACAATCGGCAGCGCTTCCGCGCAACCGAATGCCGACCCGTTCGTCGTCCCACGCGACGCAAAGGCGAGCGTCATCGTTTTCACGACAATCGATTGTCCAATCTCGAATCGATACGCGCCGGAGATCTCGCGGCTGCAAGCGGAGTTCGAGCGACAGGGCGTGCGCTTCTGGCTGGTCTTTCCCAATCCCGCTGATACTCCGCAGGCGATCGACGAGCACGTCAAGCGGTTCGGCTATCACATGCCAGTGCTGCGCGATCGCGAGCAGTCACTCGTCAAACGCGCAGGCGTGAGCATCGCGCCGGAGGCCGCAGTTGTCGACAAGAAGGGACGCGTCGTCTACCACGGCCGCATCGACGATCGATATGTGTCGTTCGGCGTCGAGAGACCGACGCCAACGCGCCGCGACTTGCGTGAGGCCATCAGCGATCTGCTCGCCGATCGTCCCGTGCGCGTCTCAGTGACGCAGGCCATCGGTTGCGTGCTCGCCGATTTCGTTCCTCCGCCGCCAACCTTCGCGAAGGATGTCGCGCCGGTAATCTTCGAAGTGTGTGGATCGTGTCACCGCCAAGGCGGTCCGGCGCCGTTCAGCCTGCTGACGTACGAAGCGGTTCGACAGCATGCCAGCCAGATTGTCGATGTCACGAAGACCCGCTTCATGCCTCCGTGGAAAGCCGATGCACAGGACGGTCCGTTTGTCGGACAGCGGCGGCTCGGTGACGACGAGCTCGCGATGATCGAACGGTGGGTGGCCGCGGGCAGCCCGATGGGAGACGCAGAAGATCTGCCGCGCGCGGCTGCTCGCACCGACAGTTGGCAGCTCGGCACACCGGACCTCGTCGTGACAATCCCCGAGGCCTTCCGCCTGTCGGCCGAGTCCACCGACGTGTTCAGGATCTTCGCAATCCCGTTGGCCATCGACTCCGTCCGTTACGTTCGCGGCATCGAGTTTCTTCCGGGCAATTCGCGCGTTGTTCATCACGCCAACATTCGGCTCGATTACTCGGCGGCGACGCGCCAACTCGACGCAGCCGATCCGGCCCCGGGATATGACGGCCTCATGCCCCGATCGGCCGTGTACCCGGAGGGGCATTTTCTCGGATGGACGCCAGGTCAGATCGCGCCTCTCGTGCCTGCGAAGTTTGCGTGGGTGCTCAAACCCGGTGCGGATCTCGTGGTGCAACTGCACATGCAACCCACCGGCGCACCGGAGCTCGTGAAGCCCGCAATCGGCTTCTACTTCAGCAAGGAACCTCCGACGCGAATGCCGGCCATCCTGCGTCTCGGGTCGCAAGGCATCGACATTCCGCCCGGCGACGCGACCTACACCATTCGAGATTCATACGTTCTGCCGATCGACGTGGAACTGCAAGCGCTGCAGCCGCACGCACACTATCGCGCGCGTGATGTCCGCGGCAGCGCCGTGCTGCCTGACGGCACCATCCGGCCGCTGATTCACATCAGGGATTGGGATTTTCGCTGGCAACACGTCTATCGCTACGAGACGCCTGTCGTCCTGCCGAAGGGGACGAAGCTCACGATGGAATACACGTACGACAACTCCGAGCTGAATCCGAGGAATCCGGATCGACCGGTGCGGCGCGTGTTGTGGGGACAGCGCACTGCGGACGAGATGGGCGATCTCTGGTTCCAGCTTCTGCCTCGACATGGCGAGGATCTCGCGACGCTCAATGCGCAGACCGAGCGCAAGATGATGCTGGAGGATGTGATCGGCTACGAAACGATGCTTCGCGCGAGCCCCGCGGACGCCGAGCTCCACGATGATGTGGCGTTGCTGTATTTGAATCTCGGACGCGCTCGCGAGGCGGCTGAGCATTTCCGGGCGTCAACACGTTTGAAACCGGCGTCCGCCGCCGCGCATTTCAATCTCGCCACCGCGCTCTCAGTGCAAGGTTTGCTCGAAGAGGCGACAGCGGAGTACGAAGAAGCGCTCGCTCGAGAGCCGTCGTACGCGAGCGCCCACAACAACCTGGGCAGCGTGCTGTCGGTATCGGGTCGATCGTTCGACGCGATTCAGCATTTCCGGGAGGCAGCACGCCTCGATCCGGGCAACGTGCAGGCACAAGCGAACCTCGCGCGTGAGGTGGCGGCGATCGTCCGCCGGTTCTTGATTCTCGGATCGTAAGAGCGCTCGCGGGCCCTTCAGCACCGGCGGGGCTAAAGCCCGGCCACTCCTCGAGTAATGGCGGCCCTTTCGGACCGCCGTCGATTCAGCACCAGGGGGCTAAAGCCCCGGCACTACTCGAGTAGTGGCGGCCCTTTAGGGCCGCCGTCGATTAAAAGGCTAATCGCTGCCGACCTTCGCGCCCGGCAGCGCATCCAGCGGGCCTGGCGGCGGCTCATAGCGCGGCGCAAATCCCTGCAGCGTGCCGCCTCGGCTCACAGCGATCAATCTGGGCGCTGTCGGCCGCGGGCTGTCACGCAGAAACAGCGCGCCGCCGAGTTCGCCGGCGGCGCGAATCGTGAAGGCGGGCTTTCCACTCGCGGCAGAGTACGCGCCGATATCCGCCGAAACGGTCGGCACGATCACAACGTCGCCAGTGCGAAAGGGTCCCGCTGATGGCCGCGACGGCAGCGGCTGGCTCCACGCGAGATTGCCGCTCGCACGGTCGACGGCGCGCAATACGTTGTCGAGTGCCGCGAAGTAGATGCGGTGTTCGTCTGCGGCCGGCGCCCCCATCACATCTGCGCCAACGCGCCACTGCCATCGGAGTCGCGCGTTGGAGGGACGCACGCTGTAGACGCGGTTTCCGCGTGTGCCGAAAAGCACCTGATCGCCCAGCGCAAGAATGCCCGAGATCTCATCGCCGGCAGCCAGCGTCCACACGGTCGTGCCCGTCTCGCGATCCAGCGCCAGCAGATGATGATCTTTCAAGCCAACGTACAGGCGATCGCCCGCGGCTGACGGCGGAGCCGCGGGTTCCGCTCCAACGCCGCGGCGCCAGGCCACGACTCCATCTTGCGCACGAATCGACAGCAACTCACCGTCGGTCTTCGCGACGAGCACCAGGCCGGCATCGAAGAACACGGGCGCGGCAATCGCGCCACCGATGGCTGTGCGCCAGGCGATGGCGCCCGTTCGCTCATCGAATGCGACGACGGCATCTTCCGCGGCCGCGAATACGAACCCGTCGCCAGCTGCCGGCGTGAAGGAAGTGGCCAAGTCCACTTTCCATCGCCGATCGCCGCGATCGAGACCCACGGCCACAAGCTCACCGCCTTTGAGCGGAACGTACGCCGTCTGTTCGTCGAATCCAGCTGCCGCTACGGACGGCGTGTCGAACGAAACGATCCATCGCGGGTCGAGCGCGGAGAGATGCTGGACGGGATCGATCTTGGTCTCAGCCGGCCGGCGCGGCTCCTGTGCGAGGACGCCGGAAGCCAGGAGGCAGACTGCGGAGACCACCACGACTGTAGGGCGTACGCCCGCGGTCCGACTACTACATATTGTGGTACGAGGAGGCACCACACCGTTATAATAGCGGTTCCGCACCTCTCTGCCTCACATGGGTTCCGCACCAATGTTCTGCAGGCTCGCCTAGTGGCGCATCAAACGATTCTCGTGCTGGATTTCGGGTCCCAGTTCACGCAGCTCATCGCCCGTCGTCTTCGCGAGCTTTCGGTCTACTCGGAAATCCTGCCGTTCAACACGTCGCTGGCGACGCTGCGCGCGAAAAAACCGGTTGGCCTCATTCTGTCTGGCGGCCCCAAGAGCGTGTCAGAAAGCGATGCGCCGCATTGCGATCCGCGCGTGCTGGAGCTTGGCGTGCCGACGCTTGGCATCTGTTACGGCATGCAGTTGATGACGCACCTCCTTGGCGGCGAGGTTACAAGCGCGCCGAATCGCGAGTTCGGGCACGCCGTCGTGCGGGTGCGTGACACGCCGCGTCTGTTTCGCGAGCTGCCAACCGAGCTCCGCGTGTGGGCGAGCCACGGCGATTTTGTCGCCGCCGCGCCGCGCGGATTTGCCGTCGCCGCCACCAGCACCAACGCGCCGGTGGCGGCCATGGAAGCGCCCGAGCAGGGCTATTACGCGTTGCTGTTTCACCCGGAGGTCGCGCATACCGAGCGCGGCAAAGAGATTCTCCGCAACTTTGCGTACGATGTGTGCGGCTGCACGGGTGACTGGACGATTGCATCGTTCATCGACGAATCGACCGCGCGTATCAGGGCGCAGATAGGGTCGGGCAGAGTCGTCTGCGCGCTTTCCGGAGGCGTCGACTCCACGGTCGCCGCGACGCTGATTCATCGCGCCGTTGGAGATCGACTCCAGTGCGTCTTCGTGGACAACGGGCTTCTGCGCCTCAATGAAGCGGGCCAGGTGATCAAACGGTACGAACGCCTTCAGTTGCCGGTCCACTTCGTCGACGCTTCGGAAACGTTTCTTGCAAGGCTCGAGGGCGTGTTCGATCCCGAACAGAAACGGAAGGTCATCGGCGGCACATTCATTGACGTTTTTGAAGAAGAGGCCCGGAAGCTCGGACACTTCGACTTTCTCGCGCAGGGCACGCTCTACCCGGATGTCATCGAATCTCAGTCGGTCCGTGGCCCGTCGGCCACGATCAAGAGCCACCACAACGTTGGCGGTCTGCCCGAGCGGATGCGTTTCACCCTGGTCGAACCGCTTCGGGAGCTGTTCAAGGACGAAGTGCGCGCGGTTGGACGGGATCTGGGGATCGATCGCGAGTTTTTGATCCGCCAGCCGTTTCCGGGGCCTGGATTGGCGGTGCGCCTTCTGGGCGCGCTCACACGCGAGCGGCTCGAGTTGCTTCGGCGTGCAGACGCGGTTGTCGCCGACGAAATGCGTCGATCCGGCTGGTACGAGCGCCTCTGGCAAAGCTTTGCGGTGCTGCTTCCGGTTCAAAGCGTCGGCGTGATGGGCGACGCGCGGACCTATGAGTACACGGTCGCGATTCGTGCCGTCGAAAGTCTCGATGGGATGACCGCGGACTGGGCCCGACTGCCGCACGACCTGCTCGCGACCATCTCGTCACGTATCGTCAACGAGGTCCGCGGCGTCAATCGCGTGGTGTACGACATTTCGTCGAAACCGCCGTCGACAATCGAGTGGGAATAACCGACAGAGTTTCCAGTTATCAGTTCCCAGTTCAACGTTTCAGTTCGAAGTTACGGCGCAACTAATAACTCAACTTTGAACTGGCAACTGGAAACTGGAAACTAAGAAGTGACAGAGGGCATGAACAGCTTCGTCCACCTTCACCTCCACACCGAATACTCTCTGCTCGACGGCGCGTGCCGGATCGAGGAGTTGCTGGATCAGGCACAGAAGCTCGAGATGGGGGCAATAGCCGTCACCGAACACGGCAACATGTTTTCGGCCGTCGTGTTCCACGATGCGGCGCGCAAGCGCGGCATCAAGCCGATTCTCGGCTGCGAGGTGTACGTCGCGCCCGGCAGCCGGCTGGATAAGAGCGGCAGCATTGGCGAGACGGCGAACCATCTCGTGCTATTGGCGGAGAACGAGATCGGATTCAAGAACCTGATCAAGCTCGTGTCGTCCGGCTATACCGAAGGCTTCTACTACAAGCCGCGCATCGACAAGGAGCTCCTCGCAAAACACAGCGCCGGCCTGATTGGCCTGAGCAGTTGTCTGAAAGGCGAGGTCGCGTCGGAAATTCGCGCGGAGCAGGCAAAGCGGGCGGCGGCCGCGGCTGCAACGTATCGCGACATTCTCGGCGCCGGCAATTTCTTCCTGGAGATGCAGTTCCAGGGTATCGACGAGCAGCGCGTCGTCAATACGGGCCTGCTGCCGATTGCCCGCGATCTGAACATGCCCCTGGTGTGCACCAACGACGTGCACTATCTGCGGCAAGACGATCACAAGCCGCACGACATCCTGCTCTGCATCGGCACCGGCAAGTCGGTCAACGACGAGCAGCGCCTGCGCTACCACGGCGATCAGTTCTTTTTGAAAACTGCCGAACAGATGGCGGAGATCTTCAAAGACCATCCAGACGCCGTCGCGAACACCCTTCGCATCGCGGAGCGGTGCGATGTCGAGATCAAAGGCGGAGAAAATCATCTACCGAAGTTCGACGTGCCGGACGGGTACACGCTCGATGAGTACTTCGAGCGCATGGTGCGGCAAGGATTCGCGGACCGCCTGACGCGTCTTCGCCAGCTCGCAGACGACGGCAAGCTTCGTCACTCGATCGCTGAGTACGAGCAGAGGCTCTCGTACGAGATCGAGATGATCAAGCAGATGGGATACCCCGGATATTTTTTGATTGTCTGGGATTTCATCCGCCACGCACGCGAGCGCGGAATACCTGTCGGACCGGGACGTGGATCGGCGGCCGGCAGCGTGGTCGCGTGGTCGCTCCGTATCACCGACGTCGATCCGCTGCATTACGACCTCATCTTCGAGCGCTTTCTCAATCCCGAACGCGTATCGCTGCCCGACATCGACGTGGACTTCTGCGAGCGCCGGCGCGGCGAGGTCATTGAATACGTCACGCGGAAGTATGGCCGCGAGAACGTCTCGCAGATCATCACGTTCGGCACGATGAAGGCGAAGGCGGTCGTCCGCGATGTCGGCCGCGTGCTCGACATGCCGTATGCGGACGTGGATCGGATCGCCAAGCAGATCCCCGCTGCGCTCGACATGACGCTCGAGAAAGCGCTCGCTGAGAATCCGCAGCTGAGGCAGATGCAAGAGCAGGACCCGCGTGTGAAGGAACTGCTCGAAATGGGCAAACGCCTCGAAGGCATCTCCAGGAACGCCGGCGTCCACGCGGCGGGCGTCGTGATCGCGCCGGGACCCATTACCGATTACGCGCCGCTCTTCAAGAGCAACCGCGACGAAATCACGACGCAGTGGGCCATGAAGGAGGTGGATCGGGTCGGTCTGCTGAAGATGGACTTTCTCGGCCTCAGCACGCTGACGCTCATCCACGATGCGCTCGAAGAGATCGAACGCACCGACGGTATCGTGCTCGACATCGACGCGATTCCACTCGACGATCCGAAAACCTATCAGCTGTTCATCGAGGGTCAGACCTACGGCATCTTCCAGTTCGAGAGCGCCGGCATGCGCGAGATCCTGCGCAAAGCCAAGCCGCAGCGGCTGGACGATTTGATTGCGATGAACGCGCTCTATCGGCCCGGACCGCTCAAGTCGGGGATGGTCGACGATTTCATTTCTCGTAAGCAGGGCAAGAGCGAGGTGAAATACGAGCTGCCTCAACTCGAGCCGATCCTCTCGGATACCTACGGCGTCATCGCGTATCAGGAACAGGTGATGCGCATTGCGCAGACGCTTGCGGGCTTCACGCTCGGACAGACCGATGTGCTGCGGAAGGCCATGGGCAAGAAGGACCCGAAGGTCATGGCCAAACAGCGCGACGCCTTCATGGCCGGCGCTCGCAGCAAGGGCATCAACGAGCGGAAGGCGGCGAAGGTCTTCGAGTTGATGGAATACTTTGCCGGATACGGGTTCCCCAAAGCGCACTCGACCGCTTACGCGTATCTTGCGTATCAGACCGCGTATCTCAAGGCGAACTACCCCCGCCACTTCGCGGCCGCGCTTCTGACCATCGAAGCGGCAAACACCGATAAGCTCGCGCTCTATATCGGTGAATGCCGTGACCGCGGCATTGCCATCCTGCCGCCGGACATCAACGAAAGCCAATTGCACTTCACCGTCGTACCCGGAGGCGTCCGCTTCGGACTCACCGCTATCAAAGGTCTGGGCGAAGGCGCCATTGGCTGCATCGTCGAGACCCGCGCGCGCGTCGGCCGGGTGACGTCGCTTCACCAGCTCTGCGAAGAACTGGATCTTCGCTCGGTCAATAAGCGCGTGCTCGAGGCGCTCGTCAAGTCGGGCGCGTGCGACAGCCTTATTCCAGGCGGCGTGGCGCCCGGAATCGGCCGCTCGAAGCTCCTCGCCTCTGTCGACAGCGCCATCGAACACGGGAGCCGCACGCAACGCGATCGCGATCAGGGTCAGGCGGATCTCTTTGCCAGCGGCGACGGCGAGGACAAGCTCGCCATCATCCGTCTTCCCGACGCGGCGCCGTGGAGCGAGATGGAACTGCTCCAGCAGGAAAAGGACGCGCTCGGGTTGTATTTGAGCGGACATCCGGTGGATCGCTATGCGAGCGATTTGCGCGCGTTTGGCGCCCGCACAGTGGGCGATCTCGTTCTCGCGGATCTCCCACAGCCGATCGACGGCACGCCGGGGCGGCTCCTCGTCGAAGACGTTTACGTGGGCGGTATCATTTCCTCCGTCCGCGCGCTCAAAACCAAAAAGGGGGATCCTATGAGCGTCTTCATGCTGGAAGACGCACAGGGATCGGTGGAAGTCGTGGTGTTTCCTGAGGCCTTCGGACGCTACCGCGCGCATGTCGAGCCGGGCGGGCTGGTGGCAGTACGGGGCCGCTTCGAGCGCGATGAAGAATCTGCGCGCATGCAGGCCACCGAACTGTTTCCGCTCGACACGCTGCGTGAGCGGTTGGCCAAGAGCGTCACCATTCAGCTGAACGGCGATTGCACGCGGGAAAAGCTGGAGAAATTATGGGAGGTGCTGGCCGCGAACCGCGGCGATCGTCCAGTCGCAATCGAGATGCAGGTCGTGAAGGACGGACGCCGGCTGCGTGTCAGTGCCGACGTGACACCGCAGGTCCGCGTGAAGCCATCGGAGCAATTGCTCGAAGAAGTTGAACGGTTGTGCGGCGTGGGTTCCGTGACCCTTCGTTAGATTCATGCCTGAGCTCCTCGAGTTCGAAGAACCCATCGGCATCCTGCTGAAGGAGGTCGAGGCATTGTCGAAGCTGCCCGAAACCGAGCAGCGCCGCCAGGACATCGATCGACTCGAGGCGCGCATCAGCCAGATCCGCGCCGACATCTACAGCCGTCTCACGCCATGGCAGCGCGTGCTTGTCGCCCGGCACCCGTCACGGCCCGCCACCCTCGATTACGTCGAGCGGCTCTGCACCGATTTCGTGGAGATTCGCGGCGACCGCCGGTTCGCAGACGACCACGCCATCATTGCAGGCATGGCGCGTTATCGCGGCGAGGAAATCCTGGTCGTTGGCCACCAGAAGGGCAGTGACACGAAGCAGAAGATTTACCGCAACTTCGGCTACGCCCGGCCCGAGGGCTATCGCAAAGCGCTCAGGACAATGCTGATGGCGCAGAAGTTCCGGCGAGCCATCGTGTGCTTCGTTGATACGCCGGCGGCGTAGCCGGGCATCGAGTCCGAGGAGCGTGGTGTTGCCGAGGCCATCGCGCTCAATCTGCGTGAAATGGCGATGTTCACGGTTCCCATCGTGGTCGTGGTGCACGGCGAAGGAGGCAGCGGCGGTGCGCTCGGCATCGCCGTGGGCGACCGGATTCTGATGCACGAATTCGCCATCTACAGCGTGATCCCGCCCGAAGGCTGCGCGGCCATTCTGTGGCGCGATGCGGGACGAAAATTGGAAGCCGCGGAAGCGCTGAAGCTCACCGCCCCGGATTTGCTTCGTCTCGGCGTTATCGACGAAATCGTACCCGAGCCAATCGGGGGCGCTCACACGGACCCGACGCAAGCGGCGGCCATCCTCGACACGGCGCTCGATCGCGCGCTCGGCGCGACGAGAGCGCCCGACATCAACACGCGTCTCGAACAGCGGTATCAGAAGTTCCGGCGGATGGGGAACGTGGGGTTAATCGAATCGTGAACAGTTTCCAGTTGCCAGTTGCCAGTTCAAAGTTGAGTTGTAAGTTCCCAAAGCTTTCAGTTTCTAGTGCCTCGGACTTCTTGACTCATGAACTCAGAACTAAAACTTTGAACTGGGAACTGGGAACTGGGAACTACTGACATGAGGGCTCCTCTCCTTTGGCAGCCATATGCGTGTGACGACGTGCAGGCGACAGTGCTCGCTCGCGAGCTCGGCGTGTCGTTGGTTACCGCACGTCTTCTCGCGATTCGAGGGCTCGGCGACGTGGACGCCGCGTCGCGCTTCTTGAATCCGTCACTCGATCATCTTCTCGATCCGATGCGCCTCGCCGACATGGGACTCGCCGTCGATCGGCTGTTGCGCGCAATCGCGGAACGCGAGCGCATCGCCGTCCATGGCGATTACGACGTGGACGGCATCACGTCGACCGTCATCCTGCGCCGGGCGCTCGAAATGCTCGGCGCCGACGTCGTGCATTTCATTCCGGAGCGATTGCGGGATGGGTATGGACTGCAGCCAGCGGCCGTCGACCGCCTCCACGCGGAAGGCGTGAAGGTCGTGATCTCCGTCGATTGCGGCATTCGCGGCGCGGATGCGGCGCGGCGCGCACGCGAGCTCGGCGTGGATTTGATCATCACGGATCATCACGAACCCGATGCGGAGCTCCCGCAGGCGTGCGCGGTTGTAAATCCCAAACGGCACGACTGCTCGTACCCGGACAAGAATCTGGCTGGCGTCGGCGTTGCGCTCAAGGTGGTCCAGGCGCTGTGTCAACGCACGGGCCGAACCAACTGGCTGCCGGCGTTCGTCAAAGTCGCCGCCATCGGCACGCTGGCCGACGTCGTGCCGCTCGTTGGTGAGAATCGCGTCATCGCGAAGCTTGGGCTGCAGATGCTGTCCAAGGGGCCGCACAAAGTCGGACTTCGCTCGCTGCTGGAAGTCGCCGGGCTCACCGGCAAGACGATTGACAGCTATCACATTGCCTTCATGGTCGCGCCGCGCGTGAACGCCGCCGGGCGTATGAGCACGCCGGATATCGCAACGAGGCTGCTGCTCGCCGCCGACGAGGGAATGGCGGACGAAGCCCGATCACTGGCGGAACAACTGGAGGTGGAAAACACGCGCCGCCGCGAGGAAGAACAGGACATCGTTGCGAAAGCGAAGAAGATTATCGAGACGGATCCGGACATCGGCTCGCGATCGCTGCTGGTGGTGGCTGGAGAGGGCTGGCATCGCGGGGTCATCGGCATTGTGGCGTCGAAGATTGTCGACACGTTCTATCGCCCCACGATCGTGCTGTCCATCGACGGGGAAGTGGCGCACGGATCCTGCCGCAGCATTCCAGGATTCAATATGCTCGCCGCGCTCGAGTCCTGCGCCGCGTTGTTGCTGCGGTTCGGCGGCCACAAACAAGCGGCGGGACTTCAACTTGAAACCGCGCGGGTCAAGCAGTTCCGCCAGCAAATCAACGAATGGGCCGAGGCGCGGCTTCAGCCCGACGATCTGCGGCCCCGTCTCTGGCTCGATGCTCCGCTCACGTTTGGCCGGATCAGCAGCCAAGTCGTGTCCGAGCTCGAGCGACTGGCGCCATTCGGACCGGGCAACACCAAGCCAGTGTTTCATACCGGACCCGTGCAGATCGTTGACGGTCCCCGAGTATTGAAGGATCGCCATCTCAAGATCTCATTTCGACAGGATGGCCGCACATTTCGTGCGATTCACTGGAATGCTGCCGATCGCGAGGCGATGCTGGTTGAACAAAAGGCCGGGGTCGAGCTCGCGTTCTCACTCGAGCAGAACGAGTTCGAAGGCGCCAGCTATCTCGAGCTTCGCATCGAAGATTTCCGATAGCTGAGTACCGGTTCGAAGGTTCGAGGTTCCAGGTTCGAGGTTCCAGGTTCGAGGTTCGGAGGTTCCTGGTTCGAAGGTTCCTGGTTCGAAAGTTCGTCACGACCGAACCGCGAACGACGAACCGTCGAACGCTCGAACGGTCGAACCGGCGAACCGGCGATAAACCACCGTACAATTGACGCGATGGGCTCCTGGCAGCGTCGCGCGCGTCTTGCCCTCGCCGTGGTGTTTGTCGGCGTTGCCGCAGCCGTCGTCCTTCTTCTGCGTCACCGCGCGCCCCAAACGCTGCCGCCATCCACGCCGCGGATAACCGATCCCAAGGTCGTCTCCGAAACACGCGGCGGCGATGTGATTCAGCTCAAAGGCGACCGGCGCGACATCCGCGTGGAATTCGCCAACCAGGTCACGTTCGACGATGGCCGGACGAAACTCGTCGCCTTCAAGGCCACCATCGACAATCGCGGCGGCCGCTCCTATGTCATCGGAGGACAGGAAGCCTGGGTGGGATCCGAGCAGAGCTCATACGACGTTCGCGGCGGGGTTGCACTTCGCACATCTGACGGTCTCGTGGCCACAACCGATAGCGCCATCTTCACGGAAAAGGACGGCATGCTCAAGGGACCGGGTGCCGTGCAGTTTCAACGCGAGAACGTGAGCGGGTCCGGTGTCGGGTTCACCTACGACCGCCAGCAGGACTCGCTCTGGCTCCTCGACAAAGCCGTCATCCGTTTTGCGCCGACCCCGACGAAGGGTCCAATGGACGCCACCGCCGGCACGGCCGGCTACTCGCGTCTGCAGCGATACGTTCGGCTCGAGCGGAACGCGCGTATCGCGCGCGAGAACCAGGTGATCGAGGCCGACACCTCGACGATCTTTCTGCAGGCGAAGACGGACGAGCCGGATCAAATCGAGCTTCGGGGCCAGTCGCGCATCACAGGATCCGGCGGCACAAGCTCCTTGCAGGCGATGCAGGCGCGTGACATCAACCTGCATTACGCCGCCGACGGACGTACGTTGGAGCAGGCGCTGCTCGCCGGACAATCAAACATCCAGCTTGCCAAGCCGGACGGCTCCCCCGGTCAGCAGTTGACTGCGGAGTACGTCGACGTGTCGCTCGCTCCGGACGGCGCCGTCACGAAACTGGCAAGCCGCGAAAATGTGCGGATGACGCTTCCAACGGCTGCAGACGTGCCCGCTCGCGTGATCACTGCGCTGTCACTCAGCGGATCTGGCGAGCCTCGCAAAGGCCTGACGGCCGTCACCTTTGAAGGCGGCGCCGAGTTTCAGGAGAGCCGCGGGGCGGACGGCAATCGCACGGCGCGCGCGCAGACGTTGAAAACCGAGCTTGCGTCGAGCGGGACGGTCGACAGCGCGGAGTTTCTCAGCGGTTTTACCTTTACTGACGGCCATTTGAATGCCACGAGCACCGATGCGCGTTATCAGGTCACCAAAGGCATCCTGGCGCTCTCGAGCGCAAAGGGCGCGCCGTTGCCGCACGTCGCCGACGAGCGTGTCACGATCGACGCGCCGGCAATCGAGGTCACACTTGCGCCGCGGGCCATGAAAGCGTCTGGCGGCGTGCGCACCGTTCTTGGCGCGGGCCGCCGGCAGCAGGGCGAGCGCGGGATGACCTTGCTCAAAGAATCAGAAGCCGTCAACGTCACAGCCGACGAATTGGCGTTCGACGAGCAGGCCGGCAAGGGCGTTTACAACGGGAAGGCATGGCTCTTTCAGGGCAGTACGTCGGTCAAGGCCGATTCGATCTCGCTGGACGATCGACAGGGGGATCTCGTGGCAAGCGGCAACGTCGTCGCAACCCTGCCCATTGCCGGCAAGCCGGCGGAGGGCGGCACGTCCACGTCGATTGGCAGGGCCGGCGAGTTCCGCTTTGCGGACGCGAAGCGCATGGCGGTGTTTACCAAGGAAGCGCAGCTCGATGGCATTCAAGGCAACCTTCGCGCGGATCGCATCGAGCTGCTGCTGGCGCCGAAAGACAACACGCTTAACAAGCTCGAAGCGCGCGGCCCTGTCGTGCGCGTGTTGATCGAAAAGCGCGAGGCGACCGGCACTGAGCTGACGTATCTGCCAACCGAGGAACAATACAAACTGGTGGGATCTCCCGTGCGTTTCGTTGAAAGCTGCCGTGAAACCACGGGCCGCACGTTGACCTTCTATCGGGGGTCCGATAGGATTTCGGTCGACGGCGAGGAGCAGCGCACGCAAACGAGAAGCGATTCGAAATGCCCGGAGTCTCCGCGGCAGTAAAGACACTGTGATGTTTTCAGTTCCCAGTTCCCAGTTGTCAGTTCAAAGTTTAGTTTTCGAGTTGGTTAGGTCCTAGATGTGGGGAACTTCCCACTCGCAAAACTTGCCACTGAACTTTGAACTGGAGACTGGAAACTGGAAACTGGCAGCGGTCAAAATCGCAGTCTCTTAGATGTCAGTCCTGCGGACCGAAGACCTCACCAAATCCTACGGCGGACGCACAGTCGTTCGCGGAGTCAACCTCGAAGTCGCGTCGGGTGAAATCGTCGGCCTGTTAGGCCCGAACGGTGCGGGCAAGACCACCACCTTCTACATGACCGTCGGCCTGACAGCGCCCGACCGCGGACGCGTGTTTTTCGACAATCACGATGTCACCGACGATCCGATGTATGTGCGCGCGCGCAAGGGCATCGGCTATCTTCCGCAGGAGCCGTCGATCTTTCGCGGACTGACCGTCGAACAGAACATCCTCGCCATCCTCGAAACGCTGAATCACGACGGCGAAACGCGCCGGCGCAGACTTCGCGAGCTGCTTGCCGAGCTCAACCTCACGCCGCTGGCATCGGCGCCTGCCTACACGCTTTCCGGCGGCGAACGCCGGCGCGCCGAGATCACGCGCGCGCTGGTCATGGAACCGCACTTCATGCTGCTCGATGAGCCGTTTGCCGGAATCGATCCGATCGCCGTTACCGAAATTCAGAAAATCATCTTCCATCTGAAGGAACGCGGCATCGGTGTCCTCGTCACCGATCACAATGTTCGCGAAACGCTCCGCATCACCGATCGCGCGTACATCGTCACCGATGGCAGCATTTTTCGCAGCGGGACGCCGGATCAGCTCGCTGCTGATGAGGACGTGCGGCGGATTTATCTGGGGACCGACTTCCGACTGGACTAAGATGGAGTGGTTGGCACGCCTCATGCGAGTGCCGCCTCGACGGTATGGCCATCCAGCAAAAGCTTCAAACGAGACTTGCTCAGAAGCTCATCCTGACGCCATCGCTGCAGCAAGCGATCAAGCTGCTGCCCATGTCGACACTGGAGCTGGCGGATCTCCTCAATCAGGAGGTCGTCGAAAACCCTCTGCTCGAAGAAGTGCCCACTGAGGATCTGCAGGCCGCCGACACACAACAGCCTGCCGAAAAGGAACCGGAGGCCCCACCGCAGCAGAAGAACGACACCTGGGACGATCAGGACTACGAATACTTTTTCGGCGAGTACCTGGACGACGGCTACCGCCCGCGTGCGCCGCAAGAGGTGAAGGAACTACCCCCGATCGAGAACACGCTTTCCACAAGCGACTCGCTCACGAATCACCTCAGCTGGCAACTCACAATCCAGACAGACGACGAAAAAATGCGGGAGATAGGCGAGGCCATCATCGGCAATCTCGATGACGACGGGTACCTGGTCGCGTCAGTCGACGAAATCGCGAACATGGGCCCGTGGCCAATCGAGGACGTCGAACGAGCGCTGAAGCTGATCCACGGATTCGATCCGATCGGCGTGGCCGCCAGAGATCTTCAGGAATGTCTCACGCTCCAGCTCCGGCACCTCGGTCTCGAGGGAACGCCGACCGAAAGAATCGTCTCCGAGTATCTGCGCCTGCTGCAGAACCACCAGATTCCGGAACTGGCAAAGAAACTCGGCGTGACGATCGAAGAGCTCAAAGAGCACATTGAAATCATCAAGCATCTCGATCCGAAGCCGGGCAGCCGCTACAACCCCAAGCAATCGCAGTACGTCATCCCCGACGTGTATGTCGTCAAGGTCGAGGACCAGTACGTCGCCGTGTTGAACGAAGAAGGTCTGCCGCAGCTCAGAATCAGTCCGACGTACCGGCGGCTGCTCGACAAGGGGGCCGAGAACAGCGACGAGACGCGCGCCTACGTCAAGGACAAGTTCCGCTCGGCGCTGTGGCTCATCAAGTCGGTGGAGCAGCGGCAGAAGACGATACACAAAGTCGCGACGAGCATCATCAACTTCCAGCGCGATTTTCTCGACCACGGCATCGAGCATCTGCGGCCGCTGGTGCTCCGCGATGTCGCCAACGACATCGGGATGCACGAGTCGACCGTCAGTCGTGTCGTCACGAACAAGTACATGCACACCCCGCAGGGTGTCTTCGAGATGAAGTATTTCTTCCACAGCGGCATCAGCAGCTCGTACGGCGATGCCGTTTCCTCGGTCACCATCAAGCAGCGCATTCGCAAGATCATCGAGAACGAAGACCAGCGCAAACCCCTCTCCGATTCGAAGATCGTCAGCATCCTCCAGCGCGAAGGGTTGATGCTGGCGCGGCGTACGATTGCGAAGTACCGCGAAGAGCTCAAAATCCCGACCTCCAATCAGCGGAAGGTCCTTTTCTGATGTATGACCGATGCGCGTTGAATTGACAGGACGACATGTCGAGATCTCTCCTGGCCTCCGCCGCCTCGTCGAACGAAAGCTTCACAAGGTCACCCGTGTCCTGAACGACGCGGGGGTGTCCGCGACGGTGGTCGTCACGAAAGAAAAAATCAACAACGTGGTGGAGCTGACCCTGCACGCGCGTGGTGAGCAGTTCCTCCACGCGGTGGGGAAAGCCAGCTCCTGGGAAACTGCGACAACGGACGTGATTGCGAAGGTGCTGCACCAGGCCGAGAAGATGAAGGGGAAGTGGCACGAGCGGAAGCGCCGCGGCCTCGCATCCCGTTCCGCGCACACTCCTCGTCCCGCGCGCCGTGCGGCGGCGCGTGCGGCAGCACCCGTGACGGCGACCACCGCCTCCTCCGATCGGCCGCGCAAGCGCGTCGTGCGGGCACTTCGATACTCGGTGAAGCCGATGACGGTCGAAGAAGCGGCCCTCGAGCTCGAAGGCCAGCGGGCGCCGTTTCTCGTCTTTCGAGACGCGTCAACCGACGCTCTCAACGTGCTGTACCGACGTGCCGATGGGCAGATTGCGCTGATTGAACCTGAGGCGTAATCTGGTTTTCAAGGTTCAAGGGTTGAAAGGCTCAAAGACTTTGAACCTTTGAACCGCTTTGAACCCTTTCAAGGAATGACTCCCCCCGCTGTCACTGTAGGAGGCCTGCTCGAAACGCGTCCCGAGGCAATCGGCCTCCCGATGGAACTGCTCGCGGGCGGCCGCGGTCTCGACCGCCGGATCACCAATCCCTATATCCAGAAAACGGGTCTCGCGCTCGCTGGCTTTCACGAATACCTTCAGCCAGGGCGCGTGCTCATTTACGGTGAAAGCGAAGTTCGATATCTGGAACGTTTGAATCCGGACGCTCGCCGCCAGGCGCTGGAGCGATCATTCGGCACCGAAGTGCCCTGCGTGTTGGTCACCGGCGGGCTCGACGTGCCGGCGGATGTCGTTGCCGCCGCGGATCGGGCTGGCGTTCCGCTTCTGGCCACCTCCATCGGTACCGCCACGGCGATCGGCAAGCTCACCGCGCTGCTCGAGGATCGACTTGCCGTACGCGAGGTCATTCACGGCGTGCTCCTCGACATCCTCGGCCTCGGCGTGTTGATCGTGGGCGAGAGCGGCATCGGAAAGAGCGAATGTGCGCTCGATCTGGTCGTCCGCGGGCACCGGCTCGTGGCCGACGACACAGTGGAAATCCGCCGCCGCTCGGCGTCCATCGTGATCGGCAGCTGCCCCGAGCTGACGCGGCATCACATGGAGGTGCGCGGCCTCGGCTTGATCAACATCCGCGATCTCTTCGGCGTCGCCTCCACGCGAACATCGAAGCGCGTCGAGCTGATCGTGCAACTGGAGCGATGGGACACCGATCGCGAGTACGACCGGCTCGGACTGGACGAAGCCCACTTCGAGCTGCTGGGTCTGAGAGTCCCTCTCGTTCGGATGCCAGTCGCCCCCGGCCGAAATCTCGCGATTCTCGTGGAGGTCGCGGCGCGTAATCAGCTGCTGCGCACGCGAGGCGTCGACGCTGCACGCGAGCTGGCGGCACGGCTCGACGCGCAACTGCGGGAATCGCCGGCGAGCTCGGTGCCGACTGCCGAAGATGACGAGGACCTCGACCATGGAGGTGCCGTGTGAAACGTCCTCGCCGCCAGCCGAAGGTCAGGCGGCGCGCGGGCTTCATCGTCGTCACCGGGATGTCGGGCGGAGGAAAGACGCACGCGATTCGCGCGCTCGAAGATCTGGGTTACTACTGCGTGGACAACCTTCCGACGCCGCTCATTCCGGTGCTGGCGGATCTCACGCGGCACGAAGACTCCGAGAGCCCCAAGGTCGCCGTCGTGGTCGACGTGCGCGAGCCGCGTTTCATGATGGAGTTTCCCAAGGTCTGGCGGAAGCTTCAGTCGACGCGGGGCCTCGATCCGCTCTTGATCTTCCTCGAGGCCAGCGAGCCGACGCTGCTGCGGCGTTACAGCGAGACACGACGCCCGCATCCGCTCGCCGCGAGCCGGCCGATCAAGGAAGCACTGGCAGAAGAACGGCACATGTTGTCGGCGATCCGCGACCTCGCGGACGAGATTGTGGACACGTCCGACATGTCAGTCCACGAGCTGCGGCAGGTTTTTCAAAACATGGTCCGGAGCACGAGCGAGCGCACGAAGCTCGTGCTGACGTTCCAGAGTTTCGGCTACAAGCACGGCGTTCCGATCGACGCGGATCTCGTGTTCGACTGCCGCTTCTTGCCCAACCCGCACTTCGTCGCACACCTCCGCTCGAAAACCGGCCGCGACGAAGCTGTCGGCGCCTTTATGCGGCGGCATCCCGAGACGCGCGATCTCATTCAACGTATGAGTGCGTTCCTGAAGTATCTCGTTCCTCGCTACGTGCAGGAAGGCAAGGCGTATCTGACCGTGGCGATTGGCTGCACGGGCGGCCGCCATCGATCGGTCTACCTGGCCGAAGCGCTGAAGAAAGACCTCGCAGGTCTGAAGCACGTGACGGCCCGCGTGCGGCATCGAGATCTGGCGAGAGAGTGAACGAGATGGGCGATGTCGCGATGCGCGATGTGCGATGTGATGTGACGATGTAGAGATGTGATGATGTATGTGGTGATGTGGTGATTCGATGATTGGTGTTGTCGTTGTCACGCATGGGCATCTCGCGACCGAGCTGGTGAACGCCGCCGAAACGATCGTCGGCGATTTGCCGACGTTTACGGCCGTCTCGATTGGCTGGCACGAAGACGTGCAGGACGCGCGCAATGACATCGCGGCGGCCATCGCGCGCGTGCAGGGTCCCGAAGGTGTGCTGATTGCGACTGACATGTTTGGCGGCACGCCCTCGAATCTTGGAATCACGTTTCTCGAGCCGAACAGGATTGAGGTGATCACGGGTGTGAATCTGCCCATGCTCATCAAGGCGGCAAATCTGCGTGAGGAGCGGAATCTCACTGAAGTCGCGCGGTCGCTGCGCGAGCACGGCAAGAACGCCATCTGGGTGGCGTCGGATCTGTTGAAGGGGTCGAGCGGGCCGGAAGGCACGACGACATGAGCAGCTGCGATGTGTGCATTCCCAATCAGCTCGGGCTGCATGCACGCGCCGCGGCGAAATTCGTTCACGTGGCGACGCGCTTTCGCTCGCATATTCACGTCGCGCGGGACAATCGCGTGATCGACGGCAAGAGCATCATGGGCATTCTGCTGCTGGCCGCGCCGTGCGGCACCTCCATCACCATCACCGCTGACGGACCTGACGAAAGCGAAGCGATAGCGGCACTGTGTAAGCTGGTAGCGAGCGGATTCGGAGAAACGACGACGTGGAATGTCTGAAAGGCATCGGGGTCTCGCCGGGTGTGGCAGTCGGACGCGCCGTCGTGCTGACGCTGCGGACCGAGGTGGTCCGCTTTCCCATCCCACCCGATCGTGTCGATCGTGAGCTGGCCCTGCTTCGCGCCGCTCGACAAAAATCACGGCAGCAGCTCCACGACATCACGGCGCGGGTGAAATCCCACGGCCAGGACCTCGCCGCGATCTTCGACGCGCAGCTGTTGATGCTGGACGACGCGTTGTTCGTCGGGCGAGCCGAGGAGATCATCCGGAAGGAGCGTGTCAACGCCGCGTGGGCCGTGCACCGCGCATATGAAGAGATCCGCGGCATCTTTGCGAGCATCGAGGATCCGTATCTTCGCGAGCGCGAGAACGATGTCGCAGACGTGGCCGGCCGGCTGCGCATGAACCTGCGGCGCGGCGCCCGTGGCGCGCGTGATTTGTTGAGTGAGCTCGATGGACCCTGCGTGCTCATTGCGGACGAGCTCACCGCGTCGTTTGCCGCGCAACTCGATTGGACCCGCATCCAGGGATTCGCGGTCGACGCGGGCAGCCGCACGTATCACACCGCCATCCTGGCGCGCTCGCTGAAGGTCCCGGCGGTGGTCGGCCTGCACGACGCTTCGTCGCGCATCGCCGCCGGCACACCGGTCATCGTGGACGGGACGGCGGGAACGGTGGTCGTCGCGCCGGCGGCTCCTGCAATCGAGGACGCACAGCGCCGCGCCGCACGGCCGCGTCACGATCACGCAGCGATTGCGCGATCGCGAACCGACGGGCCGTTGACGACGAAGGACGGTTTGCCGATACGTCTCGAAGCAAACGTGGAGCTGCTCGAAGACCTGCCATTTCTCCGCGAGTACGGCGCGGAAGGCGTCGGGTTGTATCGCTCCGAGTTCATGCTTTCGGGGCGCTCGCTGTCCGGTGCGACCGAGGAGGGGCAATACGCGCTCTATCGGAGCCTGCTGGAGCAAGTCTCACCACATGCCGTCACCATTCGCACGTTCGATGTCGACGAGCGGCAGCTCAGCGGGGTGCTGCCGGATCGCCGGCATGCGCGACCGGGATTACGCGGCCTGCGGCTGGGCCTCGCGCACCCCGAGATCCTCCGCACCCAGTTGCGCGCGCTGGTCCGCGCGTCGGGGCACGGGCGTTTGCGCATCATGTTTCCCTTCGTCACCGCGGTCGAGGAAGTGCGTCACGCGCGTGCGATTCTCACAGAAGTCGCAAGAGAGCTTGGCGTCGCGCGTCCTCCCCTCGGCGCGATGATCGAGGTGCCGGCAGCCGCGCTGCTCGCGGATCTCATTGCGCAGGACACCGATTTCCTCACCATCGGGACGAACGACCTCATTCAGTACTGTCTTGCCGTCGATCGCACGGACGACCGCGTCTCCGATCTCTACGAGCCGCTGCACCCGTCGGTGCTCAGACTCATTCGATTGATTCGGCGAGCGGCTGCGCGCAGGAACATTCCGCTGTCGGTGTGCGGCGAGATGGCCTCGGATCCGGCGCTGCTCGGTCTGCTCATCGGCCTGGGGTTGACCGAATTCAGCATGACGCCTGCGGCGATTCCCATGGCGCGCGAAGCGATTCGCAATCTCGACGCGGCGGAAACGCGGCGGCTGGCGCGCCACGTGCTGAAGCTCCCCACGGCGGCCGAGATCGAGCAGTACCTGCTGGACGCGCTCGCGACGCCCGCGGGGGAACTACGAACGAAGAATTGAGAACGGACGAAGCCACAGAGACACCGAGACACAGAGAACCCTTTGAATTACGAGATCTCGCCATACAACATTTCTCTGCGTCTCTGTGCCTCGGTGGCCCGTACGTAGACGGGGTGTCTCTTGCAGCGAGTCGAAAAACCGTGGGG
>Ga0137374_10002385_pt1 | contig 22034 bp, 23 predicted proteins | sample SagtaG_20_FD_104811 | JGI IMG/M metagenome (GOLD analysis project Ga0137374, IMG submission 104811) | Vadose zone soil microbial communities from Sagehorn Ranch, Mendocino, California, USA - Sage1_R_100_16 metaG | ecosystem: Environmental > Terrestrial > Soil > Vadose zone | place: USA... | reverse complement strand
GCGCCGGAGGACGTGGCGAATGTCGTGGTCTTCCTGGCGTCGGACGAAGCCGCGTACGTCAATGGAACGACCCTGATGGTCGACGGCGGCGCGACCGTGTACCTGCCGAGCACATCATTCGCCCCAGGCCGCTGAGGCCAACTCTAGCCCTCTAGCGTCTGATCGATCAGCCCAGCTCGATGTCCGGAGCGTCGCTCATGATGAGCGAGTCGCTGACACCGATGATCGGTGCGCGCTGGAGCGCCATAGCGATCAGCCCGAGTGAGGGCTGGGAGATCGGCCGGTCGTTGACCGCGGCGCTGATGGTCCCTGGCTGAGCCGTGCCGCATGCGCAAGGTTATGGGGGGTCAAAAACTCCGATCACCCTTGTGACCTGCGGCTTCGCCCGAACTGGCTGGCGGTCAGGTCGATGCGAATCGCCTTCCTTGAAGGCCCGAGTGAGGCCCTGCCGCCAACCGGAGTGGATGAGATCTGAGTCCGGACCGTCCGCAAGTCCTGTGCGGAACGGCTCCGTATACGGTCAAGGCATTTCCCCCCAATGCAAGCGAACCGAATGGCGGACCCTCGCTTCCCGGGCACCCAAAGAGGCGTTGGCTTGTCTCGGTCGCCCGCGGCGAATCCCGAGGTCAAGCGCTTGATCGGAGTTTCTGACCCCTACACGGTCGCGCCGCTCGATCTTCCGGATCGCCTCTCTCAGGTTTCGTCGCAGGGGTCGATTGAGAAGCTCGTCACGTCCACAGTTGACGCCTGAGTGGCAGCTGGTCTCGTAAGGCCACGGATCTCACCATCGGCTGACGCGATAACAGCTTTCTGGAGGGTTGTGTCCGGCATCGTGATTACCCAAGCCCCACGAGTTCAACTGTGTTTCGCAAAGCTCCAAGGGCGCTGGCGGCCACGGTGACTTCGTCGCCTGGTTGGAGCGTTACCTCTCGCCCTGGGACTATGGAGGTGCCGGTTAGCAGCACTACGCCGGCGGGAAACCTTTGAGCTCGGAAGAGCCAGTCGACGAGTTCTTCAGGCCGTCGGCGCATCTGGGAGAGCGATACAGAGTTCTTGTAGAGGACGGTGCCTCCTCGGTTGACAGTGAGGGTCATCTCTATAGAGCTAAACTCCGGCGCTTCATCGACCGGCACGAGGCATGGACCGATGGCACAGCTGCCCTCGTACACCTTTGCCTGCGGTAGGTACAAGGGGTTTTCACCCTCAATGGAGCGGGAGCTGACGTCGTTACCGAGGACATAGCCGACAATCAGCCCCGCATGGTCAATGACAAGTCCAAGCTCCGGCTCGGGGACGTCCCAGGTGGAGTCGGTCCGAATGCCGATGAATGTGTTGGGGCCTCGAGCGTGCCCCGGTAGTGCTTTCGGGAATAGCTCTGGCCGTTCGGCGTCGTAGACCAAGTCGTAGTACCTGCCGGAAACTGCCTCCTCATTGCGTGCCTCGAGGCTCCGCTCAAACGTGACGCCCGCTGCCCAGACAGGTTGCACATCGATGGGCACCAGTGGTCGGACGCCCTCTGGAACGGGGCCGTGATGTTTCAAATCGGCCACACCTGGCAGCGAGGGCTTTCCTGGTTCGAGCAAACGCGCCAGCGTCCAAACTGGCGCTAGGAGATCTTGTGGACCTTGGTCCGGATCTCCGACCGCCAGTCGCGGTTTGTCGTCAATGTCGACTCGCCACAGCGCCATTGTTGATTATGCCCCCGCTGCGATCGTGACGGTGTGGAGTGAGGTGTAGAAGTCGCGTGCTGCCTTTCCCTGTTCACGCGGCCCCATACTCGACGCCTTTTCTCCGCCAAAGGGAGCGTAGAAATCCACACCGGACGTTGGGGCATTTACCCGGATGAGTCCCGTATCGACTTCATTCGCGAATCTCAGGGCATGATTGAGGTCCAAGGTGAAGATTGAAGTGACAAGCCCATAGGGGACACCGTTGGCCACCTCGACTGCTTCCTCAATGCTCTCGGCGGAGATGACGGCGCATATGGGGCCGAACACCTCCTCATGCAGCAGCCGCGCCTCTGGAGGGAGGCCATCTACGAGGGTGGGAGCTACAAACCAGCCCGACTGGTCGAGCGCCTTGCCGCCACGGAGGATACGTCCACCCAGCGAGCGAGCCTCACTTGCTGCCCCGGTCACCCTGTCCCGAGCATCCTCAGTAATAACCGGACCGACAATGGTGTCGTCCTTTGCTGGGTCACCGATCGTCATGTGCTCTACTGCCCCGACGAGGGCGTCAGTGAAGCGAGTGGCGTCGCCGACCACAATGGTTCGGCTTGTTGCCGTGCACTTCTGTCCCGCGTATCCCATCGCCGCCGACGCGATGATGGCCGCTGACTGCTCGACGTCCGCATCGGGCAAGACGATGGACGCGTTGAGCCCGCCCATCTCAGCCTGGAAAGGGATCCCGCGATCGACGGCAAGCGCCGAAACGGCACGACCGACGGGAACTGAGCCGGTGAAGGAGACAAGGTCCACGGCCTCCACAACGGCACGTCCGCTGATAGCCCCGCCGGGAAGGACGGTGAGCGCACGTGGCGGAAGCGCCTCCCCGATAATCTCCGCGAGACGCAGCGCTATTGCGGTCGCTTCGGGCGCAGGCTTGAGGAGCACCACATTCCCGAAGGCGAGCGCCGGGGCAGCCTTCCATAGGGGAATCGCCACTGGAAAGTTCCATGGGGTGATTAGGCCGGCTATGCCACGAGGGCTTCGCCGCGTGTAGAGCAACGTCTCAGGTGAGGCGGCGGGCAGCACGTCTCCAGACGGATCAAGCGCCTGCTGGGCGAAATAGCGGAGAATGGCGATACCGCGCGCGACTTCGGCCTCCGATTCGAGCACTGGCTTGCCTACCTCGCGGACCATCAGATCGATGAGTTCGGCGCTGGAGCGACGGACGGAGTCTGCAGCAGTCTCCAGCGAATTCGCGCGCTGAAGCGCAGGGGTTTTCGACCATTCCGGGAAAGCTTGCCGCGCCACCGCCGCCGCTTGCTGGACGGCCTCGGAGCTCGCGGCTGGCACCCGCGCCACCACGTCGGATGGGTTCTGCGGGGACAAGCTGGTTACAACGTCAGTCTGTTCGTGCCTTGACAATCTCAGTCACTCTCCTCGGTCGAGGTTCCCCGGAGGAAGGGTGCAGCGCCCGAGGTCATCAGCCCGCGATCTCGGCTATCTCTTCGTCTGTGTACCCGAGCTCGGCCAAGATCTCTCGCGTGTGCTCACCGACGCCGGGCGGCGGGCGCTCGACCGTTGGTTCACCGCTGCTGTATCGGATCGGATGCTTGAGCAGCCGCACTCTGCCGGCGACCGGATGCTCCAACTCAAGGACAGGGTCGAGGTGACGCACGCCGGGATCTTGGAGCGCCTCGGCGTAGTCCAGCACAGGAGCACACCATACGCCGTGGCTCCGCAGCAGAGTCACGGTCTCCTCTCGATCGCGCTCTCGAAGCAGCGGGGCGAGCGCCTCATAGATATCGTCCCGGCGGGTCATTGCCAGCTCCGGGTCATCGAACTGGGCGAGGCTCGGCGGGTTGCCGAGGGCCTCGCTGATAGAGCGGATGGGGCTGAGCGACAGGACGACGTGGCCCGTCTTGGTTGCGTAGACGCCGTATGGCGCCTGATGGAACGTGGACCCGATCGGAGTCGCTGGTCGTCGGACGTAGCCGCCGTTCATGTAGTACACGATGGGTTCTAGCTGAAGATCGAGTCCTGCCTCAACCATCGTGACCTCGACCTTTTGGCCTTCACCTGTGCGTTCCCGGTGCAGCAGCGCGGCGAGAATCCCGGCGGCTAGAAGCACCCCAGCGTGCTGATCTACGATCGCCGCTCCAGCGGGACGGGGAATCTGGTGTTCCTGGCCGCCGGCCCAAATCATGCCGGTGATTGCCTGAATGAGCAGATCCTGCCCAGGGAGGTCCCGGTACGGTCCATCGCTGCTCCCGTATCCGGACGCCGACGCATAAATGATGTTCGGCTTGAACTCCCGGACATGCTCGTAGTCGAGTCCAAACTTCTCCATCACTCCAGGTCGGTAGTTCTCGATCACCACGTCGGCGGACCGAATCAGTCGCCTCGCCGCATCCTGAGCGGCTGTCTGCTTCAGGTCCAGGGCAATGCCGCGCACGTTGCGGTGAGTTAGCAGGAAGCATGCGCTGACGCCGTTGAGGAACGTGTTGCCACCAGCCCAGTTGCGTTCCCATGAGCCTCGCCCTGGCGGCTCCACTTTGATGACGTCCGCACCCATGTCACAGAGGTACTGGGCGGCGGCGGGTCCGAACAACCACTGTGTGAAACCGACGACTCGCACTCCCCGCAGAAGCTGCAGCTTGGCCATCACCGGACCCTGCCGTCCGTTGAAGCACTCGATGGGCCATCGAGGACGAGCCGTGTTGGGATCCGTCCCGCAAGCACGGTGTATGCCAGCGAAAAGTAGAAGTCGCCCCACGCTGTGGCCCCATCCATTCCTAGGCGGTGGGGGACGGAGTAAGAGCAGTGTTGCAAGATTCCGTCTACGTCCTCCGCGTCGGGGACGTACTGCATGAGCTTGCCGAGTACCTCCTCGGCACGAGAACGATGGCAGGCGCGGCGGTCCTCCGCCGGGTGTAGCTCGGCCAGCACCAGAGCACCAAAGCCAGCAATCGCAGCCGCGCTGGCATCTTGAGGCGCGTCCACAGCTGTCTCAGTGAAGTCCCACGGTGGTAGGCCGCTGGGCGGGAGGTGAGCCCAGAAGTACTCGGCCGTCTGTTCAGCGGCTGTGAGCATCTCGCTGTCGGATGTCGCTGCATAGGCCAAAGCGAACCCACAGATCGCCCACGCCTGACCTCGGGACCAGCACGAACTGGGACTTGCCCCTTGGAACGTTTCCTGGCGAAGCAGCACTCCCGACCTGGGGTCGAAGCGGTTGAGGTGGTAGGTCGACCAGTCGTCGCGGAGAAACGTCGCCTTGCTGGTCAAGGCGTGCTGATGAGCTATCTCGAGGAGGCGCTTCTGGTCCTTCATCGTCCCGGCCCACCACAACAGCGGAAGGTTCATCATCGTGTCGATCGTGCTGGTTCCGGCACCGAGTGAGTGGCCAATGGCGCCGAACGCTTGGATATAGCCGCCTTGCGGATTGAACCGCCTGGCGAGGGTACCGGCAGCAACTAAGGCCGGCTCTGTCTCCTCGTCTGCGACGAACCCGAGCCGGTGGCCGAAGACCAAGCTGGGCCAGAAGATGAACCCAAGGTCGTGGGTGGTGCTGTCGTGGGCGCGCGGACGGACCAAGTCAAGGCGGGCACGGGCAAGCTCGAGCGGTGCTGACGACCCTGTCAATTCGGCAGCGAGCCATATCACGCCAAACCAGAATCCTAAGGTCCAGTTGCCGTGGTCGTACTCCTCGCCTCGCCACCGGCTCGTCTCATCCGCGGCAAGAAGACTCCACCGTCCACGCTCACTGAAGTGTGGGAACATCCGCCGATTGCGCCCCGCAGCGTGTCGTGCTTCTCGCTCAAGCGTGCTCGCCAGCCGAGCCAAGCCGTCGCCATGCGAACTCATCGCAGCGACCCCAGTTGACCTCGGCGATGCGCGCTCAGGGCCACCGCGATCACAATGATCACCCCGGTGAAGATCTGCTGCTGCGCAGTGGAGAAGCCGAGCAGGATCACGCCGTTGTTCACCAGGCCGACCAAGAGGGCCCCGGCTATCGCGCCCGCCACATTTCCACGGCCTCCGCTGAGCGCGGTCCCGCCGATGATGACCGCAGCGAGGGTGGTGAGCAGGTCCCCAGCGCCCAGATCGTAACGCCCGGAGGCGAGCTGCCCGCTGTAGAGGAGGCCGGCCAGTGCCCCAGAGAGTGCGCTGAGCACGAGGACCGCTACCTTGATCCGGCGAGTTCGAATGCCCGAATAACGGGCAGCCACCGGGTTTCCCCCCGTGGCCAGGACGGCCTTGCCGAACGGCGTGCTCCGCAGAACAACAGCGCCCAATACCCCGATACCGACCGTCCAGATCAGGAGAATGGGGATCGGGCCGAGGCTTCCCGTGCCGAATGCTGAGGTATACGTGTTATTTACGATCGGGATCGCTTCCTCCCCTGAGATCAGCCGCGCGGCACCCTGAAGGACGCCGATCATGCCTAAGGTGACGATGAACGACGGAATCCCGACTAGCACCGTAATCGCACCGTTGGTCAATCCCACGACCAGACCCACCGCCAGCGCCGCGGCCACCGCGGCCGGCAGGCCGTGTCCGTGGGAGAGCAGCAGCGCGGCAAGGACCCCGGAAACGGGGGGCACTGACGCGAACGACAGGTCGATCTCGCCCGCGCTGATCACGAAGACGGTGGCGACCGCCATCACGGCGACCGGTGTTTTCGCCTTCACGATGTTCATGAAGTTGCTCGTGCTCATGAACGCGGTGTCCCGCAGCTGCACCCAGAAGACAATCACCAGCCCGAGCATGACGAGGACCAAAAGGAGCGAACTCTCAGACGCGAAGAGGGCCCTTCGGAGCTTGTACGCGTACTCGCGCCAAGAGGAACCTTGAAAAATGGCCACCGAGGAGGCATCCGGATCCTCTTTCGGATTCTTCGCAACGGCGTTCTTCGCTCGACTTGGCATCTTGAGTCAAATATGTCCTCTAGCTCGCTGCACTCGCAGCTCCCGTGACGGATTGCGGCTGGATGAGATGCGTTATCTCGGGTTCGGTGCGCCGCTCTGGCCAATTGGAGACGATGTCGCGGACCGTGCCGTCAGCCAGGATTAGGATCCGGTCCGCAACCTTGATCATCTCGCGCAGTTCGGACGTAACCCATACAACGCTATTGCCCTCGTCGGTGAACGCACGTACTCGCGCCGTGATTTCAGCGGCTGAGCCAACGTCGACACCGAAGGTGGGCTCGTCTAAGAGGAGCACTCTGCCGCCGGCACTGAACGCTTTGCCGAGCACCACCTTCTGCTGGTTTCCGCCGGACAGCCACTCGACAGCCTGCCGCTCATCCTTGGTCTGAATGCGGAGTTGCCCGATCGTCTGTTGGGCCAGTCGGGCGCTGCGCGCGACACTGAAGAACGGCCCGACGCAGAGGCGACGAAGGATGGAAAGAGCGAGGTTGGCCTCGATGGAATGCGACATCACAAGACCTTCCGTCTTCCGGTCTTCCGGAATGAGGTACAAACCCTTCCGGACGGCGTCTGCGGGTGAGGCAGGGTTCGCCCGCCGGCCAGCGACTCGTATCTCGCCCGCGCGGTTCGGAACGGCCCCGAACAGCGCCTTCAGGAGCGTCGAGCGTCCACTCCCGGCCAGACCGGCCACTCCAAGGATTTCGCCCGGTCGAACCTCGAACGAGATGTCCCGTAGCTTCGTACCAACCTCCACCTTGCGTACTTCCAGCATTGGTGGCTGGTCGAGTTCCTGCCCCCTGGCCTCCGAAGGTCCGTGCATTTCCCGGACGACACCGCCAGCTATCGCCTCCACTATCCGCCGCATGTCGGTGTCTGCGAGAGCAGCCGTCAAAACAACCCTTCCGTCACGGAGAACTGTGACCTCATCGCAAAGTTCGAAGACCTCCGCGATTCTGTGGGAGACATAGACGATCCCTACGCCCGATGAAGCGATCTGTCGGGCCACGGTGAACAAGCGCTGCACTTCTCGCTCGCTCAGTGCCGCAGTCGGTTCGTCGAGGATGAGTACAGACGTCGCCAATCGCAGCGCCTTCGCGATCTCAACCATCTGCTGGTCTCCGACACCCAGCTGCCCGACGAGGGCGGCCGGGGAGATCCGCACTCTCAACCGATCAAAAATCCGACTAGACTCGCGAACTTCGGCCCGCCAGTTGATCCAGCCGGCGCGCGAAACTTCGTCGTTCAGGAAAATGTTGTCAGCGACGGAGAGGTCGGGTAGCAAGCTTCGCTCCTGGAAGACCATGCCGATCCCGCTCCGGCGAGCTTCGACCGGACTCGCAAACTGGCGCTCTAAACCATTCACGAGGATACGGCCGGTCGTCGCCGCCGTCGCTCCATCGGCGATCTTTAGTAGCGTCGACTTTCCTGCCCCGTTGGCACCAACTAGCGCGTGGATGCTCCCAGGCCGCACCTGAAGGTCGACGCCGTGCAGTACTTCCGTCGCTCCATACACTTTCCGGATCCCGAGCATCTCCAACGCCAAGTTTGGCGAGTCAACAGCTTCGTTCATCCGTCAACTTCCCGTGCGGAGCCGTCGGTTGCACCTTACAGCCATGAGGGAGCGGCGCATGGGCGCAACCTTGCAGCCATGCGCCACTTCAGGAGCGACACTAGCGTTCCTACTGGCCCAGGCACTTCCTAGCCTCAGCCGGAAGCGGCACGAGCCCGCCGTAGGCGAGGTCCCAGCCCTGCTTCAAGTTGTCCTTCGTTACGGCGAAGACCGGCACCACGATGTAAGGCGGAACCGGCCGCCCCAGTTCATGAAGGGCCGCAGCGATGGCGCCGGTGCGCCCCCACTCGTACACGAGCTGCGACGACATGACGAAGATCGGCCCAGTGCCGCAGGCGATCTGCGTCGCGCCAGTGAACCCGAGGTCGATGTGCGCGACGGGGATGTTCTTGTTCGCTGCATGCAGGGCCGCAAAGACACCGTCGGCAGGGAGATCCCAAGGCGCGAAAATCATGTCGAGGTCCGGGTACCGGGCCAGCATGGCTGTGGTGATCTCCTGGGTCTTATGGGGATCGGACATCGGTTCTCGAACGGCGATCTTGACGTTCGTTTTACTCAGCTCATCGACGAAGCCCTGCTCCCGTTCGTTTACCAGCTTGTAGTTGGCGTCAAAGAAGATCATCCCGAGCTTCGCGCCATTTGGGAACTTCTTCGCAACTTCGTCGGCGACCGCCGCCCCATTCCCTTGGGTGTCGTAGGAGATAAGCGTCACAAAGTTGTTCGGTTTGCCCGTCGTCCATTCGCCTGGAGCGTTGGCGAACGAGACGACTGCCACACCAGCGTTGACCGCAGGCTGCAGCGCCGCGCGGTCGGCCGTCGGGTCGACTCCGCTGTAGAAAATGATGTCCGGGTTGAGGGCCATCACGTTCAGCACGTCCGTCTGTAAGGCCGCTTCGTCGAAGTTGTAGTTCGTGACTGCAACGAGGTCGATTCCCATAGCCTCCAAGGCATCTTTGGCGCCAGCGAGAACGGCCTGGTTGTAGGCGCCGGACGACCAGTTAAGGAAGGCGGCCCTTAGATGCTTGGCGCAAACCTGCTGAACCTGGCCAGCAGTGATCTTGACGTCCGTGTTCCAGCTCGGTTTCTCGCCAACGTTGCCTCGTGTCTTCAGGGTGTTGATGTCAGGAACCTTGACCCAAGATGGCAGCGTCTGCCGCTTGAGCTTTTGGGAGTCTGGTTGGCATTGCCCGGTGGTGGCCTTCGTGCTCCCACTACTCGCACAGGCTGCGGCCAGCAAGACGAGCGCGCTTACGATAGTTCCCCAACTCGCTCGTAGTCGGCGCCTGCCTGGCTTGGTCCGGGCTTTCCTTGTCTGGTCGAGGGTATGCCGAATCCGCATCTTGCCCCCCTTCCTCCCCCTCATCGCCGTTTACAGACCTTCTAGCACCCGACATCGGAACACTGTTCTTTTCGAGACAGCGTCTTGCATCCCGAATCGCTCACAATTTATGCTGACGCGGATTTCTGGTCAAGTGGCACGTCTTCGCGCGAGGGTGAGCAATGGGTTGACCGGATAGCAGCACTCACGGCATGCCTCGGGCGGAGTGGAGGGAGACGGATGACCGCGAGGAGTGGCTTGAATCCACAGACGATTTCAGCTCGGAAGGCCAGACCCGGCGGCGGCTCGCCAGCCGATCCGAATTATGCCAAGGCCAGGATGGGTCGTGGGGCTGTTCCGGTCGAGTCGGTACGACGGGCGCTGCGGATCCTCGGATGCTTCGGGCCGACCCGGAGTGAGCTGGGTGTGACCGATCTCGCTGAAATGTTGGTTATGCACAAGAGCACAGTCCATCGGCTCCTTCTGACGTTGGAGCGGGAGGGCTTCGTGCGTCAGGTCTCCGGTCGCTATGCGCTGACATGGCGGCTACTTGAGATCGCATCGGGCATCCCGGTCCGAGATGGCATCCGGCAGACCGCTCTACGCCATCTCGCCAAGCTATCGGAGAGGAGCGGGGAGACCGCGCACTTGGCGGTCCTTTACTCCGGCCAGGTGCTGTATGTCGAGAAGGTAGAAGGGACGCGTGCCTTGCGCATGCCGTCGGCTGTAGGCAGGCGTGTGCCCTTGCACTGCACTGCGCTGGGGAAGGTGCTGCTTGCTGGTGTCGAGGAGTCAGAAGCACGTCGACTCGTCTTTGGTGCACCGCTCCCCTCTCTCACACCGAATACGATCACCGACCCGGTAGCCCTCTCAAAGCATGTGTCCCAAGTGCGACGGCGAGGGTTCGCGATTGATCGCGAAGAGATAGAGGAGGGACTCATGTGCATTGCAGCGCCAGTCTCCAGTAGCTCTGAAAGCACATGTGCCGCCATCAGCATCGCTGGGCCTGTGTCACGACTGGAAGCGCGATTGCAGGATAACATCGTGGCCGTTCGAGAAACGTGTGCTGGCCTTTCAGCCGAGCTCGGTCCACTCGCGCACCAACTACGCGATACATGGACCTTCGACCGAAGCGACAGCCAGAATCTGAATGAGGAGCTCTGGGCTGAGCAAGCGAGGTAAGAGTCGATGATCAGCTCAGTCCTGTCTGAGCGTGTCGCGATAGTTACTATCTCTCGGGCGGCCAAGGCGAACTCGCTGCCGCAGGCAGCAAAGGCAGCACTGGCGGCCGAGATCGCGCGGTGGAGCAGTGACAAAGGCGCCGACGCCATCGTCATTACGGGAGAAGGGGAGCGTGCGTTCTGCTCAGGCAGCGATGTCGACGAGATGCATCGATTCGACATGGCTGACATGGATCGGATGCTCAGTGACGAGCGCGCGATGTACCTGTCAGCTCTGCGCTCATCCAAGCCAGTCGTCGCCGCGGTCAATGGCTTCGCCCTCGGGGCCGGTTTGATCCTGGCCATGTCGTGCGACTATGTGGTCGCTGCACCGCATGCCGTGTTCGGCGCGCCCGAGCTTACTATCGGCGTGGCGGCACCGCTCGAGGGCTTCCTCCTCCCGTACTTCGTTGGAATCGGGCGTGCGCGCGGAATGTTCTATACAGGTGCCCGCATCGACGCCGAACAGGCTATGAACATTGGACTCGCCAACGAACTGGCCCCTCTCGAAACACTGATAGCGCGCTGCACCGAAATCGCAAGAAAGATTGCTGATCTGCCGGGGGACGCCTTCTCGATCCAAAAGCAGCTTCTGTATCGGCTCCTTTGTACCGGTGACCTCGAGGCAGTTATCCGCGAGAGTCAACACTTGACGAGCCGACAGTTCGCAGGGCCGGACGTCGGAGAGGCATTGTCGCAGTTCCGTACGAGGAGGAGCTCCGGTAGTCAACCCTGACACTCCCGAATACCTAGCGCCTGCGCTGCAGTCACTCGACGATGCTGCGGAGCAGATCACATTGGACGAACGTGAGTGGATGATCGCCGAGGCGGAGCGCGTGGCAATACGGTCTGCGGCTCTAGCAGGGGCTGGAGCCTGGGGCCCCGATGAGTAGCTTTCGCAGGGTGCGTAAATGGGTCTACTGCGGGATCCCCGGCCCGGAATAGGAGAGACCGATGGAGCCTCAAGAGCTCACAATTGAGGCTGCCTCAGCCAAACTCGCGCAAGGCCAACTTTCCGCTGTGGAACTCGTTTCCTCCTGTCTGGACCGCATCGAGGGGCTCAATGCCGACCTGAATGCATTCATCCACCTCCGGTCTCGCAAAGAGCTGCTCGAGGAGGCACAGCTCGCGGACAAGCGCCGCCAAGCTGGCCAGCGGCTTGGTCCACTCGACGGGATTCCGATCGGCCTCAAGGCGAACTACGCATATGCTGGTCTACCAACGACCGCTGGATCGAAGATTCTCGCCGAGTGGCGGCCGAAGAAGGATGCCGTCGCGGTCGCCAATTTGCGCCGTGCGGGAGCCGTCATCCTCGGCATGCTCAACATGCACGAGTTCGCCGATGGTCCCACTAATGAGAATCCGCACTACGGTCGAGCACTGAATCCACACGACATGTCCAGAATGCCGGGCGGGTCGAGTGGAGGCTCGGCCGTCGCCCTGGCAACGAACATGTGCCTCGGCGCAACTGGCTCCGACACAGGCGGATCCATCCGTATCCCCTCGGCGCTCTGCGGCACCGTGGGATTGAAGCCGACGTACGGCCTCGTAAGCGTAGAAGGCGTCGTGCCGTTCTCACGCTCACTTGACCACGCTGGGCCTATGGCACGCACGCCACACGACGCGCTCCTCCTGCTGCGCGGAATGACCGGCGATGGTGACGTAGCCGGGCGTCCCTCGACTGCCATTGGAGAACGCGACCAGATCGTCGTCGGCGTCGAGCGAGACTACTTCGGGAGGTACCTGCAGTCAGGCGTTCGACGGGCCTTCGATAACGCCATCGATAGCTTGCGGAAAATCGGATACCAAATCCGGGAGATCCACTTAGATCATGTGCCTAGGGCCGGTGCTGCCGAACTCGCGATTCTGTTCCCCGAGGCTGCGGCCGTGCACCACCACTTCCTGAACACCCGAATCCAGGACTACGGCAGGGACGTACGGCTCAGCCTTCTCTCCGGACGCCTTTACCGCGCCGTCGACTACGTCAACGCACAAGAGCTACGGGGCAACCTGCGCTCAGATCTCGACGCTGTTTTCGAGCAGGCGACGATCGTCGCTACGCCGACCACAGTATTGGAGGCGCCGACTTGGGACACGGAGTTCATCCAAACGGATGAGGGCGAGGTTGAGCTACTCGAGGCCCTGATCCGGTGCACCGCGCCATTCAATTTGACTGGTCACCCGGCAATGTCTGTGCCGTGTGGGGTTGGCGACGAAGGCCTTCCTGTCGGGTTGCAGCTCGTCGGACCGGCACTCTCGGAGGCGCTACTAGCTGACCTCGCAACGGCATTCCTGTCTGCCAATCTCAACGCTGAGTAGGCGAGTCACGCGTGCAGGTTCGACATGACGTGCGAGAGCGCGCTCAGCCCGGAGATCATCAAAGACACCGTCTTCCGTTTCGTTTACGCGCGTCCACATTTCAGCGGGAACCGTCCTATTCAACCAATCCAACCGCACATACGAACGCGACTCCCCCAACTATTGGTCGGCCCCCTGGCACGCGTGAACTCCGGCCCGTGATTGTCAGCGGTGTGGCGTCGCAGTTGCCGCGGGATACCTCTCGGAAGCCGCTCCATGCTCTCGGCCAGTTCGTCGCCACCGAAGTCGAATAGGTGCCCGTAAGTGTATGAGTGAACCGGCGAAAGTCCGGCGCGAGAACCCAAACTCCTGGTAGCGGAGGCGAAGGGAACGATAAACGATATAAGAACACCCAAAGCCGCAGGCGTATGAAATCCCCCGGTGGGTTCCCTCTCTGGGCGAGAGTGTCCGGGGCCGGCCGGAGGTGACTCCAAAACGCATGTCGCTGCCGTGCCGCTGACCTTTGAGCTGGCCGTCCCTCCGGCCGGAACCGGGCGGCGGAAGTGACCTCATAGCGCCTCTATGTCAAGGGAGCTTTGCGAGGCGGCTGGCGTGATCGGCGACCAGGTGTCGGTAGACGACCTTCGCGAACTGCCGCTTGAGGCTCCGGAGGGCTTCGCTGGAGCCCTTTCGCTCGGCGAGCTTGCGGCCATAGTGATCCTGAGGGGCACACAAACTCCCGATCGGACATCAAGCAGCGAGATCGTACTCATGGATACGCCCGCCCAGCACGTCGTGCGTTCGAATGCGAGCAGGCCTCCGCGGGGGCCCCGGCTGCGGGGCGCCAGGGGCGAGGAGGGAGGTGGGAGCCCCCGGTGTTGTTGTGCGCTGTGGGCTCAATGTTCAGGGACTGAGCGGTCGGGGGGAGACGACATGGCGAGCAGGCCGGCTCCAGGCTCATCGAGGGGATCGAGGCTCCCGGCCCGGGGATGTGGGAGATCGACCCGTCCACACCTCCGTGGTTCGTGCCCGGTACCTCAATGGGTGACCGAGGTGCGGGGGCACTTCGGGGAGTTCTCCGGGGCGGTCCACGTCGCGGAGCGCCCGGCGAAGTCCTCGGTGGAGCTCGTCATCAAGGCGTCCCGCATCAACACCGGGAACGACGATCGGGGACAAGCACCTTCGCTCCGCCGATTTTCTCGACGTGGAGCCGTTTCCCGAGATCCGGTTCAGGAGCACGAGCGTGGAGCTCACCGGTGAGAGCCGGCTGGCAGTGGGAGGGGGACCTCACCATCCGAGACGTCACCCGCCCGATCCTGCTCGAGGCCGAGTTCACCGGCCTGAGCCAAGACCCCTACGGGCGACCCCGGGCCCGGGTTCTCGGCCACGGCAGAGATCGACCGGGACGAGTTCCGAGCCAGCTGGAACCTGGCCCTGGAGGCGGGGGGATAGCTTGGTCTCGAAGAAGGTACAGATCGATCTCGGACGCGCTGACCACCCTCAAGACCGAATGACGAACCCTGTGTTGTCAACCCAGCCCAAACCTCAGCCAGCGCCCGCACGCCTTCGCGCCCGGCTCGCCGCTCAGACCTCGAAGATCCCGCGGGGCACGGTCATCGAGACCACCCAGTTGGGCACGTCCACCGCTTCGCTGATCTTGAGGTCGCCCGCCACGCTGCAGATTGCGTAGGCCTCGTGCAGGCTGAGCCCCTGCTCGCGGACCAGCCAGTCGATCATGTCGCGGACGGCCCTCCTCGCGTTGTCCATCAGGTCCGGGCCCATCCCGGTGGTGTGGTAGTACCCCTGGGCCAGCATCTCCGCGGAGAGTCCGAGCTGGCTGGGGTCGGCGGCCGGAACGATGGCCCGGGGGGACTCGATGACCGTGTTCTTGATCACCCGGAAGCTCAGCGTGACAGCCATCAGCGTCTCGATGGCGGTGACGCAGACCTCGCCATCGCCCTGGGCCATGTGCCCGTCGCCGGTCGAGAACTTGGCGCCTTCCACGTAGATGGGGAACTGGATCCGCGCCCCCTTGGTGAACTGCTTGATGTCGGCGTTGCCGCCCATGCCGCCGCTGACGTTGGGCGGCACGGTGCGGTACATGCCCTTCCGGAGCGGCGCCACGCCGTAGATGCCCATGAAGGGGGCGATCGGGATCCGGGCCCGGGTGCCGGTGTCGGCGCCGACGAACGTGGCAAAGTCGCTTCGCTGTCCCCGCTCGAAGGTGAACAACTGGACGTAGGGGGCGCCGGCGTTGAAGGGCTGCTCCGCCGGGACGGCGCCGGGCACCGGTCCGGGGCTGGGATCGGAGAGCTGGGAGGCCTCGGTGAAGGGATGAAGGGCCGACAGGACGCTGGGGCCAAGACCGCCGAACAGGCCGAGCACCGGGGTGATGACCACGTATCCGAAGTCGACCAGCGGGCTCACGTCCAGGATCTCGACCTCCAGGGTGTCGCCCGGCTCCGCTCCCTCCACCTCCACCGGACCCGTGAGTGGATGGACCCTGGCCAGGTCCAGCGTGAGCACGCCTTCCGGGGTCAGCGTCCGCGCCGCCTCTCCGATGTCCAGGGCGTCCCGGCAGAGGAGCTGCACGGCCTCGCCCTGTCGGACACTGGCCGCCGGGGCCAGGTCCTGGTTGAAGCGGTTGTGCAGGACAGTGCCGTACCCGTCCACGACCGGCGGCTCGGCGGCGCCGCCGCTGATCACCCGCTCCGGCCCTCCCCCGCCCTCAGCGCGGATCCCGCCGGCTGCCGGTTGGAGCCCGGAGGGGGCTTCGCCGAATGCGCTTGCTGCGGCCGGGTTGAGGCGGACCTGTTGGACCAACTCCCGCCCCGGGACCAGACCTTCCGAGTGGACGAAGCACATGGCGCCATCCTCCCTTCAACGACCTCGACGACTCTTTGGGCCGCCGCGCGGCAATTTTGCTCCTCCTCAGCCACATGTGGTCAACTCCAGGGATCCCTCCACAGGCCGAGTGCAGCCTCCGTTCGTTCCACCACTGGACCCATTCCGCGGTCGTCAGCTTGACCTGGTCCACCGTCTGAGCTTCTGGACGGCATGGTCGACATCGTTTTCAGCGAGATCGATTTCCCCTCCAGGGGAGCCGAATGGAAGACGGCCATGCGTCTAGCGGGCGATCTCCACCCGCCGAAGCTCTCTCGCGCCACCGCTGGGCTGTCGGCCTAATGGAGTCCCGGACGAGACCCGGGCCCGCGAACCTGCGACACCACAACTCGGTGATGGCGTGTCTGCGGGAGGCGGGCTTCTCGTTCAAGATGGCCGTCCACGCGTACAACGCTCTGGACAGCTACACCTACGGCGTTGCGCTCCAGGAGAAGAGCTTGCTGTTCGAGACCCCCGAGGAGTCTGCAGAGGTGGCGGAGATGATGCTCCCGCCGTCCCTCGCCGACGAGTACCCGTACCTCGTAGAGGTCGTCGTCGAGCTCGGCAGGTGGGGCTACAACTACACGGAGGAGTTCGAGCTCGCGCTGGATGTCATCTTGGACGGGATCGAGAGACTCCGGCAGCAGGAGTTGACGTCCACCGGTGGACGTCAACTGATCGCTGGGACGCATCTGTCTGAGGGCGCGCCGGCTTCAGCCGGACCGTCTCAACCGCAAGCGCAGCCGCTCGCGAACCCGGACAAGGCGTCGGAGGTCTAGTCGGAATCCCCCCGGGGGCACTGACGAAAGTGCAGACATCCCGTCGCCTCCCGCCGGCATGAGCTCTGGCGCCAAGACAGCCCCTACTCGGAGTTCCTTCCGGCCCGGATCGAAACTTGCTGTGAAGTCGAGAGCAGCCAGAAGCTCCCGGAAGGAGCGCTCGGCGAGCAATGCAGCATCCACGTCCAGCAGGGGAGGAGGTCGACTAGCTGCCGGGCCTGGCCGGGATCTGGCTGCGCCGCCAGACCTCGCTCGGCAACCTCAAGCTCCCGCTCCCGACGACCCTTGATCGACGCCAGTTCGCGGAGGCGCCCCCGGATCTCGGCGGCCGCCTCCGTATCAGCCTCCAGCGCCTCCAGGTTCGCCATCTGACGGCGGATCCTGAGTGCGAGGTCGGCAACCTCCCCTCTCAAGCCCTCCGCGTCGTCCAGACGCTCCTCCTTCTCGGGATCCGTCGCCTCGAGCGCTTGGGCGAGCGCCTCCCTCCTCCCGGGACCGAAGAGATGGGACTCGAGGAAGTGGAGCACCTTCTCCACGGCCCGGTCTTCCCTCAGGTAGACGGTCCGCGGGTGCCCAGGGGCGAGCAGCGTGCTCTGGCGACGAGAAGCCTGACAGACGTAGTAGGCGACGCCGTGACGGTACTGACCGAGCATCCGAAGACCGCACACTCCGCAGCGGAGGAAAGATCGAAGGAGGTGGGTTCTGGGCGCGTAGCCCTCGCGACCTCGGGCCGCCTTCGTCGTGTTGTCTCTGGCGACACCCCGGCGAGCGGCCTCTTCGAACATCTCCCGGGACACCAGCGCCTCGTGGGCCGGGGCGTCGGACCAGATCCACAGGTGCGGCGGGTTCACCTTCCCGCCCCGCTTGCGGGCTCGGCGGTTCCACACCTGGTACCCCGTGTACTTGGGATTGCGGAGGATCTCCCACACGCTCGACCGGCCCCACTGCCCGGTCCGCCGGCGGGGGTCCGGCGACTCGGGTGGAGGGAAGCGCTCCAGGTCGGTGTTGAGCTTCTCCTGGATCTCCCCGATGCTCAGCCCCCGGGCCACGCAGTCCTCGAAGATCATGCGGACGATCGGCGCCCGGATCGGGTCGGGCCCAGGCCGGGCGGGGAAGCGCTCGGCTGGCCGCCGCGAGCACCATGCGGTCGAGCCGACGAAGCCGGGGCTGGCCTCCCTGACGTCGGAGGACCTTCAGCTGATGGCGCAGGACGAGGATCTCGACGTCCTTTGACTCGGAGCCCGCGGCGAAGCCAAGCAATCGACGCAGTACGAGGTGAACCAGAGCGAAGAGTATGGGCGGAACCCCCTCCTTGAAGGAGGGGAGATGCTACGAGAGGCCTGGTCCGAGCAAGGGTCGAGGGTTTTCGTGCTCTTCACGCTGTTCGCGTTCGTGCGGACTACTTGTGCCAGCAAAGGCAGAACGGGTGGCCGGCGGGGTCCGCGTAGACCTGGAAGCCCTCGGCCGCCTCGAGGTCGTCGGCCGGTTTCAGGAGCCGCGCACCCAGCGAGATTGCCTCCTCATGCGCGGTCTTGAGGTCGTCAATCCACAAGTCGAGATGTATCTGCTGCTCCGGCGTCCCGTCGGGCCAATCGGGGGGAACGTGGTTCGGCGCGAGCTGAACGCCGAACCGCCACTCGCCATCGACGAACACGCTGTGCCAATCGTCATCCGCTTCGACCGTGCCGCCCAGCAGACCTGCCCAGAAGCTGCTCTCAGCGGCCAGGTCGGCGGCGTCGAAGACGACTATCTGGCGCCTGATCTTCATGGCAGTCTCTTTCCTGGAGTTGATAGATTGGCTTCGCGCGGCGCCGCAGTCTAATCAACTCCGCTTGGGTGTAAGCATCCGTTCATGGCGGCTCCCGGCGAAGTCGTGAAGCGTCCATACCGTTGCAGGGGTCACGGCGAACCAGGGTCTATGGCCTCCTCCGCCGTCACTCCCAGCAGACCAGGAGCGGGGGATCTCCGCGAGGAGCGCCATCGCGTCCGATCCGGATCGCGTCGTTGCAGAGGCCGTGGGACGACTCCAGCCGTGGCGAGCTAGCGCGCCACCTCAGCGGCTCCCACCCTCAGGACCCCGAGGCGGCCGCCTCGTGTGGAGGCCCAAGATACGGGAACTCGGACAGCAGGTCGTCGTGCGGCTTCAGCCCATCCGAGGGGATCTGACCGTTGCCGAGGATGGCCAGCCGGGCCTCGACCACGTGATCGGTGGGGACCCGCCCATTCGGGAACCTGGCCTGCTTGGAGAAGTCGAACCTCAGCACGTCAGGGAGGATCTCCTTGGCCGCTTCGATGGCATCATCGTGCCCGTATCCTCCGGTGTGCTCCAGGACCTCGGCGAACCGCTCGAGGTAACGCTGGCGGTCCTGGGCAGGCTCTGCCTGGTTGTATTCGTCCTTCGCGTCTTCGGGGTTGAAGAAGGCGGTCACGGTAGGCTGCCCGCCGCGATCCATGGAACGGAGGGTCCCGTTGGCCTTCAGGCTGACTCGAGCCCACAGGGCCAGGTTCGAGCTCGGGCCGAGGATGTCGCCGGGGAACTCCAGGGCCATCGAGTACACGTTCTTGTCGCCGATGGTGTCGTGGCCGGTCCACTGGAAGTTGTTCAAGAGGCCGTCGAAGTCAGCGAAGAACGGATCGCTGCGTAGGCCCGCTGCGAACGTGTAGGGGCCGGTTTTGACGATGTTGGGCTCGGGGCCTGATGAGAGCTCAGCGCCTTCAAGGATGGTCTCCGAGGCGTGGGGGTGGCGGGCCTCCTCACCGGTGGCCAGACGGACATTGGCCGACTGGCGACCGTTCTCGTCGGGTGGGGAAAACACGACGCTGAAGGCCACATCGGGCTGCAGATCGCCGTCGTTGTCGATGTTGATGCGGTAGATCGCGTCAGGGTGGAGGCCCTCCCCCATGCTCGGCGCGAACGGATTGACGTCCATGATGAGGACGCACCGACTGGGATCGTTCGGCGCCTGAAAGGCGAACAGGTCGGTGAAGTCGAGGCGGCCGTCTCCACCGGGCGGCTTGAGCTCAGGGCCAGAGAGGTGGTTGGACACAACGACCCCCTTCCTAGGACTCTGGACGCCGTGACCCTCACAGGTCCCAATGTCTTGCCGTCGATGCTAGCCGGTTGTGCCGAACCATGGACCATGAAGCGACAGCGCCCTCCACGCCAAGAGCAACGCCGTTCGCGCAGCGAAGGCTCTCCAGCACCGGCGGCTACCTCAGGCAAAAGGGACTCAGGAAGATTGGGTATTCACCCTGGCTGAGGGGCACGAAAATTCGATCCGTGCCCGGACCAGGTCTCTCGTAGCATCTCCCCTCCTTAGAAGAGGGGGGTGCGCCCATGCTGTTCGCTCTCGTTTACCTGGTGCTGGTTCGATTGCTTGGCTTCGGTGGAGGCTCCGAGTCACAGAGCCAGTCAAAGGACGTCGAGATCCTCATCCTGCGCCATCAGCTGAAGGTCCTCCGACGTCAGGGAGGCCAGCAGGGCTTGGGGGCGATGAGGCGATGACGCACCAGGCACCGGTAGATGGCCGAGCGGGAGGGGGGCTCCTCGAGCTCGCGGCGGAGTCTGCTGAGGATGGTGCGGGGACCCCACCCCGGGTTGGCTGCTGAGCGCCACGACCCGGGCCTCGATCTTCGGGGGGATCTGGTGAGGGCAGCGATCCGGCTTGGAGCTGCGATCGGCCAGCGCTCCGAGCCCTCCGGTCGCGTAGGGAACGAGCTAGCGGTGGGACGGTCCTGCGGTCGACCCCGTAGCGGCTGGCGATGTCGGTGATCGTGGCTCCCGTGTCGAGGGCCTCTCTCACGGCCAGGTAGCGCTGCTCAACCACCGAAAGCTCCACAAGCATGTCGGGATCCTCCTTGGCTCGGTCGAGCGCAAGTGAAGATCAGGGATGGGTCGGAAGTGGCAGTTTCGGTGAGACAGAGGTACCGGAGCCACAGTCGCCCAGGACCCGGAGCCGGGTCGGACAGTGGGACACACGTCCCGGAGCCGATGTGGGACAGAGGTGCCGAACGTTCACAACTTGGATTGCTTGCCTTGGTGCACCCAACTGGACAGAAGTCGAAAAAATGTCCGCAGGTAGAGGGCCATGTCTTCGCTCTCAGCTCCCGCCACGCGAAGCTGCGTCGTGGGGGGTACCGTTGAAGCCCGACCGGTAGCGTAGGACCTAGGCAAGCGGAGCGGTCCAGAGATTCGCAGGTTCAGTACGATCGCCGTCGCCTCTGAGTGCGGGGCGCTACGGGCGTTCGATCGGAGGGCTCATCCGGAGTTGGCACCGGGAGGTTTGCGAAGATCTCGAGCCCTCGTTCGTTCTTACCGTCCGGAGAGAGGTCCTCCCACGCCTCGATCTCTGCGAGCGTGCGCTCGGCCCAGCTGTCAACCGTCCTGAGATGGCTCACGAAGAAGTCGACGGCGAGAGCCCGGATATGGACCTGGTCCTGCAGGGCCGCCCGGCCGTCCAGAAACTCGCGCTTCACCTGGCCGCCGAAACGCAGCATCTCCTGGGCGTCGCTACGAACCTGCTGCAGCGTGGCGACGATCTGCTCCTTGGTCCCCAGTGGCGCGATGAAGAGCCGGATCATCGCCTCGAAGTCCATGGCGAACGGGGACACCGGGGTGGCGAGCCACTCCCGAAGCACTTGCCGGCCCTCTTCGGTCATGGAGTACATGGTCCGCGGGCGTTTCCCGACGTACTGGCGCTCCGCCGCGATCAACCCCATGGTCGCGAGCCGCTTCACCTCCCGGTAGATAGCGCTCTCTGCCCGCGGCCACACATAGCGGAAGTACCGGATCCTCTGCCGCGCCAGCTCGTACGTGGACCACGGGCGCAGGGCGAGCTGGGCCAGGACGGCATACGAGGTCGTCGTCAGGGTGCGGACGCGGCGTTCTCTGGGCCTTGACATACTCCAAAAGCAAGTATAGGGTTTACTCTCGTTTGGAGTATAGGCGAAGGAACGACCGGGGACAACCGACCAGATCGGAGAGGGTGACCATGGGCAGGACGGGCTTCGATGTTGCCGGGCTCGAGGACGGGCGCGTGAACTTGACCTCCGAACAGCTCGAGGATCTGGCCTCCCGGATCGAGGGTGGCCCGCTGCAGGCCGGAGACGAAGGCTGGGACGATGCGGTGCTGATCTGGAACGCGATGGTAGCCAAAGCCCCGGCTCTCGTGGTCCAGCCGGCCTCTGCCCGCGACGTCGCTGCGACGGTTCGGTTCGGACACGACCACGGGCTGCTGCTCAGCATCAAGGGGGGAGGCCACAACATCGCCGGAACCTCGATCGCCGAGGGCGGCTTGACGCTCGACATGTCCCGCATGCGCGACGTGACGGTCGACCCCGATGCCAGGATTGCGCACGTCGGGGCGGGGTGTCT
>Ga0137374_10002379_pt1 | contig 22058 bp, 10 predicted proteins | sample SagtaG_20_FD_104811 | JGI IMG/M metagenome (GOLD analysis project Ga0137374, IMG submission 104811) | Vadose zone soil microbial communities from Sagehorn Ranch, Mendocino, California, USA - Sage1_R_100_16 metaG | ecosystem: Environmental > Terrestrial > Soil > Vadose zone | place: USA... | reverse complement strand
AGATGCTGTTCTTCCCGGTGAACTCCTGTCGGGACACGGCCCCGAACATCGTGGCCTCCGTCGAGGACGCCCTGTCATGCGCGAGATTGAAGCGGGCCATGGGGTCGAGGCCTGGCTGCTCCCGCTTGATCGTATTCGCCTGGATGTTCTCCTCGATCACGTGAACGACGATCGCCGCGCGTAGCTCGGGCGATCCCTGTGCGACCGAGTCGAGATCGCCGACGTCCACTCGTTCTTTGAAGTAGGAGTCGAAGTCCACGTAATGGGTCGTTATTGACGAGATTGATCTTGATGGTGTCCTTCGACTCGACCGCCCGAGTCATCACGTCCGCTGCCACACTGGAGCCAACCTTCGGGTCGCGCTTGCCCTCGGCGACCATCAGGCCCTTGTCGTCGATCTTCCACTTGATGCCAGTCGACTCATAGGCATGACGCAGCCATTTCTCATTTGTTCTGTGACATTCCGTGGACCTCGACGGCCCTGCCGTCCGGGTCGATGAGCAGCGTAGGACGGCCCGCCGCGTACCCGTAGGGGTTGATCTCGCCCATGGATCGGATCGACCGCTCCGGAAGAGCGACGATAACTGGGTCGGCGCTCTTCCATCTTGCCTGGCGTGGCTCGTAATACCTGGCCCCGAAGTAGTAGAGCCCCGTCTCCTCGTCCATCTCCTTCGCCGTGAACAGGAACCGCTGCCCCTTCACCGGCCCGCCGCGCGTGTCGCCCTTCACGTCGCGCCACACCTCGCCGTACGGGAAGTACTCGACGTGCTCGTGCACGCGGCCGTTCTGGTCGGTCACCCAGCTCGTCGAGCCGAGGTGATCCGAGTGGTAGTAGTACGTGTCGGGCCGTACGGTGGTGCCGTCCGTGGCCTGGTTCAGGACGGGATCGCCGCCGGGCAGGATCGGGCACTTCTGTGGGTTGTAGCTGCTCGGGTCGCAGCCGGGCGTCGTCGAGGTGTTCGTCGCGACGACGGTCGTCGCAGCGGGCTGCCAGCTGGGCGGCGGCAGGAGCTTCGAGGCGAGGCGGGCCGACCCCACGAACACGTGCTTCGTCGCCGCCTTCCTCCCCTTCAGCGAGAAGAACTGCCCGATGGTCAGGCTCTCGCCTCCGCGGCCGAGCTTCACGATCCGCTCGCCGCCCGCGTCGTAGATGAAACGCGTCGCGTTCTGGCCGCCGCCGTCGATCAGCGCCGCGAGACGGCTCTCGTCGGTCCAGTAGAACCGCCGCAGGCCGTCGGCGCTGCCGCCGCATCCGGCGGTCGCGGGCGAGTTGGGTGCCCGGCACTCGAACGTGGTGTTCCCCACCTCGTCGTAGACGAGGTTCGTCTCGCCGATCCGGATCGCCCGGTGCGGATGCGCGGGGTCGTACTCGTACCCGAAGTCGTGGTTCGTCTTCGCGGGCGTGCCGGAGCCATCGCCCGGGTCGGTGAGGGTGCGGATGACGTGGACCTGGGTGTTGCGGGTCATGTTGTGGATCGCGTCGTACCCGTACGCCGTCCGGAAGCTGTCCACCACGTGCGCGCGCGACTGCGCCGTCCCCGTCGCCGAGGTGAGCCGGTAGAGATCGTCGTAGGCGAACTCGAAGCTCACCGGCCCCGACAGCATCGTCGTCGGCGGCGGCAGGGAGTTGGTCATCCCGAGGACGTTGCCGACCCGGTCGTACCGGTACGTCATCGCCTGGAGGAGCTGCCCGCCGGTCTCCGTGTGCAGCGCCTGGAGGCGGAGGCTCTCCGCGTAGTAGTCGTACCTCGTCGCCGCGCCGTTCCCGAGCGTCATCATCCGCCGCTGGCCGTGCTCGTCGTACTCGAGGGAGGCGAGATACGTCTCCTCGGCAGCCGGGTAGTGCTTCGTCGCGGGCCGCTTGCCGATCGCGCTCCGCACGAGCCCGCCCGCGTCGTAGCCGTACCGGACGGTCTCACCGTCCGGATAGGTGATCCACTGCATCCGGCCGTAGGAGTCGAACGCGAACCTCGTCTCGAACACCTTCTCCACGTCGCCGGGCCTGAGCGCCGGGATCGTCCGCGTCGTCCGGACGAGCTCGCCCAGCTTCCCGTAGCCGCGCGTCTCCGTGCCCGCGTCGTCCCCGACCTTCACCACCCGGCCGGTGCCGTTCTCGGGCGCGCCGGGCGGCCCGTAGTCGTATGTGACCGCCTTGGCGTTCGGGTACTCGATGCGGCGGAGCTGGTCGTAGTCGTAGACGTACTGGATCGTCACCTTCCGCGAGTCGGTCTTCGCGGTCAGGTTGCCGGCCCCGTCGTACTGGAATGTCGTCGCTCCGGCGTCGGGGCTCGCGAGCGAGGTCCGGCGGCCGAGCCGGTCGTAGACGACGTTCGTCGCGAACCCGCGGGCGTCGATCACGTCGAGGAGCTGGCCCAGCGGGTCGTAGCCGTAGCGCGTCGTCGCGATCTCGCCGGCGTTGCGCTCGTCCACCGCCACGACCCGGTCGCCCGGATCGCGGTACATCACTCGGATCTTGCCCATCGGATCGGTGACGGTCGCCGCGAGGCGCTTCAGCGACCCCGTGGTGCCAAAGCCGTAGCTCATGACCGTCACGGCGACCCCGTCCGGGTGATCGCCCGTCGGCTCGATCGGCTCGACGGTCCTCACCGTGCGCCCGAGCGCGTCGTAGGTCGTCGACCTGGGATGGATGGGCGTGCCGTCTCGGTAGACCGGGCTCGTGCCCGGCTCGAAGAACGTCTGCCCCTGGACCGCGACGCGCCCCATCGCATCGAAGAGCTGGTGGCCCGTGACGGACCAGCCGAGCCCACGGCCGTACACGAGCGCCGTCTTCTTCGTCTGGATGACGCGCGCGAGCCCGTCCACGAGCGTCACCGTGTCGAGCGTCCCACCCTCCGGCAGCCGGTTGCGCGTGATCGCGTAAGGAACCGCCGCCGATAGCACGAACTCCACGTGCGCTGTGGGCGCGGTCGTGTCGTACGGTCCGTAGACATCCGTCACGCGTCCGAACGCGTCGAGGACTCGGCGGCTGACGTTCCCGTTCACGTCCGTGGTCTTCCTCACCTCTCCGAGGCGGTAGTCCCACTCGGCGGACGATGCGTAGCCGTGTGAGTCGGTCGTCCGGGTCACGAATGACGCGACGACCGGGTCGAACTCGTACGTGATCGTGTACCGGCGCCCTCGGACGTCGGGCCCCTGCACCCGGTACATCCGGCCGAGCTCGTCCCAGTCCAGCAGGGAGTCCACGCTCGTCTTGTCGTCGACGGACGAGACGAGCCGGCGGAGGTTGCCGCGGGGGTCGTACTCGCCGCTCCGCTTGCGGAGCGTCTTCCCGTTCGCGTCGTGCGCCTCGAGCGTGTCGGGGCGCGAGACGGAGTTCGTCCGCTCGGCGAGCGCGTCCGCGAAGTACGACACGGTCGCGTGCACGTCGTCGGCGGTGTTCGCCGCGCTCACGTCGCCGAAGTCGTCGAAGCGGTCGACGTTGCCGAACGCGTCGTAGTGGAGCTCCTGGCGCGTGACGATCCGCGGCGCGTCCTCGCGCTCGTAGAACCGCTTCTCGACCCGGGTCGGTGCCGGGAACATCGAGCCGCACCAGAAGTCGTCCGGACCGTAGGCGAACGGGCGGCGCGCGTCGCAGCCAGGCTCGCCGGACTGCCGCCGGAAGGCCGGATCGGAGTACGGGTCCCCGTAGTCGCTCACGGTCTCGACGAGCGTGCGCCGATCCGCGTCGAGCACGCGCTCGCCCGCGAGGACCCCCTTGAACGCGTACCGGTCGTTCCGGTACGTGCGCACCACGTGGCTGCCGTCGCCGTTCGTCCGCTCGACGCGGGCGAAGCCGAGGAACTCGCGCTCGCTCCGGTCGTAGCGGCCGTCCGCGTACGCGTAGGTCGTGACGAGGTCGTGGCCGACGACGGCGTGGTCGCGGTCGGCCGCGCCGCGGCCGTCCCGGACGGTCACCTGCGACAGCACCCAGCGGTGCTCTGGCATGTCGACGGTATGGCCTGCGCGCGCGTAGAAGAGATCGATCGCGCCGCCCAGCGGCTGCGTCACGTGCTTGAGGAGGTTGGCGCGGCCGAGCCGGCTGAGCCGCACCCGCACCTCGGCGTTGCTCGAGCCGTCCCGCTGCTCCGCCTTGAGGACGTGGTCGGCGACGCCGTCGCCGTCGATGTCGATCATCCCGAGCTGCAGGCCCGTCTGCCGGGTCGACTTCTGCTCGGTGTACGAGCCGCCGAACGAGAAGATGCCGGCGCTGCCGCCGAGCGACAGCCCCCAGCTCTTGGAGGCCTCCGACGTGTAGCTTCCGTTCGCCTCGAGGACGTCCATCGTCCGCGAACCCGTGATCGCGTCGAGGAGGCTGTCCACCTTTCCACCGAAGAAGCCCTTGCCGCTGAGGAACGGGAGCGTCACGCCCCCGGGCCAGCCCGGCAGGTTCCAAGCCTACCTCTCCCCGAACCCGTGGCCCGTGTTGACCCGGACGTACATGACCTGGTCGTTCGGGCCCTTGCGGACGTAATCGGGCAGCCCGTCGCCGGTGACGTCGACGAACGAGACCTCCGTCGCCGCGAGGCTGCTCTCCCAGCTCCGCCCGACGCCGACGACGAACGAGGCCCCGACGCTGCTCTGGAGCGTGACGGCTACGGACCGCCGCACCCGCTCCGGCTCCTTGAAGAACGGATCGGATCCGTCCGAGCCGACGTACTTCGCGATGTCGTCCATCTTCCCGGCGTCCCAGCGGCCCAAGTTCACGACGTCCGGGGCGCCGAACTTCCCGCCGAGGTTGAGCTCGACGACGAGCAACCCCGGCGCCGGCATCGACACGCGGTCGGGCAGGCCGTCGCCGTTCACGTCCACGAGGTCGTTCTGGACCGTGCTCAGGTTCGCGCTCAGGGCGACGCCGGAATCGGTGCTCGGCGCACCGACGATCGCCTGGATGACCGAGCTGTCGCCGCCGATCTTCGGCATTCCGACGTGGCCGCCCACGTACACCGACGTGCCCCCGTCGCTGCTCTTCTGGAGAAGCTCACCGCCGTACCCGCCGACCCGCGGCGCCGACCGATCGATCGGCGTGAGCGCGATGGCCGTCGCGCCGGACATCCCGAAGATCCCGTCGACCACGCGATCGCCGTTGAGGTCGATCGCCTCCTGGGACTGCCACGACTTCCCGCTCGTCTGGTCCACGCCGAGGACGGTGACGTCCATGCCGACCTGCTTCGAGTCCGTGTCGCTGCGCCGGGCGAACACGGCGCCGGGATACACGGGAACCGGCTCCACGCCGGAGACGGTCTCCTCGATCGAGCCGTGCATCGTGGTCGCGGTCACGAAGGTGTTCCGGTCCGGGCTCACGAACGCAGCCACATCCGGCTTCAGGCCGGGGTCGCTCGCGGAGCCGCGCGTCCCGAGCCGCCGCGGATAGAGCGGCCCGTTGGCCGCGAGCGCCAGGCTCTCCGGGCTCTGCGGATCGTCGAGCTTCGTCTCGAGCTCGAGCCACCGGCTCGAATCGACGACGTACGGCAGCAGCACGAGGAACGTGCCCGGATCGAACGGCTCCGATCCGGCGCGGTGCCAGGTCCCTCGCCGCCAGCCGTGATACCCGCCGCCGTATGCCGAGCCGACCTGCCAGCGCTTCCCCTCGACGTCGAGGAAGGCGTCCTGGGTCAGGTTGACGGGCACGTATTGCGGGGTCCCGTCCAGCGTGACGGTCGGAGTCCAGCCCGCCGGGACCGTGGTCTCTCCGTGGCCCTCGAAGTAGATGCGATCCCCGGCCTGCACGGCGATCGTGATGGTCGTGGCGGGATCCGAGGCACCGCTCTTGAAGACGAGCCCGCCCTTGGTCCGCGCCGAGATGAACGTTCCTTGGGGCGGCGACCAACCGCCCTGGCGGGTCACGATCTGGAGCGTGCCGGACGCCGGGGCGACGAACGGCGCGAGCGGCGCCTTCGCCGGCAGCGCGGAATACGGGCCGCCGGAGATCGAGCTCGGCTCCACCGCGACGTGGGGAGGGAAGAACGGGTCGGCGAGGAACGACAGCTCGTTCGCCTCCGGCGGCGTCGTCGCCCTGCAGGTCGGCGTCTCGTCGCACACCTGCGTCATCGAGCCGGTGATCTCCCAGCTCAGAGCGGCGGGATCGATCGCGAGATCACTCTCGATGCGGAACACGAGCTGCTCGCCCCGGGTGATCTGCACGTCGATGTTCCGGGAGTCGCTCCGCGCCGCCGTGGACGCGTAGGTTGCCAGGTCGACGACGCTCGGGACGGGACCCGTCCCGTTCGGCACGAAGTCGCTGCCGGCGCACGGGTGGTCGAGCCCCTGCCATCCTGCGGGGTACTTCTGGACGCAGAGCCTGACATCGTCGCCGCTCGGCGCCTTCACGATCGTCGTCGAGAGCCGCACGGTGCCGCCGACCGGCGCCGTGAACCCGACCGGCGTCCCGCTCGCGAGCCGGAAGTCGGGGGCGGAATCGAACAGGTGCGACGGCGCGCCCATCGGATCCTGAGGCGCCTTCTGCGCGGGCGTCGCGCCGACGTACGCGATCACCGGCGCGAACTGCGTCTCCTCGAGCGGCGAGCCGGTCGCGAAGTCCACCGGGAAGTCCGACATCGTCGAGAGGACGAAGTACAGCCGGGTCCCGCTCGCGACCTCGAGCGCGTTGAGCGAGATCTTTTCGGGCGTCTTCACCTTCGACGCGTCCGTCGTCGTCTCGTACAGCTTCGTCAACGCGAACCCCGGGTTCGCGTCGTCGGCCCGGTAGATCCGGAGCCGCACGCCGTCCCAGGCCGGGTCGGTGGGCGGGCGCGGGCGGTCGACGAGGGCCAGGGAGCCGTCGACGTGCACCTTGCCGTCGTAGGGCGCGATCCACTCGAGGACCGCGTCGGACGGCGCGCGCCCGTCGTCCACGCCGGGCGGGGTTCCGCCGGCCTGGAGCGGAAGGGAGAGCTTTCCCGGCGCGTAGCTGAAGCCCGCAGCGACCGCCGTCCGCGGGTTCCCGAACAGCACGCCACCCGGGGTGACCATGTCCAGGAAGCCGTCCCCGTCCATGTCGGCGGTCCACGCGTTGGAGATGCTCGTCCCCGAGGCGCTGCCCAGCTTCGCGCCCACGAAGAGGACCGCCGCGCGCGCGGACTTCACCTTCGACGAGCCGTACCCGCCGCCGAGGTCGACCGGGATCTGGCCGGGGCGCGAGCCCGCCGCGGGATCGCCGCCCGGAAGCGCCGGCGTGAAGTGTCCGGCGGTCGCGCCCTCGGGAAGCCCGCCGTTGAACTGGGCGACGCTGACGCCGCTTCCGGCGCGGTAGATCCGGTCCGGGAGGCCGTCAACGTTGAGATCGGCGAACACGGTCTCCCCGCTCGTGGTGCTCTTCGTCTTCGACACGCTCCCGCCAAGCGAGAAGATCCCAATGCCGAAGCTGAGGCCGCCGCTCTTCGACTTGGACTTCTCCTGGCTGCGCACGGCCTGGTCATCATCCGGCTGGTCGTCGAAGCTCCAGGCCATCGTCTCGTGGCCGAACGACCAGGCGACGTCGGGGTCCTCGTACTCGAACCCGTGCTCGTAGAAGAGCGACCGCTGGCCGCTCGCGTCGAAGCCGTAGGTCCGGACGTGGCGAACGCGCGACTTGCCGAGGGCGCTCGTGCCGTAGTCGAGCTCGTAATCGCGGATCGGCTGGGCCGCCGGGCCGCTCTGTCCCGCCACGCTCGAGCCGGGGTCGAGCGACACGCGCACGCGCCCGAGCAGGCGCCGGGTCAGCACCTTGAACCCGAGCCGGCCGGAGACGATCGTGTCCGACCGGGTCGCGAGCGCACCGCCGTCGGTCGTCGCGTACACGTCCACGACGTACGGTCCCGGGGTGCCACCGGAGACCGCGTCGGCGCCGGTGCGCGCCGCCCGGCCGGTGTAGCGGATCGACCGGAGGTAGACCTGCACGAAAGGCTCGCCCTCGGTCGCGTCGGCCGGACCGCGGGCGTCGACGTCGTAACCGTACTCGGTCAGGTTCCCGTTGAGATCGACGACGCGCTCGAGGAACCACTGGCCGACGGCGCGGTCCGCCCTGGGACTGCGCAGCCGGGCCGCTTCCGCGAACCCGTAGACGAACAGCGTCCCGGCGCGATCCGAGACCTCGAACCAGATGTCGGGATACGTGCCGCAGCGGACGACGCGCTTGAACTCCCTGGCGATGCGCTCGCGGAACAGCGCGCCGGGCGCGGTCGTGCCCTCGCACGTCGCCTGCTCGCCGGTCGGGACGAGCTGTGCCCCATCGAGCAGGTACCGCGGCTCGGCGAGCGTCGGCTCCGGCACGCCCCATCGTGTGTCGAGCTGCACGCTCGACACCGGGAGGTCCCAGCCGATGCCGGCCCACCCGTTCCCGCCGGAGGAGTCGTACGCGAGCCGGAGGTCCGGCTGATGGGCGCCGCGCGCCTTCGGCAGGCGGATCGGGTGGACGAGCTGCGCCGACCCCTGGGCGTTCGCGTCCGGCGGCTGGACGAGATCGATCCCGGCGGACGGGCTGGCGGCGGCGAGGTCCTTGATCGAGTTCGGGTTGAACGACGCGGGGCCCGGGTGATCGGGCAGCACCAGCACCGCGTTGATCATGAACGTGAAGTGGGTCGTCTCGCTCAGGACCCGCTGCGTCGCCCGGACCACCTCGCGACGCGTCAGCGCGATCCAGCGGTCCTCCTGCTCGTCGAAGTAGTAGGTCCGGATCTCCTCCGACTGGACGCCCTCGGGGAGCAGGCTGGGGTCGTACGGCAGCGTGATCCGCGCCGGGACCGCGAACTTCTGGCCCTTCGGGAGGAAGCGGTACGCCGAGTTCGCCGGCGCGGTGACGTTGATCATCCCCGCCTCGAGCTGCGGGATGGACTCCGGCCCCTTGCGCGAGATGCCGAGCGCGGTCCTCGCGGAGAGCGCGCCGGCCGGCACGTCGATCGACGCCTCGGTCCCGAGCGTCACGGTTCCGCCGTCACCGTCGGCGGTGCCCCACTGCGTCTGGTCCTCGCGACCGAAGCGCTGGTCGGAGGACAGCGCGACGGCGGCGGTCGCGCCGCCCTGCAGGATCTCCGACTGACGGTCGTCGTCGAGGTGGATCGTGCGCGTCACCTCGGCGCCGCCCGGGAAGCGGGCGCGGACCACGACATCCCACGACCCGGTCGCGCCCTGCGGCCTCGCCACCTCCACGCCGAAGGCGCCGTCGATCCCGGCCTCCGCGCCGTCCACCGTGACGGTCCCCGGACCGTCCGGCGACTCCGCCCAGCCGGCGACGTAAGCCTTGCCGTCGAACCGCTCGCCCACCCAGCGGCCGGACTCGCTCCGGATGCCGGGAGAGGTGAGGACGAGCCGCGGGACCGCGACGCGCGGGCCGACGCCGCTGCCGCAGAACGCGAGCTCCGAGAGCCCCGCCGCCGGAACGTCGGTGCGGGCGCTCCCGGCGAACGTGACCTCCGCGGCCTGGGCGACCGCGCCTGCGAGCGGGAGCGGCGTCCGCGTCCCGTCCAGCGCGAGCGCGCCCTGCTCCGACCAGGTCTGTCCGTCGAACGCGCCGTACCCGGAGAGCCGGGCAGGTGCCGCAGCGAGACCGAGCTCCGCCTCGTCCACCTGCATGAGCCGGTCGAACGCCGCCTCGACCCGGACGGCGTGGACGGCCGCGGCCGTCGCCGGATCGCCGTCCGTCACTTCCGGGAACGCGAGCCGCGTGTCGCGATCGAAGACGTCGCGCCCGTCGTCGGTGACGAGGAGGAGGCGAAGCCCGGAGAGGGTCACGGCGCCCGTCGCGTCGTCGGGCAGGCACAGCAGCACCGAATCGTCGCCGGTGAGCTGCTCCGGGTCGAGCTCGTCCGCGAGCGTGCGCACCTCGCTCGTCGCCGCGAGCCAGAACCCGCCGACCGGCGCGGCGCCGTCGAGGCTGCGGCGGAGCGCAATCGCGCGCTGCACGTTGGCCTCGTAGGCGAGGTACGCGCGACGGACCTGCCGGACCGGCACCGCCGTCCGGAGCGCGGCCCGCACGCACTCCGCGCCCTCCTTTAGCCCCGCGGGAGCGAGCTTCGCGGGCATGCCGTCGGCGCGGACGACGACCACGTCCTCGAACGGCGAGATCTTCGCGCTGCGGGTAGCGGCGGCGATCGCGCGGGGGTCGCGGGGCGCGGCCACGAGCCCGGCGCCCCACACCTCGACCTCATCGAGCCGCGCGCCCGCGGCGCTCGGCTCGATGGAGAGCGTGAGCGCGTCGGTCCAGAACGGCTTCGCCACGTCCGCTCCGCGCCACCCGGTGCCGTCGAGGTCGACGGAAGCGCCGTCCGCGGACACCCGCACGCCCGCGCCGATCGCCTTCACGCGCCGGATCTGGACGGCGTGCGTGAACCGGAGGGTGACCGTCGCGGGCGCGGCGACCGTCGCGCCCGTCGTCGTGTCGCGGTCCAGCACGCGCGCGACGTCGACGCCCGTGGCCGAGGAGGCGGCGGGCGTGAGGCGCATGGTCGCGAGGGGGTTCGGCGCGCGCTCGCTCGACGACGGGGAGCACGCGGCGGCGAGCGCCGCAGCGCCGAGGAGAGCGAGGCGGGTGCGGGGGAGGTGGTGCATGGGCCTTCCTCCTGCTCAGCGGGCGACGAAGGTCGCCGGCTCCTGCGTGTTCTCGGCCACCGCCACCTGCGCGGGGCGAGCGCCGCCGACCATGTCGGCGTCGGTCGCGGCGACGTACACGTCGTAGGCTTGGTTTGCGGTGAAGGTGCCCTCCGGGAAGTCCGCGGAGGTGGAGCCGACCCACTGGCTCGTGACGAAGCTCGCGCCCTGCCAGACGCCCACGAGGTAGCTGCGCGCGCCGGTCACCGCCGTCCAGGCGACGTGCGCCGAGCCCTTCGCACCATCCGTCGCAGCGACGCCGGTGGGCGTGGCGAGCGCGGCGGGCTCGCCGATCGCGAACGGAAGGGTGAGCGTCCCGGCCGCCGACGTGGCGGTGAGGACGTACTGCCCCGGCGTCGCGGCGAGGTCGTACGACCAGACCAGCAGGCGGGAGAAGCCCGCAGGGTAGGTGAACGCGAGCGGCGCGATGCCGGGGGCCGTGATCGTGGCGCTCCAGGCGGACGCCGGCGGCGTGCCGTCGGCGTTCCTGATCGACAGCCAGGTCGCGAGCGTTCGCACGCCGATGCCCGCGTCGATCGCGCCGCCGGCCGCGAGCGCCACGACGGCCGGCGCGGCCCCCGCGCGCAGGAACGCGATCCGTCCCTCCGAGACGTTGAACCGCCCGGGGAGCGCGGGTCGCTCCGAGCCGTCCGCGGCGAGCGCCGCGAGATCCGCCGAGAACGCGAGCGCCGACGCCTGGTACGCGCCGTCGGGGAGGTCTCCCACCGAGCAGCTCGTCGCCGTGCCCACCGTGCTCCGCACCACCACCGTGCCGTTCGCGATCCGGCAGCCGGCGCCCGCGGCGCCCGCGGCGGTGCTCCACGAGAGCGTGGCCCCGTCCGGCGAGAGCGTGGGGAAGGGGATCTCCATGGCGCCGCCCGCGGCCACCGGGAACGTCGCGCTCGCGCTGTCGTCCGCCGACGCGAGCGCGAGCGTGTACGTCCCGGTCGCGAAGGCCAGGTCCGGCCACCACAGCGCGGCGTACGAGCCCGGGGAAGCGTCCGCGTATGCGACCTGTGCGCGCGGTCCGCTCGCGTCTGCGAGCGTGCCGGCCCACGCCGCCGCCGGGCCCGCTCCAGCCGCATCGCGCAGCGTCGCCAACACGGCGATGCCTGGCAGGCCGGACCCGTCGTCGTACGTGCCGCCGACCGCCTCGAGCGCGTAGCGCGCCGCCGCAGGGCTCGACGTTCCGCTGCACGCGGCGGCAACCCCAACGGACAGCACGCACGCCGCAGCGCGCGCATGGCGCATGTTCCCTCCTCGTGTGGACCGGAGGGCAGCGCCCTTCGCTGCGACCGCCGGCCTTCGGTATGCCCAAGGACCCAGTGGGTCCGGGCTTTTGCTTGCTCGCCTTGCGGTCGAGGTCGCTCTTATCGGGCCATGCTGATCGGTCACCGTTACCGCTGGCGAAAGCGACCGTCAAGGACGCAGCGTCAACAGACAAATTCACCAACTGTCGCAGCACGATCAGTGAGTCAGCATCGAGCGCATGTCACACCGCGTCACCCTGAGTGCGTGCGGCCGGGGTTGGCTCTCACCCGTTTCGAGGCCGGGTTGAATAGCTGACGGTGGACGAGCTCGGCCGGCTGATCCTGTCGATGAAGGAGAAGCAATCACGGCGAACCGGGCGGAGACCATCCGGTTTCCTGAACGTGGCGGCAGCGCCCGTGTTCGAGACCCGCACGGACACCGTCGCGTACAAGGGCCAGACGGCCCCGATGAGGGTGGCACGACACTGGTGCCGGAAGCCGGCGAGGCGGTCTTCGAGGGCGACGCCCTGGAGACGCGGGAGCGCGCCTTCCTCGAGCTGCGTGCGAAGATCGAGGGAGTGCTCAGCCCGCGCCACGTCGCGCCCATCCCGTGAGCGACTCAACCTCTCGCAGCGCCGGGCGGGAGAACTGCTCGGTGATGGCCGAGGGCGTTCCAGACGTGCGTTCGGCGGCGTCCCGACTGAGCGCGTTCGACACGGGCGGCAAGCCGTGAACGGGGGCCGTTGGCAGACGCAGTGGCCGGCGACCGGAGCGGTCGCGGGTCCGATGACTCCAGACTGAGGAGCTGAGGGTCGCGCCCGAATCCCCCGTGCGCTCGCGGCGAGAGCGAACGCCGGACCAGACCCGGGCAAGGTTTTCGCGCCGCTCGAAAAGACGAAGGGCCTCCGGGTCGCCCCGGAAGCCCTCGTCACGTCATTGGAAACTGGAGCGGGAAACCGGATTCGAACCGGCGACCCTCAGCTTGGGAATTTGACCGGACGGCGCGGGACCCTCGGAAATGGGCGCAAAACGCAGGATCTAGGCTGGCTCGGGCCCACTGAATCCCTTTCGGCTGGGCAAGACGTGCCCAAACCTTGCCCATGTGGCGACGCGATCCGGCGCGGCAGTACCGGACAAATGTCTGGTGCCGCCGCGACTTGAACTGGCACCTTAAAGGTGCCATCCTTAGATTCGATGGAGAAGCGAAAGCCGACCTACGACCTGGAAGGGTTTCGGCAGGAGTTCTGCTCGGTGAAGGCCCTGCGGATGACCCGTACGGCCCAGGACGCGACCCTCCGGCTCGGGCTCACGCGCGAGGATGTGGTGCAGTGCATGAAGCGGGAACACTTCTACAAGTCCATGACCAGCTTCGACGACCACCGCATCTGGCAGGACGTCTACCACGTGTCCTGGGAGGACCTGGCGCTCTACGTGAAGCTGACCGTGGACGAGTTGGGTCGGCTGATCCTGTCGATGAAGGAGAAGTAGTCATGGCGAAGCGAGCAAAGACCATCCGGTGCCCCGAGTGTGGCGGGAATGCCGTGTTCCAGACCCGTACGGACACGGTCGAATACAAGGGCCATACGGCCACGGTGCGAGTGGCGGGCCACTGGTGTCGGAAGTGCGGCGAGGCGGTGTTCGAGGGCGACGCCCTCGAGAAGCGGGAGCGTGCGTTCCTCGAGCTGCGCGCCAAGGTCGAGGGGGTGCTCAGCCCGCGGCACGTCGCGTCCATCCGAGAGCGTCTGAGCCTCTCCCAGCGTCGGGCGGGCGAACTGCTCGGCGGTGGACCGCGGGCATTCCAGAAGTACGAATCCGGCGGGCAGCAGGTGAGCGTCCCGATGGCGAACTTGCTGCGCCTCCTGGAGAAGGACCCGAGTCGTCTTCGCGAGATCGCCAAGGAGATGGCCACCGGCCGTTTGGCGCGGTCCCGAGTAAGCGCACTCCCGGTGAAGGGCGGACGCGTCGTAGCGCGTCCTACGACCGCAGCGGCCATCACCCGGCGACGGGCGCGTTGACGTCGAAACGCGATCGCGAAGCTCGAGGATCACGGCGCCACCGCCTCTCGCAGCGCACGGGAGACCCACCCGAATCCGAGCCGTTCCTGCTCGAGGCGCACGCGTGGGGCGAGGCGATCATGTCGAAGATCGTCGAAGAGGGCGTACTCGGCATCGGAGAGGCCGGCAAGGTCCCCAAGAAACGGCTCCGCCTCATGGACCCAGAGCGCTCGGTGGTCGAGCAGGGTGTCCCGGTCCATGAGGAGCGACGAGGCTCTGGGAAAAGTCCTTCGCAGCCTCGCAAGGATGGCGAAGCCGTGAGTGTCGATGTCCCCCCAATAGTGCAGTTCGCGCTCTGCGAGCCAGCCCACTTCGGCCAACCGGTCGAGCCCGTAGCCCAACCCAAAAATGACGATCGCGTCAGGCACCTCCGGGAAGGCGAGGCCGTTCACCTCGTTCTCGGTCACGAAGACCCTGGTCGCAGGCAGTGGCAGGTCGCGGAGATCCTCCACGGGCACGGTGAGGTCCGAGAGGCCTTGGATGCGCAGGCGTCGATCGAGGATCCGGAGACGTACGAGGGCAGGCCGTGAGCGCAACCCGTAACGGCCGTCGAATCTCGAAGCGCCGACGAACGCCGAATCGATCGCCGACGGAGGGAGCACGAGGTCGAGGAGCTGGCCAAGGAGTCCACGACGGACCTCGATGAACTTGGTGTCGACGCCGGAGATGTCGAGCTGCCTGAGATAGGTGCCGGGCCTCGGGTGCGAGCGGAACCAGCGGAGCACGGAGAGGATCCGCTCCCAGTCGGCGGCGTGCTCCAGCAGGACGTGCGGTCGGCGGGCGAACCAGTCGCGGAGCTCGGGGAATTCCGCGAGCGTGCTTCCCGCTAGCGTTCGGAAGCGCTCAGCCTCGCGGGTCTTGCGTAAGAGCTTCAGCGCATCGGCTTCGGTCGAGACGATCGCCGCAGCAGGAACCCGCTGGGCTCCCACCACGCGGTTCCTCGCCTCCGCCCATTCGAGTTCGTAGCCCCATCCCCTGTGGGCCCTGCTCCCCTCGACGAGATCGCGGATCCAGCGCTTGAGGTCGTCGAAGCGATCACCCCACTCGCCCGGTCGAGGCCCGCGGACGCCGATGCGCAAGGGGAATGGGGTCTCGCCATCGATGGCGGCTGCGAGCAGCCTTCCGCTCTCCCAGAGGCGCCCGAGACGCGCCTCGATCTCTTCGGGAGTCGTCCACGGGAGCCGAGCGCTCATCCTGCTCTCGATGCCCGTTCGGCGCGGTACTCCTCGATGGTCATGTTGCGTACCATAGAGATTCGCCCGTCCTCGTTGTGAACGAAGGCCACGCTCGCAACATGAGGCTCGATTACGTGGATCTTTTGGAGCGGAGTGACGACCAGCAGCTGGAGGCGCATGCGCGCGAAGAGCTCGAGCGCGAACGAGGCGGCATTGTCCGAGCCGCGGCTGAAGGCCTCGTCGATGACCACGAAACGAAACGAGCGCGAGCGCCGCTCCCCCGCCTTGAGCCCGAACTGGTAGGCGAGGCTTGCCGCCAGGACGGTGTACGCGAGCTTCTCCTTCTGTCCGCCGGACTTACCGCCGGAATCGGTGTAGTGCTCATGCTCGCGGTCGTCCTCCCGCCAGCGTTCGGATGCGGAGAAGACGGACCAGTTCCGCACGTCCGTGACCTTCCGCGTCCAGCGACGGTCGAGCTCTGCGGTGCCTTCTCGTCCCCGGAACCGATCGATGATGCGTTTGACCTGGACGAACTTTCCTTCGGAATAGGCCTCGTCTTCGGACCCGGTTAGCGCGCCCTCGATGCAGGAACGCAGATCGCTCTGGAAGTCCCGGACCTCCGCGTCGGGTGAGGGAGCCGCCTCGAGGACGATGAAGCGGTTGGGATTGTAGTCGATGGTCCTGAGCGACAGGTTGATCTCGTCGATGCGCTCCTTGATAGCCTGCTTCTCGCGCTGGAGCTGCGCATGGAAGCTCGCGAACTCGCGGATCGTGTTTTCGTTGAGCAGTTCCTTAAATCGCCGCTCGAACCGCGGAAGGTCATCGGCCACGAGGGCCTGGAGCATCCGGCGATACTCGCCGGATGCTTCGAGCGACGCGTCGGCGTCCGTGCTCGCCATCGGGTACGTGAGGAGGTAGGCCTTCATCGCGCCGACGATCTTCTGGGCCAGGCGTTCGAGCTTCTTCGCCTCGGCGTCGAGGAGTGCTTGCAGGTGCTCGCGGAACTCGCGCTCGCGGGCGTCGGCGGACTCGATGGTAAGGGTCCTCCCCGCTAGCACAGCGGTCTGCATCGCCTCCAGTTCGGGAAAGAGATCCGCCCGGTCATCGGCGCCCACTCCCTCAAGCAGCTCCTCGCAGCGCTTCGTCTCGGCGCGGCAAACCTCCAAGCGGGTTCGGATCCCGCCCTGATCCCCGAGGGCCGTCTTCTCGTTCTCCGTGAGGTCCACCAAGTCGGCGACGACCTGAGCGAGCAGCCCTTGCAGCGTGCGGAGGCGGTCAGAACCTGCCTCGATGGCCCGTCGCTCCTCCTCCAGCTCGGCGATCCGGGCGGTCGTGGCGCGCCAGTCCAGGTCTCGGAACTCCTGGAACAACAAGAGCTGATCCAGACGGCCGACGCGTGCGGTCAGTGCCTCTCTACCATCGACTGCGCGGGTGATCGCGGCTCCCGCTTCGGCAACCCGTCCCTCGAGCGACCGCGCCTCCGCCTCGAGCGCGGCGATCTTGGAGTCGTTGGTCCAGCCGAGCACGTACCGGGATCGATCGTCGATGGCGGACCGGTCGTCCTTCTCGTGCTTCTCCCCGGCGCCCTTCACCTGTCCGGCGCGGGTCACTGCCTGGCGCTCGCGCCGGAACTGCTGGAGGTCGTCGCAACAAGCGTACTCGAAGCGGCGTGCGAGCTCGGCTTGCAGCCATTCGTAGTGCTCGGAGTCCGGCTTCACCTCGACCTTGCGCGCGAGCGACCACGGGCTGCTCTCGGCTGGGCGTGGAATCTTTGCGCCGCTCACGCGGTAGTAGACGAGCCGTCCCCTAAGGTGTGTTCGGTCCACCCACTCGGCAACGCGTGCGTAGTGCTCGTCGGAGACGAGGAGGGACGTGCCGAAGCCGCGCAGGAGCCGCTCGGCCGCGCCCTCCCAGGAGCGCTCCTCTTCGCGAACCTGAAGGAGCTCTCCGGCGAAGGGCAGGGCGTCCTCGGGGATGCCCAGGGCCGTGCAGAGCTGGGCGCGGAGCGCGACATTCTGTGCGGGGATGTTGGAACGTCTGCGGCGAAGCGAGTCGAGCTCGGCAGCGACCACCTCATGTTGCTCGCGCAGCCCGCGGAAGCGAACCTCGGCGTCCGTGTGATCGTTCTGGGCGCGGGTGAGGTCCGCGTTTGCCTCCTCGCGCGCGGGGGCCACGGCGCGGAGGCTCAGCTTGAACCGCTCTTGGTCCAGGGACTCGGCCAGTCCCTCCGTCCGGGCGAGCTCGTCGTAACGGGTCGCGCGCCGCCGCCGGTCCTCCCGCTCGAGGTCCAGCCGAGCGATGTCTCGGGCGAGCTGCTCGAGCCGGTCGCCGCCGCTCCGAGAGATCTCCCCCTTGAGCCCCTCGCGCCGATCCTCGAGACCTGGACGACGCTCGGCCAGCTCGGCGAGCCGGGCTTCCACCCGAACGAGATCCTCCTCGAGCTTTTCCGATCGCTTCGCGAGGAGCGAGAACTTGAGCCCGGCGAAGAAGGAGTGGAGCGCGTCCCGGCACCTTGTGAGCCGCCGCTCGCGGTCACGGATGGCGTCGAGGCGGTCGCAGTCCGCGACGATGGGCTCGAGCCGTTCGATCTGAGCTTTGGCACGAAGCACCGCGTCGTGCGCGCGCACCAAATCGTCGAAGTGCGCGATGAGCGCGGTGATCCGGTCCTCCACCGGGAGGGCCTCGAGCATGTGCTGTCGCACGAAGTCGGTGAGGTTCCCCACCGTCTTCATCGACACAGTCTGATGGAACAGCTCGAGCGCCTGGTCGTTCCCGATCCCGAAACGGCGCCGGAACGCGGCGGAGTACGAGGTGAAGGAATCGCCGTGGTCCTTCCCGAGCGCCTTCAGCCGCTTGCGAAGCTCCGCGACGTCCGTGCAGCCGGAGAAGTGCTCTCCAATCGTGAGCGGTCGATCGGCGACGAGATAGAGCCGCTCCGGCTGCCCCTCGAGGCTGGGCATCCAGAAGACCTGCGCGAGCGTCACTACCTCGGCGAAGCCCTCGTTCTCGAACTGGGCCAGGACGATGGAGTAGTCGTTCGGTCCCCGGAGCGCCACCGGCCGCGCCGAGACTCCCCCGTCGCCGCGTTCGGCCTTGTAGTAGCCCAGGACGTAAGACCTGGCGGTCCGCTCGCGTGCCTCGGCCCCGGCGGCACGGTTGTACGCCAGCTTCTGCGGGGGGACGAGGAGCGTCGTGATCGCGTCCACGAGCGTGGACTTGCCGGACCCCACGTCGCCGGTGAGCAGCGTATTCCGGCCGCCCGCGTTCACGTGCCAGATCCGCTCGTGGAACGTCCCCCAGTTGTAGACCTCGAGGCGACGCAGCCGGAAGCCAGTTCGCTCGTCCGACGAAGCGAAGTCCAGCGGCTGAGACGCCAGCACCTCGGCGGGGCCGGTCATGGCGCGTCCTTCCGTTCCCGCGGTGCAGGTGCGCCGAGCTCCCGGTAGCGGGCGAGCTTGCGCTCGAACGCGTCGAGCCACTGGGCATCCACGAAGGACTTGAGGAGCCGCCGGACCTCGAAGGAGTCTTCCTGGCCCCGGAGCTTGCGGAGGAAGCCGAGCTCGACCACCTTGGCGATGTCCGCATCGACCCTGTCGGTTGCGCGAGCTTCGTTAGTACGCTCCTCCTGGAAGAGGCGGACGAGGTCGGCCATCTCCGCTCGCGACAGGATGAGACGCGTCTCCCCGCCACCCGCGTCCAGCTCGGCGAGCTTCTTGCGGAGCAGGACGAGCAGGAGGCTGACGGAGTAGCCGAGATGCCTGCGCGCGACGAGGCGAGGCAGCTCGGGCTCCCCCTCCGTCGCGGGCCGCTGGCGGAGGAAGGCGTGACCCTCGGCCTCGCTTACGACGAGTTCGAGTCCCATTACCCCCACGAACTCGCGTACACGGGCGACGAGCTGGAGAAGCGCCTGCCACGCGGCAGGATCCTCCTCACGGTCGAGGACTCCCCTCATGAGAGAGACGATCACGCTGGGCAGTGGGTCCGGCTTCGCCGTGTGTGCGTCCGCACTCATCCCTGACCCTCCTCGATCGCCATGGCGCGTGCAAATGTGACCGTTGGGATGATTGCACGGCGGCGGACACCGGCCTCATCGATCCACTCCGCCACCTGGGTTCGGTCGGCCTCGATGACCGCGCAACGATCCTCGGTAGCGATGGCGAAATAGGCGAGCAGCTCCGCGAGCCCGTGCTCGAGCGGACGGGCGCGAAGCACCTCCGACAGCGACACCTGGGTCCGCCCGCGGAGTTCGCGGGCAATGTGGTCGCGCAGCGCCGCGCGGTCCACGAAGTGCTGGTCGAAGAGGGCGTCGGCGGAGAAGTCCTCGCTCGCATCCAGGAGCGCTTCCGCCGAGAACTCCGGGCGGAAGGGTGGCTCGTAGAGAGGCCGCTCGAGCGGGAGGCGGACGTCCGGCGCGGGCGCGTCGATCTCCGCCACGGGTCCCGGGGGCGGAGCCGCGCGGAGCGCGATGGCGTGCTCCTCGATGGACCGGACGAGCTGGCCAATCCGGCGGTTCTCCAGCGAGGACTGCTCGTCGAGGAACCGGCGGAGCTGAGCGGAGAGCCTCGCCACCGTGCGCTGCGTGACCTCGCCCGCGGCGAGCCAGTCGTGATGGATCCGAGCCAGCCGCGGGTCCGGCCGGAGCTCTTGCACCGCAGGTAGCTCGAGGACGCGCTCGAGGCCGGAGGTCAGCTCCTCCTGCAGCGGCGGAGACATGAGGAAGTCCCAGAACGCTCTGAAGCTTCGTCCCTGCGCCGAGTCGCCAATGTGATCCCGCTCGCCGAAGAACTCGGCGAGGAGCGCGCCCTTGCCGCTCTCCCATGTCGCGATCTGCTCCCGGACGCTGCGGTCCAGAGCGCGGAACCCTTGGTCCACCTCGCGGAAGTCCGACAGCAGGGCCCGCGCGGTCTCTGCCATGGCCAGGAACCGATCCTGTACTCGGGCCGGCTCCATCGTGGCGAGCCGCCCCTCGCGCACGCGTTCGATCTCCACGTCGAGCCTGGCGCGCCGCCGCTCGAGCTCGGCGAGTTGGATCGCAGGATCCGTCTCCGTCTCGGTGGTGAGCTGCCGCAGCAGCTCGAGGACGGTGAGCAGCCTGGATTCCGTCGCGACGAGCCGTCGCTGTTCCACGAGCCCGGCGAGCCACCCGATCGCGTTCTCCGCAGCGGAGGTGAGGTCGTACGCCGGTTCGTCGACGCCCGGGGGATAGAACTTTCGGAGCCACGCCTTGCCCTCTCCGGCCCAGTCGTCGAGGTACTCCGCAGCCGGACGCGGGAATGCATCAGGACCCTGGATCTCCCGAACCGCAAAGAGCGCGTCGTCGAGCTTCGCGGCCAACGCGGCCTGGGGGATGGAGCGAGCGTTGGGGACGATGAACGCGCCATGGAGGAAGGAAGCGACGAACGGTGCGTGGTCCGCGAGCAGCAATCGCCAGCCGGGATGCATGCGTCGCAAGGCTTCCAGCGACGGGAGATCCATCGCGAGCGTGTTTGCGCCGGCGGGAGGCAGCATGGGCGGGAGTGTCCTCTGTGAGACGGGTTACGCCCGGGAGCCCCCATTCCTTCCCACGCGACTCTGACGGCGAGAACGCGCCGGACCCGAAACTCCGGATCTGAAGGTCGCTCCCGAATCCCGTGTGGTTGCGCCGAGGTGCGCGCCAATGCCTTGCTCCAGGCAAGGTTCTTCCTTGCCCGAGAAGGACGAAGGGCTCCCGGGTCGCCCCGGAAGCCCTCGTCACGTCATCGGAAACTGGAGCGGGAAACCGGATTCGAACCGGCGACCCTCAGCTTGGGAATTTGACCGGGCGGCGAAGGACCCTCGGAAATAGGCCGAAATTGCTGGTTCTAGACTGGTTCAGGCACGCTGAATCCCGTTCGGCTGGGCGAGACCTTGCCCAAACCTTGCCCAGGGAGGGCGGTCTTTGAAGTCGCCAGCCGCCTTGCGACGACTCGTGGACTGAATATCCCGGCGTCAGGACGCCAGACTTCTGCGCGAGCTCAGCACACTAGAGCGACGCCAGCACGGCGGAAGCGGATCGCGAGGCGGCGCCGTACGCGCCGGGCGCGCGCGGGCGCTCGCTCCCGCCGCGGCCGCGCGAGTCTACGAGCACGAGCCGGCGCGCGTCGCGGAGCGCTTCGACCCCCCACGTCGCGCCAGCCGTCGAGCGTGTCGGCGAGCCCGTGGTGCAGTACGAGCGGCGTGCCCTCCCCCTCGAGCGCGTAGTGAATCCGGATCCCATCATTCGTCACGTACGCCATGGGACACCTCCTCGCGCCCGACGATGAGGGCTCCCCGTCGCCGCGTTCGCGCGCGCGGCGCGGGATCAGGAAATGGTCAGGACGGGCGGGCTCGGCGCGAGATCAGGGTTCGGTCAGGACGTGCCGGAACGCCCTCCGTACGTTCTCGCCCGTGACGCCGACGTGCGCACGAGGAGGACGGACATGCACCTGCACCTGACGGACACGATGAGCGCGAGCGAGATCCTCGACCACCCTATCCGCGCCCGGATCAACGCGTGGCTATTCCGCGCGATGGACGGCTATCTCCACCGGAAGTACCGGCACGTCAAGCGCGAGCTCTTTCGGAGGGCTGCCGCGCACGGTCCTCGAGATCGGGGCCGGGGACGGCGCCAACTTTCGCTACCTCGAGCCGGGAACGCACGTGATCGCGGTCGAGCCCAACGTCCACACGCACGCGAGCCTGCGGGCGGCGGCCGCTCGGCACCGCATCACGGTGGACGTTCGCGCCACGGTCGCGGAGCGCCTGCCGTTGCCGGACGGGAGCGTCGACGCGGTGATCTCGAGCCTCGTGCTCTGCACCGTGACTGATCCGGCGCGCGCGCTCGCGGAGGTCCGGCGCGTGCTTCGACCCGATGGCCGCTTCTGGTGCGTCGAGCACGTCGCGGCGCCGGAGGGGAGCCTGATCGCGCGCGTGCAGCGGCTCGTGAAGCGGCCGTGGCGGTGGTTCTTCGAGGGCTGCGACACGCACCGCGACGTCGCCGGGCTTTTGCGGGAAGCCGGGTT
>Ga0137374_10002377_pt1 | contig 22066 bp, 13 predicted proteins | sample SagtaG_20_FD_104811 | JGI IMG/M metagenome (GOLD analysis project Ga0137374, IMG submission 104811) | Vadose zone soil microbial communities from Sagehorn Ranch, Mendocino, California, USA - Sage1_R_100_16 metaG | ecosystem: Environmental > Terrestrial > Soil > Vadose zone | place: USA... | reverse complement strand
GCTGTTCTTTGTGATGAACAACGCAGCTCTCCTGCTCCGTGGTCCGATGCTCTTCCTGCTTGTATCCGTCGCGGGCATCAACTATCTGGTCTCGAACCTCGTCTCGTTGCTTGCCCTCACGCTGACTCGCTTCGTCGTCGCGGACGGGTGGATCTGGGCACGTCCGCTGTCTCGTCACGCTCTCTACCGTTACGACATCCACGGTCTCGCGACGGTTGAGTCCGAAGTCGCCCTACCGGAGCTCGCCTTCTTCCGTGTCGAGCGAGCCTCGAAGCCGACGATCAGCGTCCGTATCGGCGCTGTTCGCGGGCGCGAGAGCACGGATCCGAACCGGCTCAGATACCGCGAGCCGTTCGGTTTCGCAATCGAGATCGAGGCAGGCGAGCGCACGCGCGTGACGGCCGCGCCGCTCCTGGCGCGTTCGCCGCACGTGCTCTACACGAACGTGATCGAGCCACTGCTGCGGTGGACGTTCGTCGAGCGCGGCTACGCGCTCGTCCATGGTGCATGCATCGCGAACGAATCGGGTCTGGCGTATCTCGTCACCGCCCGAACGGACACGGGGAAGACGACGACGATCCTGCGGACGCTGAGCCACGACTCGTACGGCTTCCTCGCCGACGATCTAACGCTCGTTGCCCCCGACGGGCATGTCCTCGCGTACCCGAAGCCGCTCACGATCTCGAGCCATACGGTCGGCGCGCTCGTGAAAACCGACCTGAGCCGAGCCGAGCGGCTGCGGCTCGTCTACCAGAGCCGGATCCACTCGCGCTCGGGCCGGCGGTTTGCGTTCCTGCTCACCCGCTATGGGCTGCCGGTCGCGACGATTAACGCGGTCGTGCAGTGGCTCGTGCCACCGCCGAAATACGCGATCACGAGGCTCGTGCAGGGCGTCCGCATCGTGCACACCGCGAAGCTTGCGGGACTACTCGTGATCTCGCGCAGCGACGACCGCGTGCTCTCGCTGCAGATGGATGAAGCACTCGACGTGCTCCTCTCGAACTGCGCCGACGCCTATGGATTCCCGCCGTACTCGTCGATCGAGGGCTTCCTCTTCGGACGCAGCAGCGTGAATCTGGTGCGCGCCGAGAAGGAGATCATCCGTTCCGCGTTGGAGGGCCTCCCCGCCCAGCTAGTCGAGAGCACGAGCATGAATTGGTGGGAACGGCTCGTGACGCTGATGCATGCCCTCCCGACGATGGTGGCGGAGGCACTCGAGGACGCCGCGTCCACCGCGCCCGCCGCCGACGGCGGGGAGTTGATGCCGAAGTCTGCGTCCTCTGCCTGAGCTGCAGTCGCTGAACCAGCTCGACAGGACCGCGGAGGTCGTGACGCCGCGGCGCCGCAGCCTCAGCAGGAGATCGAGCGCGCGGATCGGCGAAACGGCCTGGGCTTTCATCCGCGGGCGGGAAACGGCGGTCGCACTCACGCTCGTGCTCGGCCTCGCCGTGCTCGTGCGGGTCTGGCGGATCGACGCCGTCGGTTACAACTCGGATGAGGCCGTGTATGCCGGTCAGGGAGCGGCGATCGCCGCCGATCCGGCGCTGAAGCCGTTCTTCCCGATCTTTCGCGCGCACCCGCTCCTGTTCCAGACGTTCTTGTCGATCGGCTACCACCTCGGGGTCGGCGAGTTGTTCGGGCGGTTGGCGGCGGCGGGGGTCGGCGCGTTGACGGTGCTGCTGGTGTACCGCACAGGCGCGCTCCTTTTCGGAAGGCGCGCGGGCATCTACAGCGCCCTCGTTCTAGCGCTGATGCCCTACCACGTTCTGGTCACGCGCCAGGTGCTACTGGATGGGCCGATGACGCTGTTCGCAACGCTGGTGCTCTACCTCGTGGTTCGGTTCGGACTGAGTCGGCGGCCCGGTTGGCTTTACGCCGCCGGTGCGGCCATGGGGCTTACGTTCCTCGCGAAGGAGCCTGGCATCTTGCTCCTCGGCGCGCTGTACGCGTTCTTCGCGCTCTCGCCGGAGCTGCGCGTCCGGGCACGCGACCTTGCGCTCTCGCTGGCGGCGATGGTCCTCGTGATCGCGCCGTACCCGCTGTCGCTTTCGCTCACTGGCGGAGCGCGTACCGGGCGGAGCTACCTCGTCTGGCAGCTGTTTCGGCGGCCGAATCACACTCTCGCCTTTTACCCCCTGACCGTGACGCAGGCCGTCGGCGTGACCGTCGTGCTGGCGGCGGCGTTCGGCCTCTGGCTTGCGCGCGGCCGCTGGTCATGGCGGGAGCGACTGCCGCTTTCATGGATTCTCGTTCCGGCCTCGTTCTTCGAGCTGTGGCCGGTCAAGGGCTTCCAGTACCTGCTCCCGATCGCGCCTCCGCTCGCGATCCTCGCCGGCCGCGCCCTGACCCTGCTCCCCGCGTGGCTGGCGAGCGGCCGGCTCGAAGAACAGCGGGCGCGCTTGCTCGGGGCTGTGGTTGTCGGTGTGGTCGTGGTCTCGCTCGCGGTGCCGACCTGGACTGCGATCTCACCGGCGACGGGATCGACGTTCCTCGCGGGCACCGGTGGTGTACCGGGCGGTCGCGAGGCGGGTCGCTGGATCGACCAGCGCGTGCCCGTTGGCGCCGTGCTGATGACGATCGGCCCCTCGATGGCCAACATTGTCCAGTTCTACGGGCACAGGAAGGCGTATGGCCTTTCGGTCAGTCCCAACCCGCTACACAGAAACCCGTCGTACGAGCCGGTCGAGAACCCGGACCTGGAGATCCGGCACAACAACCTCCAGTACCTCGTCTGGGATGCGTTTTCAGCCGATCGGACACCGTTCTTCTCGCGCAAGCTCCTGCGCTATGCCGATCGCTACAACGGCCGTGTCGTGCATGTCGAGTCGGTGCCGGCACAGGGTGGCTCGGGTGGGCGGACGACGGCGGTAATCGTCATCTACGAGGTGCGGCCGTGACCCGCCTGGTGTCACTGTTCGTGCTCGGGGCGCTCACGCTGGCGGTCTCCAGTGCGCGCGCCGCGGGTCACGGAGAAGACGTCGAGCACATTGCGACGACGACGCCGATCAAGCACGTGATCTACCTGATGCAGGAGAACCACTCCTTCGACAACTACTTCGGCACCTATCCTGCCGCGAGCGGGATCCCGCGCGGGATCTGCATGCCGCGCCGGCCGGGGCAGCCGCAGCTCGGTTGCGTGAGGCCGTTCCACATTGGCAACCGTGCCGTGCGCGACCTTTCGCACAGCGAGAAGACGTTCCGGCGCGAGTTCCGCGGCGGTCGCATGGACGGCTTCGTCAGCGCCTTTGGCGGCCGTGACTCGATCAGCATGGGCCATTACGACGACCGTGACATCCCGTTCTACTGGAACATCGCCGATCGCTATGTCCTCTTCGATCGCTTCTTCACATCCGCTGCCGGCGGCTCGGTGTGGAACCACCTGTACTGGGTCACGGCGACGCCGGGGAACTGGCGAGATGACGTAATCCCGCCAGGTGGCTTCGGGCGTCTGCCGACAATCTTCGACCGCCTTGAGGCGAAGCGGATCCCGTGGAAGTTCTACGTCCAGAACTACGACCCCACTGTGACCTTCCGTCGGCGCGGCTCGGGCGACCGCGGATCGCAGGTCGTCTGGGTTCCGCTGCTCGATTACGACCGCTTTGTCGACAATCCGCGGCTATTCAGCAAGATCGTCGACCTCGACGAGTTCTACGCCGATCTCGCACGCAACAGGCTCCCGGCCGTCTCCTATATCGCGCCCTCGGGGGCGAGCGAGCATCCGCCAGGATCGATCCAGGCGGGCGAGCGGTTCGTACGAACGCTGATCACCGCGCTGATGCGCAGCCACGCCTGGAACTCGACGGTGTTCGTCTGGACCTACGATGACTGGGGTGGCTGGTACGATCACGTCAGGCCGCCGCGCGTCGACGCGATGGGTTACGGGTTCCGAGCGCCCGCGTTGCTCGTGAGCGCATACGCGCGACGCGGCTACGTCGATTCAACGACGCTCGACTTCACGTCGCTGCTCAAGTTCGTCGAGGAGAACTGGGGCCTCCGAGCGCTGGCCAACCGCGACCGGAGGGCGAACAGCATTGCATCCGCATTCGATTTCGCCGCGCCGCCGCGGGCAGCCGAGTTTGTCCCTCCGGCCCGCCGGGTTCCCGCGAAGCCCGAGCCTCGACGGAGCATCGTCTACCTTGCGTATGCCTTTGCCGCGCTCGCCGCCGGCTTGGTGATCGCCGGCGCCGCGTTCGCGCCGCGCATGCGCCGCGAGGCCGAGGCAGAGGTCGCCTCATGACCCGCCGACTCATCGTGATCGCTCTCGCCGCGCTTCTCGAACCGTTGTTCGTCGGAGAGGCCAACGCCGCTCAACCGGGAGCGCCCACCATCGTCGAAACGATTCCTGCGACGCCGAATCTGCGGGTCGTCTACCAGGGGACCACCTACAGGACAGACAGTCACGGCGTTGCGCTGCTCCCACCGCGGCTGATCAGCCGACCGCGGGTGCTGCCGACGGCGGTCAGTGCCAACCAACGTGCAGTCTTCCAGCGCTGGTATGGCCGGAGCGTCCGCCTTCGGGCGGCGCTCGACGTCTACTACCGGGTGCGGCTGCGCTACGTCGACCTCCAGGGGCGGCCTATCGACCCGAATACGGTCAGCTCGATCCAGATACGGAGCTCGATCGGGGAGCGATTCCATCCCACGACAAGGATCCTCTGGCTCCGCGGAACGCGCGTCGTCCCGCTCAACGGTGGCCTCGAGAGCAAGCCGATCTACTACACGATCGAGCGGGTGGTCGTCGGCGGCTCCAACGTCGTGAACGAGAGCCAGCAGAAGTTCTTCCCGGCGCGCGAACGCGGCGTGACGGTCCAGCTCCTCTTCTACCGGGCAAGGTTCCGCAGCCGCGACGCCTTCTTCGGCTTTGCGGTCGGAGACCGGATCCGCCTGACCTTTCCGCAAGGAACGACGCGGCGCTATCGGCTCGGCGCCGACGGTACGGTCGTGCTCCCCTCGCTCCCGCGCGGCAACTATCACGTCGAGGTCGAAGGCGGCGGGCTCTCGCTCGGCGGTCCCGTCGCCTTGTCGAGGGACCAGGATGTCAAGGTCGGCGTCGTCAGTTATCTCGACCTCGCGGTCGTGGCAGCGGCGCTTGCACTCTTCGCGATCGGGCTGCCGCTCGTGAGACGGCCGCACCGCCTCCGACAACTGCGCGGCCGGATCGGCGGCCTCGACAGCGCGCTTCCGGGGCGGGCGGTTGCCGCGGCGCCGCTCGCAGCGTTCGCGCGTCTGCCAGCGGCCGCCGCCGATATCGTCGCGGCCCTGCGTCGGGTTGAGCTCGACCGCCTCCGCGGCGCGAAGATGGGGGACGCGGCCGCAAGCGCCGACGGCGCAACCGGCCGCGTAGAACGGAAGGCGCTCACTCCCGCCCCGCTTCGTGACGGCAATCAGCTCGTCGCGCCCGCGCAGCAGCGGGGTGCCAGCGGCGCAACGGTAGGGCTGGCGGCGGCGAACGGCCTCGTGAACCTGAATACGGCGACGGTTGCGCAGCTCGACGCGCTGCCCGGGATCGGGCCGGCGACGGCGCACGACATCCTCGCCTATCGGCAAGCGCACGGTGCCTTCCGCTCCATCGACGAACTCGCCGCGATCCGCGGGATCGGTCCGGCACGGCTCGACCGATTGCGCCGGCTGGTGGCGCCGTGACGCCCCGTGCGCTCGCGGCTGCGCTTTGCTGCCTGGCGGCGGCTGTTGCTCTCCTCATGTCCAGCAGCCCGGTCTCGGCTGCGGCCGCACCGACGACGCCGATCCGCGTCTTCGCCTACTACTACATCTGGTTCGACGTGAGTTCGTGGAGCCGGGCGAAGACGGACTTCCCGCTGCTTGGCCGCTACTCCAGTGACGAGCGGGTCGTCATGCGACAGCACATCAGCTGGGCGAAACAGGCGGGTATCAGCGGCTTCATCGTCTCGTGGAAGTCGACCCCAACGCTCGACCGCCGGCTCGCGCGGCTGGTGACGATCGCGACCGCATCGCGCTTCAGACTTGCCGTCATCTACGAGGGCCTCGACTTCGAGCGGCGGCCGCTGCCGGTCTTCCGGATCGCCCACGACCTCACGAAATTCGCATACCGCTACAGGACGAACCCCGTCTTCCACGTCTTCGATCGCAGGCCGCTAGTGATCTGGTCGGGCAGTTGGAAGTTCACGCGCGCCCAGATCGCGCGCCTCCGCCGCGAGATCGGCGACAGCATCTACCTGCTCGCCAGCGAGCGGAACGCCGCCGCCTACCGGCGCGTCGCTGATCTCTTCGACGGCGACGCGTACTACTGGTCGTCGGTCAACCCGAGCACCTATCCCGACTACCCGAAGAAGCTCGTCGCGATCGGCGCGGCGGTCCACGCGCGCGGCGGCCTCTGGATTGCCCCGGCGGCACCCGGATTCGACGCGCGCCTGATCGGCGGCAAGACGGTCGTCGGGCGCGCCGACGGGAACACCTTTCGGCGCGAGTTTGCCGGCGCGTTGGCGTCGTCGCCCGATGCGGTCGGAGTGATCTCCTGGAACGAGTTCTCCGAGAATTCGCAGATCGAACCCAGTGTTCGGTACCGCGACCGCTACCTGTCGCTGCTCGCCGGCGTGCTCGGGGGACGCACACCCGCCGTCGGCGGCTTCTCGTCAGAGGGCCGTCCCGCGACCGGCACCGAATACGGGCTGCCCCTGATCGTCGGCTTCGTGCTCCTCGTCGCCGGCGCGATCCTCGTCGTGTTCCGGCGCGGGCGCCGCCCCGACAGCAGCCGGCCGGACGGCGGTGGCGGCGACAATGTTGGTTCGAGGACGTGAGCGGGCGGCTCCTCGCCGTCGTGGCAGCCGTGGCCCTCGTCCTGATCGGGAGCGCCACGGTGACGGAGTTGCTACGGCCGCCGGGCACGCAGCGATCACCGACCCCGCTGCGAGCGGCCGACGGCGTCCGCGCACGTCAGGTACGGGAGTCGAACGAACAGTTGTTCGACAGCGGCTACGAAACCTGCGCCGCACTCGGGCTGGCGCGGCTCGCGCGCCAGTACGCGCTGCCGCGAAGGCCCGAGGCGGCTGCGCGCGCATACGCCGGGCAGTTCGAGCCGGCGATGCGAGCCGGCACCTACCGCGGCTGCGTGAAGGCGCTACGCGAGTCCGCCGGGAACCCACGGTGAGGCGCCCGCTTGTGCTCGTCGGGACGGCCGCGGCGGCGGCAGTGCTCGGCTCGACCGCGAGTTCGCCTGGAGCCGTGGCGGCAGAAGCCTGCGCGACGACCGACCACGGCAGCTACACCACCAAGATTTGCCTGCACGCGGCTGACGGGCCTCTTTCCGGTGACGCGCCGATTAGCGTCACGCTCACGTCCTCCGACGCCCACACGCTCGTCCGCGAGGTCGACGTGAAGCTCGACGGGGAGCACCTGTTGTCCGAGTACGAGGATCCGTTCGAATTCCAGCTTCCCAGTTATCTGTTCGCAGACGGGAGTCACGCGCTGAGCGCGATCGCGCTCCTGCGCGACGGATCCCGCACGCAGCCCGGCTCGCTCACCGTCGCGTTCGGCAACAGCGGCCAGCAGCCGGCACCGACGCCTTTCGCCGCGTCCGGCGGGACCGCCCCCGCCGCCGGACGACCCTTCGTCGTCGCCGCAGCCGGTGACGGCGCCGGTGGCGAGCAGAAAGCGGCCGATGTCACCAAGCTGATCAGCGGCTGGCAACCGAACCTCTTCCTCTACCTCGGCGACGTCTACAAGCAGGGAACGGCAACCGAGTACGTCAACTGGTACGCGCCGGAGCGGTACTTCGGCCGTTTCCGGCCCATCACGCTCCCGACGCTGGGCAACCACGAGTATACGAAGCGCGTCGCACCCGGCTATTTCTGGTACTGGCACGACGCGCCGCATTTCTACAGCGTCGAGGCGGCAGGCTGGCACATCATCTCACTCGACTCGACCAGCCAATACAATCAGTTCCAGCCGGGAACGACACAGTACGAGTGGCTGAAGCACGACCTCGACGGCCATCCGGCGCCGTGCACACTCGTCTTCTACCACCACCCGGCGTTCACCGTCGGCCCGGAAGGCACCTCCTCCGATCGGATCACCTCCGTCTGGCAGCTGCAGGCGGCACGCGGGGTCGATCTGGTGCTTAACGGCCACGACCACAACTACCAGCGCTTCCAGCCTCTCGACGCGAGCGGCAACCCTTCGACCGTCGGGTCGACGGAGTTCGTTCTCGGTTCGGGCGGCCATGGGATCCGAGCCTTCGTCCGGCAGGACGCACGCCTCGCTCGCGGCGCCGATACGGCGAAAGCGTTCGGAGCCCTGAGGCTGACGCTTAACCCGAACGGCGCCGGCTTCGAGTACATCAGCATTAAGCGCAAGCTCCTCGACTATGGAGCGATCCCGTGCTCGGGTGGGGAAGGCGACCGCTCCGCCCCGACGCAACCGCGGCTCGAAGGCCATGCCGGCTACCGCAAAGCGATCTTGGGCTGGCGCGAGAGCACCGACGACGTCGGCGTCGTCGGCTATGCGCTGTATCGCAACGACCACCTGATCGGGCGCGTCGGGCCGCTCACGACGTTCGCCGATGAGCAACTCAAGCCCGCCACGGGGTATCGCTACCGCATCGTCGCGATCGACCAGGCTGGACACCGCAGCGTGTCCAGCAACCTCGTCTCGATCCGAACCCCTCCGAGGCACCGCCGGCCCCCCGCCGGCGGCGGGGGATGAGGAACAGGAAGATGGTGCTATCGTCGCTTCGGAGGGAGGTCTCGCATGGTCGCCGCCGCCGCGGTGCGGACCGGAGAACAGGATTGCTTCACCCGCTGAGCAGCAAGTCGCGAGTCCGGCAATCGGCCGGAACGTCTCCTGGCCAGACGCGCTCATTCCGCCGCGCGCGCGGTCGTAGCAGTCTCAGCACGGCGATCATGTCCGGTGGAGTGGAGAATCCGTGGCGATCACAGCCGCGCTTCCGTGAGCGATTTCCGCGCGGACCGGCAAGACTGATGCCGGGCTTGGTCGCCTGTGCCCTGTTCGCAGTGCTTATTTTCGTGCCGACGACGCCGAGCCGTGCGCTCAACACCTCCGGCTGGCAGTGGTTCAAGACCGATGTCCACGTTCACTCCGTCGTGAGCGGCGACGGTCTGCCGGACATCGGGATTATTAGCCAGGCAGCAAGGGCCAAGGGCTACAACGCGATGTTCATTACAGACCACCAGGCGGGAAGCAACTTTCCGATTAGCACGGTCGTCGCGAATCACGTTCAGTTCGACGACAGTTTCGGCACGAAGTGGAAGCAAGACACGTATGGCTCGCTGAGCGCCACGACGAGCGCGCTCGTTACGAGCCCGGTCAAGAGCGGGACCAACTCGCTCCACCTGAAGGCCAGCTCGAGCACCTTCGGCGAGACGTTGGTCGCCATCAAGCGCGGCCCGAACCTCCGCTCCGGTGACCTCATCTTCAAGGTCTCGATCTACCCGACCACGATGAGTGCGGGTTCGGGTCTGTACGTCTCCGTCGCCCTCGGCGGCGACGCGAGTGTCCAGGCGCCGCAGGGCTATACCACACAGGGCGGCGTCATTTCGCCGGGCAAGAGCACGATCCTCGTCTGGCAGTGCGGCTCCGCTCGTTCGCCTTCGACCGACCCGAGCGCCCGCGTCCTCGTTTCCACGCTGCCCTCCTGCACGCTCAACACCTGGAACAACTACGTGATCAACATCACGCAGGGTACGGTCACCCGCAACGGCGGCGCCTCGTCGAACGTCGTCGGCGTCAAGGACATCCCTTCCGGCGACATGCCGCTCGATTACAACTCTACGACCTGGATCAAGATGTCGGCCGCCGCCTCGAACGGCGGCACGGCCGAGGGCTACTTCGATGCGCTCAACCTCGACGCCTCGAACCCGGTGCCCTCGGGCGATGAGTTCGCCTTCCGCAACAGCGCGATCGCCGCCTTCGACACGGGCACCTACAAGGATTTCCCGTCGATCGAGATGGGCTACAACCGCCACGCCCAGCGCTTCAACTTCGCGATCACGAGCGGTCAGGAATACAGAGACTTCTTCCAGTGCAGCGACACCCTGATGACGAAGTGCACGATCGACCAGGGCATCGAGGGCATCGTGCCGACGCAGCAGACCGGCTACCCGGCCCAGCTCAACCACCCCAACCTGCCCGGCGGCGTGAAGCTCTCTGAGATCCAGGCCGACAGCTACCAGGCCTTCGGGGCGGACCAGATGGAGGTGCGCCCCGATAGCGGCGGCGTGCCGCCGACGACGATGGTCGACATCTGGGACACGATGCTCCAGGGCGGCCTCGTGCTGGTTGGGACCTGGTCGAGCGATATGCACTCCGTCTACACACTCGACGATCCGGTGCGAGGGGTTGCCACATACCTCTTCGCGCCCTCACTCGATTTCAAGGCGCTCATGCGCTCACTCTTCGAGGGTCGCGCCTACCTCGGCCGTAACACCTTCAGCGGACGCGTCATCTTCAATCTCAGCTCCCCCTCGCAAGACCCCTACCCGGCCCGCTACCCGGTCTACGTCTCGGACGCGGCGACGACTGCGAACGTTCACCTGAACATCACCAACGGCATCGCCGGCGGCTCGACTGTGCGCTGGCTTGTAAACGGCAGCGAGATAGCGAACGAGGGGGCGAGTTCCTCGTACAACACGGTCAAGTCGATCTCACTCGCAGGTTCGCGGACGTACGTGCGGGCCGAGTTGCACAATGGGTCGCCGCCGCTCAACTACATCGCCATGACCGAGCCGATCTTCTTCATGGACGTAACGGGGATGCCATCCGCGATGAGCTTCCACATCGACGGTATCGACACGCCGAATGGGGAGAAATATACGAAGCTCTTCACGAAGGGAATCACGTCGACGAACTACGCGTCGAACATTCTCTCGCTGACGCTCACCAACCCCGTCAACTCGCTCACCGAGTTCGAGGTCGCGACGGCTGGACAGAACCCAACCCAGGTGAAAGTGAACGGGGCGCTGGTGGCCACCGCAGCCTCGCAGTCGGCTTTCGACTCCGCGACCGACTCAAGCTGGTTCTACGACAGCACGGCCGGAGTGCTGCACGTGAAGGCGAAACAAGTGATCGGAGACACGCCGGTCGTCGTCAACCTGGGCCCGGCGAGCGCAGACACGACGCCGCCGACGAAGCCCACGGACATCACGGCGACCGCGATCAGCTCGACTCGAGTTGACCTGAGCTGGACCGCCTCGACCGACAACAGCGGCACGATCGACCACTACAACATCTACCGCGGAGTGGGCGCCGCCACACCGACTTTCCTGCAGACGGTCGCGGCGGCGCCGACGAGCTTCAGCGACCTGACGGCCGCCGCCTCGACGACGTACACGTACTGCATCGTCGCCTTCGACCCAGCCGGCAACAGCTCGGAGCCGCCGCCGGGCACCGCCTGCGCGCCGCCGGTGACGACCCCCGCCGGGGGCGGCGGCACGACCCTCACTTTCACCCCCGTCGCCGACGCCTATGTCCGCTCCGACCAAACGACGACCAACTTCGGCACCTCGACCAGCCTGCGCATCGACGGCTCGCCGATCATCCGCTCCTACCTGCGTTTCAACGTCACCGTCTCGGGGACGATCACGCAGGCGCTGCTGAAGCTAACCGCCACCTCGAGCGGCAGCGGCTATGCGGTGCACGGCGGTGTTATCGATAACGCCTGGGGCGAGACAGCAATCACCTACGGCAACGCGCCCGCGTTCATGAGCCTGGCGGGCGACCCGGCGGCGGGCTCGTTCGTGTCGGGCGCCGTGACGAGCGTCGACGTGACACCGCTCGTCTTCGGCCCCAGCCTCGGTGTCGTCACGCTCGTCGTCGACACCACCTCGACAGCGGCGATGGCCTTCTCCAGCCGCGAGGCGGCGACGACGTCGGCTCGGCCCCAGCTCGTCGTCATGACCAGCGGCAGTGGCAGCGACACCCAGGCGCCGAGCGTCCCGACCGGCGTCTCGGCCAGCCCCGTCAGCTCGACCCAGATCAACGTCAGCTGGTCGGCCTCGACCGACAACAGCGGCACGGTCAGTGGCTACCACATCTACGACTTCGGCACGCTCGTTGGCACCGTGACGAGCGAGACGAGCTTCCAGCAGACAGGCCTGGCCCCGAACTCGAGCCACGCGTACACGGTCGACGCCTTCGACCCGAGCGGGAACACCTCGGCTCAGTCCTCCCCTGCCGTTTCGGCCTCGACCCCGCCCGACACGCAGCCGCCCAGCAAGCCGGGCAACGTGCAGGCCTCGGCGCCCGACTCGGCGCACGTCAACCTGAGCTGGACGGCAGCGACCGACGACGTCGGGGTCACGGGCTACGACATCTATCGCGATTCGACGCTACTGAAGACGCTAAGTGACGGCACCGCGACCTCCTATGGCGACGGGACCGTTAGTGCGTCGACGAGTTACACGTACTGCATCGTTGCGTTCGACGCGGCCGGGAATCATTCCGAAACGCCGCCCGGCACCGCCTGTGTCTCTGTCGTGACTCCGGCCGCAAGTGGAGGCGGCATGACGTTGGCCTTTACGCCAGTTGCCGACACCTACGTACGCTCCGACTTGCCGAGCTCGACGTTCGGCAGCAGCACCTCCCTCCGCGTCGACACGTCGCCGACGATCCGTAGCTACCTCCGATTCGACGTCAGCGGCCTCTCGGGCAAAGTGACCGCAGTCACGCTTAGTTTGTTCGCCAACTCCAGCCTGAGCACCGGCTACGACGTCGCACCTGTGAGCGACAACACCTGGGACGAGGCGACGCTCACCTACCCGGGTCCGAGTTTCGGCGGCGTCGTAGGCACTTCCACGCCGGCCTTCGCAGGCAGTTGGACGAACGTTGCCATGGCGACTTCCGTCGTCCCTGGGAACGGCCTGCTCTCATTCGCGCTGCTCGGCCGGTCGACAACGGCGCTCAACTTGGCGAGCCGCGAGGACGCGACGCATCGGCCGCAGTTGCTCGTGACCACCGGCTGAGCTTCACCCGCGCCCGCGACTAGCAGATCTGCTGCGGCGACGCCAAACGCACCCGATCCCACCTCGGGACCCAGTCGATTTGGGTGATCAAGCCCCTGAACTGCAGCGAAATGGAATTCGCGCAGCCCACAGAGTTAGGCGTCCAGTTCAGGCGCGACTTGTTGTCGGCGGGCGTCCTGCGCGAGGATCTCGTCGATGGCAGCCAGTACGGGGTCGACACCGATGACGGGATCATGGCGAGCGACCTCCTCGAGCTGCTCCCTCAACCGCATCACGTCGCCGAGGAGGGTGCCGTAGTCCTCGGCCTGATGGAGCCGGAAGCCGAGATTGCGGATCGCCGTCGGCAGCTGATAGTCGTCGGGCACTGACACCCGCTCGCCCTTCCTATTGACCAGGTAGCGTCGAGCGAGAGTAAACGTTGGCCGAAGCTTGATCATCATAGTGCCGCAGCAGGCTGGTTAGGCGAGCGTAGCAACTTGCCCGAGCGGCGTCGGTTGGGGAACTGTGAACAGTCTGAGTCGTTTTCGTAAACGAGAAACATCGGACAGCGGCCGGCGACTTTGGGGGAGCCGGCTAGGTTGTCATCGGCCGCTGGCGCTGGTTGCTTGAGCGAGATCGCTCAGAGGACTAATGGCAGCTGCCGTTCCCGCTGTCGGTGAAGCTGCCCGACCCCGGATCGTTGACGAACTGCCATGTGTAGCCGCGCGCGTGAAGCGTGACCTTCAGCACTCCGTAGGTGTCGGCGTTGCGCACGACCTCGCCTGCCAGCGCCGGTTGATTCCCGAATCCATAGTGGTTCTTTCCACCCGTGCCGACAACGAACTCGCGGATGGCCCCGGGATCGAGATTCGGATCTTGAAAATTCGGCTTCCCCGTCGTCGTGCTGTTTCCCGCTGCCGAGGTGTCCTGCGGTGTGATCCCGATCGGATCGAAGCGCTCATAGTCGTGGTTATGGCCGGCGAGGACGACATCGGCGTGCGCTTTGACCAAGAGGTTCCAGATGTCGGCCATCGCCTGCGCATCGCCGTGCTGGCCGGACGAGAAGCGGGGCTCGTGCCAGTAGGCGAGCGTGCAGAATCTTCGGTGCTCCGCGAGGTCGCGCTGGAGCCACCGGTACTGAACGCTGCCCGTCGCACAGCCGCCGACACTGGTCGCGCCCTCTCCGTAGCTGCACTCACTGTTGAGCGCGATCAGGTGCCATGACCCGAGGTCGTAGCTGTACCACCCGAGTGGGTTGGGAGGGTGGAAATAGCGGACGGAAGCTGAGTCGTCGTTCCGTCCGCAGCCACGTCCGTACTCGTGGTTTCCGGTTGCCCACCTGGTGATCGTGAGCAGCCGTCCCCAACTGGGCGCGTAGCTTGCGGGATACGCGTCGGCGTTCCCGCATTCGTACTGCACGTCGCCGAGCGGCAGCACAGCGTCCGGTCTTAGTCTCCTGATCAGATCCGCGGTGTGCTTCTGTCGGCAGGAGTTTCGGGTGCCGCCGCCGCCCCTGAAGTTCTCGTCGGCGGGGTCACAGGCGATGTCGCCCGCGGCAACGATGACGCGCTCGTGTCGGGTGCCGGTCTGCTTCGCGAAAATCGTCACCTCGACGCCCGAGAGGCGGTCGCGGCTATCCACCCGCGCGCGGTCGCGGCCGGCGCCGCCGGCAACCGTATCGGTTTCACCGTCGCGTGCGCCGAAGGCATCGTTGCCAGGGCCGCCGACGAGCGTATCGCGGCCGGCGCCGCCGACGAGCACATCGTTCCCGGCTTCGCCGCGCAGCCGATCGGATCCCGAGCCGCCAGAGAGGCGGTCGTTTCCAGCACCCCCTTCGATCCGGTCATTGCCCGCGCCGCCGTCAATCGTGTCGTCGCCGCCAAGCCCGCAGATGACATCCGCATGCGGCGTCCCGCGCAGTCGGTCGGCGGCAGCGGTGCCGCGGATCGTGCACCTGAGGCTGCCTGCCTTCGAGCGCGGACCGGCAGGTCTGGTCTTGGCAGTGCTCTCGCGCCCGAACACGCTGTGCAGCGTGTCCAGGTAGATCCCATAGCCGGAACGGGAAGCCCACTCGGTCGCCGCCTCGACCGCCGTGCCCTCGCCCCACTCGTTGAAGGTGGTGACGAGCTGCCAAGGCTCACCGGAGGCTGCCATCGCCTGCACGTCGCCCCTCCAGCGTGTGCGATCGCGCGTCAGCCGCGGCGCCGACTCGCTCGCGATCCAATACCCGGGTGAGACCGTGAAGGAATACCCGCGCTGCTCGTCTGTCGCAGTCGCCGGCGCATACTGATGCCAACCATCGGGCTGTGAGCCGCAGTCGGGGTAACCGCCGAAGACCTTCAGAACGACGAACGCCGAATTTCCGAGTGTCTGATTCGCCTGATGCCAGCGATCGACCACCGAGCACGACTTGTCGTTCGCGTTGTAGACAAAGACAACGAACCGTCCGTCGACGCGGAGATAAGCGGGGCTACTCGCCAGCTTGTCCCGGATGTAGCGGAGATCCTGCCCAAGCTGGGCCGGACTCGGATCGGCCCGTGCCTCCCCCTCGTAGTAGACGGCCCATTTCAGCGGCGACCTGAGCGCGACCGTAGTCGAGAGCAGCGCACGTAGACGGATGTCAGTGTAATGGCCGGCCGCTCTCCAGGAGGAGATGGCAGCATCGAAGCCCGCGTAACCGAGCGCGCGAATGTGCTTTCGCTCGACAGCGGCATCCGCTGAGCGGTAGAGGCCGAGTGTCGGCCGGTAGTGAATCGTCCGGCCTCCGACAATCCAGGTTTCCGGGTACCAGGGATAGTAGAACGCTGACCGGATCGGGAATCGTGGCTGATCCTGCCAGCGCGCGGCTCCGCCGCCGGCGGAGGGGAGCACGATCAAGGCCGTCGCCACAACGGCCGCCGCGCGAACAGCGGATACCCCCCGCGGCACGTGCGCAAGCTAGCAGCATCGGCCGGCCGCCGCCAAGGATGAACCAACTGCGGTCGCGAAGTCGAAGGAGCCCGAGGGGATGGTCATCGCTGCCTATCGCGTAGGGTGCGTAAATTCGGTCATGGCGGATTTGCAGGGAAATCCTGCACGCCTGGCCAAGTCAGCCCGCGCATTGCGGCCGTTCGGGCGGGATGAAGGAGCGCGACCCGAGAAGCGCGACCTCGCAGGAGCTCTGGCTGAGGGTGAAGTCCTTTGCTCGCGTCAGTTGGCCCGAGCGTGGACGTCGCGGGGCACTCGGTTTCGGATCGCCGTTTGGTGGCTGCTTGGAACGTCAACGGCACTTGATGAAGCGGCCTTTGGCTGCCGAAGGTTCGTCTCACGCGCCGGAACCGGTGGGCCGAGCTCGTCCGCCGCGAAGCAGGATCTCCCTGCAAATCCGCATGAACGAATTTACGCACCGCACGCGCAATCGGCGACGCCGAGCGCTTCCCGACCGCCCGGCATCTGGTCAGCTACCTCGGCCTCGACCCCAAGGTGCGCCAGTCGGGTGCCGAAGTGGCGCGGCACGGGCGGATCTCCAGGCAGGGCCCCGGCGAGGCCCGCCACGTGCTCGTCGAGGCCGCTTGGCACGCGGCCCGCACGACCGGGCCGCTGCGTGCCTTCGCCGAACGGCTCGCTGCTCGGCGCGGTGCGAAACGTCGCCACCGTCGCTGTCGCGCGCAAGCTGGCAGTGATCGCCTGGCACATGCTCACCCACGGTGAGGACTACGCCTTCGTCCGGCCCTCGCTCGTGCGCGAGAAGATCCGTCGGCTCGAGCTCATGGTCGGCGCCAAGCGACGGCAAGGGCGGCGAAACCCCGTGCGCGTCTTCGCAACCAGCGAGCAGCACCGGCTCGAGAAGGAGCTCGCCGCACAGGCCGAGCTCGCATACCGACGGCTGATGGCCGACTGGAACGCTCAGAAGAGAAAGGGCGCGGGTGCCGCACCGGGGCGCGCATCTTCGGCAGCGCGGCAGGGCACAGCCCCACACCCTGCGCTTTAGCTCGCAGTCACCCGCGTCCAGGTCAACTTTTACAAAGGAGCCGCCGACCGTCCAGCGACTTGACTTTCATCCGTAGTGACGGACGTAGACCTGCAGGACGCGCTCGAGCTGTCGGCGGCTGAAGATGCGGAGCCGGTCGAGGCACTCCCTGCGCACGCTGCCGACCCAGCGCTCCGCGCAGGCGTTCGCGTTCGGCGCCGGCACGGCGTACGGATGATCGTGATGCCTTCGCTCTGGAAGATGCCGTCGAAGGCGCGGCTGAACTTCTTGTCAAGTTTCAAAACTCTGATTCACGCCAGCGAACGCCTCGTTTTCCAGGAGAACCGTAGTTTTGAGACCCCTCAGGCGCGCTATCCAAGCTAGTGTCTGCGGCTACGAGGGGGTTTCAGGCCGATACCCCACTCGGAGTTTTGACACCCTTCAGGCGCCGGTGAGCTTCTCGCTCGTCTATGAGGCTCGCGTCGGAAGATGGGGGTTGCGTCCTCGCGGTTCTTGGACTGAATAGACGGGAAGGGCTGCGCCCAGAAGCGGGGAGAGGAAGGACTTCTGGGCGCAGCCTAGTCTGCCTGGCTAAGGGTCCATTTTCACCTTCGCGTCGCCTCTACCTCGTCGCCTCTACCGCCTCACGCAACCTCGAGATAATCACGGAGATCTGGCGCGAGCGTCCGCAGCTCGTCGAGCGCCCTCTCCTCGAGCTGGCGAGCCCGCTCGCCCGTCACCCCCAGCCCCTTTCCCACCTCGACGAGCGACTGCGGGGCCTGCCCTGCGAGACCGAACCTCAGTTCGAGCACAAGGCGGAGGCGATCGTCGAGTGAGTTGAGGATGGTCTCAACCTCCTCTCTTTGCTGGCGCTCGGTGATCTTCGTTTCCGGATGAGCTGACGTCGTGTCCTCGAGCACCTCGCTGCAGGCCCTCTGCCGCTCTTCCGGAAGGGACTCGAGACTGATGGGGTGCTGCTCGTAGTCGCGTAGCTCGGCGACACGGTGTGCATCGAGGCCCGCCTCACTGGCGATCTCGCTGAGCAGGGGCTCACGATTTAAGCGCTGCAGGAGAATCTGCTGCGATCTCCGAACTGCTCGAATTTGCCTCCGAACGTGGATTGGGATCGGAACCACGCGCGCATGGCGCTCCGCCGCTCGCTCGACCGCCCGCCCGATCGTCAGGGTGGCGTACGTCGAGAGCCTGAAACCCAGCCGGTGGTCGAACCTCTCGACCGCTCTCGTGAGCGCAAGGTTCCCTTCCTGGATGAGGTCGAGCAGCGGAACGTTGTGATGCGCGTACTGCCGGGCGACCCAGATGACGAGACGCAAATTAGCCTCGATCAGAACCCGTTTCGCGCGCTCGTCCCCCGCTTCCTTGCGACGGAAGAGCTCACGCTCCTCGGCCCGAGACAGCATCGCCACCCGTCCGACTCCGCGGGAGTAAAGGGTGAGCGAGTCCTCGAGTTCGGAGCCCGAGTAATCGTCGCTTGCTGTGCTGCCGTTAGTCCGACTGAACTGTCGATCTACAGGGTCCATGCCCATTCAATGCCTCCTTTCGCACTCGAGCTCGTACCGACGCAGGGGACAGCCGGAGGCGGCCCCGCCTGCGCGGGTGGACGGTCCCTCAGGACTTAGCCAGGACGGTCGAGCAGAAAGGCGACCGGCAGCGCGCGCCTGCGTAGCTCAACGAGCTTGACTAGCCGCTCCCCGCCCAAAGGAATCAGGCTGAGCCCGGCCGCGAGCACACCCAGGACAGCCCCGCCGTGAAAGCCTCCAGCGCTGCCGGACCCAAGCGAGGAACCGAGAGTGGTCGGCACCTGAGGCTCATTGTCTGGAGCGGGTAGGCGAGGCGATGTCAGTCGCGGCGCGGCATGCGGCCGGCCGCTCCCTTCTCCCGTCCTCGCGTCTGGCTGCCCCGCCTGTGTCGCCTCGAGTTGGGTATTGCACGGACCGAGAAGAACCCGCTCGGAATCCGAAGGCGCTCTCGTAAGAGGGGCCAAGCCGCAGACGACGATCACCCGACGATCGACCCCGCACCGGATCACGACGATGGCGCCGGTCTCCGCCGCGCGGCCGGACGTCGGCACGACCGTCACGTCGGATTGAGAGTCGCTCGTAGTCGAACCGCTCGGACCCTCCGGCGTCGGCGAGCTCGATGCTGGCGAGTCGGCGGGGGAACCATCGCCGGAGGAGCTCGCTCCAGAGTTCTCTAAAACCCGCGTGTCCACGGAAGGGGCTGCAGGCGTTGAGGTGCTTGCCGCTCCGTCTGCGCTGTTGGATGCCTGCGCGTTGGAGCCGCCGGACGTATCTGAAGGTGCGGCGCACGAGGCGTCTGTCGCAGTGGCGGAGCTGTCTGTGGTGTCTGTTGCAGTGGCGGAGGTGTCTGTCGTGGTGCCGCAGGTGTCTGTCGTGGTGCCGGAGCCGTCTGTGCTCTCTGTTGCAGCGCACGAGGCGTCTGTCGCAATGGCCGAGGTGTCTGTCGTGGTGCCGGAGCTGTCGGTGGTGTCTGTTGCAGCGCACGAGGCGTCTGTCGCAGTGGCGGAGCTGTCGGTGGTGTCTGTTGCAGTGGCGGAGGTATCTGCCGTGGTGGCGGAGCTGTCGGTGGTGTCTGTTGCAGTGGCGGAGGTGTCTGTCGTGTTGGCGGAGGTGTCTGTCGTGGTGGCGGAGCTGTCGGTGGTGTCTGTCGTGGTGGCGGAGGTGTCTGTCGTGGTGGCGGAGCTGTCGGTGGTGTCTGTTGCAGTGGCGGAGGTGTCTGTCGTGGTGCCGGAGCTGTCGGTAGTGTTTGTCACGGTGGCGGTGTTGTCAGTCGAGGCGGCAGAAGCCCTCTCGGCGGGGATCGAGTTCGAGGACGAGACCGCGCCGTCCGAGGCCGGTGTCGGAGGATCCTCGGCTCGAGCTGTGGCGACGAACACCGACGCGCAAAGGACGGCGGCCAGTACGGCTGCCGTGCAGCCGAGAAACCCCGGCGCTCCGCGTCGTTCACAACGAGGTGGCTGGATGCTCGGAACGCCGACCGAGCTCCCCTCCATCAACGCTCTCCTCACAATGGCTGCGCTCCCTTTCGGAGTTTCGAGTATCGCACCTGACCGCCCGGGCGCAAGGTCGCGACGCGACTGGGAAACCCGAAAGGCGACAGCGGCTGCATCACCAGAAGTTAGATCAACCTCAGGTAGAGACTGAGCGTTTACCCTCAGCCATCTCCTGTGGGGTGCGCGAATCGGGTTCTCATGCTGCGAGCGTGTACTCGCGGAGGAGTCCACCAACGCCGGACGCGGTCTGGTCGGGGCGCGGTTACCAGTCGGAGACTCGGCTGTCTCAGGGTCGGCGGTCTGAGGTTGAGGGCCCGGTGCGGCCTGTGGCCGTTGTAGTGGTTGACGAAGACTCTGAGCACCCGGTCGAGATGCCGTCGGCTGAGGATCAGGAGCCAGTCGAGGCATTCGGCGCGAGCCGTCCGGACGAAGCGCTCGGCGACCGCGTTGGCCTTCGGCGCGCGAACCGGGGTGCGGATGATCTCGAGACCCTCGCTTCGGAAGACCGCGTCGAACTCGCGCGTGAACTTGCTATCGCGGTCGCGGATCAGGAAACGGAATGGTTCTGATCGTTCGGTGAGGGTCCAGGCGAACTGGCGGGCCTGCTAGGTTACCCAACTGCCACTCGGCTTCGGGGTGCAGCCGGCAAGGTGGACGCGGCGAGTTCCGAGCTCGATGAAGGTATGTACAGCCGCTGCAGCCGGACGGTCTCGACCGTGAAGAAGTCGACCGCGATCATGCTCTGCGCTTGTGTCCGCAGGAACTCGCGCCAGGAAAGGGAACCCCGCTTGCCGGCAGGACCGAGACCCGCGTGTCGGAGCAGCTTGCGCACGGTAGTCGCCGAAACCGCGAGGCCTAACCCGTTGAGCTCACCCGCGATCCGCTTGTAGCCCCAGCGCGGATTCTCACGGGCGAGCCGCAGCACGAGCTCGCGGATCTCGCGTCCGATCGGAGGTCGTCCCGGTCTGCCCGGGTAGGTCCATCGCCGCGCCACCAGCCGCCGGTGCCAGCGAAGAAGCGTCTTCGGCGTCACAGCGAACGATCGCCAGTGGGTTCGCGGCAGCAGCCGGCTGGCGGCAGCGAGGAAGACTCGATCGGCGGGCTCCAGTTCCGGCCGAGCGATCTGGCGGCGCAAGACGCCGAGCTGGTGGCGAAGGAAGACGATCTCCACCTCCTTGAACTCACTCGAGCGGAAACGCAGCGCGGCGAGCTGCAGGGTTCGACGAAGCACGAGGTAGCAGAGTGACACGAGCACGGACGAGCTCCTCCTGACCGATGAGTACGGGCCGAGCGACTCTACGGACCAACAATCACTCGACACTCAGGACCATCCGCCAGCCGTAGCAACGGGATCCGGGTTCGCGCACCCCACAGGGCTCCCGCGTCGGCCGCCGACTGTCAAGGACAAGCGATTTTGTCGATGTGATGCGGCGGCGGGAAATATTCGAGGTTTCTGGTGACCACTCGGTGAGGAGAGTTCCCGCTAAAAGCGGGAACGCGCCGTGTCACGGCGACGGGAGGCCGACGGTCGCCGACCTGCGCGAAGGTTTCCCGGACACTCCCCGGCTCTACTCACGCAAGACGTGCGCATCGCCGCCCGTCGGGCGAGGCGAGCTCGGCGGCGGGCGTTCCGCAGCTCGACGAGCTGCGGAACCGATCAAAACCGATGTCGCGGAAGATCGACTTTGTTGCCCACTAAGACAACTTAGCGCCGGCAGCCGCTTAGGCGCTCCAAACCCGTGCCACATGCGATGAAAGGGCGGTGAATCAGGGTACTTCCCGCGCGCGGTCTTTTTCTTCGGCTTCGGCTTCCTCGTCTTGCCCGTCTTGCCTGGCGCCGGATCCTTCTTCGGCCGCTTCGGTGACACCGGCTCAATACTTCCGTGGCTGGCCCTACCTGGTGCCTGCGCGTTCGCATTCGGTCGGAGCCTCCCTCTCGTCCAGCAGGGCGATCCGCCCGCAGATACAGATCAGCAAGCCCCACCCTGCCAGAGCACGGAGCCATCGCGTCCCAGGCCGGAGACGGCGATGGTGAACGGCTGCTGCAAACGAGCAAGACCGGCGAAGGTCGCGCGCCGGTGCGTTCCGCTGAGCTTGAGCCGGGCGACGGCCGCATCGCGGCTGTCCCAGCAGACGACCTGCCAGGAGAGGGGG
>Ga0137374_10002375_pt1 | contig 22074 bp, 18 predicted proteins | sample SagtaG_20_FD_104811 | JGI IMG/M metagenome (GOLD analysis project Ga0137374, IMG submission 104811) | Vadose zone soil microbial communities from Sagehorn Ranch, Mendocino, California, USA - Sage1_R_100_16 metaG | ecosystem: Environmental > Terrestrial > Soil > Vadose zone | place: USA... | reverse complement strand
ACGGCGGCGAGGAGGATTACTTCCAGTTGATGCCCCTGGCGCTGAACGAGTCCGACCCCGAACGATACGGGCTGGCGGGACGCGCGATCAGAGAGCGAAGAGCGATGGTCGTCGAGGACATGGCGAAGGATCCGCGGGTCTTGCTCCGCAAGGAAGCCTCGGAGCGCGGCTTTCATTCTCTGGTCGTGCTGCCTTTGCTGGTGTCGGACGAGGCGGTCGGCGTGCTGGCCCTGTACGCGACGGAGGTCGGGTTTTTCGATGAGGAGGAAATGAAGCTCCTCATCGAACTCTCGGGTGACATCTCGTTCGCGCTCGACCACATCGCGAAAGCTGAGAAGCTCGATTACCTCGCCTACTACGACTCGCTCACGGGCCTGGCCAACCGCAGCCTGTTCCACGAGCGTCTCGTTCAATACCTGAGCGCAGCCCAAACCGAAAAAAGCAGGCTTGCCGTTGCCGTGGTGGACGTCGACCGCTTCAAGATCATCAATGACTCGCTTGGCAGGCAGGCGGGCGACGAGCTGCTCAGGCAGATCGCGGAGCGCATCGAGAGCCACGCGGGCCCGATCCGGATGGCGCGGATCAGCGCCGACCGCTTCGCGATCGTGCGCACGGGCGTGAGCTCCGAGAGCGAGGTTGCCCGGCTCGTCGAGCAATGGCTCGCGGAATGCTTCGGTCCGCCTTACGCGGTGAGCGGCACCGAGCTCAGGGTCTCCGCCAAGGCCGGCATCGCGCTGTTTCCCAACGACGGCGCCGACGCTGACGCCTTGTTCCAGAACGCCGAAGCAGCCTTGAAGAAGGCCAAGGCGACGGGGGAACGGTATCTGTTCCATACGCAGCAGATGACCGAAAGGATCGGTGAAAAGCTCGCGCTGGAGAACAAGCTGCGGCAGGCGCTGGAAAAAGAGGAATTCGTGCTGCACTACCAGCCCAAGGTGGATACGGCCACCCGGCGCATCGACAGCGTGGAGGCCCTGATCCGCTGGCAAAGCCCCGAGCTGGGTCTCGTGCCCCCCATGCAATTCATTCCCTTGCTCGAGGAAACGGGGCTGATCCTGGAGGTCGGCGCCTGGGCGTTGCGGCGAGCCGTGCTGGATCACCACACCTGGACAGAACAGGACGGGCATGCGCCGCGCATCGCGGTAAACGTGTCGCCGATCCAGCTGCGCAAACGCGATTTTGTCGCCTCGGTCGAGGAAGCGATGAGGTCCGGGGCGGTCCCGCCCGGCATCGATCTCGAGATCACGGAGAGCCTCGTCATGGAGGACATCGAAGCGAACATGAAAAAGCTGGAAGCGGTGCGGGTGCTCGGAGTGAGCATCGCGATCGACGACTTCGGCACCGGCTATTCCTCGCTCGGTTATCTCGCCAAGCTCCCGGTACACTCGCTCAAGATCGACCGCTCGTTCATCATCACCATGCTGAAAGACCCGGCCATCATGACGCTCGTCTCGACCATCATCTCAATGGCTCATTCGCTGCGGCTCAAAGTCGTCGCCGAGGGCGTCGACGCGGAAGAACAGGCCGAGGCATTGGATCGCCTCGGATGCGACCAGCTGCAGGGATACCTCTTCAGCAAACCCGTGAGCTTCGAGGAAATGACCGTTTTGCTCGGATCAAAGCTTTAGGCGATAGCCCGAGCCGGCGCATTGAACCGAACCCGCGTGTTATAGTTCGCGCGGCGCGGTAACGCCCGCGTTTCCTTCGCGCAACGACCCGCCACGCCCCGGATGGCTGACCGCAAGTTCGGTATCGAGACGCTCGCCCTGCACGCGGGGCAGATCCCCGATGCGGCGACTGGCTCGCGCGCCGTGCCGCTCTACCAGACCACCTCCTACGTGTTCGATTCGGCCGATCACGCGGCGAGCCTCTTCAACCTGCAGACCTTCGGCAACGTCTACACGCGCATTTCCAATCCGACCACCGCGGTGCTCGAGGAACGCGTCGCGGCGCTCGAAGGCGGGCGGGCCGCGGTCGCCACGGCCACCGGGCAGGCGGCGGAGATGACCGCGATCCTCACGCTCGCCGAGGCGGGCGATCACATCGTGTCCGCCTCGACGCTTTACGGCGGCACCTACACGCTGCTCGAGGTCAACCTGCGCAAGCTCGGGATCGAAACGACTTTCGTCAACCCTGACGATCCGGAGAATTTCCGCCGAGCGATAAAGGAGAACACGAAGATCCTATACGCCGAGACGCTCGGCAATCCCCTCATCAACATCGTCGACATCGAGGCGGTCGGCAAGATCGCCCGAGAGGCGGGCGTGCCTTTCATGGTGGACAACACCGTGCCCTCGCCGTATCTGTGCCGCCCGTTCGAGTGGGGCGCCGATATCGTGGTGCATTCGGCGACGAAATACATCGGCGGCCACGGCACGACCATGGGCGGGCTGATCGTGGAATCGGGGAAGTTTCCCTGGGACAACGGCAAGTTTCCGGGGATGACCGAGCCCTCGCGCGGTTATCACGGCGTGCGCTTCTTCGAGACCTTCGGCGACTTCGGCTACACGATGAGGGCGAGGATGGAGACGCTGCGCACCTTCGGCGCGGCGCTCTCGCCCTTCAACGCGTGGCTGCTGCTGCAGGGACTGGAGACGCTCCCCGTCAGGATGGAGCGTCACTGCGAGAACACGCTCTCGGTGGCGGAGTTCCTTCAGGGGCACCCGATGGTTTCGTGGGTCAACTATCCGGGGCTCCCCGACAACAAGTATCACAAGCTCGCGCAAAAATACCTGCCGAAGGGCGCAAGCGGGCTGCTGAATTTCGGCGTAAAGGGAGGTGCAAAAGCCGGCGTGAAATTCATCGAGGCGGCGACCTTCATGAGCCATCTCGCCAACATCGGCGACGCCAAGACGCTGATCATCCATCCGGCCTCGACCACGCATCGGCAGATGTCCGAGGCGGAGCAGGCCAAGGCCGGCGTTACTCCCGACATGATCCGCGTTTCGGTCGGGCTCGAAACGCTGGACGACATTCTCTGGGATGTGGACAATGCGCTTTCGGCCGTAGCGAAAGCCTAGTCTAGGGAATCCCTGATGCTGCAGCGGGCAGCAAGACCTGTCGTATTCGACACGCCCTATCCGACGCACCGCCGTCCGACCCTAGCGCGGAACGTCGTTTCCACCTCGCAGCCGCTCGCCGCTCAAGCCGGCCTGCGCATGCTGCTTGCAGGCGGCAACGCGGTCGATGCGGCGCTCGCGACCGCGATCACGCTCACGGTGGTCGAACCGATCTCGAACGGCATCGGCGGCGACGCGTTCGCCATCATCTGGGACGGGGTGCGATTGCACGGCTTGAACGCCTCGGGCCGCGCGCCCGCCGCGTGGACGCCGGAATACTTCAAGGGGCAGAAGGCAATGCCCGTGCGCGGCTGGAACAGCGTCTCGGTCCCGGGTTGCGTCTCGGCATGGGTGGATCTCTCCAAGCGCTTCGGCAAGCTCCCGTTCGAAAAGCTCTTCGAGCCCGCGATCGAATACGCGGCCAACGGATTCCCGGTTTCACCCTTCGTCGCCGAGCGCTGGAGCCCGCAGGTGCCCGAGCTGCGCGGCCAGCCCGGCTTCGCCGAAGCGTTCCTGCCGGGAGGACGCGCGCCGCGCGCGGGAGAGATCTTCCGCTTCCCGGACCAGGCAAGGACCCTGGAGAAGATCGCCGCCACGAAGGGCGAGGCGTTCTACCGCGGCGAGCTCGCCGAGAAAATCGAGGCGCACGCCAAGGCGACGGGCGGCTCGATGACGCGCGCCGATCTCGCCGCGCACACGAACGACTGGGTAGGCACGATCAGCCAGGACTACCGCGGGCTCACCGTGCACGAAATCCCTCCGAACGGCCAGGGCATCGTGTGCCTGATGGCCCTCGGACTCCTCTCCAATTTCGACGTCGCCGATCACCCGGTCGATTCGGCCGACAGCGTGCACCTTCAGATCGAGGCGGTGAAGCTCGCTTTTGCCGACGCCTACCGTTTCGTCGGCGACGCCAAGGCGATGCCGGTCGCGCCGGAGGAGCTTCTCGATCCGGGCTACCTCGCTTCGCGCGCCAAGTTGATCGACATGAAGCGCGCCCGGGACTTCGGAGCGGGCTCCCCGCCCAGGGGCGGGACCGTCTACCTCACCGCGGCGGACGCAAGCGGCATGATGGTGTCGATGATCCAGTCGAACTTCATGGGCTTCGGCTCGGGCGTGGTCGTGCCCGGCACCGGGGTGAGCCTGCAGAACCGCGGCTCGGGTTTCGTTCTCACCCCAGGCCACCCCAACCAGGTAGCGCCGGGGAAGCGTCCCTTCCACACCATCATCCCCGGGTTCGTCGCGCGAAACGGCGCGCCCGTGATGAGCTTCGGCTTGATGGGCGGCAGCATGCAGCCGCAGGGGCACACGCAGATGATGGTGCGCATGGCCGACTACGGCCAGGGACCGCAGGGCGCGATCGACGGGCCGCGCTTTCGCTTCGTACAGGGTCTGGATGTCAGCTTCGAGGACGAGTGGCCCGAGGCGACCGTTGCAGACCTCGCCGGCCGGGGCCACCGGGTGATGAAGCTCCCCGAGGATTACAACGCCTTCGGCTGCGCCCAGATCGCGTACCGGCTCGAGGACGGTTATCTCGCCGCGTCGGATCCGAGGCGCGACAGCCTACCGGTCGGGTTCTGACGCTAGCGCCCGCACCAGCGCGCTTCGCGCGAGCAGGTTCGCCGCGGGGTCGTCGAGCGTCTGATATTTCCGCACTATGCCCTGCACCGAATCGAACCTGGCCCTGTCGATGCGACCCCGTTCGTAGAAGAGCGCGGCGGTGATCATGATGCCGAGCCGTTCCACGACAGGACTCTGGCTGAGCGCCGGAGTGGCGGAGACTTTTTCAAGGTAGCGCGCGTAGAAATCCGACCACTTCATCTTTCCCGATTCGGCGAGGGGCTCGTTGCTCCTCGCCCAGTTGTCGACCTCCTGGATGGCGTAGGTCTCGCTGAATATCGCGCAGCCGCACAGCGAAAGCACGAGAACAGCGGCCGGAGTACGCGTGTCCATTCCCAGGAACCCGGGTCATTCGAAGCCGGAAGGCGTATGGTAACGCAGGAAGTGCGGCACCGCGCACCGCGAGTAGAATGAGCCGGTCGCAATCGCAGGGAGACGAACATGCTGAAGCTGCACAACCCACGATCCATCGCGGCGCCGATCGGTACGTATTCCCACGGCATCGAGGTACCGCCCGGCGCGCGCTGGCTCCACGTGGCGGGCCAGATCGGGGTGCGGCCCGACGGGTCGGTTCCCGCCTCCATCGAAGAGCAGACCGAAGTGGTATGGCAGAACATTCTCGCGGTGCTGGCCGACGCCGGCATGGGAATCGGCGACGTGGTGAAAATCACCTCGTTTCTGACCCGTCACGAGAATTTCCCGAGGTTCGCCCAGGTTCGCGCGAAATTCCTCGGCAGCCACCGCCCGGCCTCGACGCTGCTCGTGATCTCCTCGCTCGCGAGGCCGGAGTTCCTCGTCGAGGTGGAAGCGATCGCGGCGAAGGCGCCGGCACCGAATAGACCTGCACGACGTCCTTCCGCGCGCCGGACGGGCAAGGGGAAGCGGCACGCCAGGCGCTGACACTTTCCCCACCGAAGAGGCAATCCGGTCATGCTGAAGCTTTGGGGCAGGATCAACTCGATCAACGTGCAGAAGGTGCTTTGGGCGCTGGCCGAGCTGAAAGTCCCTTACGAGCGCACCGAAGCGGGCCTGCAGTTCGGCGTCGTGAACGAGCCCTTCTACCGCAGGATGAATCCGAACGGCCGCGTGCCGACGATCGAGGACGACGGGTTGGTGCTGTGGGAATCGAACGCGATCGTGCGCTATCTCGCGGCGAAGCACGGCGTGGGCACGCTCTGGCCGAACGATCTTCGTCAGCGCGCCGACGCCGACCGCTGGATGGATTGGGCGACGAGCACCGTCGCGCCGGCGCTCACGCCCGTCTTCTGGGGCCTCATCCGCACGCCTGCTGAAAAACGCAACATGGCGGCGATCGAGGCCGACGCGGAAAAAGTCGGCCAGGCGTTCCAGGTGCTCGAGCAGAGCCTGGAGGGGCGCGATCATGTCGCCGGCAAGTCGTTCACCATGGGCGACATTCCGCTGGGGACGTTTGTCCATCGCTGGTACGCGCTCGCCGTGAAGCGCCCGAAGCTGCCCGGAGTCGAAGCCTATTACCAGCGGCTGCAGCAGCGCGGGTCGTACAGGAAACACGTCATGCTGCCGCTCAGCTAGCGGCCCAGGACGGCCAGGCGCGAATCGCGCTCCGATTTGTCCAGCTTGGCCAGCTCGTGCACGGCGGCGTAAAAAACCGGCAAATCGCCGTTCTTCTGGGCGAGCAGAGCACGAAATGCAGGCACGAGCTCGGAGTAACTCGCGACCGATGCGAGGAGCGCATTGTTCGCTCCGTGCGCGAACAACCGGTCGTAGGCTGCGAAGCCGCCCCAGGAAACTTTCAGCGCGCGGTATTCGTCCTGCATCTGCGCGAACATGCGTTGTTTTCCGGCGCGCTTTTCTTCCGGCTCGGCCGGCCGATCGTAAAATGCGGCAAGTTCCGCGCGGTACTTGATCACGAGTGCGACGAATTCCGAGCGCCCGCGCCGGGAGTCCGCGTAGGCCGCCCGCTGCGCGGGCGTTCCCTCGCGCTCGAGCCAGCGGCGCACGCCCTCGTCCTCGACCGCAGAGGCGAAGGATTCGTTGAACACCGTGTCGCCCTTCAGGTACACCGCCTGGTGAGCGAGCTCGTGAAACACGATGCGCGCGACTTCGGGTTCCGGATACTGAACGAAAGTCGAGAGCACCGGGTCGCTGAACCAGCCCAGCGTCGAATACGCAGCGACGCCTCCGACGTGGACATCGTAGCCTTCGCCGGCAAGCGCGGCAGCGTGCCGCTCCGCCGCCTCCTCGGAGTAGAAGCCCCGATAGCTCGCGCACCCGGCGAATAGAAAGCACGACTCGAGCGGCTTCACCGAGAATTCTGGCGCGGCAAACACGTTCCAGACCACGAAGGGCCGGCCGATGTCGGCGTAGCGGCGGTAGCTTTCGTTGTCCGGAAGCGCGAGCTCGCGACTGGCGAATTCCCGGATGGCGAGCACCTTCGCCAGTTTTGCGCGGAGCGGCTCGGGCGTGTCCGCCTCGCGCAAGCGCTCCTCGATCGGAACCGCGAGCCGCATCACCTCCAGGTGCCCCCCCACCGCCTGCGCGTAGTATTCGAGCGACGCGCAGCCCGGGACGAGAACGAGGGCGCCGAGAGCCGCGAGCCGCTTCATCGCCGGAATTCGCCGGTCCTGAGGAACGCGGCGGTCTGGCGCGCGATCCGGGGCGAGACCAGCATCAGGGTGTGGCCGACGGGAAGGGCGATATGATCGCGCAGAGCGGGGAACCTCGTCTCGTCGAGGCAGACGACTCCGTCGTTCGGCTTCGGCAGCCGTGTCACCATGCGACCCAGTCCGAACGCGACGGTGCCGGCGATCGCCCCGACTTCAAAACGGGGATCGACCGAAACATCGACCGGCTCGCGCCACACCCCGAGGCTTGCCCCCAGCAGCAATTCCCCGCCCGCGCTCTGCGCGAGGTCTGCCGCCGCGCGGCAGCCCGCGACCGGCGAGCCGAGCAGCACGGCGCGCCGCACGCGCGGGTCCGCGCCGCGCTGCAGGTAGCGCAGCGCGATGACCCCGCCCAGGCTGTGGCCGACCAGGTGCAGGCGCGGTGCAGCGAGCGCGGCGATTCTCTCGGCCACGCGGGCAAGATGCTCCGCGAGCGTGCCTCGCATGGTGCGGTAGCTCAGCGTTTGCACCGCGAAACCTTCCTTCCGCAGAGCCAAAGCGAGATAGCCCATGACCCAGCGGTTCATCCACGCCCCGTGCAGCAGCAGCACGGCGTCTTCGGGAGATGCGCTCACCGCGGCGCGCGCGCCCTTCGTCGAGGGTTCACTGCGAAGCGCGCTGGAACTCGTAGCGAAGAGTCACCGAGTGCTTGCCGGCGTTGGTCCACACGAGGCAATGATCGGCGGATTTCTTGGGCATGAAGCTGCCGGATGCGCTTTCCGTACCGTCGCGCTTGAGATCGATGACCTCTTTTTCCTCCTGGTGCGAGACCTTGAAGTTCAACGGCCCGTCGGCGCGAAACTTGTAATGCAGCCGCTGCCTGTTGTTGAGGGAAAGGCATTCCTTCTGCGCTTCCGAAGCCACAAGCGTCTTGGTCACGACCCTGACGGGCGAGGGCTTGGCGGTGTCCTGGGCCCACACCGGCGCGACAAGCAAGACTGCGGCTCCGACCACACCGAACCGAATAGGCTTCGTCATGAGTTCGACCTCCGTGTCCCGCGAACCATACACCAAATCGAATCAGCAAGACTTAGAATACCCCCCGAAGATCTCTCGGAGGAGCTGCCATGTTCGCCCGAATCGTGTTCGCGTTTCTCGTTGCGTCTCTTGCCGCGGCGGCGGCCCAGGCCCAAACCTGGCCGTCCAAGCCCGTGCGCTACATCGTTCCGTTCCCGCCCGCCGGGGCGACTGACATCACAGCGCGCATCATGGCGGACAAGATCAGCGGGCCGCTCGGCCAGTCGGTAGTCGTCGAGAACCGCCCCGGCGCGGCCGGCAACGTCGGCACGGAGTTCGTGGCGAAATCCGCTCCGGACGGGTACACGATTTTGCAGCTGACCGTGGCGCAATCGATCAGCGCGACTTTGTACGCTAAGCTGAACTACGACCTCGAGAAGGACCTCGCGCCCGCGGCGATGGTCGCGCTGGTGCCGAACGTGATGATCGTGAACCCTTCGGTGCCCGCCCGATCGGTCGCCGAGTTCATCGCGCTTGCGAAGGCGAAGCCGGGCAAGATCAATTTCGCCTCTTCGGGCAGCGGCACCTCGATCCACATGTCCGCCGAGATGTTCAAGATGCTCACCGGCGTCGACATCGTGCACATCCCCTACAAGGGCAGCGGCCCGGCGCTCGCTGACCTCCTCGGCGGGCAGGTCGACGTGATGTTCGACAACCTCACGTCTTCCATCGGGCACATCCGCGGCGGCAAGCTGCGCGCGCTGGCGGTGACCACGGTCACGCGTTACCCGGAGCTGCCCGAGCTGCCGACCATGCAGGAAGCCGGCGTGCCCGGCTACGAAGCGACGGCCTGGTTCGGCATCGTCGTGCCCAAAGGCACGCCGCAGGAGGTCGTCATGCGCATCAACGCCGAGGTGAACAAGGCGCTCGCACAGGCCGACGTGAAGGAGAAGCTCGCCCAGCAAGGCGCCCTGGCCAGATCGTGGACGCCCGAGGAATTCGGATCCTTCATCCACAACGAAGTCGTGAAATGGGCCAAGGTGGTAAAGGCCTCGGGCGCCAAGGTCGAATAGACAGCCCCTTCTTCCTGGACTAAACCACCTCGAACAGCCCTGCCGCCCCCATCCCGCCCGAGCCGGCGGCTACTGCGGAGGGACGAGGATGGGCAGGATGCTCACTATCTGCCATCCTTCGGGTTTCCTGACCATCACCAGGTTGATGTAGAGGCGGTTCCTGGCCGGTTCGACGCCTGGATCTCCGACGGTGAGCAGCGTCGGCGCGTAGACTTGCGCCACGCGGCGGCTGATCGAAATGACTCGCAGCTCTTTCTTGTTGGCATCGATGTGCCAAGTCCCCTTGTAGCGCTCCTCCAGGCTCTTGAGCGCGGCCTCCCGGCCCCAGATAGGTTTGCCCCGGCTGACCCAGAGAAAGTCCGGGGAGTCCGCGAGGAGGCTTCGCATCGACTTCAAATCATGCGCGTTTTGGATTGCTATGTACTTGTCGAAGACCGCGCGCACCTCCTCTTCCATTGTCGCAGCGTGAGCCAGCGTCACAATCGCCGTCAACGCGGCGAAAAACAGGAATCGCTTTACCATTCCCTCCTCCAATACTGCTTACCCATCCTCAAGTGGGCCCGCCTGGATTCGAACCAGGGACCAAAGGATTATGAGTCCTCTGCTCTAACCAGCTGAGCTACAGGCCCCCGAAAATCACCCTGCCCGCTTTGCCTCGGCCCTGTTGTTGGTCAGTTGTTGTCGAGGAAACTCTTCAACCGCTCGGAGCGCGACGGGTGGCGGAGCTTGCGCAACGCCTTCGCCTCGATCTGCCGGATGCGCTCGCGCGTGACGTCGAACTGCTTGCCGACCTCCTCCAGCGTGTGGTCGGTGTTCATTTCGATGCCGAAGCGCATGCGCAGCACCTTGGCTTCGCGCGGCGTGAGCGAGTCGAGCACGTCCTTGGTGACCTCGCGCAAGGATGCATACATCGCTGCATCGTTCGGTGCGAGCGTCGCCTGGTCCTCGATGAAGTCTCCCAGATGCGAGTCGTCGTCGTCGCCGATCGGCGTCTCCATCGAAATCGGCTCCTTCGAAATCTTGAGGATCTTGCGGATCTTGTCCTCGGGCATCTCCATCTTCTGCGCGAGCGTCGCGGGGTCCGGTTCCTGCCCGGTCTCCTGCAGGATCTGACGGGAGATTCTGTTCATCTTGTTGATGGTCTCGATCATGTGCACCGGGATGCGGATGGTGCGGGCCTGGTCGGCGATCGAGCGCGTGATCGCCTGCCGGATCCACCATGTGGCGTAAGTCGAGAACTTGTAGCCGCGGCGGTATTCGAACTTGTCCACCGCCTTCATCAGGCCGATGTTTCCCTCCTGGATCAGGTCGAGGAACTGCAGACCGCGGTTGGTATACTTCTTCGCGATCGAGATCACCAGGCGCAGGTTTGCTTCTGTCATTTCGCGCTTCGCGCGGCGGGCTTTCGCCTCCCCCGTGGACATCTGCTTGTTGATGTCCTTGAGGTCTTTCAGGGGAATGCCGATCCGCTTCTGGATCGTAAGCAGTTTTTGCTGTTGCTCGAGGATGTTGGGCTCGAAGCGCGAGAGCAGGCTGCTCCAGGGCCTTCCGGCTGCAATCTCGTTCTTTACCCAGCGCATGTTCGTCTCGCTGCCGGGAAACTCCTTGATGAAGTGGGGCCGCAGCATGCCGCCCTTGTTCACGCACAGGTTCATGATCTCGCGCTCGTGGCTGCGCACCTCGTCCACCATGCCGCGCAGGCTGTCGCACAATTTCTCGATGATGCGCGCAGTGAAGCGGATGTTCATCAACTCGCTGCCGATCTGGTCGCGTACACGAACGTATTCCTTGCTTCGGTGGCCGTGCTCGGCCAGGGCACGCTTCATCTTCTCGTAGAGGCGCTGGATCTTGCCAAAGCGCGCGAGCGCGTCCTCCTTCAGCCGCAGCAGGGTGGCCGAAAGTGCGGCGCTGTCGTCCTCACCCTCGGACTCTTCCTCTTCTTCGGGCTCGATATCGTCGGCGAGCTCCTGGATCGGCTCGTCTTTCGCGTTCGGATCGATCAGACCGTCGACCAGCTCGTCGATGCGCATCTCATCGCGGCCGACTCTGCCGGACAGGTCGAGGATTTCGGCGATGGTTGTCGGGCAGGCCGAGATCGCCTGAATCATGTGCTTCAGACCGTCTTCGATCCTTTTTGCGATCTCGATCTCGCCTTCGCGCGTGAGCAGCTCGACCGATCCCATTTCGCGCATGTACATGCGCACCGGGTCGGTAGTGCGGCCGAATTCGGGGTCGACCGTCGAGAGCGCCGCTTCCGCCTCTTCCTCCGCGTCTTCGTCCGGCACCCCTGCCGGCGCGGTCTCGGAAATGAGCAGCGTGTCCGCATCCGGAGCCTCGTCGTAGACCTGGATGCCCATATCGTTGAACGTCGAGATGATGGACTCGATCTGCTCGGCATCCACCATGTCGTCGGGCAGGTGGTCGTTGATCTCGGCGTAAGTGAGGAAGCCGCGCTCTTTTCCGAGCTTGATGAGGTTCTTCAGGCGAGTGCGGCGAGCTTCGGCGTCCTCGGGCCGGGCCTCCGCGCGCAGCAGCAGCGCGCGTTCGGCGTCGCCGTTGCGGCGTGGCCGGCCGGCCTTGCGCAGTCTCATGAGCTCCTGCGCCTGAAGCTTGAGCTGGGCCTTGAGCTCCTTTTCCTTCTGCTTGGCAAGCAGCGCCGCTTCCTTCGCCTTGGCCTTCTCCAGCGCAGCGAGCTCCTTGGCTTTCGCCTTCTCGCGCGCGGCGAGCTCCTTCGCCTTGGCCTTTTCGCGCGCGATGCGCTCACGCTCCCGCTGTTTTTCTCTGGCCGCCTTGAGGCGCAGCCTTTCCTTCGCGACCCGCTCGCGCGTCCTTTGCAGCTCTAGGGTCTTGCGCGCCCGTTCCCTCTCCTTTGCAGCCTTGAGCCGCGCGCGCTCCTTCTCCTTGGCGGCTTTCGCCCGGGCCGCAGTCACGGCCTTGCGGGCCTTGTCCTTCTCTCGCGCCGCCTTCGCTCGGGCCGCTTCCTTCACTTTGATCCTGCGAACCCCTTCTTTTTTCTTGGCGGCCCTGGCGCGCGCGAGCTCCAGCGCCTTGCGTGCTCGCAGGCGCTCTTTCTGCGCCCGCAGCCGCTGCGCGGCCTTGGCTTTCCGCGCTTTGAGTCTTGCCAGGACTTTTGCGCGCGCTTTTAGGCTAAGCTTATGATTCGCCACGATTTCCATACCCTCATGATGTCGAACGGGAACCTGAAATTATAGCAATATGTTGGGACGAAACCGAAGATTTCTTTAGTCCGGTGAGTTGGCCTGTCAGTTCCAGCATCTCGGCATGCTCTTCCGGCGTGCGATCCTTCTTTGCTATCAGTGCGTCATGCCGCTTCCGTTTCTGCCTTACTTGAAGCCTTTCGACGGCGCCGCTGAACTCCGCGCCCGTTTGCTCTTCCCCGAATCTTGTATCCATGAGCGCCGCCTGGCTCGATTCGAGGAGGACCTTCAGTTCTGTCTCGCGGAAATGGTCCACTACAAGATTGCCGTCCGCACTCGGGTTTTCGCGACAGAACTCGGCCACCATCAGGATCGCACGCCCCTCAAAGGAATCATGATCCACCAGCTCCGCCGCAATTTCCTTGGCGTAGGCCGGCTTGGAAAGCAAGCACTGAAGCAGGGTGCGTTCGGGTTTTCGCTCCGCAAGCTGGGCGCCGCGCTCGGCACCTTGCAAGGGGGGTTTCGAGTCGTGGCCGCGCGGGATGCGGATCTCGGTCAGCCGCGCCGCTTCCTCCTGCCTCACGCCGGCCGCGTCGGCAAGCGCCTTGAGCAGCTGCAGCTTCAGCGTCGGCGCGGACACCTTGTGCAGCAGCGGCTTCGCCTCGTGCACGAGCCGGGAGCGTCCCTCCGCCGTAGCCAGGTCAGCCCGACTCTTCAGCTCTTCGAGAAGGAACTCCGACAGCGGCCGCGCTTCGCCGAGTCCTTTCTCGAACGCTCCTGCGCCGTTATTTCGCACGAAGCTGTCCGGATCGTGCTCGGGCGGAAGAAAGAGAAATCGCACGGTCTTGTTATCCGCCAGCCAGGGTAGGCTTACCTCGAGCGCTTGCCACGCTGCCTTCCGGCCCGCCGCGTCGCCGTCAAAGCAGAACACCACCTCGTCGGTCTGGCGCAGGAGCTTCTGCACGTGCGCGGGCGAGGTTGCCGTGCCCAGCGTCGCGACCGCGTACTCGATACCGTGCTGCGCGAGCGCCACCACGTCCAGGTAGCCTTCGACCACGATGGCGCGGCCTGCCGCGCGGATCGCCGACCTCGCCTGGGCAAGGCCGTAGAGCTCGCGTCCCTTCTCGAACAGCGGGGTTTCCGGGGAGTTGAGATACTTCGGCTCCCCTTCGCCGAGCACGCGGCCCCCGAAGGCGATCACCGAGCCGCGCTGGTTGAGAATGGGGAACATGATGCGGTCGCGAAACCGGTCATAACGCCGTCCCCCGCCCTCCGGGTCGATCACGAGGCCGGCCTCTTTCAGCGATTTGTCGGCATAGCCCGGAAAAACGCTCTCCAGGCTCTGCCAACCCTCGGGCGCATAGCCGATTCCGAAGCGCGCCGCGATTTTGCCGGTCAGGCCGCGGCCCTTGAGATATTCGATGGCGCGCGGCGCCGCCTTCAACTGTTCGCGGTAGTAGTCACAGGCGCGTTCCATGATCTCGTACAGATCCGGCCCGCCTTCGGGTTTCTGGGTGCGCGGTTCGAACTCCGGCATCTTCATGCCGACGGATTGGGCGAGATCCTTCACCGCCTCAACGTAGCCGAGGCCCTGGTATTCCATGAGAAAGGAGATCGCGTTGCCGTGCGCGCCGCAACCGAAGCAGTGATAGAACTGCTTGGTCGGGCTGACGGTGAACGAGGGCGTCTTCTCGGTGTGGAACGGGCAGCAGGCAAGATAGTTCGCTCCGCCCTTCTTCAGCGGGACGTAGCGCTCGATCACATCGACGATATCGACGCGATGGAGCAGTTCTTGCTTGAAGGAATCCGGTATCACGGCCGGAATGCGCTCTGAAGGAGCACCGCGAGCGCGCCTCGATGAATGGGCCGCCGAGGCCCGTCCCTTCTCACCATGTTCCCTTTATAGGCGAAATTTTCCAATGCGCAAGCCGCAAGCGTAGGGCCCTCTCAGCCGGCAAGCTTCGATTTCACCAGCGATGATACTTTTCCCATGTCGGCGCGCCCCGCGAGCTTGCCTTTCAGCGCCCCCATGACTTTGCCCATGTCGGGCACGCCCTTTGCGCCCGTCTGCGCGATTGCTGCGGAGACCTCTTGCGCAATCTCGGCGTCCGTCAGTTGCTTGGGCAGGTAGCCCGAGAGAAGATTCAACTCAAAGGTCTCGCCGTCGACGAGGTCCTTGCGGTTGGCCGCCTGGAACTGGGCAATGGAGTCGCGGCGTTGCTTGATCATCTTGTCGATGACCGCTACGACTTCGGCGTCGGAAAGCTCTTTCCTCTCATCCACTTCGCGCTGTTTGATCGCGGCGAGCAACAGGCGTATAGCCGACAGCCGCTGCGGCTCTCTCGCTTTCATGGCCGCCTTCATGTCTTCGCTGATGCTTGCTTTTAGCGACATACGCTGGGTTTCCTCGAAGGTCGGTATCCGCAAAATGAAACGGCGCGATGAGCGGCTCTATCCACCCCATCGCGCCGGGTCGGTCCGGCAGCAGCGCCGTCCGGATCAATAAAGTTTCGGCGGCAGCGTCTGGTTGCGCAGCCGCTTGTAGTGCCGCTTGACGGCGGCGGCGAGCTTTCTCTTGCGGTAGGCCGTCGGCTTTTCGTAGAACTCGCGGGCGCGCAGTTCGGTGAGAAGCCCGGTTTTTTCCACGGTCCGCTTGAAGCGGCGCAGCGCCACCTCGAAAGGCTCGTTTTCCTTGACGCGTACAGTCGGCATGCAAGTCTTGTTTCCGGAAGCAAAGGCGCGGAATTCTATCAGAGAATCACCCCCGTAGCCACCCGCCTCACGCGGGACGGCGCCACCGGGCGCCGCCCAGGCGCTCGAATACGAGGTAAAGCGAAGGCAGCACGATAAGAGTCAGCAGCGTGGCCGTCACCAGGCCGCCGATCACGACCACCGCGAGAGGTTTCTGCGTCTCCGAGCCGATCCCGGTGGAAACCGCCATCGGCAGCAGCCCCAAGGCGGCGAGGAGCCCCGTCATGAGCACCGTCCGCATGCGCGTCAACGAGCCCCGCATCACCGCCTCTTCCGGCGAGGCCCCGGCATCGCGCAGCTGGTTGAAATACGCGACCATGACCACGCCGTTCAGCACCGCCTGGCCAAAGAGCGCAATGAAGCCGATGGCCGCCGAAACCGACAACGGGATCCCCGTGATGAGCAGCGCGAAGATGCCGCCGATCAGCGCAAAAGGGATGTTGAGCAGGATCAGGAGCGCGCTGCGGAATGCGCCGAATGCGTCGAAGAGCAGGATGAAGATCAGCAGTACCGACACCGGAACAATGATGGAAAGGCGTGCCATGGCGCGCTCTTGGTTCTCGAACTCCCCGGACCAAGTGATGCTGTAGCCCGGCGGAAGCTTGATCCGCGCGGCGACCCGGTCCTTCATGTCCGACACCACGCTGCCCATGTCCCGCTCGGCGATGAAAATTCCGATCGAATGCACGCGAACGCCGTTCTCGCGCGCAATGTTCATCGCGCCGCCGATGGTGCTGAACTCCGCCACTTGCGAGATCGGCACGTACGCGCCGCCGGCGGTGCTGACCGTGATCGAGCGCAGGTTGGAGACGGTGCGCTGCGGATCGGCGAGGCGCACCGAGACGGCGTAGTGCCGCTCGCCCTCCCAGAGCTGCGTCGCGGGCTTGCCCCCGAGCACCATTTCGATCACGTCCTGGATGTCGGCGACGTTCAATCCGTAGCGCGCAGCCGCGTCCCGGTCCACGCGGATGAGGAGCTGCGGCAGCTCGCCCAGGCGGTCGACAAAGGCGCGCTTTACGCCGCGCACGTCCTTCACCGCGTTCAACACCTGCTCCGCCTGGTCGCGAAGCACGTCGAGATCTTCGCCGAAAACCTTGATCACGATCTGCCCGTCGATCTGCGAGATCGATTCGAGCACGTTGTCGCGGATCGGCTGCGAGAAGCTCGGCTCGATTCCGGGAAAGCGCGACATCGACTTGTCCATCTCGTCGATCAGTTGGCGCTTGGACGCGCCAGCGCGCCAATGGGACTCGGGCTTCAGGGTCACCAGAATCTCGCACATGTTGATCGGTTTGGGATCGGTTCCGTCCTCGGGCCTCCCGCATTTGGAGATGACGCTGTCGACCTCGGGAACGGACGCCAGCGCCGAGCGGAATCGGCCAGCCATGCGCTGCGTCTCGGTCACCGACACCGAGGTGGGCAGGTTGACGTTGATCCAGATCGAACCCTCGTTCAGCTCGGGAAGGAACTCGGTGCCGAGCTTGGGTACGACCGCGAGGCTCGCGACAAGCGCGATGAGGGCGGTGCCTAGCACCTTTTTCTTGTTCCCTATGGCCCAGGCGAGCACCGGCTCGTAGATGCGCTTGCAGGCGTGCACCAGCGCGTTTTCCCCTTCGGGGAGGTTCTTGCGCAGCATCCAGACGCAGAGCAGGGGCACCAGGGTCAGCGACAGGATCAACGAACCGACGAGCGCGGAAGTCACCGACCAGGCCATGGGCGCGAAGATTCGCCCCTCGTGGCGCTGCAGGGTGAAGATCGGAATATGCGCCGCGATGATGATGAGCATCGAGAAAAGCGTCGGCCGCCCCACCTCGACCGCTGCCTCGAGAATCCTTTGAATCCGCGGCATGCGGTCTTGCGCCCGTTCGGAGAGCTTGCGGAAAACGTTCTCCACCACGATCACCGCGCCGTCGACGATGATGCCGAAATCCATCGCGCCCAGGGACAACAAGTTCGCGGGAATCCCCACCCAGGTGAGGCCGATGAACGTGGCGAGCAGGGACAGTGGAATCACCAGCGCAACGATGAACGCCGCCCGCAGGTTGCCCAGAAACAGCAGCAGCACCAGCGTCACCAGCGCCGCGCCTTCGACGAGGTTGGTGAACACCGTTCTCAGCGTCCTGTCTATCAACCAGGTGCGGTCGTAGAAGGGCGCGAGCATCACCCCGCGCGGCAGGCCCGTTGCATTCAGCGATTCGACCTTGTCCTTCACCGCCTTGAGCACTTGCGAAGGGTTCTCGCCCTTCCGCATCAGCACGATGCCGGTGACGGCGTCGTCCTCGTCGTCTTGTCCCACGATCCCCTGGCGAGGGATGGAGCCCACGCTCACGTTCGCTACGTACTTGACCAGTATCGGCACCCCGCCCCTCTCGGCGACGACGATGTTGCCGATCTCGTCGGAGGAGCGCAGCAGCCCGATACCGCGGATGAGATACTGCTGCCTGCCCTGTTCCAGGTAGCCTCCGCCGACGTTGGCGTTGCCGCGCTGCAGCGCCGAGAACAACTGCTGCAACGTCACCTTGTAGTCGCGCAGCTTCCCGAGGTCGGGGTTAACCTCGTATTGCTTGATGGGGCCGCCGAAACTGACGACGTCGGCCACGCCCGGGATGAGGCGCAGTTGTCGCTCGACCACCCAGTCCTCGATCGAGCGCAGATCCCTCGCATTCAAAGTGTCGGACTTGAGGCGATAGCGGTAGATTTCGCCGATCGGCGTCGACAAGGGCGCCAGCGCCGGCTGCGCTCCGTCGGGCAAGTCCACCTCGCGCAGCCGCTCGACCACTTGCTGGCGCGCGAAGTAGGCGTTGGCGCGGTCGTCGAAGGTAATGATGACGAACGACAGCCCGAACTGCGTGTGCGAGAACAGGCGCACGGCGTTGGGCAGCCCGGAGAGCACCACCTCGAGCGGAACCGTGACCTGCTTCTCGACTTCCTCCGCCGCGCGACCGGGGTAAAGCGTGATGACGTTGACCTGCGTGTCGGTCACGTCGGGAAACGCTTCGATCGGCAAGGACTTGAAGGCCGCGAAACCGCCGGCTACGAAGAGGATCAGGCCCAGGACGATGAACAGCGGCTTGTTCAGCGCGAAGGAAACGACGCGTTCGATCATGGACCGGCGCGCGCCTCGATGGGCCGCTCAGGCCGGGGCGCCGCCGGCGAGCTGGCGATACAAGCGATGCAGCAGGAGGGTCCCCTCCACCACCACTTTCTGGTCGAGGTCGACGCCGGAAACGAGGCCGGCGACTCCGTCGCGGACTCCCTCGATCTTCACCTCGCTCCACGCGAAGCGGCCCGGGGATTCCTCGACGAAAACGTAGTAGCTGCCTCCGGAGAGCACGAGCGCCTTTTCCGGCAGTTGCAGGAAGGTGCGCTGCGCATCCGGGACCTCGGCGGTGACGAACATCTCGCCTTTGAGCTTCTTATCGCGGTTGATGACCGAGCCGCGGACCTTGATCGTGCGGGAGCCCGGATCGATGAAATCGGAAATCGCTTCCACGGTGGCCGCGAAGCTTTCCCCCGGCCAGGCGGAAGAGTGCAGCCGCACCGTCTGCCCGCGTTTCAATCTCGCAAGCTGGCTCTCGGTCGCATCGAGCTGCACCCACAGGCGGGACGGATCTGTGATGACGAACATCGCCGGGGAGTTGGCGAGCTGCAGATCGGGCCGCAGCTCCTGTCCCGGATTGATGTTGCGCTCCACCACGATGCCCTCGATCGGACTCGCAAGGGCGAGGTTCTGGTCGACCGACTCGCTGCCGCCACCGTAGAGCCTGACCTTGCCCGCGGCACGGGCCAGCTCGGCCTCGGCGCGCGCGTAGTCGGCTTCCGCGGTGATCAACTCCTTGCGCGGGGAAACCCCGGCGGCGTACAGCTCACGCAGCCGGCTGAGATTCTTTTCGGCCAAGGCGAAATCGGATTGCGCGCGGCGCGCATCGGCCTGCGCCTGGCCGAAATCGGGAGAGGCCAGCATCGCCAGCGTCTGGCCCGCCTTTACGCGGTCTCCGGCTTTCACCAGGATGTGGATCACGCGCCCTGCGAAAGCGGGAAACAGCCTCACCGTGCGGTTTTCGTCCCACACCAGACGCCCGGACAGGCGCAACTGCTGCGGCGCGCTCTCCTTGACCGGCTCGGTCGTGAACGAGCCGAGCTGCGGACTGTCCTGAGGAAACACGATGCGGCCGTTCTCCAGCCTCGGTCGCGCCACATCGGATTTGGCGTCCCCGTTGCCGCACGCCGAGACGAGCGCCGCCATGGCGAGGGCGAGCGCGAGAACCGCCGCTCGGACGATTCGCTCCCGTATTGCGGACATATGCCGCGCCCCCGCCCGAATCTCGAACGCGTTCACTGCTCCTCGCTCCCGAATCGCCGCGTTCCGGCTTCCCATGCAGCGAGCGCCTTGGAGTAATCGTTTCGCGCCGCTGCGGAGTCGATCTGGATTGTGCGCAGGGTCCGGCGGGCGTCGAGCAGGTCCATCACCCCGATAGCGCCGTTTTTGTAGGCAAACTCAACGGAGTCGGCCGCTTTCCTTGCTTCCACCGAGAGCGACTCGTCGTAGCGGCGCAGGCGCTCTGCCGCCGCCTGCAGGTCGGATAGCGTGCGGCTGAGCTCGGCGCGCGCCTGCGCGCGCACCTTGTCCAGGGCCTCGAGCGCGGCGTTGTAGTCCACTTCGGAGCGCTGGATCTCGCCTTCGTAGTAGTAGCGCGCGAAGAGCGGGATGCTCATGAAAACGCCGTAACTGTTGCCGCTGCCGAATGTGTTGGTATTGGCGCCGGTGCCGATGGGGTAGTGGTCGACCTGCGCGCCCACGGTCAGGTCGCGCGTGCGCAGACTCCGCGCGAGATCCCGCGCCTTCTGCGCCCCCTCGACGCGGTTTCTCGCAGCGCGCACGTCCGGGCGCCGTTCGATCAGTTCATCGGCGACGCCGGCTGCCTCTAGGAACGCCAGGGGCGGCCACGGATCCGCGGCGCGAATGCTCATCGCCTGCGCTTCGGCGCCGATCAGGTAGCCGAGCACGAGCTGGGCGCGGCGACGGTCGGCTTCGGCCCCGCGCGCGTCATTCTGGGCGCGCAGAGCGTCGACGCGCAGCCGCGCGACGTCCGCCATGGCGATATCGCCGGCTTTCAGACGCAGCTCCGCCGCTCTCAGTGAGCCTTCGAACAGCGAGGTCGTGTCGCGCGCGATGTCGACCTTGTCCTGCGCCAGGAGCAAGTCGTAATATGCGGCTCTGAGAGCGAGGCGCTGCTGCCGGATCGTATCGGAAAGGTCCTCCGCGCTCGCCGACTCGAGACTTCTCGCGTTGGCGATGCGCAACTCCCGCCGATCGCCGCGCTCGATGACCTGATCGACGCGGATCGAGCTGTCCACGGTCTTGTCGCGCCACGGCCCGGTGCCCACGCCGGCGGAAGGATTGATCGCGCCGACCCCCAAGCTCAAAGTGGGGTTCGGTCTCGCACCGGCAGAGAGGGTGTTTGCTTGCGCTGCCTCGACTGCACGGCGCGCCGCTTGCAGCTCGCGGTTGCGAGAGCGCAACAGCTGCTCGGCCTGGGCGAGCGTGAGCGCGCCGAGATCCGCCGACTGGCTGAACGCGGCCGGCGCTGGTGCGGCAAACAACGCGAAGCCCAGAAGCATCTTGCCCGCCAATCGATAGGGGAGCTTGCCCATGAGGGGCGGAATTCTAGTCAAACGCGCCTGACAACAGACTGACGGAAATCGACAAAAGAGCAGAAAAATCATGCTCGTGCTGGGTATCGAGACCTCTTGCGACGAAACCGGGGTGGCCGTCTACGATGCCGGCCGCGGCCTGCTCGCACACGCGCTGCATTCACAGGTGGCGCTGCACGACGCGTACGGGGGCGTCGTGCCGGAGCTCGCTTCGCGGGACCACATTCGGCGCCTGCTCCCTCTCATCCGCGAGGTCCTGCGCAAGGCCGGTGCCAGAGAGTCGGACCTCGACGCGGTCGCGTACACCCAAGGCCCCGGCCTCGCGGGAGCGCTGCTCGTGGGCGCGGCCGTCGCGAACAGCCTCGCGTTCGGTCTCGGAATCCGGGCAGTTGGCGTTCATCACCTCGAGGGGCATTTGCTTTCGCCGCTGCTTGAAAAAAATCCGCCGTCTTTCCCGTTTGTCGCACTGCTGATTTCGGGGGGGCACACCCAGCTGATGCGCGTGTCGGGAGTCGGGCAGTACGAGATGCTGGGGGAAACGCTGGACGACGCCGCGGGAGAAGCTTTCGACAAGACAGCAAAATTGCTCGGGCTCGGCTACCCTGGGGGACCCGCGCTCGCCAAGCTCGCCGAGCGCGGCAGAGCTGATCGCTTCGCGTTTCCACGCCCGATGCTCGAGCAGCTGGAGACGCGCGGCGATCTCAACTTCAGCTTCAGCGGGCTGAAGACGGCGGTCGCGACGCTCACGCGCACGCGCGCGCTCGACGAGCAGACGCGCGCCGATGTGGCAGCCGCGTTCCAGGAGGCAGTGGCCGACGTGCTCGTTGCAAAATCGCTCGCCGCGGTGCGCAGAACGGGCCTGAGCCGGCTCGTCGTGGCTGGAGGCGTCGGCGCCAACGTGCGGCTGCGCTCCTTGCTCGACGCCGCCGCGTCGCGCGACAAATTCAGCGTGTTCTACCCGGCAATGGAATTCTGCACCGACAACGGCGCGATGATCGCGCTGGCAGGATGCCTGCGGTTGGAGGCCGCCAACGCGGGCCGGGCGCTTCCACTCGGGTTCACAGTGAGGCCGCGCTGGGACCTCGCAAGCGTCGCGCCCGCCTGATGCACCCGGCTAGGCGCCCGCCGAATCCCGCTTTTCGCCGATGCGGTGTTCCTT
>Ga0137374_10002361_pt1 | contig 22114 bp, 18 predicted proteins | sample SagtaG_20_FD_104811 | JGI IMG/M metagenome (GOLD analysis project Ga0137374, IMG submission 104811) | Vadose zone soil microbial communities from Sagehorn Ranch, Mendocino, California, USA - Sage1_R_100_16 metaG | ecosystem: Environmental > Terrestrial > Soil > Vadose zone | place: USA... | reverse complement strand
GTTGTCCAGGCGGAATTGCCGGGCCTCCGCGCCGTCGAACGGCGTGGGCGCGACCACCTGGCCGTCGAGGGAAACGATGAAGCCCACGTCCGCCAACGGCCATTGCTTGCGCAAGGCAGAATGGAAGCGGTAGCTCAATTCCTGCGTTTTGATTTGGCTGAGGAGGAGCTCGACCTGCGAGTTGAAGGCTTGCTGCTGCTCCGCGACGGCCTCCGACACGGCGCGGGCGACATTGTCCGCCACGCCCTGATAGAGGAGCGTTTGTTGGCGCTCGGCGACCAGCTCCTGGTCGCGCAACGAACGCAGCGCCAGCCACGCCAGCGCCAGGCTCGGCGCCACGACCGCCAGCACGAAGACGAGCGCGACCTTTCTCATGGGGCTCGGGCGAGTGTGGCCGATTTCCGAAGCAGAGTCGAGAACACGCCAGCCGCTCCTCTCCATGAACCGGCTCTTGCAAGGAGTCCCGCCTTCAGGCGGCAGGACGTTCGGCCGGCTAAAGCCGGGACTCCGTGCCGGCAGCCGCCGTTCATGGCCCCAATGCGCGATGCTCGAATCGTGGAGGCTTCCCATGGACCTGCGGTCGGGGGCGCGGCCTTCCAAGGCCGCGCGATGCTGCCACTGGTCCAGAAACCCGCGGCCTTGGAAGGCCGCGCCCCCGCCGCCACTCCCGGTTGATGCGAACCGAACACAACCGGCGGCTTACTTCGCCGCGACGACCTTCTCCTTCGGCGCGGGCTTCGAGGCGGCTTCCAGCAGTTCCCAGGAAAGCTTGCTGAACTCGCGTCCGGGCACTTTCGGCATCAGCCGGCGCGTCGTTGGCTCCATAAACCGGCCGTAACCGAGCTTGCGTGTCTCGTCGATGATGCGCGCGCGCGTCGCCGCGTCGGCGTCCGCGAAACGGACGACCTGCTTCAACAGGTTCCATTCCATCTCGGGGCTGATTAACTCGGCGCGGCCAATCATCACGCGGGCCAATTCGCGCGGCCGGGGCTCGATTGTCAGGGGGAGAGTGCGATCCGTCCACGCGCGCGGCAGCGTGTAGAGCACCCGCGTTCCCTGCTCGCCAAACCACGATTCGTCCCAGGTCTGAACCATGGCGGCGGCTTCGCGCTCATAAAGGCCCTCGCCAACGAGCGACTCACGCAGCCGCCGCGCGAGGTCGGCCCGAACGTCCGACAGTGGCGCGAGATTCTTGTCGGGCCGCAGCGCGACGCTGCGGGTGGATCCGGAAGCCAACGTGCCGACGGACACAAACTTGGCCTCATTCCCGCGCACAGTGTAGACGAAGAGATTTCCCAGCGGTTCCGGGGCGCTGTTGGTGAGCACCAGCCCACTGCCGTCGGTGAGCTGCGAAACGGTGAGTGGGGCGCGAAAGTTCCCGACGCCGCGGTAGAACAGAAACTTTTCAACCTCGGCGCCGCCCTTCGCGCCTGACGCGTCGACGCGCAGGTAATCGGCGTCGGTCGCCCGCGCGGCGTAATAATGGCTGCCGGAGCTTTCCGACGGCAGCGCGCCAGCGAGTGACGCGTTCTGCCTGAGCGGGAGGATTTCGATGTTTTCCCAGCGGATGATTTGCCGTCCTGTTCGCGGGGGCAGATTCGCGGTTGAGGGCGCGGATTGTTTGCCGAGCGGAAACCACTCGGTCACGATGCCCTGCGGGAAGTCGACGGTCACGCCCACTTTCTGCTGGGTGTCCGAATAAAAGTATATCACCGGCGTTTCCATGCGCTGGAGGGTTTGGTACGCGCCCTTGCCCTCCCACACGATGCGGCCGCCCACGCGGCGAACACTATTGTAGACGAACGGCGGCAGTTCGGACGTCACGAGCGGGTTCCATTCCAATTGGATGCCGTCGGCGCCTTGCACGGAAGTGAAAGTGCCCCATTCATGGGCGACGAAGCCTTCGGCGCCGCGCGAGGCGGCGGCGAAGGTGAGTTGAGAGGCCAGGAGAACGAGTGAACAGAGTTTTGTTTTCATAGGTCCTATTTGACTCCATTCTGCGCCGGAGGATGTCACCCGCCGGTCAAAGGATTGTAAAACTGTTGTGAGAGGCTCCGGTAGGGCCGACCTGCCGGTCGGCCAGGACGCGCCGCAGCGCGTCCCTACCGGGATGAGTCGCCGCGCCCGTAGCAAGTGCGCAGGAAGTCCCGCACCAGAGCAATCTCCTCCTCGCCCGCGATAGTGTGCGTCTTTGCGAACTCGCGCCAGGTGATGTCGAGTCCGGCGGACTTGAGTCGTTCGACCTGTCCACGAACGGTGGCGCAGGGGATCAGCGGGTCCTGCGTGCCGTGCGTGAAGAGCATTCGCTGCTTCCTGGCGACAGGAGACAGTTCACGCAGCAGTTCCTCCGGCTCGTGGACGTATCCGCTGATGCCGATCAACCCGGCCAACAAGTGAGGATAGCGAAAGCCCACGTCGATCGTTATCACGCAGCCTTGCGAGAACCCGAACAGCGTCGTCTGCTCGGATGGGAACCCGGCGGCCCGTTGCGCGTCGAGCAACCCGAAGAGCAGCCGCCGGCTGCGCTCGATGCCGGGGCGCGAGTCGCCCGTTAAATCGTACCACGCCAGGCCGCCGTAGTAAGGATCGGGTGCGTTGACAAGCAGGCAGTTCAACCACGGTAGCCCGAGTACGACCGGGAGCGACTCGTACCCGGCCGCGCTGTCCCCCAGCCCGTGCAGCGCGACGAGCAGGCTGCGGGAGGATTTCTCCCGGGCGGGAATGAGCTTGGAGGAGAGCATCACCCATCAAATCGCCGCCAGCACTTCGGCTGCGTGTTCTGCGGGCTTGACGGACGGCCAAATTTGTTGGATTCGCCCGTCCGGCCCAATGAGAAACGTCACTCGATACGTGCCCATGTATTTACGGCCGAGAAAACTCTTTTGTCCCCACACGCCATAGGCTTCGACGATACGCCGGTCCTCATCCGCCAGCAGCGGGAAAGGCAGCTTGAATTTTTTCACAAACTTGTCGTGAGACTTCACCGGATCGGTGCTCACGCCGACCACAACCGCGCCCTTGGCTTGGATGGCGGCGTACTCATCCCTGAACGCGCACGCTTCCTTCGTGCAGCCGGGCGTGTCGTCCTTCGGGTAAAAGTAGAGAACAACGTGCCGCCCCTTGAAGTCGGCCAGCGACACCTTGCCGCCGCCATTGGCCGGCGCCGTGAACGCGGGCGCCACGTCGCCTGCCTTGAGCTTGAGTTCCGGAGCGGGTGCCATGGGCTTCGTTTGTGGGCGCAAAATTACGCGGCCTCTCGCGCGAAGCAAAAGAATTCTGCCGCCTTCGCCCCGGCCGACTGCGGAGTTCTTTGTCGCGGGGAATTTCTTCCTGTCGGGCAGTTTCTTCTTGAAGGCCGCCCCATAGCGCGTTGATATCCAGTCGAACCCCGATATGCAGCCCATGCCCATCGCCCTTGACCCGGCCCTTCAACAGGCCGTCGATTCACTCGGCCTGGAACGGTACGCGCGGCACATCCTCCTGTGCGCCGATCAAACCGAACCGCACTGCGCGCCAAGGGAACAAACGCTCGAAGCGTGGGAGTTTCTCAAGCGCCGTCTCAAGGAACTTGGCCTGGTCGGCCCACAACCGTTGGTATACCGGAGCAAGGTGAATTGCCTGCGTGTCTGCGTTCGCGGCCCCATCGCCGTCGTGTATCCGGACGGGATTTGGTATCACTCCTGTTCGGCCGAGGTGCTGGAGCGGATTATTCAGAGCCATCTCATCAACGGTGAGCCAGTGAGGGAGTTTGCGTTTGCGTTCAACGCCGCGGGTCAAGCGCCGCGCGGGGAGGCGCACTACTGACGTGGTACGTGTTGCGTGTTGCGTCAAGTATTCCCTCGACCTCCCGCGCTGCTTGACGCACCACGCACCACGCAACACGCAACGCACGCCCTGCTTGACGCACCACGCACGACGCACCACGCTGCCTCCGTGACCTCGATCGAAGCCGCTTCGCTCCTGGAAAAACTTCTCGCCGGCCGCGTGACCCGCGAGCAGGTGCTGCGCGCCTTCCAGGCCGCGCCCGTGGCCGACCTCGGTTTCGCGAAGCTCGACACCCATCGCGCGCTGCGCAAAGGTTTTCCCGAAGTCATCTACGCCCAGGGCAAGACGCCGGCGCAGGTATTGAAGATCGCCGCGCGCCTCAGCCGGACCGAGAAGCAATTCCTCATCACGCGGCTCGATGCGAGTACCGCCCGCGCACTTTGCCGGCGCCTCAAGGGGGCAGTTCACCATCCCCTCCCCCGCTGCGTCACCTTCGAGAAGCCCGCGCTGCCGAAGCGCCCCGGAGTCATTGCCGTGCTCGCGGCGGGAACAAGCGACCTGCCGGTGGCTGAGGAAGCCGCGGTGACCGCTGAAGTGATGGGCAACCGGGTCGAGCGCATTTTCGACGTCGGCGTGGCCGGACTGCACCGGCTCCTGCGGCGCCTGGACGATGTCCAGTCCGCCAACGTCGTGATCGCCGTCGCCGGAATGGAAGGCGCCCTTCCTGGAGTCGTCGCGGGGTTGGTCGCCCGGCCGGTCATCGCGGTGCCTACCAGCGTCGGCTACGGCGCCAATCTCGGCGGGCTGACGGCGTTGTTCGGGATGCTCAGCAGTTGCAGCAGCGGATTGACGGTGGTGAACATCGACAACGGGTTCGGCGCGGGTTACGCCGCCAGCCAGATGAACGCGCTGGCCGGTGGAGTGGAACTTCGTCGCCGCGAAAGCGCGCACAGAGCGCAAAGAAATGGCGCGCTGAAGCGGAGGTAAAGCTTTGCGTTCTCTGCACTGCACTCATGCAACTTCGCGAACGGGCGACAAAGAGTTGGACTGCGGTGGCAAAGCGCAGCGACGGCACCGCTTTTCCCGCGCCACCCCGCAACCGAAAGCGGCGTGGCGCTTTGCTTCCCGCCGCAGTCCAAACCCCGAGGTTGCGGCGCAAGCCGCGTTGAGTTCTTTTGCGCTCATCCGACCATGAAAACCCTCTACCTCGACCTGTTCAGCGGCCTCAGCGGCGACATGTTCCTGGGCGCGATGCTCGACCTCGGCGTGGACCTGCACGCGCTGGAGCACGAGTTGGAAAAGCTCGGCCTGGAAGAGTATCACTTGCACGCCTCGCGCCAGCAGCGCAGCTCGATCACCGGGACAAAGTTCGACGTGCATCTCGAAGACGACTGCGACGATGCAGACCATTCACATGAGAAGCACGGGCACGGCCATGATCGCGATCACGACCACGACCACGGCCATCACGATTCCGGCCACAGCCACAAACACGGACAAGAGCACGGCCGGAATTTCACAGACATCAAGGAACTTATCTCGCGCAGCAAGCTCTCCGAGTGGGTGAAAACGCGCAGCATCGCGGTGTTCCAACGCATCGCCAGCGCGGAGGGAAAGATTCATGGCAAGCCCGCGGACGAGGTTCATTTTCACGAAGTCGGCGCAGTCGATTCGATCGTGGACATCGTGGGCGCCTGCATCGCCCTTGAGCTTCTGGGCAAGCCCCGCGTGCAGGCGTCGTCCGTCATCGAAGGGAGCGGTTGGGTGAAGTGCGCCCACGGAAATTTCCCGGTTCCCGCGCCGGCGACGCTGGAGATCCTCAGCGCGCGCGGTGTGAGCGTTTCTCAATGCGAGGAGCGGCACGAACTGGTAACGCCGACCGGGGCGGCGCTCGTGGCGGAATTGGCGGAAAGCTTCGGCCCCATGCGCGGGCTGGCTCCGCAAAAAATCGGCTACGGCCTCGGCACGCGCGAAAACCGGACGCGGCCCAACGTGCTGCGCGCCGTGCTGGGCGATTCGACGGATGCGGCGGCGCACGATTGGGAGACCGATTTCGTCTGTGTGTTGCAGACCAACCTGGACGATACGAACGCCGAATTGCTCGGGGCGTTCGTCGAGAAGGCGATGGCGCTCGGCGCGCTCGATGTGTTTCACACGCCGATCCAGATGAAGAAAAGCCGGCCAGGCGTGCTGCTGAGCGTGCTGTGCGCCGAAAAGGACGGGGATACATTCGCCGCGCTGATATTGCGTGAGACGACGGCATTCGGCGTGCGCCGGCACACGGCGGAGCGCCGCAAGCTGCGCCGCGAGTTCACCACGGCGCCGACGGGCTTCGGCGAGGTGCGGGTGAAGCTGGGCAAGCTCGACGGACAGATCGTCCAGGCCGCGCCGGAATTCGAGTCCTGCCGCGCGCTCGCCGAGCGCGCCGGTGTTCCCGTGAAGCAGGTTTACGAGGCGGCGTTGCGCGCCCTCAAAGCGTGAGCCGGCCGATGAACCCTGAACTGCTGAACATCCTCTGTTGCCCGGAGACACATCAACCGCTCCTGGCGGCGCCAGCGGAGTTGCTTGTGTCCCTAAACGAGCGCATCCTACAAGGAAACATTCGCAATCGATCCGGCCGCGCGATCACCGAGCGCTGCGAGGCCGGGTTATTGCGCCAGGATGGCAAGGCGATGTATCCCGTGCGGGGCGGGCTGCCGATTCTGCTCGTTGCCGAGGCGATTCCGCTCGGTTGATTCTCCGGCATGGCGACGGTTGAGACAGGTCTGCGTATTGCCAAGCTCGCGCTGTTCATCAACGCGCTCCTCGCCATCGGGAAGATTGCGACCGGAATCCTTGGCAACTCCTATGTTCTCATCGCCGATGGAATTGAATCCACGGCGGACATTTTCAGTTCGGTCGTGGTTTGGGGCGGCTTGCGCGTCTCGGTCCTGCCCGCGGACGAGAACCATCCGTTCGGCCACGGCAAGGCCGAGCCTGTCGCGAGCATCATCGTGTCGATGATCCTGCTGGCGGCGGGACTACTCATCGCGGTGCAGAGCGTGCACGAGATTCTCACACCGCACCATCCTCCGGCCTGGTATACTCTGCCGGTGCTGGTCGTCGTCGTGCTCGTGAAGGAGACGATGTTTCGCGCCGCATTCCGGGCCGGGCGCTCGCTGGAAAGCACGGCTCTCAAGAGCGACGCGTGGCACCATCGCTCGGACGCCCTCACGTCGGCGGCGGCCTTTGTGGGCATCAGCATCGCGCTGATGGGCGGGAAAGGTTACGAGAGCGCGGATGATTGGGCGGCATTGCTGGCTTGCGGGGTGATTACCTGGAATGGACTCCGGCTGTTGCGCGCCGCGCTGGATGAGCTGATGGATGCCTCCGTCTCACCCGAAGTCGTCGCGCAAGTGCGTGAACTCGCAGCCGCCGTCGAGGGCGTCGCCGCGATCGACAAATGCCGCGTCCGCAAGGCCGGGCTGCACCTGGCGCTGGATATTCACGTGGTTGTGGACGGCGACCTCACGGTGCGGCGCGGACACGAGATCGCCCATCGCGTCAAGGATCGCCTCCTGGCGTCGCAACATCGCATCAACGACGTGACAGTCCACATCGAACCAACGAGCGGATGAACAACACGCGGCGGGAATTGGGGCCGGATTCGTCCGCTCAGTGCATTTGCACCTCGCACGTTCCGATTCCGGGCCGGTAGAAGTTAAACTGCACATTCGGATGCTCCGCGAGGAGCGACATCGGCACCGCGGCGTCGGCGAGGCGGCGCGAGATCATGAACGTCGTGAGCCGCTGGCCGAATGGGTTGTCGTGCAGGCCGGCGTGCCAGATGGAAACCTTTTCGGCCTGCCAGGTCTCGATCGGCCCGACGCTGATCGCCTTGGTGGGCACCAGCGAAATATTGCCACCGCCCGAGGTGCGCGCGTTCTGCGCGATGGTGAGCGGGTGCAAATCCACCACGCGGGTCGCCAGCTTTCGATATTCGGCGGGCGACGGCGGAGTGTGCTTGTAAGAGCCGCGCCGGGGCACGGGATCGTTGAACGCCCAGTGCTTCACGTCTCCCTGGCCGCCTTGCATGACGGCGCAACGCACGCCCGCGCCCCAGGACTTGCGGTAAGCGGCCGTATTGGCCTTTGGGAAGTGCAAGTGCGTGTCAGGCATCCGCAGCTCCTTCCGGATGCGGCTGAAGCATTGTTCGCGGTCGCAGCGCTCGAAGGAGAGCGGATGCGTCACGGGCACCTCGCGGCCCGTCGTCGTGTCGAACCACTCGTCCATGCCCCAGAAGTGGCCGAAGCGCACGTCCAATCCCAACTCATTGACCAGGCGGGCGACCAGCGGCAATTGCTCCGTCGGCCCGATCGGGCCGCAGATGCCGACAGGATTGTCGTCGGTGGACTGCTTCCACGCGCCGATGTATTCCAACGCCTCGGCCAGATAGAACTCCTCCAGCGTGTCATAAAAGAGCACCTTGAAGCCCGGCCGCGAGAGCTGGAGCATCGTTTCCGGCGTGAGCCGCGCGGCGGCGCGGAGGACGTCATCGTCGAGGGTTGTATAGTCCCACCAGTCGGGCGCGATGGAACTGAGCTTGCGCGGCATAAATGACGCGGGTGATTTACACGGAGAGGCCGGCCGTGGGAAGCGACTTTCGCCGGAGCTTGGGCGTATCTTGCCAATGCCACCAAGGTAGGGCAGGCGTCTCGCCTGCCCGGCCGAGCGAAGCGAGGCCTTGGTGGTGCGAAAGCCGCGCCTTTCGGCGCGGCAGGGCAGGCGGGACGCCTGCCCTACGTTCGCGGCACGACGCCCGACGCCTGAAAAATGACAATTAAGTGCTTGCCAGTGTGGATTCGGCTGTTAATTTCGCTGTTCCTTAAATTTGGCACGTTATGGCGAGAATTTGTGAACTGACCGGCAAGCGCCCGATGAAGGGCAGCATCATTTGGCGCAGCGGCAAGGCCAAGAAGGCGGGCGGCATCGGCACGCACGTGACCGCCATCACCAAGCGCCGTTTCCTGCCGAATTTGCAGCGGGTCAAGGCGCTTTTACCCAACGGCCAGGTGCGTTACGTGCGCGTCTCGGCCAGCGCCATCAAGAAGGGATTGGTTACGAAGGCCCCCCGGCGGAATTGGAAGAAGGAAGAAGCCAAGCCGCAGTAACCTCCGGTCGGGTGGCGCAGACAGCCCTGTCTGCTGTTTCGCCGACTGCCAGTCGGCGACGGTCGTGCTTGCCAACCGACGGTCCACTCGATTCGGACGTTCGCGGGTTGGCAACCCGCGATACAGCAGGCTGGTCAGCCTGCGCTACAAAAGGGCCGGAACAGCCTCGCAACCGCCTTCCGAAGCCCTGCGGTGTGAACTATCCAGTTATCGCCCCGCGTGCTGGTCGCCCGAATCGGCTGCGGTTTTCGCCTCGGGAAACGCCTTGCCGCCCATCTCGGTGTAGACCTTCTCGACCTGCGCCGGGAAAAACTCGCCGACATACTTCATGATGCGCGGTTGCTTGAGGATGATTTCCCGAATCGATTCGACGCGCGCTTTCATCTCCGACGGCTTCGAGCGCCACTGTTTCTTCACCTGTTTGCGCAGTTCGATGAAGAAACTTTTTTGCTCACCGAGCAATTCGCCGCCCGCGACCGGTCCGTGTCCGGGGCAAACCGTTTTGGCCCCGAGCTTTTCCGCGGCGGCCAGCGTGCTAATCCACTGCTCGGTGTCGCCGTCGCCGGTGTAGTTGTAGGGACCGTTGACGCAGGCGTCGCCGGTGAACAGGATTTTCTCCTTCGGCAGCCACGCGAAGCCGTCCCCGTGTGTGTGCGCAACTCCAAAATGCAGCAGTTCGACGCGCCGCCGGCCGTCGTCGAAGATCATCTCCGTCTGGAACAGCAGCGGGGGCGGCTTGAGCCGGCTGGCGGCCACGTCCTTGCGGTTCTTCGCCTCGTTTTCCCAGCGGCCCGGCTTGCTCCCGTAATAGCCGGTCTCGTATTTCATCATTTCCTGGAGGACGCCCGTGTGCGCGACCGGCACGGCGCCGTTCTCGACCCAGAAGAGGTTGCCGTAAGCGTGATCGCCATGGTGATGCGTGTCGAACGCGAAACGGACCGGCCGCTCGCTCGACGCCTTGATCTTGGGCAGGATTTCCTTTGCGCCGGACGGAAAGTTGGCGTCGATCACGAGCACGAAGTCCTCGAACACGATCCAGCCGTTGTTGCAGTGGCCGTGGCCCTTGAGGTCGCCTTCGTGGAAGTAGACGCCGGGGGCAAGCTTATTGACTTCGTTCACCGCCGCCCTGCCAGCCAATGCCGGCACGAGCAACAGGACAAGCCCCAGACAGTAAAAACCCGGCGAGGCAAAGTCGCAACCGGTTTGGAGTGCGCGGACTTGTCCGCGCTTTCGGCAGGCGACTTGTCGCCGTCGAATGCTGGAAGGCGTCCAACTCTCCCGGGCCGCTGGACGCGGCCCTGCATCGCGGGCGAATTTTAACAGGAGCAAACAGAGGAAACGGAGATTGAGATTTCTTTCTCCGTTTCCTCTGTTTGCTCCTGTTAAGTTCTGTTTGTTCGTTTTCATAGATTTGCTCCGCCAAGGAAAGGTCGCGCCTATTTCGACTCGTGTCATCGTAGGACGGAAGAATCGTAGTACGAAGGATTCATGGGCGGAGTTTACTTCAGCGATTCCGGCGCGGGCGGGAGGGCCTTGATGTGGGCCTCCACCTCGACTCCGTTGACTTTGGTTTCGACGCGTTCCTTGAACATTTTGATTCCTTTCACATCGTACATCCGGCCTTCCGGCGAAATCGCCTTCACACCGTAGAACACCCCTTGCGGCCCAATCGCCTTGATATGAATGATGCTGCCCGAGCGGCTGACGCCTTTGACATCGAGTTTCTCACCCTCCGGCGTGAGCGCCTTGATGGCGAGGATGGCGCCGTCCTCGCCGATGGCTTTTACGGGCGCGTATTTGTCGTTGCTGACGAGGATTTTCACCGGCAGCCGCCTGCCGTCCACCAGCGCCTTGATGTCCAGCAGGTGAAGGTTCCCATCGGCTTCGAAGGCTTTCACGGCATGAAGCTTTCCTTGCGGGTCGATTGCCTTCACGTCCAGCAGCCGGCCTTCGGGGTGAACGGCCTTGACGTGCCAGATTTTTTCCTCGGCGGCCCGCAGAGGGGCCGCCAGCAGGGTCGCGAGCGCGAGGAAAGTGCCGAGGCTGATCGTCAAGTTTTTCATGTCTGTGCCTGGCTGGATGGTATCGAACCGTTCCTGGGCCGTCGTGAGCCGCTCTCGGTGGACTGGTGCTGATGGAACTCGTTCAAACGGGCTCCTGTCAATACCCGTGGGGCGCAACTCGAAATCTGTGCAGCCGTGTGCGCAGTAACCCTTCACCTCAGCCCTTTTCCTCCTAGGGGGAGGAGCAGTGCGGCGGACGTCGCAGCCGTTCGCTTGTCACGCGGCTGCCCCCTCACCCCGGCCCTCTCCCCCTCCGAGGGGGAGAGGGAGTCCGGTGGCGCCGTTGGCTCCGCAATGGCAAGCACCGGATCGTTGGACGACTTGCGCCGCCAACTGCGCGGACTAACGGCCGGCGATTCCCCCTCTCCCCATCCGATGGGGAGAGGGCCGGGGTAAGGGGTCAGGCGGTTCGTTTGGCCTGAGCAGCGCAAAAATGAGATGCGCCCATACCCGCGGCTTTCCGAAGCCCCGGCTTGATTCAGCCAGTGCTCTGCATTATCAATTGGCGGGTGTCACCAGCCCGCTTCCCCGTGAAGAGTCTCAAGCATAGTTATTCTGCGTCTTATCGCGGCTGCGTAATCCTCGCAATCTTCCTCGCCGTGTCGCTCGCCGGCCCCGGACTGCGCGCGGCCATTTTCGACTTTTCCGCCCAGTATCAGGGTGTCAGCGCGTTCGCCGGAGGCGGGAACGTTTCGATGTCCGTGTTCGACGAGGAACGGCTGGTGCCCGCGAACCTCAACGTCCCCTCGGGCACCACCTTCGATCTGAGTGCGGTCAATGGCGTCGTGGTCTGGAGCAGCGGAAACATTGTTTATTATTACACCTACGACGCCGTCGCAGGCTCCTGGAAGGGCGAGTCGGTAAACCCCGCCCCGCCTGCAAGCAACCTGCAAACCACCAACGGCATCGTCACCTGGAGCACGACCGGTGGAACCGTTTACTACCGGGTCTTTGACCGCGCCCGCGGACAGTGGCGAAACGGAACCGCCGCGACCGGTCCCACGTCGAACCTCGGCACGGTCGATGGCACGGTAGCCTGGACCACGAGCGGTAGCGCCCATGCGCGAGTGTACGATCCGGTGAAAGGCACCTGGGAAGCGCGAGACGTGACGGGAATTACGCCCAGCGTCATGATCAACACCAACGGCGTCGTGCTCTTCAGCCGCAATTCGCCGGCGCCTGCGACCGTCTATTACAACGTTTACGATCCGACGCGGTCCGGCTGGCAGTCCGGGAGCAACCCCTCGGGCATGACGTTCGATCTGCGCTGCTACAACGGCGTCGTGGCCTGGAGCGTCAATCCCGCCGTCTACTACGCCGTCTACGATCCCAACCGCGGCCAGTGGATGACCGGCAGCAAGCTGGACTCCGGCTACACCGCCGATCTCACGATTTCCAATTCCGTCGTGGTTTGGACCACCGCCGCCGCCAGCTACGCGCGGGGATATAGCGGTGCCGGGTGGGGCACGGGGCCGGCCGTGCCTCTGGCGCGCTTCGCCGCGTCAGCGAACCTTGCCAACGCGCCGTTGCTCGTTCACTTCATCGACATGTCCATCGGCGGTGTCGCTTGGAACTGGAACTTCGGTGATGGCGCGATGAGTTCGAAGCGCAGCCCCATACACCGCTACACGAACCTCGGCGCATTCACCGCCACCGAAACGGTCACTGGCTCGTTCGGCGCCCCTTCGGTCAGCAGCAATATCATCACCGACGTCACCGCGCCCTCGGGCACAGTCCTGATCAACGGCGGCTCACCGTTCACCACGAATCCCGCCGTGACCCTCAGGCTTTCCGCCACGGACAACAGCGGCAACGTCGTTGCCATGCGTTTGAGCAACGACGCGACGAACTGGACCAGTTGGGAACCCTACGCCACCAACAAATCCTGGACCCTGGCGGCCGGCGTCGGCTCGAGGACCGTCTATGCGCAGTTCGCTGATTCAGTGACGAACCATTCCGCCGTCGCTTCGGACAGCATATTGCTCGACACCTCGCCGCTCCCGATTGTCTTCGCGGCGGCGATCAGCGTCGCCGAAGGCGCCGGCGAGGCCACCGTGCGCGTCGTGCTCAGCACGAACCTCAACCGACTCGTGTCGGTCAATTACGCGACGGCCAACGGCACGGCCAATGCCGGCACCGATTACGTCGGCGCCTCGGGCCGGCTCGACTTCCCGGCGGGCAACATCGAACAAACGTTCACCGTCCCAATCACACAGGATTCTTTGGTCGAACTGAACGAAACGATCCAAATCCTCTTCAGCAATCCCACGAATTGCATCCCCGGCCCGTCGGGCGGGATCACTATTCTCGATGACGATCCTGCCTCCGTCTTCTTTGCGAGCACCAACTTCACGGTGCTCGAAAGCGCCTCCAACGGCGTCGTCACGCTCCAGATCACGACGGCTTCCGGCAGGGATGTCTCCGTCGGCGTCCTCGCCACCAACGGCACAGCGTCCGCCGGCGATTTCACGGTGACCAACGCGGTGGTCGTCATCCCGTCTGGAGAAACCTCCGCCAGCTTCCTGGTGCCAATCACGAACGATACATTCGACGAACTCAGCGAAACCGTCGCGCTCCGCATCATCGCTGTCACCAACGCCACCGTGGCCGCGCCGGGCACCGCCACGCTCACCATCCTCGACGATGATCCGCCGCGCATCGGATTCAGCCGCCGGATTTACACGGTGTTCGAGGACGAAGGATTCCTCTTCCTCAACGTCTGGCTCAGCAAGCCCATCGGGTTGGACGTCGGCTTCGATTACCTCGTGCTCGGTGGGACGGCTACGCCGGGCGGCTCGGGCGATTATTTGCCCGATACCGGACGGCGCACCATCGCCGCCGGCTCGACCAACGTCACCCTGCTGGTGAACCTCGTCGACAATGCCGTCGCCGAACCGGACGAAACGGTCCACGTCAGCCTCAGCAATCTCACCGGCGCCGCGCCCGGGCCAAATGCCGAGGCGGACATCGTCATTTACGACGACGACGGCGCGCCACGGCTGGTATCGCCACGCTGGGGAACCGACGGCCAGTTTCACGCGACCGCCCGCGGCCGCGCCGGGGTGGCTTTCACGGTGGAAGTCTCCTTCGACTTGGCGGGCTGGACTTCTCTCTTCTCGCGGACCAACACGTCCGGCGTCACCGAATTCTCCGACCCCGGCTCGATCATCGAGCCGCACCGTTTTTACCGAACGCGAGTGCCCTGAGCCGGGGGTGGAACTCAGTAATCAGTATTCAGTATCCAGAAGCTCCGTTCTCCCAGGCCCGCTCATCAGACCCTGAATACTGAATACTGATTACTGATTACTGATTACGTTCCTTCCTCGCGCCCTCTACTTGGGCGGCGCGCCCGACGGAACACTCTTGGACTTGAAGCGCCCCTCGAACCAGCCCTTCCAAAACTCCAGCGCCGCCGCTTGTTCCTTGTCGTCCGGCGCGCGCTTCAAGCCCGCCTGTGGCTTAAAGCCTGGGCGCGATTTGCCGCTCCACATCACGAGGACCTTCTCGATGGCCGGCAACAGCTCCGCCCGCTCGCCCATGCGGTCGATCAGGTCGGCTGCCAGCGACTCCGCCGGATCTTTGCCACGCCGCGCGCGCCCGGTGGACATCACGGCCCGCGCTTCCTCCGGAAGTTGCGTGACCGCCGCGGCGCATGAGCGCACCACGTCCGCATCGTCGTGAAACAGGCCCTCGTAGATCAGGAAGGGCAGCACCGACCGGCTCGGCCGGCCCGCCCATACACGCAAAATGCCGCCGATCACTTGCGCGTCCGCCAGCCGGGAGTTGTCCAGCTTCGAGTATTCGGCAAGCAGAAAATCATCCACCGCCGGCGTGCGAAAACGTTCGAGCGAGCGAAGCGCGCGGAGCTTTGCGTCGACGTTCTGGTTCGTGCGGAAGGCGGTCATGAGCGCCTCGGCTCTTGCGGTCGGGCGGGCGTCGGTCTGCGCGACAGTGGGCGCGGTGCCGAGGGACAGCAGGAACACCAGGACGAAGCAAAGCATGAGCGTTCGGAACATGGTGTTAGAGTAGCAAAATCGGCCGTTGATTGAAACGAGGAAACTATCACGCGGGGCCAAGGAGGTAATCCTTCGCGAGCCGGCGATAGGCTTCCAACTGCGCGCGCCGCCACTCTTCATCCCGGCCCAATTCGCCCGCAAGCAGGCTGGCGGCGAGCGGCGCGGCTTCGACGCTCGCCCGCGCGTCGAGCAACAACATCCGCGTGCGGCGCGACAGAACGTCTTCGACCGTTCGCGCCATCTCATGGCGCGCGGCCCAGACTACTTCGGCGCCCGTGTACGGAAGCCGGGGATGCAGCGGCACGGCGAGTTCCGGGCGGCCCGCGGCCAATGCCCGTATCGCGTCCGCGTCCGCGCCGAAAAACTGGAGGTGGTGCCAGGATCCCGAGGTCTGCTGCCAGCCGTGCAGGCGCAGGCTGGCGGTGCCACATGGCCGTTCGTCCAGTCCGCCGACCAGCGCGGCCTGGTTCACCGCGTCCTCGCCCATCTTGCGATAGGTCGTCCACTTGCCGCCGACGACCGTGACCAGGCCGGACTTGGAGACGAGCACGCTATGGTCGCGCGGCACGGAAGCCGTGTCGCTGGCGCCCCCGATTTTGCGCAGCGGCCGGAGCCCGGCGAATACGCTCAGCACATCTTCGCGTCGCGGATCCTTGCTCAAGTAACGGGCAGCGTGCGTGAGCAGGAATTCGATTTCCTCGGCCAGCGGACGCGGCTCGAGGTCGGCTTGCGTCACCGGCGTGTCGGTCGTGCCGATCAACGCGCGGTCGTGCCACGGGATCGCGAAGAGCACCCGGCCGTCATCGGTCTTGGGGACCATGATCGCGCTGTCGCCGGGCAGGAACGACTTGGGCAACACGAGATGAACGCCCTGGCTCGGCGAAAGCAGCGGCTCGGCTTCCGCCTCGTCAAGCTTCCGCACGGCGTCGGCGAAAACTCCGGTCGCATTGATGACGACGCGCGCGGAGACGTTGAACTCGCGCCCCATCTCGGCGTCGTGCGCCACGATGCCGCGAACCAGGCCCTGGCGCTTCACCAGGGCGACGACGGGCGCGTAGTTCAGCAGCGTCGCGCCCTGGTCGGCGGCAGTCTGCGCCAGCGTAATGGCCAGCCGGGCGTCGTCGAACTGGCCGTCGAAATAAATGATACCGCCGTGCAGGCCTTCGGGTTCGAGCGTCGGGATGCGCCGGAGCGTCTCGTCGCGCGAAAGATGCTGCGAAGGGCCGAGCCCGAGCTTGCCGGCGAGCAAATCGTAAATCTTCAATCCCACTCCGTAGAACGGCGCCTCCCACCAGGTGTAGTTCGGCACGATGAACGAGAGGTGGCTGACCAGGTGCGGGGCGTTTTGCGTGAGCAGGCCCCGCTCGCGAAGCGCTTCGAGCACCAGCCCCACGTTGCCTTGCTGGAGGTAGCGAACGCCGCCGTGAATCAACTTCGTGCTGCGGCTCGAGGTGCCCTTGGCGAAGTCGTGCTGCTCGAGCAGAATTGTTTTGAAGCCCCGCGACGCCGCATCGACCGCGATGCCCAATCCCGTCGCGCCGCCACCGATGATGGCGATGTCCCACGACGCGCGCCGCTCCGTGGCGGCGGCCAGCATGTCGGGGCGGTTCAATCTACTCCTTCTCCGCCCATGCCTTCGCCCGCTCGACAGCCTTGGCCCAGGTCGTTCGCAGCTTCATTCGTTCCCCCGCGCTCATCTTCGGCTCGAAGCGTTTGTCGACGGCCCATTGCGCGGCAATCTCGTCCAGGTTTTTCCAGAATCCGACCGCCAGGCCCGCCAGATACGCCGCCCCGAGCGCCGTGGTCTCGGCGACTTTCGGCCGGACGACCGGCACGCCAAGCACGTCGGACTGGAACTGCATGAGCAAGTCGTTAACGCACGCGCCGCCGTCCACGCGCAACTCCTTCAGCGGCGTCGCCGAGTCGGATTCCATTGCCGCGACGAGGTCGGCCGATTGGAACGCCATGCTCTCCAACGTGGCCCGCGCGATGTGGCCGGCGGTCGTGCCACGAGTCAGCCCGACGATCGCGCCGCGCGCGTAGGGATCCCAATGCGGCGCGCCGAGCCCCGCGAAGGCCGGCACGAGGCAGACTCCGCCGTTATCCGGCACGGTGGCGGCCAGCGCCTGAACGTCGCTCGAAGATTTAATGATCCCGAGCCCGTCGCGCAGCCATTGCACCGCCGCGCCAGCGATGAAAACGCTTCCCTCAAGGGCGTACTCCGTGCGCTCGCCGAGACGCCAGGCGACGGTCGTGAGCATCTTGTTCTTCGACTCGACCGCCGTCGCTCCGGTGTGCATGAGCATGAAGCAGCCGGTTCCGTAGGTGTTCTTCACCATGCCGGGCCGGGTGCAGACCTGGCCGAAAAGGGCGGCCTGCTGATCGCCCGCGATGCCGGCAATCGGAACACGGGCCAGTTCGCCGACGGCCTCGCCGCAGACTCCGCTCGAAGGGCAGAGCGCCGGCATCGCGGTGCCCGGCACGCCGAAGAGTCCCAGCAACGAATCGTCCCAGGCGCCGGTGTGGATGTTGAAGAGCATCGTGCGGGAAGCGTTGCTGGGGTCTGTGACGTGGCGCCGGCCGCCGGTGAGCTTCCAGATCAGCCATGAGTCCACGGTGCCGAAGGCCAGATTTCCCACCGCCGCCGCCTCCTGGGCTGCGGGGACGTTGCGCAGGATCCAGCGCAGCTTGCTGCCGGAAAAGTAGGCGTCGACGACCAGCCCCGTTTTCTTCTGGATGCCCGGTTCGTGGCCTTCGCGTTTGAGTTCGTCGCAAAACGGCGCGGTGCGGCGATCCTGCCAGACGATCGCGTTGGAGAGCGGCTGGCCGGTGCGGCGGTCCCAGACGAGGGTGGTTTCGCGCTGGTTGGTGATGCCGATGGCCGCGAGGTCGGAAGGCTTGAGCTTCGCGCTGGCGAGCGCTTCGAGAGCGGTGTCGAGCTGAGTGGACCAAATCTCGTCGGGATCGTGCTCGACCCAGCCGGGCTGCGGGAACATCTGGCGGAACTCCTTCTGGGCGGATGCGACCACCGCGCCGGATTGATCGAAGAGAATCGATCGGGAACTCGTGGTGCCCTGGTCCAGGGCGAGTATGCATTTCATGCGTTGGCTGTTTTGTCCCCGCGTGCTCCCGCGGGAGCGCAACCGGGACGGCGTCGGCCGTCTTATAGCGGCTGGCATGGGCTTCGGGCAATGGCGAGTTCATGCCACCGTGGAGGAGCGGCTTCCTGGCTGAAAATGTTGAGCGGGGCTGCACCGATTACGGACCGCCAGCCGGCGTGCTCGAACGTGCTATCAGCGAAGGGGTCGTTGGCCGCAAACTCGGAACGATGCCGCAGTGGATTTCCCTAGCAGCCCGCTCAAAAACTGTAGCGGCGCTCTATGAGCGCCGAAGAAACCGGTCATTCTGGCCCGATTTCGGCGGTCACAGACCGCCGCTACAACCCGACCTGGAGTTTTTGAACGGGCTGCTAGCCCCAGCACCACTCTACGGCGGCACGAGACCGACGATATTTTACGGGGCATCCTTCCCTTTGAACAACTCGCGGGCCATCTTCATGCCAAGCTTCTGCATATTGAGCTGGCTCTCCTGGAACTCGCCGTACTCCTTGAGTTGCTCGGGCGTCAGCACCCCGCCGGCGCGCGCCAGCACGCGTTTGTTCAGGTCTTCCTGCCATTGCATCTGTTTGTCGAACAGCTCGGTGTTGAGAACTTTCTGGAGGTTTTCAGCCGTCTTGCCCGGGTCCTCGTCGAAGACGGGGGGAATCTTGGCCCGCTCTTCCTTGATGAGGTCGACGAGCCGTTGCATCTGGTCGTCGCGCAGCTCGGTTTGGGTGCCGGCCGACTCCTGTTGAAACTGGTTCAGGACCATCCGCTCGGCGAGAGTCTTCTGGTAGTCTTCGTATTGCGTGTACTTTTCGTCGCCGAGCAGCGCCTTGATTTGCGCCTGGGTCGCCTTTTGCTTTTCGGCGAGGGTGTTGACCGCGTTGGTCCGGGCGGCGTCCTCTCCCTTGAACAAGTCCCCTGTGCTTTCGACACCGGACATCTGCGCATCGAGGAGAAGTTCAGTCAGCTTCTTCTGTTGCTCGGCGGGGAGGTTCAGTTCCTTGAAGAGCGAGCCGTACATCGTCTTCATCATGCTCTTCTGTTGGGAGCGTACCATTTCCTTCATCGCCGGGTCGTTCATCATCTTTTGGAACATCTCACCCATGCCCTGGCCGCCGCCGAGGGCGCCGGATGCACCATCCCCGGCAGAGTTGGTGCTCGACTTCATCTGTTTCACCAGCGCGGCGACGTTGCTGGCCTGCTTGGCTTCGGATTGGCGGAGGTTTTGCGCCAGTTCGGCCAATTCCCTGTTTTGTTTCTCGGCGCGGCTGCGGTCGCGCTCGGCTTCGTTAAGGCGCTCGGCGGTGGCGGCGCGGGCGGCGGCTTCCGCGGCGGCCACTTCGACGGCAACGGCATGATCACGCTGGCGTTTTGCGTTGGACAGGAACAGAAGGACGACACACGCCGCGCCCAGCACAACAGCCGCGGCGGCGGAGAGAAAAAGTGTGATTTTGCGGTTCATGGCTTGTAATCGGCTTGGGCCGGCCACGCACAGCGCGCAGGACCGGTTCCGGCTCAACTTCCTACAGAAGGAAATTGCGTCGAAGGTTACACGGAATCCGCTCCGGCCTTCACGGAAGCCGGCTGACCCGTTCGGTCCAACGTCCCGCTGGCCGTGGCGATACCCAACAGGATGACAATCCCGCCCGCAACTTGAAGCAAGCCCAAACCTTCCCCCAAAACCGCCCAGGCCAGCGCCGCCGCGACCACCGGCTGCCACAGCAAACTCACCGCCGAAAACGAGGCGGGCAGGTGCCCCAGCCCGTAGCCAATGAGGCATTGACCCGCGACATGGCAAATCAGTGCCAGCGCCGCCAGCATCAGCCATCCGTGGGCGCTCGCCGGCAGCAGCTTCTCCCCGGACAACCAGCCCACCAGCGCGAAGCACGGCCCGGACACCAGCCCCGACCACGCCATGATCGTCGCGATCGAGTAACGGCGCCGAAGCAATTTCACGCTCAACAAATAGCCCGCGTAGAAAAGCGCGGTGAATACCGAGAGCGCGTCGCCCCACAAGTGTTGCCGCTCAACCTGGAAGCTTCTCCCGACGAGCATCACGGCGCCGGCCAGCGCGAGCGTCATGCCGAGCAGAAACATCGGCGTGAGGCGCTCGTGCAGGAACCACCACGCCGCCACTGTGACGAAGACGGGCGCGAGATTCGTCAGCAACGTCGAATTGGTGACCGTGGTGAGGTGCAGCGACCAGTGCCAGAGCGCTAGATCGGCGACGAAGAACAGGCCTGCGACCGCGAGGCCGCCGAACTCCCGCGCGCTGGCCGGTTGGCGGGAAGGATTCGCGCCGCGCTGCTCCAGCCGCCACCAGACCCAGAGAAATGGCAATGCCAGCAGCACCCGATACGCCGCGGTCGTGCTCGGGCCGACCTCGCTGAGGCGCACGAACAGAGGCGCGAAACCGATGGCCGTCGCGCCCGCGAACACGGCGGCGAATGCAAGGCGTAGGGAGTGTCGCGAGACGACGGCCATGGCCAATCAGTAGTCAGTTATCAGTATGCAGTATTCAGTAATCAGTGTTTAGGCGGCACAGCGTGCCGATGCGGCTCGCATCAAAGTAGGGCAGGCGTCTCGCCTGCCCGCGCCGAGCGTAGCGAGGCGCATGAGGCAATAGCCGCTTGGCTCGCGCTGACGCGCTCGCGGGGCAGGCGAGACGCCTGCCCTACCTTCCAAGCAGCTCCAGCACTGCCAATGTCATCGCGGTCACGCCGGTCTTGATCGTCGGCTCGGGCACCGGGCGGTAGAGGTTCGAGTGCAACGAAGGCAGCGGCTTGCCGGTCCGCTCGCTCTCGGCAACGCGCTCGGGCTCGACCGACCCGAGCCAGAAAAGGCAGACGGGGATCTTGTCCGGCGTGCGGCCGTATTCCGAGAAATCTTCCCCGCCCATGCGGGGCCGGGGCGCGAGGACATTCGCTTCGCCGAATCCGCGGGTAAACGCGACGCGCAGTTTGCGGGCCAGCTCCGGGTTGTTGAAACAGGCGGGCGTGAATTCCCCATCCAGCACCGTCACGACCGGCAGGCGGTTTTCTGGCACACCGGCGGAGAGCGCCTGACCGCGGGCGATGCGGCGGATGGCATCGAGCGTTTGCGTGCGCACGTCGTCGGTGAACGAGCGCACGGTGATTTGAAGCTTCACGTCGTCGGGGATGATGTTGTGCTTGGTCCCGCCGTGGATGGAGCCGACGGTGACCACCGCCGAGTCGAGCGGGTCCTTCTCGCGGCTGACGATGGTTTGCAACGCCATCACGGTCTGCGCGGCGAGCACGATTGGATCTTTCGTCTTGTGCGGCCAGGCGCCGTGTCCGCCCGCGCCGCGAATCGTGACGTCCACGGAATCGACGTTGGCCAGCACGTATCCCTCGACCACGCCCACGCTCCCCGCCGCCATGTCCGCGCTGACGTGCAGCGCCAGACAGGCCGACGGTTTTGGAAAGCGTGTGAACAGGCCGCCCGCCAGCATCGCCCGGGCGCCCGCGCCGCGTTCCTCCGCCGGCTGGCCGATGAAGACGACGGTGCCGCTCCAGCCATCCCTGAGCTGGCTGAGCAGCCGCGCCGCTCCGACGAGCGAAGTCATGTGGATGTCATGCCCGCAGGCGTGCATGACGCTGACCTCCGCGCCGGTTTCGTTCGTCGTTCGGACGCGGCTGGCGTAGGGCAGACCGGTTTCCTCCTTCACCGGCAAGGCATCGAGATCGGTCCGTACGAGCACGGTCGGGCCGGCGCCGTTGCGAAACACGCCCACCAACCCGTGGCCGCCTACCCGCGGGGTGACGTCGATGCCGAGCTTCTGTAACTCGGCGGCCACGCGCGCCGCGGTTTTCTCTTCGTGGAAGGAAAGCTCGGGGCTGGCGTGCAATTCGCGGTAGAGTTGTTCGAGCGCGGGGAATTCGCGGTTCACCCCGTCGCGCAACGCTGCGCGCGGGTCCTCGGCGGCGACTGCCGCGAACTGGGCTGTCAACAGCAGGACCGCGGCTATGGAGTGCGGAGGCAAGCGCAGCGCGACT
>Ga0137374_10002338_pt1 | contig 22220 bp, 17 predicted proteins | sample SagtaG_20_FD_104811 | JGI IMG/M metagenome (GOLD analysis project Ga0137374, IMG submission 104811) | Vadose zone soil microbial communities from Sagehorn Ranch, Mendocino, California, USA - Sage1_R_100_16 metaG | ecosystem: Environmental > Terrestrial > Soil > Vadose zone | place: USA... | reverse complement strand
CCTGTCCGACGACAGCGCCATCACCGCGCTGGCCCTCCAGGATCGCCCGCTGCCCGAACTGGTCCGTGCGCTGTTCCACCGCGTGCTCTCCCGCCCGCCGACCGCGGACGAGTTGAACGCTTTCACCGCTCAACTCGCCGACGGCTATGCCGACCGTCGCTTGAAGCCGAGCGGCAGCGCCGCGCACAAATCGGGCCCGGCGCGGCCCGTTTCCTGGTCGAACCATCTGAACCCCGAAGCCACGCGCATCAAGCAGGAGCAGGAACGCGCCGCCCGCGCCGGCGACCCGCCCACCGACCGCCTCCGCGCCGCCTGGCGCGAGCGGATGGAGGACGCGCTCTGGGCGCTGGTGAATTCGCCGGAGTTCGTGTTCGTGCCGTGACGCGGCGCAGTATCCAAGTTGAGGATTGCTAATCCGCCACGAAGGACAATACTCACGCCATGACCATCGCGGCATTAGAAAAGGAAGTCTTGGCGTTGCCGGCTTCGTCCCGCGTTCGCATTGCGGAAAAGATTCTGGCGAGCGTGGACGATTTCGCGACTCAGGGAATAGGCAAGGCTTGGGAGGATGAACTCGAGCGCCGGGTCGAAGAAATCCGGGCTGGCCGCACGGAGGGCATCCCGGCAGACAAAGTCGTGGCTGAGGCGCGCCGCAACCTGAACGTGCCGTGATCGGGCCTGTCATCGCCGGGGCGGAGCATCCGGCTGCTTTTCCAGGACCACGGGCGGGCTCGGGTTCCCGCACCGATCCACCGCCGTGAGGGCGAGGGCTTCCGGGGTTTCCTTGCCCGTCCATTCGCGCGAGGTCTGCGCGGCAGCGAGAATCTCAGTCCGCCAGGCGCCGCCGTTCCGGGTCTGAAGCACCCAGAGCCACACGGCCTCAGCGCCGTTGTTTGACCAGTTCGCTTTCGTTCCGCCTCGCGAGCCGGCCGTGACACTCAATCCCGGCTGCGCGGGTGGCGTGTTATCCAACCACGGGAACGCGGGCGTCAGCGCCGGCTCGCCATACACCTCGCGCCTCAGCGCGTCCGCTTCGCCGCGCTGGCCATTCCCAAGCGCCTTCACGCTCCAGTGGATCTCTCCGTTCGCGCCCGGTTGCTTTCGCGTGAGGTGAATTTGCCGGACGATTTCCTCCATGCCGTTCCTGTGCGAGACGCCGGCCCACACGTGTCGCTGTCGCGCGTTCTGTTCCGTCCACCATTTGAGCAGCGCGGGGAAGCTCTGTTCCGGGGCGTTTGCCGGCCAGTAAAGTTGCGGCGCCAGGTAATCCACCCAGCCTTCCGCCAGCCAGCGCCGCGAGTCCGCGTAGAGCGAGTCGTAGGCGTCAAGCCCTTTGACCGACGGCGGATGGCCCGGACGCCAGATGCCGAACGGACTGATGCCGAATTTCACCCACGGCTTCTGCGCGTGGACGGCGTTTTGCATCTGGCGGACAAACCGGTTCACGTTTTCGCGCCGCCAGTCCTCGCGGTCCAGCCGGCCGCCACTTGTCTGGTATCGTTTCCAACTCGAATCGTCGGGGAAGGGGATCGCGCGCCCCTGACGATCCTTCTCCTCGTACGGATAGAAGTAGTCATCGAAGTGAACGCCATCCACGTCGTAGCGCCGCACCACGTCGAGCACCACGCGCAACGAGTGGTCCTGCACGTCACGTTCGCCGGGGTCGAGCCAGAGGCTCGCGCCGTACGATTTGACCAGTGACGGGCGCGTCCTGCTGATGTGGTCGCGGGCGACTGCACCCGTGGCGCCCGAGCGGCGCGCGCGAAACGGATTGAACCACGCGTGCAGTTCGAGGCCTCGCCAGTGCGACTCCCGGATCGCAAAGCCCAGCGGGTCGTAGCCGGGCGCGCGGCCCATCGTGCCGGTGAGACATTCCGACCACGGTTCGAGTGCCGACTCGTAAAGGGCGTCGCACGCCGGGCGCACCTGGAAAAACACGGCGTTGAGGTGAAGCTGCGCGCATCGGTCGAGGATCGCGACCAATTCCGCCTGCTGTTGCGCGGCGCTCAAGCCGGGTTTGGACGGCCAGTCGATGTTTTTCACGCTGGCGACCCAGGCGCCGCGCAATTCCCGTTGAACGGCGGGTGGCCGGAGGGAGGAAGGAGCGAACTCGGCGCCTCGCGCGCCCACCACCGCGGCCACAAGCAGCGCCGGCCAGGAGACAGCCTGGAGACTTGTTCTTGGAGCGAGGATAGTTTTCGGCCCTCCGTTACTCAAACAGCAATGGCTGCTCCTCTGCTGTCTCCCGGAGGGAGATTCGAAAATAGCCCACCCTTTCAAGGGTGGGAGTGTCGAATCGGAGCTTCGCGTCCCGAAGGGACGGCTGAGTTTCTGCCACAAGTATGAGCGTAAGAACTGACGCATGACATTCGATGGATTCAACCGTCCCTTCGGGACTTGCGGGATGTTGAATCTGAACCCGGCAGTGAACTGCCGGGCTATTTTCAAGTCTCCCTTCGGGAGAAGGAAAACGCCGGTCCAAAATGTCCAAACTCCAGCGACAGGCCGGAAGCCGCTCCCGCTTGATGTACCAGGCGCACAGCCGGCGATACTTTCCCGCTCACGCATCACGCCCGGCAGTTGACCCAATCGGACCCCATGGTTTCAAGCCCGGGAATCGTCGAGGAACCACAAATACCTGCCCTTGCGCTGACGACCGACTGCAATTGCGAGGCTCGACAGGCGTGAGGGTACGCCGCTTCAATGGTCGAAAACAGCCGTGAAGATCTCCGTCATCGTTCCCGCGTTCAACGAAGAGAAGCTCATCGCCGAAACCCTCCGCAGCATCCGCGCCGCAAGCCAGAGTTTCACGGAAGCCGGCTGGCAGACGGAACTCATCGTGTGCGACAACAATTCGACCGACCGCACCGCCGAGCTGGCCCGGGCGGAGGCGGCACTAGTCGTCTTCGAGCCCATCAATCAGATCGCCCGCGCGCGCAATACCGGCGCCGCGGCGGCCACGGGCGACTGGCTCATCTTCATTGACGCCGATTCTCAGCCGAGCGCGGGACTCTTCGCCTCGGTCGCGCGGGAGATTCGGCGGGGCGGGGTCATTGCCGGGGGCAGCACCGTGAGGCTTGAAGGTTCCTACCTGGTCGCCAGCCTGATCACGCGCGGCTGGAACCTGCTGAGCCGCTTGAACCGCTGGGCCGCCGGTTCCTTTGTCTTCTGCGAGGCGGCCGCTTTCCGCGGAATCGGCGGGTTCAACCAGGAGCTTTTCGCCAGCGAGGAACTCGACCTTTCCCAGCGCCTCAAGCGTCTGGGCCGGTCGACCGGCCGTCGCTTCGTCATCCTGCACGAGCATCCGCTCGTCACTTCGGCGCGTAAACTGCACCTTTACACGCCGTGGGAACACCTCCGCTTCCTGGCCAAGACGGTGCTCGTGGGCGGGCGGACGCTGAAGAGCCGGGAGGAATGTTTGACGTGGTATGATGGGAGGCGCTGAAACGTTAAATCGTTGAATCGTTAAAACGTTGAATCGGCAGCGGGCTATCCCGGTTCAACGCTTTAACGGTTCAACGCTTCAACGATTTAACGATCAGCGCACCACCCCCAAATCCTTCAGCGCATTGATCATAAACTGACAGGCCACGGCGGCCAGCAGGAGGCCCATGATGCGCGTGGTGATTTTCATTGCGATGGGGTTCAGCCATTCGGCGCCCTTCGCGGAGAGGCGCAGGATGACGTAGGACGCCGCGCACACGCCGAGAATGCACGCGCAGAGGGCCAGCGTTTTGGCAATGCCATTCGCCTGGCCACGCAACAACACCACGGTCGAGATGGCCCCCGGCCCGCTCAACATCGGGATGGCCAGCGGCGTGACGGCGACATCGACCTTGTGCGTGCCGGCCTCCTGCTCTTCCGGGGTTTCCCGCACGCGGGAGCGTTGTGCCCGCAACATGTCCAGGGCCACGAGCAGCAGCACGATGCTGCCGGCGATCTGGAAGGCCGGCAGCGTGATGCCAAGGAGCTTGAATAGGAGCTGGCCGGTGAGAGCGAACGTGAGCAGCACGCCCGCCATGACGAGGCAGGCCAGTCGCGCCATCCGCTCGCGTTGCGCCGGCGTGTCCTGGGGCGTCATCCCAAGGAAGCCGGGCACGACCGCAATGGGATCGACGATGACGAACAGCGAGCTGAACGCCAGGAGCGTGAATTCGAGCAGGGACATCGGTTTGTTAGGTGGCGAGGCGTAGTCAGTGATCAGTAATCAGTGATCAGTAATCAGTGATCAGTAATCAGTGATCAGTGATCAGTATTCCGTCCGGGACGGTATTCATTCCTGCACCCGACGATTGAATACTGATTACTGAATACTGATTACTGAATACTGATTACTGAACACTGTCCCGCTCCGCGCTACGCCACGCACGGCGCGAGCACCGCGTCCCGCATGCCGTGAATGATCTTCTTGTCCGCCGGGCAAATGGTCGCCAGGACACCGTCGAGCCGGGCCCGGGCGTGGTCGCCGTCGCCCGCGACGAAATAATACGGGCAGAGCCGCACGCGCCCCGGCATCGGCACGAAGGCGTCCCGGTCAAAGTCGAAGTAGCCTGACTCGATAACACGCGTCTTGTGATAGCGCTGGAGCACGTACGGCGAGCGCGGCCACGCGGCGAGCGCCTTGTCCACGGCCGCGCTCCAATCGGCCGAGGAAAGATCGCTGCCGAGAAACACTCCGCGCGCGCCCCAGGCTTCCTCCGAGTAACCGGAGATCTTCAGGATGAGCTCCCGTTCGCGCTGCGACAACGTCTTGAGCTGCTGCCAATCGGTCAGGTTCAATTCCGGGATCGCCGCGTGCGGCGGCATCGGCGTCGGGTCGACAGTCCAGGTGTATGGAACGAGCTTCACCAGCCGGTTGTAGAAGGCTTCGCCCAGTTCCTGTCGCCAGTACCCGCGCAGGTTGCGGTTGTGCAACAGCGCAAGCAGCAGCTTCTCCTCGAAGAAGGGCTTGGGCGGCGGCGTCACGCGAACGTCGCCGGCTCCCACCTGCTTCCACAGCCCGGCGGCGGCGGGCACATTCGCGAGGTCGAACAGCTCGAAAAAGCGGTAAACCGCGTCGCCTTTGGCGAATCCATCAAATTTTGAATTTTGAATTTTGAATTTTGAACGGCCCAGCTTCCCCGCCAGCCACTCCATCTCCGGCCGGTACATCGCCGACTCGTCCGAAACGACAATGTGAACGTTGCCCGCGGGCTCGAAGATGCTGGCGAATCCTTCGATCATTCCGCGTGCGCCACCGAGCACGGGCGCGCCGGCCGCTGCGTAAGTTTCATTGAGCCATGCCGTGAGGCCGATACCGCCGGGAATGCTGTCCAGTTCCGTAATCGCAATGCCGCTTTCGGTGAGCAGACAGTCGGGCCTGATTACGCGGGGAAGTTCGTGCCGCAGGACCGAGGCGCGTTGCAGCGTGATCAGATCGGAAGGCTTGCCCTGATCGATCCAGCGGGCCACCCATTCCGGCTGCTTGCCCTCGATACTGCGGCGGTAGAGCAGATTGACTGCGCGGTAGAACTGGAGCAACACGCGGCCGAGGTTCTCGAACTCCTTTGCGAGTTCGGTTCCCAGCGCGAACGGCTCCGGCCCGATCCGCCAGTGCTGGTCGGCGAACAGTCCGCCGGGCGGCAGTTGATCCCGGATGAAACGGGCACGTTTGGCGGGGAAGGTCATCCGGGCTTCTCCCGCTTGAGCACGACGCGCGTGCGCAGGCCCTCGCGCGTGGTCACATTGCGCGGTTCGTTGCGTGACTGGAGCCACTCGAACTGGCAGCCGGCCTTGGAGACGATTACGCTGGCCGCGGGTCGACGGTCCCGCGGGCGGTCGATGCCACGCTGGACCTTTTTCACGCGCGACTCGGTCGGGGGACTCACACTGCGCGCCGGAAATTGGATCTTGCCGGCGGCGTCGGTGAGGCCGGCCGCCGAGCCGGCGACATAGTCGTCTCTGAACTGGCAGCCCCACTCTTGCACGACCGCGCAGCCGGCCATGGGTTTTCCCGACTCGTCGACGACCGTGATTTCCCACGGCGGACAGGCCATCACCTCCGCGCCTCGAGCCGGGACGCCGAGGAACAGGAGGACGGAAACGAGCCACAGAGCGGCGCAATACGGAAGTGCAGTGCAAGTCTTCATGGTGAAACTGCTTCAGCCACGCACCTGGCCGGTGCCATAGCCAATCCATTTGTAAGTGGTCAGTTCCTCAAGCCCCATCGGGCCGCGGCCGCCCACTTTGTCGGTGCTAATGCCGATCTCGGCGCCCATGCCGAACTCGCCGCCGTCGGTGAAGCGCGTCGAAGCGTTCCAGTAGACGGTCGCGCTGTCCACCTCGCTCAGGAAACGCTGCGCCGTCGCCTCGTTGCCCGTCACGATGCTGTCCGAGTGGGCGCTGCCGTACTGCGTGATGTGGTCGATGGCCTGCCCGACGTCATCCACGACACGGACGTTCAGAATGTAGTCGTTATACTCGGTGAAGTAGTCCTGCTCGGAGACGGGCTTGAGATTGAGGGGCGTGTTGCGTGTTGCGTGTTGCGTCAAGCAGCGGCGGGCGTCTTCGTCGGCGCGGAGTTCGACTTTATGTTCACTGAGACGCTGGCCGATCCTTGGAAGGAACTTTTCAGCGATGACGCGATCCACGAGGAGGGTTTCCATCGCGTTGCAGACGGCGGGGCGCTCGCACTTGGCGTTCAACACGATGGCTTCGGCCATGCCCAGGTCCGCCTCGCGGTCGACGAAGACGTGGCAAACGCCTTTGTAATGTTTGATGACCGGCACCTTGCTGCACTCGGCGACGGCGCGAATGAGCCCTTCACCGCCGCGCGGCATGCAGAGGTCAACGAACTGCGTCAGGGAGAGCAGCGCCGGAACGGCTTCCCGGTCCGGCGTCGGCACGACCTGAATCGCGTGTTGCGGAAACTGCGGCAATGCCTTTTGCGCTGCCGCCACCATCGTCTGAGCGATGATTAGATTGGAGTGGAGCGCCTCCTTCCCGCCGCGAAGGATCGTCGCGTTGCCGCTCTTGAAACAGAGGCTCGCCGCATCCGCGGTCACGTTGGGGCGCGACTCGTAGATGATCACGACCACGCCCATCGGAGTGGCGACTTTGCGAAGGCGCAAGCCATTGGGCCGGACGCGCTCGTCGAGCACGCGGCCCACCGGGTCTGGAAGCGCGGCCACGTCGCGCAGTCCGCGCGCCATACCTTGGATTCGTTTCCGGTCCAGCCTGAGCCGGTCCACCATCGCGACGCTCAGGCCTGCGCTGGCGGCAAGGTCGGCTTCGTTCGCCCGCTGGATGGCTTCGGCGCCGCGCTCGAGCGCCTCCGCCATCGCCAGCAGACAGGCGTCTTTCTGGGCCGAAGTGAGCTTCGCCAGTTCCCGCGACGCCCCTTTCGCCTGGCGGGCAAGCTCCGTCATTTGTTCCGTCAACGACATGGAGAGAGCTTACGACCGGGCGGGCGGGAGGAAAGCGCAAACCCACCGGATGAAGTCCTGCTCCTTGAATGCATTGAGTGTTGGTGCGGCGATTTATGCTTTTGCGAGTTGGTGATGGAGTTCGCCTTCCGAACGGCGTTGCCGCAGAGGGGTTTAGAAATAAAAGGCTGCCGCGACTTGCGCCCCCGCTCAGGAGCGGTACAGGTTATTGGTGCTCGAATGGACTTGGGCACGGTGCGGAAGGATCTGGCGCCGATTACGGATGCGGGCACCGTGCGAACGGAAACACACGGCGCCCGCAAACTTGGTGTAGGTTCTCAGACACCCCTTTTTCCCAGCAGCCCTCATTCGTCTATCTTCTTATTAGCACCCGGCTTCAGTGAAGCCGGGTGGAACAAGTTGCCGGAACAACTCAACCGCTTTAGCGGTTAGAAGCGTCTGGTCGCTCGATTCACCCGGCTGAAGCTGAAGCCGGGTGCTAAAGAGAGGCACCCTATCTTTGCAGCAAGATATGGTTGCTAATCCGGCTTCCACCACGACTGCGGAGTTCGCCGCTCAGGAGCCAGTTCTGGGAATCGCTGACGGCTTCGCGCAGTTGGCCGTCGCGGGTGACATGGGCGCTGACATCGGAGAGGGCGATGACGCCAAGCCGTCCGTGTGTGCCCGAACTCCAGCGGATCGAGGGGTTGTTACTGCTCAGCAGCGTGGCGGCCACTGGTGTATCGGACACGCTGCCACAGTTGCCCGCCTCGCCATTCTGGATGTTGCGGTCGCCGACGATCATAGTGGGATAGATTGGTTCGTAGCCATCCAGGGCGACAAAGTAGCTCACGGCATTGTTGCGGTTGGCGGGATTGCCAAGGCCGTCGGGACCGTCAGACCAATCGATGACAGTGCTCTTGGTGCCGCTGTCACTCGGGCAAGCGAGCACTTTTGGAGTGTCTAGTTCGTTGGAAGCGGCCAGGAAATTGCGCCAGGCCTGACCGGCCGTCGGGCCGTAAGTGCCGCCCTCGACCGGGTCCGTGTGCCACGGGTAATAGCCCTCGCGTTCCTGTGCCCAGAGTTTGATCCCCAGCGCAACCTGCTTGACGTTGCTGACGCATTTGGCGCGGCGGGCGTGTTCCTTGGCGCGGGCCAGGGCAGGAAGAAGCAGCGCCGCCAGCAGAGCGATGATGGCGATCACCACGAGCAATTCAATCAGCGTGAAGCCGCGACGGCAAAACGGATCAGGCTTCATAACGAAATAAAAGCTGTCACAAGCCGGGCGGGTTGTCAGTTCCAAAATTTAGCGAACAAAGCAAGGTGGCAAAAGTGTCATTCTGGTGTCACGTTCCAGTCATCAGCCTTGTTTACCGTTCCGACGGCAGAATCAGCAATGGCTTGGAATTCATTCGGTGCCGCTGATGGAATCTCATGATGTATCGTCTCAATTTTCTCGTTGGAGGGTTGTTCATCCTCCTTCTTGCCTCGCCCGCTTCCGGTGCGGTTGTCCCGCTGGTCAATCACGGTGACGCCTGGCGGTACCGCAAAGGCAACGGCAGCGCCCCGCAATCCAATTGGAAAACCGTGGCAGAAGCCGGACTCGACGGCACCTGGCTGACCGGCAATGGAGGAATTGGCTATGCGGATAACACCAACGAGACCGCGCTCTGCCAGACGTTGCTAAGCGATATGCACAACGCCTACACAACCGTCGCCATGCGGAAGTCGTTTCAAATCACGTCGAACCTGGATTCCAGTTTGCACCTGATGCTCACGATGGATTGGGACGACGGCTTTATCGCGTGGCTGGATGGAGGGTATCTGAGGAGTTACCTGTCGCCGGGGGCGCCCGCCGAACCGGCTTACAATGCGGACGCGACCGGCCTCCACGAATCCTCGCGGGGCAGTTCAGGGCAGCCCGCGATGACGATTGATCTCGGGGCAATTGGTTCCCGGCTGTCCATCGGCACGCACGTGCTGGCCATTATCGGCTTGAATGAATTGCCCAGCAGCAGCGATTTCATTCAAATCGCGGATTTGGCGCTGGGCCCGCCGCCGACCAATGGCCTCAGCGGAGTGATTGGCGAAAATACCACGTGGAGGACGACGAACAGCCCAATCCTCGTCGCCGGCGACATCATCGTGAACTTTGGCGTCACGCTCACGATCGAGCCGGGCGTGCACGTTCTATTCAATTCCAATCTGTCGCTCATCATCAATGGCCGTCTGATCGCCGAAGGCGATCCCACTCATCGCATTCTCTTCAGCCGTTCTTCGGGCAATGCCGGCCGATGGGGCGGCATCGAGATCAACGACAGTGCCGGTTCCCCTGAGACGCGCATCCGCTACGGGCGCGTGGAGTTCAACGGCACGGATGCGATCCTGGTGACCGGAGGCAACGCCTGGCTGGACCACCTCACTTTCGGTTCCAACGACCGCACTTACATCCAGCTCGATGGGGCGTCGTTCATCGTGAGCGAGTGCGAGTTTCCCTCCGCATCGGTCAAATTCGAGCTCGTTCACGGCATGAACGGTGTCAAGACCGGCGGCCACGGCCTGATTCTGCGGAACTTTTTTGGTTTGCCGGTCGGTTACTCGGACGTAATCGATTTCACGGGCGGCAGTCGGCCGGGTCCCATCCTGAATGTCATCGACAACGTGTTCAGCGGCGCGAGCGACGATGGCCTGGACATCGATGGCACGGATGGATGGGTCGAAGGGAACATCTTTCTGCACGTGCACCGCAACGGCGATACGCCTGACAGTTCCTCCGCCGTGTCGGGTGGCAACAACAGCGGCCTCACTTCGGAAGTCACCATTATTGGAAATCTTTTCTTCGACTGCGACAACGCGGTGACCGCCAAGCAAGGGAACTTCTTCAGCCTGATCAACAACACGATCCTTCGCACCACCAAAACCGGCGGGATCGACGGCGCCTCCGGGGCGGTCTGTGTGCGCGATACCACTCCCTCCCCGACGACGTTTGCCCGCGGTCTCTATCTGGAGGGCAACATCATCTGGGACGCGGAACAGTTGGTGCGAAATTATGACGCCGCGCAAACGACCGTCACCTTTGTCAACAACATCCTTCCAGTCATCTGGAGCGGGCCAGGCACGAGTAATTCCGTCGTCAACCCGCTGTTCAATCACGTTCCCCTGGTCTCCGAGGCGGCCTTCATCAATTGGCAGCAGGCCCAGATCGTGCGCCAATGGTTCGGTTTGCAGCCCCAGTCGCCCGGGGTGCGCACCGGCCCGAACGGACACGACAAAGGCGGCGTTATCCCGCTGGGCGCTTTCCTCACCGGCGAACCCAGCGGCACAACTTATCAATCCAACGCCACGCTGGTCGTCGGAGTGAACCGAACCGGGTTCGGCATGCCGACAACGGGCTGGCCGAGCGGTTGCGGGTATCTCGCCTACCGGTGGCGGCTTGATGGTGGAGCGTGGAGCGCGGAACGGCCTATCAACTCGCCCATCTTCCTGAACAGCCTTGCCACCGGTCCGCACTACGTGGAAGTCACCGGCAAGCGCGATTCGGGCCTTTACCAGGACGACCCGCTGTTTGGTCCGGACGCCGTCGTCACCCGCTCTCGCACCTGGAACGTCGCTCAACTGAAAGTCGCTTCCGCCAGTTTCGCGGGCTCCGACTTCACTTTGGGGTTCATGGCCGCGACGGGCCAGACCTACTCGGTCCAGTATCGCGATGCCTTCGATGCGGCACACCCGTGGATGACCATGACCAATTATGGCCCGCCCGGCGGCACGGGACCCGTGACGGTCTTCGATTCGAACGCCGGCGCCAGCCCTACGCGTTTTTACCGCATCGTCAATCCCGCGGTGCCGTGAGTCACTCATTCCACTTGACCCGCTGGCAACCGATTATAGCTTAAGCAGGTGGACGCTCTGGCGATTAGACAACTCTTGGCGCAACGGCCGTTCCAGCAGTTCACGCTGCACTTGGCCAATGGGCGGTCGCTGGATGTGCCTCATCAGGACTTTATCTCCATCTCTCAGAGCGGCAGGCGCGTCATCGTCGAGAAAAACGATGATACCTTCGAGATCGTTGATGTCTTGTTGATTAACAGCGTGGAAGTGAAGCCACACGGCCAGGCCGCGTAGCAGCGGTCGCTGCATCATGCCAGATTCACCGGGTCGATGTCGATCGTGAGGGTCACGTCGTCGGGGAGTTGAATCGTTTCATTGAGTTTCGCTAGGTGCCGGCTCAAGGCGGTCATCTGGCGGGTGCGCAGCATGATCTGGTAACGGTAGAAAGTTTCGGCGCGGGCCAGCGGAGCGGCGGCGGGGCCGGCGATGATGAGATCGCGGAGGGAGGGGGAGTGGGGAAGCGAGGGAGTGGGGGAGTGAGGCGTTAAGCTTTCATCAAGCGCCAAAGCTAGCTCGTCACTCCCACTCGCCCGCTCCCCCGCTCCCTCACTCCCGGCCGTCTTCCCACTCACGAGCTTCTCCAGCGCGCGCCGCAAGTGCTCCGCCCAAAAGGCCACCTTCTCCTCGTTGCGGCCCTTCACCACGAGCAAGGCGATGCGGGCGATGGGCGGATACTTGAGTTGCTCGCGGTATTCGATCTCCTGCTCGTAGAAGCCGGCATAATCATGGCGGCGGGCGTATTGAATGGCGGGATGAAACGGGGTGAACGCCTGGACGATCACCTCGCCTTCCACGTCGCCCCGGCCGGCGCGGCCGGCGACCTGAGTGAGGAGTTGAAAGGTGCGTTCTCCCGCGCGGAAGTCCGGGATGTGCAGGCTGAGATCGGCATAGACGATCCCGACCAGCGTGACGTTCGGAAAGTGCAGCCCCTTGGCGATCATCTGCGTGCCGACGAGGATGTCGATCTTCCCGGAGCGGAAGTCGCCAAGGATACGACGATAGTCGTCCTTGCGTTTGAGCGTGTCGGAGTCCATGCGCTTGACGCGCGCGTGGGGGAAAAGTTTCGTGAGAGTGTCCTCGACGCGCTCGGTGCCCAGGCCGGCGTAACGGATGGCGGGGTTGGCGCAGTTCGGCTCGGGACACGCGCGGGGGACGGGGGCGGTGTGGCCGCAAATGTGGCACAGGAGCTTTTGCGCGGCGCGATGGTAGGTGAGCGAGACGGAACAGTTCGGACACTGGGCGACGTAGCCACAGCTCGGGCACTGAAGCGAGGCGGACCAGCCCCGGCGGTTGAGGAACAGGATGGATTGTTCCTTGCGTTCGAGGCGTTGGGCGAGGGCCTCCTTGAGTTTCTCGGAAAAGATTTGGATGCCCTTGGCCTTGCGGTTCTCGGCCCGCAGGTCGATGACGCGGACGATGGGCATCTTCCGATCGTCCACACGGCTGGGCATCTCCAGGAGCGCGTACTTCCCGCGGTGGACGTTGTAGAAGCTTTCCATCGAAGGCGTGGCGGAACCGAGAACAACGACGGCGCCTTCCATCTGGCCACGGACCACGGCGACGTCGCGCGCGTGGTAGCGCGGGGATTCCTCCTGCTTGTAGGAGTGTTCGTGTTCCTCGTCCACGACGAGAAGGCCCAGCGGTTCGACGGGCGCGAAGATGGCCGAGCGTGCGCCGATGACGATCCGGGCGCGGCCCTGGCGAATCTTCTGCCATTCGTCGTGGCGCTCGCCAGCACTCAAGTGGCTGTGGAGGACGGCGACGAGGGTTTGGAACTGGCCGGAATTGAACCGAGCCTTGAACCGCTCGACCGTCTGCGGCGTGAGCGAGATTTCAGGGACCAGGACGATTGCACCCTTACCCTGCGCAAGGGCGTGGGCGATGGCCTGGAGATAAACTTCGGTCTTCCCCGAGCCGGTGACGCCGTGGAGGAGGAAAGTGCGGGAGGGTGAGGGAGTGAGGGAGTGAGGGAGTGGGGGTTCGCGGCGGGCAACCGGCGTTGCTGTCCCACTCCCCCGCTCCCTCACTCCCTCACTCCCTGCATCCATTGCCCTGGCTATCGCCTCCAACGCCCGCGCCTGCTCGGGATTCAGCGCGAGGGGTTGACTGGCAAGGATGGTTTCGTTCGCGTAAGGGTCGCGTTCGGAAATCTGCGGCGCGATGGAGATGAGGCCCCGGTCTTCGAGGCGGCGGACGGTTTCGCCGGTGGCCCCCGTCAGGCGGAGCAGTTCCTGGAGCGGCAACTCGCGCCATTCCTCGATGACATGCCAGACATCGGCCTGGCGTCTCGTCAGCTTGGGCGCTTCCCCGGTGCGCGGAAGAACGCGGACGTAAAGGCGCTCGCGCCAGCCTGTGGTTTCCTTGCGTACGGCGTCGGGAAGGACGCTCTTGAGTGCGATCTCGACCGGGCAGCAGTAGTAGTCGGCAATCCAGCGCGCGAGCGCCAGAATCCTTGGCGTGACCTGGCTCTGCTGGCCGATGACTTTGGCGATAAACCGGAGATTGGTGTGCGTTGATTCCTCGATGAGCGCCGTGACGACCCCGAGCACTTCGCGCGGGCCGAACGGCACCTTCACGCGGCTGCCGACCTCGATACGGTCCGCGAACTCGGGAGGAATGGCGTAATCGAACTCCTTGCGCAGGGCGATTTCGAGGGTGACGCGGGCGACCATCGCGGCTCAGTCTAGCGCGGCGGGGCTTCAGTCCAAGCCCGGTGTTCTGCCAGCCCCGCGCAGTGGATGCGGTTGGAACCACCGGGGTCCGAGGCGAAGGCGGGGAAGGGCTGACAGCCCGTTCAAAAACTCCAGGTGGAGTTGTAGCGGCGGTCTGTGACCGTCGAAATCGGGCCAGAATGCGCAGTTTCTTCGGCGCTCATAGAGCGCCGCTGCAGTTTTTGAACGGGCTGCTAAAGTGTTGAACCGTGGAACCGTTAAATCGTTGAATGGTTAAATCGTTAAATCGTTAAATCGTTAAATCATCAAATGATTGAAGCATCGAGGTGAAGCCGCCGGCGCGCTTCGACCGCCTCAAGGATCCAACGCTTCAGCGATTCAACGATTGAACGATTCAACGATTCAACGATTCAACGATTCAACACGTCAACGAACCGAATGATCGAGACCATCAAACGCTACAAATGGTGGCTGCTCGGGGTCATCCTCCTGGGCGTGCTGGCGTGGTGGCTGGATTGCTGGCGCACGTATCAAGAGCACAGCCATGACACAGTGATCCTCGCCGCGGCGGCCAAGCATCACGTGCATCCGGCCCTGATCAAGGCGGTGGTGTGGCGCGAGAGCTGGTTTAATCCCAAGGCACGAGGCCGAAGCGGCGAGATTGGCCTGATGCAGATTATGAAGCAGACGGGAAGCGATTGGGCGGCGGCCGAACACGTGAGGCTCTTCCTCCACGAGCGGCTCTACGATCCGGCGAAGAACACCGAGTGCGGCGCCTGGTATTTGAAGCGGCTGCTGGCCCGCTACCAGCGGGCGGACAATCCCCTGCCCTACGCGCTGGCCGCCTACAACGCCGGCCCCGCCAACGTGACCAAGTGGAGCACCGGGGCGGCGTCGACGAACGCGAGCACGTTCATCCGCCAGATCCGATTCCCGGCCACGAAGGACTACGTGCTCTCCGTGATGACGCGTTTCAATCGATACGCGGCCGAGTTGCCTTCGCGGGGCCGGCCCGGGCCGCTTAATCCTTCGTCATCGCCTGCAAACGCCGGTCGAGTTCACGCCGCAGCGCCTCGCGCGCCTCGTCCGAGGCGTCGCGCGGGACGGCCAGCGGCTCGCCGAACGTCACGGTCACACGGCTGAACGGCAGCGGGATCTGGAAGCGATCCCAGCTCTTCAAACAAATCTTCCAGCCCACGTGGTACGACACGGGCACGACGCCGAGCCCGGTCATTTGCGCCAGGTAAACCGCGCCTTCCTTGCACACGTAACGCGGACCGCGCGGGCCGTCAGGCGTCAGCGCAAGGTCGTGTCCCTGCTCCGCAAACCGCGACAGCTCCAGCATCGCCTGCGCCCCGCGCCTGCTGGAAGAGCCGCGGACGGATTGGACGCCGAACAACTCAATGAGCCGCGCCATCATTGCCCCGTCGCGGCTGGCGCTGACGATGGCGGCCAGCCTGGGCGGACGCCCGTGTGCGCGCATGAAGCCGCGGTAAACGAAAATGCTGAGCGGCAGCCGATTGTGCCAGATGCAGAAAATGTGCGGGCCGGCCGCCGCCGAAAGCGCGCTCGGAAATGCATCCCAGCGGAAGCGAAGCGTCGCGCCCACCAGACGGATCACCGCGTAGATGAACCAGGCCAGCGCGCGTCGCGCGAGCGTTGGTTTCTGCGGGACGACGACGCCGGACTGGGCGGGTTTGGCCGATTGCACGGGCGTTTCCACGTTCATGAGCCTCCCTTCTTCAGCGCGGAACGCACGAGTTCTTCGAGCGGAGCCTGGGGCCCCATCGAAGCCTGCGCCGCGCGCACGGCGTCGTGGGCCTCGGCCTGCTTGAAGCCGAGCGCGATGAGGGCGAGGACGGCGTCGTTGAGCTTCTGGTCGGCCTCGCTCAAGGCGTGCCGGGCGCTGCTGGCCTCCCAGGCGCCGGCCGCGCCGATCTTGTCCTTCAACTCGACGACGATCCGTTCGGCGGTTTTTTTGCCGACGCCGGAGATTTGCGAGAGGGCCTTCACATCGCCGTTGGCGACGGCGCCGCGCAAGGCGGCGACGTTCATTCCGCTGAGGACGTTGAGGGCGAGCTTCGGCCCGATGCCGCTGACGTTGTGGATCAGCAGCCGGAACAAATCCCGCTCGGCGGCGGACATGAAACCGTACAGCACGTGGGCGTCCTCGCGCACGGCCAGGTGGGTGAGCAGATGCACGTCGTGGCCGGGCGAGGGCAGTTTGTCGAACGAGGAGAGCGGAATGAGCGCTTCGTAACCCACGCCCAGGACCTCGACGATGACCTGCGTAGGCAGGGCTTCAACGAGTTTGCCGCGAAGAAAAGTAATCATCGTGCAACGCGCCGCGAGTATGAGCAGGGAAGGCGGCGGAGAGGAAGGGGATTTGACGCGGCGGAGGGGGTGAGGAGGGGAGGGAGTGGCGGAGTGGGCCGGTCAGTGGGTGAGCCGGTGAGTGGGTGAGTGAGTCTTCCCACTCACCGGCTTACTCACTTACCCACCCACGGTTTTACGAACACCGGATGGCTCACTCTCCCGCTCCCCCACTCCCCCACTCCCTCACTCCCTAAATCCTCCTCGGCGGCGCGAGCGAATACCGTCCGTTCTCCTGCGCGTACGTCAGGGCCAGCGCAAGCGCATCCGCGGCGTCGGGCAAAGGCAGCTCGGACAACCCCAACCGGCGCTGGACCATCTTCGCGACCGCCGGCTTCTGAGCCGCGCCGTAGCCGACGATGGCCTGCTTCACTTTTCGCGGGGCCAGTTCGTAGATTTCGAGGCCCGCTTCGCCGGCCGCGACGAGGCTGGCGCCGCGGGCCTCGCCCATGATCAGTGCGGTCTGAATATTCTGCGCGTAAAAGAGCCCCTCGACGACGCACACGCCCGGCCGGAATTGCCGGATGATGTCACGGAGCGCGTGGGTGATTTGAACCAGACAGCGCGAGCGCTCCCAGTTCGGCGACGCTTTGATCGTGCCTTGCGCAAGGACGCGCGCCTGCTTGCGGTCGACTTGGAGGACTCCGTAGCCGGTGCCGCGCAACGACGGGTCGATGCCGAGGATGACCTGGCGGGCCGGTGCCGGTCCCTGCATGTGGCCGGGCTCGAGGACGCTCGCGGGCGTGCGGCCGACACCGGAGACGCGGTTTTGCATCTGCTCGAATTGTCGGGGAGAGATGCTCATCGCGCAGGGAGAGTAATCAGAAGCGTCGTGCCCAACTGTAAGGCCCGCGCTCGCCAAGGCAAGCGCGGGCCTGAAGTCTAAATGGATCCGGCGCCTAACGACTCTTCCTACCGTCCCCCGAGGAAGAAGGCGAGGAGCCGGAAGACTTGCCGGAGGAGCCGCCCGAGGAACCACTGGAAGAACCACCTGAAGGCGCAGACACGTGCGGGCTGCTGGAAGGCGCGCTCGAAGGAGGAGCGACGTGCGATTGATGGCTCTCGACTCGCGCTGGCGCGGTGTAGCTTGGCGCCGGGCGGCTATAGTTCTGCGACGGAGCAACTGCGGCCGGCCTATTGTAGCTCGGCTCGGCGGAACGAGCGACCGGTGCCTGCGGCGCGACCGGTTTTTGGTAAGCACCGCCCGGCTCGACCCCAGCCTGGCCGCCCTTGGGCGCCGACGGGACACCCGGGGAGGAACTCAGCCCAGGCGATTTAACCGCGGGCGTGGAGGCGACCTTCGACGACGATCCATTGCCGGGCGCCGGCTTTGCATAACCAGAGGACGGCTGCTGGGTTTCCTTCGAAGCGGAGACGGCGTCGCTGTGCGCGGCGCGGCTCGATACGCCGGGCTTCCCGGCCAAACCCGACGCGCCAGGCTTGGCAGCGTGCTGCGGCCCGGTCGCAGGCGCATCGGCATCGTCCGAGGATTGGGCAGCCACCGAGGTCGTAGGCTTGGTGTATGGCGCAGAGGGAGTCGGGCCGCCGGTTACAATTACGGGCTGACGCGCCGCGTCCAAGGGCTTGGTGTAAACGGTGACTGGCGTCGGGGCCGTGCGAGACTTGCTCGCAGCGCTGCCGCTGTAACTGTTGGCCGCAGGGGCCTGGTAGGAGGTCGCCTGGGCGGCGACAGGTTCGGAGAATGAACTCTTCCCGGCGAATGAGACCGACGCCGGCTTGACGTAGCCGGCGGGGTGCACCACCGCCGTGCCCGCAGTCTTCGGCGCCGACACGACGCTCTTGTGGGCGAGGGTGGCGGTCGGCGGACGGTAAACCGACAGCGTTTTGCCATCGGCTTCAAGCCGATCATGCCGCGTGCCGAGACTCTTCAAAGAGGTCGTGTCGTGAAGGGCGACTTGCCGGATATCGCCGCGGGTCACTCTGGCAATCCGGTTGAACCCAACGCCGTTGTTCACGATCGTGTTGTTGTTCCCGATGATGTAGTTGTTGACGACCGTGGTGTCCTTGTGGACGACGTGGTTCTGGTGATACGGCAGGAAGTAGTCGCAAGGCCGCCGGTCACAAAAGCGCCCCGTCGGGAGGTAGCAATAATCCGCGGCGCCAAGGCCAAATTCAAAGCCGATGCCAACCGAGGCCGAATGATAGGAGAAGCCGAAGCCGGTGGTGTAGCACGCCGCCGGTGGCAACGGCGCCCAACCGCAGTAGCTTGGCGAGTAGCGCCAGCTCACCCACGACGGCCCCCAGCACGTGTCCGGCACCCAGCACCAGCCGTATCCTGAAGGCCGGCACCAACGGCCGTAATGGAATGGCGCCCAGCCCCACGAATAATCCGAGTACCAGTACCAGCCTTGATTGCTCCACAGCCAGCGACCGCAGTCTCCATAGGGCCGCCACGAGTCATTCCACGTCGCGCAGGTCGGACGCCAGCACGACCCGTAGCCGGGCACGTCGAACCATGTGCCATAAGGGGCGAGCGAGCCGTAGAAGTACGAGTAATTCACTTCGGTTGCAGGTGGTGCAACATCGTACGCCACTTCGGCCGCCGGCGCCGGCGCGTACACGACACCCGCGTTGGCCGGTGAATTCACTGGCAGGGGCTCCGGAGGATTGGCCACCGCCGCGCCGTCACTCCTGGGGATGAATAGATTGGTCGCCGGCTCATTGAGCGCGACGCCCGGCGGCAGGGGCTTCACCGCGGTGGCGGCTTGCTTGCGCGCGAGCATCTCAGGAGACGAATCGATATTGATCAGCGTCGTAATGACCGCCGGCGGCGCGCCGAGGTCGTGCAGATAAACAATCTCGTTGGCGCCGAGGTTGAACGGCTGCGTCGAATTGGTGATATACGCCATCAACACGTCCTGGCCGACGTTGGCCTCGAGGAGCCGAACGACTTCGGCCAGCGCGGGCGAAAGTGTCGGCGGTCCGGCGGGCGGCGCGGTGACGACGTTGGTCGCGGGCGGCGCATTGGTGGCTGTGGCCCTGGTGATGATGATCGATCCTGGCGGCGCGGCGGGGGCGGGCGGCGCCTCGTTTTTCACCACCGGCACGGGCGCCTCGCCCGATTTCGCGGGAGGCGGCGCAGCCTCGGCTGCAGCCAGCGCAAGTGTCGGTCCGGCGTTCGCGATCACTGGACCGTTTGCTTTGGCTTGATCCTCTTGACATCCTACACACAGCGCCAGGCTCGCGAACCCCATCCCCAGCGCCAACACCCGGAAGTTTGTTTTCATACGACAGCCCGTTTGTTAGGCAATTTAGCACTGCACTGCCCGGTTGCGAGCAAGATTTAGTTTGCAATGCACAGCGGATTGACTCGGCGGGTGTGTCAGCTATTCATTGGGCACTTCAGCGCGACTTATTCGACGCAACTCGTTGAATACAAACGTCAAAGCAAGTGCCTCACTGGCTGTCCAAATAATCGGCATTCGTGGCCCCGTGTTTTGCGGTTCGAGTCCCGAGCTTTGGGTTTCGGATTTCGGACTGCGTGACGCCCGAACAACTCGAAACCTGAAACTCCAAACTGAAGACCCGAGGCGCGAAGCGTCGTTGCGGGCATCGTTGCGCGCTTGCGGACAGGAGCGGCTTGCTCTAAACCTGCGCGACACCATGAAGCCGCTCCTCCTGTCCATCCTGTTTTTCGTCACGCCCGAGTCAGCCATCGCAGACGGCCCGTCGGACAATGTCGCCGACAAGGTCCGTCTCATACCGCCGCCTGGCGTCGTCATCTCCGCCGAAGTGCGCGCCGAATTGACCGAAGCCACTGCCGCGTTGGATCGCGAGATCGATTCGCTGCGCGTTCAACTCGAGAACAAGCCCGCGCTCCTCGAACTCCTCCCGGATGTGCAGATCTATCACAAAGCGGTGGACTGGGCCTTGCGCTACGACGAATTCTTCAAGACCAACGAGCCTGCCATCGCCCGATCGCTCCTCCAGCAAGGCGCCGGGCGGGCCGCCGCTCTCCGCGAAGGCCGCGCTCCGTGGCTCACCGCAACCGGCCTGGTCGTGCGCGGGTTTGTGTCGCGCATCGACGGCTCGGTGCAGCCGTACGGGTTGGTCGTGCCCGCGTCGTGGCAACCGGGCGGCCCGGCGCGCCACCGGCTGGATTTCTGGTTCCACGGACGCGGCGAAACGTTGAGCGAACTGGACTTCATCAACGGCCGGCAGCGTTCGCCTGGCGAGTTCACCCCGGCCGACGCGTTCGTGCTTCACCCGTACGGCCGCTATTGCAACGGCAACAAGTTCGCCGGCGAGACCGACACGTTCGAGGCGCTCGCGCACGCGAAAAGATTCTATCCCATCGACGGCCAGCGCATCAGCGTGCGCGGATTCTCGCTGGGCGGCGCGGCGTGCTGGCATTTCGCCGTGCATTACGCCGACCAATGGTTCGCCGCGGCGCCCGGCGCCGGATTCAGCGAGACGCCCGACTTCCTGAAGGTGTTCCAGAATGAAACGGTGGAGCCGTCGTCGTACGAGCAAAAGCTCTGGCATCTTTACGACTGCACCGATTGGGCGCTCAACCTCGCGCTTCTGCCAACGGTGGCCTATAGCGGCGAGATCGATCGGCAGAAGCAGGCCGCCGACATCATGGCAAAGGCGATGCGCGCCGAGGGGTTGGACCTCGTCCACATCATCGGTCCCGGCACCGCCCACAAATACCACCCGGACTCGAAGCCCGAAATCAACCGCCGCATCGACGCCCTCGCCGCCCGCGGCCGCGACCCCGCGCCGGAACGCCTGCATTTCTCGACGTGGACCCTCAAATATAATCGCATGCATTGGCTCGTGATCGACGCTCTCGAAGCCCACTGGGAGCGCGCCCGCGTCGATGCCGAACTCGACACGCGCGAAGATTCGGTCCGGCTCACGACCAGGAATGTCGCCGCCCTCACACTGGACTTCGACCCCGGCCTCTGCCCGCTCGACGGCACACGCGCCGCCCTCGTCGTCATCGACGGCGCCAAGCTTGAAACTCCGGCGCCCCGCTCCGACCGCTCCTGGCAGGCGCACTTCAGCAAATCCTCCGGCAAGTGGCGCCTCGGCACGGATCCGGCCGCCGAGACGGCCCTGCGCAAGCGCCAAGGCCTCCAAGGACCCATCGACGACGCGTTCATGGACAGTTTCCTGATGGTTCGCCCCACAGGCCAGCCGTGGAACGAGAAGGTCGGCGCGTGGACAGCAGCCGAACTCGCCCACGCCACAAACCAGTGGCGCTCCCAATTCCGCGGCGACGCCCGCGTGAAGGACGACACGGCCGTGACCACGAACGACATCGCCGCCCATCACCTCGTCCTTTGGGGCGACCCGTCGGCCAATCAACTCCTCAAACAAATCGCTGACGCACTTCCGATTCGCTGGAGCGCCCAAACCATCACGCTCGGCCAGGCAACCTTCCCCGCCGTCAGCCACGCTCCCGTATTGATCTACCCCAATCCGCTGAACCCAAAGAAATACATCGTCCTCAACAGCGGCTTCACCTTCCGCGAGTATGACTATCTCAACAATGCCCGCCAGGTGCCCAAGCTGCCCGACTACGCCGTCGTTGACATCAGCAAGCCCGTCACCTCGCGAGCCCCCGGCGGCATCGCGGCGGCCGGATTCTTTGACGAATCGTGGCGCTTGCCGCCGGCACATCGTGATAACGCCGCCAGATGAGTTCAACGGGAGGCAGAGATCAACCACGAATGAACACTAATGGACACGAATCAGTGACACCGCAAGCAGCGTTACAGCTGTTGTTCCTGGGGAGCCTCCACGATTCGAGCATCGCGCATTGGGGCCATGAACGGCGGCTGCTGGCACGGAGTCCCGGCTTTAGCCGGCCGGACGTCCTGCCGCCTGAAGGCGGGACTCCTTGCAAGAGCCGGTT
>Ga0137374_10002334_pt1 | contig 22241 bp, 14 predicted proteins | sample SagtaG_20_FD_104811 | JGI IMG/M metagenome (GOLD analysis project Ga0137374, IMG submission 104811) | Vadose zone soil microbial communities from Sagehorn Ranch, Mendocino, California, USA - Sage1_R_100_16 metaG | ecosystem: Environmental > Terrestrial > Soil > Vadose zone | place: USA... | reverse complement strand
GCGTGCTGCGTGACGGCGCGCGGATTTCCCGCGGACGCGGGCACGCTCGCCGGCGTGTTCAAGTACTTCAAGGGCGGCGCGGACGCCGCCATCAACGCGGTCGCGGACGCCCGCACGGCGCCGGGCACGTTTCCTGGCACCTGTGAGCTGGTGGCGCAGATCGTGTTGAAAGGGAACGGCTGCCGAAACGCGATCGGCTGGTACAACGCCACGACGCCCGCGACGAAGCCGGCGCAGATCTACCAGCTCATCGCGGCCGATCTCATGATGGCACCACCGAACGGCGTCGCTTGCAGCGTCGGCGATTTCTGCCCGCTGGCCACGCGCCAGACCACGCAACCGCTTTGCAAATGGGCCGACCCGCTGCCCGAATTCACGGGCATCCGTAGCAGCCCGAACTGGACGGGCGGGCCGGTCGGGTTTGCGCTCGTCGGCGTTCCCGGCACCCAGTGCGCACAGACGAAGTACTCGCAGGCCGAGCTGAACGACGTCAACGCGCAGGGGCAGCCCTGGGTGTCGACGCTCGTCTACCAATCGGTTTCGGAGCCGGGCGCGTACTACCTCGCGTTCGAGGACCAACCGACGTGCAGCGCTAGCTGGAAGGGCTGCACGGGCTCGGGCCAGCCGTTCACCAGCGGCGGCAGCGACGGCGATTTCAACGACGCCGTCATCTACGTCCGAGAGACCTGCGGGCCCGACGCCGGCGCGGGAGGCCGAGGAGGCAGCGGTGGCGGCGCGGGGACGAGCGGCGGGGCGGGCACGTCGGGCTCAGCGGGCACGACCGGCGGCAGCGGTAGCAGCGGCGGCGCGGGGACGAGCGGCGGCGCCGGGACAACGGGCGCTGGTGGCGTCACGGGCACGGCCGGTGCGGTGGGCGGCGCGGGGACGGGCGGCCGGGCGGGGTCGGCGGGCGTGAGCGGTTCGGTGGGCACGACCGGCGCTGCGGGCGCGAGCGGCGCAGCAGGCACGTCCGGTTCCGCCGGCGCGAGCGGCGGCGTCACCGGCGCGGCGGGCACGACGGGTGTCGCCGGCATCAAGGGCGCCGCGGGCAGCACCGGCGTCGCGGGAACCGGACGGGGCGGCACGACGGGTGGCGGCGGGCGCGCCGGCGCCGGTGGCGCGGGCGGCTCGTCGTCGGGCGGCGGGTGCGGATGCGAGATCGCCGACTCGAGCGTGACGACGACGCCGTGGACGTGGCTGGCGCTCGCGCTGCTGCTCGTCCGCCGTCCGCGGCGCGCCCGTTCACGGTCACTCCTGTCCCGCAGCCGGCCGCGGTCACCGGCATGCTCGATTCGGCGCAGCCGTTTCGGGCGCGGAAGTGCGCGACAGCTCTGATTCCATCCACGTCCTGGGCGACGTTGCGGCTGTTGGTGACCTCGTCCTCGACATCGCCGACTGACGATCGGCTCGTCTCCGGCGCGGCGCACCGAGATCGCTGGCGAACCGGCGCGGTGGAGATGCAGCGGCGAACCGGTCGAGTCGTTACATACGGGCGGGTTCCCAGCCGTCGCCGCTCGCGAGCGCGGCTCGGGCGATGCGGGTCGCGCGAAGGCGCGCGGGGCGCGCCGGGGGATCGGGGTCGATCTCGGGCTCGGGTTTCGGGACGACCGGAAGCGCTGTCGGCGGTGCGGGCGGTGCGGACGCGGGCGTCGTCGCGGGCGCGGGGCAGCCCTTCTCGACGATGACTGGCTCGGGCCGCGCGGCGGGTGCGCCGCGTCCGGCTAGCCAACCGACGGCGCCGCCGAGTCCGAGCACCACGAGCAACATCGTGAGCGCGGCGAAGCCTGGCACGAGCACGGGATCCCCGAGCCTGTAACGACGGATGACCGGTGTCGTTGTGACGTCCATGGCGCCGCGCGGGTCTCGCCGAGTGTACCAAACACCCTCCGTCCGGAATTCGTCGTCATTGTTCCGACGTTCGCCGGCCTCGACTCGCCCGTCGGACGGATTACCGCAGAACGCGATCCGGAAGTGGGCTCACGCGAGGCAGTCCGGATCGAGCTTCCGGCCCGGCAGCGGAATGACCTGGCCGTCGGGCTCGGTCCGAAAGTTTTGCTGCGCCAGGCCGGCAAAACGGAGCGAAACCCAGGGGGGGGATCACTGATATTATGTTCAGTATGCTTCAGAGTACGTTCCAGTTGGTCCCGGGTCTCGGGCCTACGCGAGAGCGACGACTCTGGTCGGCCGGTGTGGCCGCTTGGTCCGACTTCATGGCCGCGCCGGCTCCCGTAGGATCGCCTCGCGCCTATTCGCGCTTACGGCTCGGGGTCAGCGACGCGATGGACGCGCTCGAGCGAGGCGACCTGGCTCGGCTCGCGAACGCTCTGCCCAGGTCCGAACACTGGCGGCTCTTCGAAGCGTTCGGAACAGACGCCGCCTATCTGGATATTGAGACCGGCGACGATGTGTGGGGGCGCGAAAGCATTTCGGCCATTGGACTTTTCGATCGGACCGGCCCGCGATTCTTGTTGGCCGGCCGCGATCTGAACCTGTTTCCAGAGCTGGCCAGATGTTGGAAGCTCCTCGTGACGTTCAACGGGCTCTCGTTCGACGTCCCAATTCTGCGCCGAGCCTTTCCTGACTGGACACCTCCCGCATGTCACATCGACCTCCGCCACCTCCTGACTCGTCTCGGTCACCGTGGCGGACTCAAGCGTATCGAGGACGAGATCGAGAGCTTGAACCTGTCGCGTCCCTGGCACCTGCGCGGAATCGACGGATGGGACGCCTGCAATCTATTTCGCCGGGGTCGAGACGGGGACCGGAAGGCGTTGCGACTATTCGCGGAATACAACCTTTACGACGTCGTCAACCTACGCACGCTGATGGCCTACGGGTACAACGCCCAGGCGCAGGTGGAGATCGCACGGGCCCCCGAATTGACTGCCCATGTACATCTCCTGCCTGTCCCCGCGCGGGGCGATGTTCTTTACGACGTCTCGAAGATCCTTCTCGGACTGTGATCGATCGGCAAACCGAGGGTATCGCGCGCTAATAGCCGCAGAGGCCGACGTCCAGGATGCGGCGGCAGTTGTACGGGGCGCAGCATTCGCCGGGGCCGCACTCCTCATCCCGCGCTTTGCACCCTTGGCCCGCGTCGGGCTGGCCGCCGCCCGGCGTCGGCTCGTAGTGCAGCAGCAAGCCGTCGAGACCGCCCACCCAGACGTCGGTCCGCGACGTGCCCCACACGGTGTAGAGGTCCCGGGTGGTTCCGCTCGGGGTGCCCTGAAGTGTCGTGAGCGTCGCGTGCGCGATCCAGCCGCCGTCGCCCGCGACCCACGCCTCGTTCGGCCCCGACGCCCACACCGCCACGAAGCCGGCGTTGTAACCTGAGTCGATCTCCGTCCACGTTCCGCCGTTCCAGTGGAGGAGCGCGTACGGTCCGACCGCCCACACGTCGCGCGCGCTGACGCCGTGGACGGCGGTGAGCCTCGGGTCCTGGATCGGGCTCATGCGCGTCCAGGTCCCCGCGACGCCGTGAATCAGGTCGCCGGCGTTGTCGATGACCCAGATGTCGTCCGCGGTCGCGCCCCAGATCGCGCGCACGCCCGCCAGGTCGGACGGGCCTTCGATCGTGGACGACCGAAGCGTGGTGGTGACGTCCGACATGCTCAGGCCACCGACGGCGACGTTCATGCCCAGCCACACTTGATCGCCGCGCGCGGCCCACACGGCGCGGTTGTCGCTGCTGCCGACGCCGACGTCGGTGATCGTGGATCCGCGCAGGTGGTAGAACTGTTGTCCGTCGCCGACGAAGTAGATGTCCGTCTGCCCGGGCAGGCCCCAGACGGAATACAGCGCGGGCATCTGGCCGCCGAACTCGAAGGTCCACTGAACGCCGTCCCACAGCAGGAGTTGGCCGCCCATCGTGACCGCCCAGAGCGACACCGAGCGGTCGCCCCAGATGGCGTTGACCGTGTAGCCGGCACCGGGGTACGAGACCCAGCCGTAGCCGCTGGGAAGGCTGCCCGTTCCGCTTCCGCCCCCCTGTCCCGTCGACGATTGACCGCCGGTGCCGGTCTGGCCGGCGCCCCCCGTCGCGCTCGTGCTGCTGCCGCAACCGGGACCCGCGACCTGCGCCAACACCACGAGGATGCCGACCGCACCGCCCTTGCCCATGCATTCCGGATACACCGAATCGATGTAGGTCGCAACGGGCGACGCCGCGCGTTCGGCGGCTTCGAGCGCGACGCGGCGATCGCGGCGACGATGCCGACGCGGTCGTTCCGATGCGTCGCGCGCGCCTGCAGTGGGCCGGTCGTCAGCGGGGCCTGAATGCGCCGCGCGCGATGACGACATGGCGCGCGCGCGGGTCGGGCTCAACCCCAGGGGGCGACCGTGGTGCGGTTCCCGTATCAGTGAGACAGCGCGTTCGTCACTGGCACGCGCCGGCGCCGTCGCAACGGTTGGGGGGCGCGCACTGGTTCATGCCGGTCGTGTCACGCTGGCCGTTCGCGACGAAGCCGCAGGTGCCGACGCTGCCCGAGAGGTTGCAGCTGCGGCAGGTCTCGTTGCAGGCCTCGTGGCAGCACACGCCGTCGGTGCAGAACCCGGACTTGCACTCGTTCGCTGTGCCGCACGCTCCGCCCGCGTCCTTCTTCGCCGCGCACGCGCCGCCCGCCGCGCAGTAGTTGCCGGCCTCGCAGTCAGGCGAATCCTGCGTGCAGCGGGCGAAGCACGCGCCCGAGCCGTTGCAGGCCAATCCCTGCGCGCACTCCATCTCGGGATCGGTGCCGGGGTCGTACGCCGTGCAGATGCCGGGGTTTGGCGAGATGCAGCTCTTGCAAGTGCCCGTGCAGGCCGCCGTGCAGCACACGCCGTCCGCGCAGAACCCGGTGAGGCACTGGTTGTTCGCCGTGCACGCCATCGCGACGTCCAGCTTGCGCACGCACGCGGGCGCCGCGCAGTAATACCCGGTCGCGCATTGCGCGTCGGCGGTGCAGGTGGTCGCGCATTGCAGCGCCGTGCACGCGTAGACGCCACACGCGATGACCACGGCGTCGCGGCACGCGCCCGCGCCGTCGCAGGTGCGCGCGGACGATTGCGATGAGTTGCCGCAGCTCGCGGCCGCGCATTCCTGCCCGTCGCGGTACAGCGCGCAGGTGCGGCCGGCCCCGCACTTGCCCGTTCGCCCGCACGTGGACACCGGGTCCATCGCACAGTCGCCCTCCGAGTCTTGCCCCTCCGCGATGTCGGTGCAGGTTCCGGGACGGGCCTTGCAGCTCTGGCAGGGTTGATCGCAGGCGGTGTCGCAGCAGAAGCCGTCGACGCAGTGCTGGGACTCGCAGCCCATGTCGACCTTGCAGCCGCTGCCGTTGGGCGCGCCACCGTAAATGCTGCCGCCGCACACGTCGCCCACGCCGTCTTCGTCGGAATCGCCCTGCTGGTCGTTCCAGACGTAGATGCAGTTATCGATGGTGTCGGGCAGTCGGTCGCCGTCGGCGTCTGGCATGGTCCCCGGCTGCAGCACGAGGTCGGCCGCGACCTGCCGGCCCGCCTCCGGCGTGCAGCGTGCCGTGCCCTGCGACAGCGTCTCCGATCCGCCGATCCCGTGCGCTTCGAAGCGCACCTGGCCGTCGGTGTCCTTGAGGTAGATGACGATCGTCCCCAGCACGGATGCGCTGGTCGGAATCAACGTTCCTTGCGCGGGCAGGCGCGCCTCGCCGAACAGCGGCCCGCGCGTGCCGTAGACGTTCAACCGAACGCCGTCCGGGACCGTCGCGGTGCCGCCGTTGCGGATCGACAGCAGCACGGTCGCGGGCTGCGACTTGCTACAAGCGGCCGCGATCAGCACGGCGAGGCTGCACGCGACGCGTCCCCTCACTTGCCGAGCGTCCCCCAGGTACCCGCGCTCGCGTAGCCGTCATCGTGCGGGCGCAGCAGCAGGAAGCCGGCCACCCCGGCCACCACGACGCCCCCGGCCGTCCCCCAGAACCACCAGGATTGGTAGAAGGGTGTGCCGGCGTCCTCGCGCGCGGTGGGGGTTTCGCGCCGGACCACGGGCGGGCTCTCGCGCCGCTTGAGATCGGCCGGCACCTCGGTGTCCTCGTGCGCGGCCAGCGCCAGGTTGGGAGGCGCGGTCGGCGCCGGCCGGCCCGCGGCGGCGCCCTCAGCCGCCCGCTTGGGCGCCGCGGCGGCATCGATCTCGGCGATCGCTTTCTCGACCTCCGCCCGCTGCGGCGACGCGGGTTCGCGATCGAGGTACTGCCGGTAATAGCCGCGCGCGCGCGCCGGATTTCCCGCCTTGCGCTGGACGTGGCCCATGTTCAGCAGGAAGCCGGGCCGGGGGTCGGCGGCGTAACCCGCCTCGAACTCCGCCATCGCCGCGTCGTAGCGCCCGTCGCGGAACGCCTCCGCGCCCTTGCGAATGTGCTCGCGCGCCCGCTGCTCCGCTTTGGCGGCGGCGACCCGCATGCCGCCGTCGCGCGCCCAGGCCGTCGCCGGCGCCGCCGCGCACACCACGATGAACAGGGCCGCCGCGGGCACGGGGCGCGAGTGGGAGATCATCGCAGCTTTGGCCTCAGCCGGTAGAGCCACGGCAACCGGCAAACGGCTCATCACCGGCGCCGGTCCAGGCTGGACGCGGCGGTTCCACTCGAGCCGTCGGCGGTGCGACCTTGCGCCTCTCTATCGAGGTTCACCCCCCGAAGGTCGACTCACGCGGCGGCCCAGCTTCCTTCGGAGTTGCCCTTGTCGGCTGTACGGGCGTTGGATATCGCTCGAGCGACTTCTTCTCCGTCAATGGTTTCGCGCTCCACCAGCTTCCCTGTCAACTCCACCAAGGCGCCGCGCAGTTCCCTCAGTGTTGCCAGACATCGTTCGTTCTGGGTCGTGAGGATGGCTTCGGCCTCCGCCACGGCGCTGGTGGGATCAGGCTTGATGTTGAGCGCAGTCAAAGCGTCGAGGCTGAACAACGTGCCCGTATCGCTCAGGCCCAGGGTTGCGACCATGGACAGCGCCAGTTTGGACGCCTCTTTCAGATCGCTCGACGCACCACTCGACGCATCATTGTACGTGATGAGCTCGGCGGCACGCCCACCCAAGAGCATCTGAATCCGGTTCTGAAGCTCCGATTTCAGGTGCAAATGCTTGTCCTCAGATTGCGTAACGAGGGTGACGCCCAGGGCCCCCCCACGCGACAAGATGGTGACTTTCTCGACGCGGCCGACATTCAGGACCTGGGCAACGATCGCATGTCCTGCTTCGTGCACCGCCACGCGTTCTCGCTCGCCCGCGGTCAGAGCCGAGGCGGAGCCGTTGACTTCACCCATGCGGCAAACCTCGATCGACTCGAGGAAGTTGGCCATGGGAACATCGCGCTGCCCGTTGCGGGCGGAGATTAATGCCGCGTGGTTGACGACGTAGGCGATCGCGGCTGGTGTCAACCCGGTGGTGAGACGCGCGAGCTGAGCGTAGTCGGGCGCGTCGCCGGTCTTGACCTCCTTCGCGAACAGCCGAAACAGGGCCTCTCGATCGCTCAGGTCGGGCAAGGTCAGCTGGATCTTGCGGTCGAAGCGACCTTCTCGAACCAACGCTGGATCCACGGCGTCGGGGAGGTTGGTCGCGCCAATCACGATGACACCGCTCGAGGAATTGAAACCATCGAGCTCGGTCAGGATCTGGTTGATGATGCGGTTCCCTTCCACTTCGGATGTTCCACCCGCTTCGGTGGTGGAACGTCGACCGATCCCATCCATCTCGTCGATGAAGATGATGCACGGTGCATTCTTGCGGGCTTTGCGAAACAGTGACTTCACGCGCGCGGATCCCAGCCCAACGAACATGGCCGTGAAGTCACCGCCGGTCGCAGGAATGAAGCGCACGTTGCACTCCCCGGCCAAGGCCTTCGCGAGGCGCGTCTTTCCCGTCCCGGGCGGGCCTGACAACAGAACGCCCTTGGGCGGTCGCGCCCCCAGCGCGGTGAAGCCCTTGGGGTCCTTGAGGTAGGACTTGATGTCCATCAGCGCCGACTTGGCTTCCGCGGCGCCAATGACATCAGCGAAGGTGACGACCGATTCGCTGTTCGAGAACCTGAAGCCGTCGCCACGGTGGACGCGGGCGGCCTGTATGCCCATGGCGGCAACGAGCCCAATCATTATCAGCAGGCCCAGATCCATGTGCCAGCCTTTGGCGATCCCGACATCTTCCCCGACGACCGCCAGGGGAAATGCCGCCCTTGGCGCCTTTTCATAGGACGCCAGGACCAGAGCAGCGACCTTTCCGGCACTGTCGCCTACGAAGTACCGCGTCCCCACTTGTGTGGACACGAAGATGCCCGCAGGCCCCAGCGCCAGGCCGGCGATGTTGTTCCTTTGCATGTCCAGGAGCAGGACGGAAACGTCTCGCTCGGTAGCCGTCCACAAGCCCGGGTCGCTGCGCATCTGCTGCAGCATCGCGTTCAGGGTCGGTTGGTTGGACAGGGACGGGCGCCGACTGGCGACGATCGCCGCGGTAGCCGTCAGCACCATCGCGCCGACAAGGAGGTGGCGCCACTGCTTCTTGGGGATCGGTTTGTTCATCGAGAGCGAGACTCCGGTTGGATTGATGAGGACGCCGTCTGCCGCGGCAGAATTGGCGCCGTGACGGATAGCTTGACACCCGGAAGGCGCGTGCGGCAGCGCGACCACCAAGTATCGGCAGAGGCCGTGCCCACCTGAGGTACCCGGCTTCCACGCGGGGTAGGCCCGGCGACAGGCCCTACCAGCCTCTCTGACCTTCCTCACGTCGCACATCGGGCCACGAGGCGCCGGGGATTTGTTGAGCCCTCCGAGGCCGCTCATGCGGGCGGCGCGCCGCCGCCGCGCGCGCTAGTCCCGCACCCCGATGGCGTCGCCCACTCGATCTCGATGGGGGCCACACGGCTCAGTCGCCCGCGTGCCGGCGGCGTAGCGCCCTGGTGGCGACGACGAACAGCGTGCACGCAAACGCCGCCAGGACGTTGTCGCGCGGCGACGGGTGGAAGACGAGGATGAAGCCGTGCCCCTTGATCAGGGCGGCGAAGCTCGAGACGCAGAATGGCATCAGGAAGAAGCGCACGAGCTGCCAGCGTTCGAGACGGACGCGCGTGTGTCCCGCGCGCGCCGTGCTGACGTAGAGCGCCGCGCCCACGATGGCGCTGATGCCAAGCGAGCTGAACCAGAGCGCCGGGTTGGCGTCGAAGTAGCGGACGAGGACGAACAGATACCAGACGAGATAACACCAAAGCAGGTATTGCGACGGGCGCAGGCTGGCGAAGTAGCGCAGCAGCGCGCGGCCGACAGCGCGGCGCCGTTTCGAAGCCGACGCCGCGCTCGCGTTCACGCCCGAACCGTAACAGGCGGGCCCGCGCGCAGTTGTTTCCGCTTCGACAAAAACGAGTTTCTCGTTCCGCGACGTGCGGCATACGGCCGTCTGGGCGCCGACGTTCGCGAGCGCCGTGAATTCAGGGAAGCAGGTTGCGGATGGCCTCGCTACCGCCCGCGGCATCACCACTGCACTCGCCGAGTAGCGAAGGCGCCACCACGACGGCTTGAGGCCCAACCTCTCGTGCTTACTGATCACCGAGGCGAAAAACGCCGGGGCGGTCATCGGCCGTCGCAACTCACTGTTCGTGGGCAGCGACGACGGCGGCGAGGTCAATACCACCTTCGTCTCGCTACTCGCGAGCTGCCGTATGCTTCGAGCTACCTCGGCCGGTGGAGGTATAGCCAGGTCTTCTGCGAGCCGGCGTTGCCGATCGCCACCACGTCCAGCTTGCCGTCGCCGTCGAGATCGGCGCACGCGAGCTCCTCGGTCACGCCGCCCTCGGGGGTCACGGCGCCGGGGCCGGAAGGTCCAGTGAAGTTGAAGCCCAGCGTGCTGTCGGCTTCGACGAAGCTGGTGCCGTTCCAGCGCAGCACCCGGTTGGAGGCGGCGATCATGGAGTTGACGTCGCCGTTGCCGACGATGACCTCCTTGACGCCGTCATCGTCGAGATCGCAGGCGTCGATCGCGCTGCTCGAGTCGGAGACGTTGGGCAATGCCGCCGAGCCATCTACGAAGACACCCGGATTGCCCGCGCCGCCGTTGATGAGGAACGCCTCCTTGTTGCCGTCCCGCCGCGCGAAGATCAGCTCCGGGAAGCCATCCGGCGCGCCTCCGCCAGGCCGCGTCCAGTCGGCGCAGGTGACGTCGTGGGCGTCGAAGAACGCCGGATCCGCGACGCCGCGCGCGGTCGAATCGTCGGCGAACACGCCGCTGCCGTCGTTGATGAGCAACCGATTGGGACCGATGATGTTGGCCGACACGATGTCGAGATCGCCGTCGTGGTCGACGTCGCACGCGGCCGACGAATTGTGAGGATCGCTGGCCGGTATCGGCGGCAGTCGCGTGCTGGTCTCGTCGACGAAGCATCCGAACACCCCGCTGCCGGAGGGCGCACACTCGGTATTGATGAGCAGCCGATCGTTCAGATCGGCGCCATGAACCCTCACGTTGCCCGGTTCGAAGCGCGCGTTGGTGACGAACAGATCGGGGTGACCGTCGCCGTTGGCGTCGAGCACGTCGATGTCTCGAGTGACGTCGTTTTGAACGGGGAAGCGACCGGCCGTCGCGTCGGTGAAGGTCCCGGTGCACGTGCCGGCGGTCTTCACCTGATAGAGCAACCGGTCCGGCTGGCCCTGGATGGGCAGGCTCGGGTCGATGGGCGCGGGGTCGGACTGGACGAAACCGGCCCACGCCATGTCCGCACACCCGTCGCCGTTGAAATCCGCGACGGCGGCCTCTTGAATGTTGTCGGGCGTGATCCCAGCCAGCGCCGAGCCCGTCACCTCGGCGAATTTCCCGGTCGCGGCGCTATAAGCGAACATTCGCTGCGTGTACTGGGTCGGCGTGCCGCCGCCCGATCCCTCGAAGAACAGGTCGACGGAGCCGTTGCCGTCCTTGTCGATGAACTTCACGTCGTGGGTGTTGGTCTCGTACCCGAGCCGGTCCTGCAGACGATAGCTCTCATTGCGCCAGAGCTGCTCGGCGGGCACCGGATTCGCGACGCTGTCGAGCGCCGCCGCGAGGTTGACCCGCCCTGGCGACTGCATGCTTCCCGTGCACCCACGCGCGCCGCCCGACGGGGCCTGACACGGGCTCAGCGTCGCGCGCAAGCGGGCCGCGATCAGCTCCGGGTGGTGGCGCAGGGTCGGGAATCGCGACGCCACCAGCGCCGCCACGCCCGCGACCGCGGGCGCGGAGAACGACGTGCCGCCGGTCTTGCCCGCGCCGCCGCCCGGTTGCAGCAGCGTCAGCTCGTCGCCGGGCGCGGCGAAGTCGACCGCCACGCTGCCCGTCGCCAGCGTCGTTCCATAGTTCGAACCCGGGCGGCAGAGCGCGTCGTTGCACCCCAACCAGAAGTCGACGAACTGATCTCGGATGTTCGTCGCCGCGATGACCAGGCCCTGGATCGGGCCCTGGCCGGCGGGATCGGGGTACGTCCCGACGTTCAGCGGGAAGCGCCAGCGGCAGAAGCTGCCGTCCGTCGTGGTGCAGTTCCCGGAGCCGTCGGGCACCGGCTCGACCGTCACGTTGCGCCGATCGTTGCCGGCCGACATGACAACGAGCATCGAGGGGTCGGCGCCGTCGGCGTACGCCTTGTTCCGACCCGAGATCGTCGACAGATAGTCCGTCAGATCGGCACCCGTGCACGGTGAGTTGTTGCAATAGGTGTAGTCGCCCCAGCTCATGTTGACGACCTCGACGCCCTTCGAGCTGAGGTAGCGCATCACCTGGGCGAAGTTCGTCGCACTGATGTTGGTGACGAGGATGCGCACCTTGGGGTGGATGCCTGCGATCGCCACGCCGTTGTCGATGGTGGCGCCGAACGTGCTGCTCACCTCCGTACCGTGCGCGTTCGCGTTGAGCGCGGTGATCTTCGAGCTGTGCGTCGAGCCGGCGAGCTCGCCGCCGCCGAACTCCGTCGCCGCGAAGTCGAAGCCGTGAATGTCGTCGATGTAGCCGTCCTCGTCGTCGTCGCCGGCGGCGAGCACTTCCTCACCGGGGAAGCCGGGGCTGCCGGGCGTCAGGTTGCAATCGTCGGCGGTGCCGTCGCCGTCCTCGTCGACACCGTTCGAGCATAGGCGGTTGATCAACGCCGCGACGTCCGGATCCGCCGCGTCCGCCAGGCTGTCGCCGTCGTCGTCGACGCCGCAGACGCCGGGGCAGCCGTCGCCGTTGACGTCGCCTTGCGTGCACGCGGGCAGCGATCCGGGCGTGACCGGGCAGCCGGCCAATCCGCAACACTCGAGGGGGTTCACCCAGATTCGATCGACCATGTCCGGGTGGTTGAGGTCGGCGACGCCGACGCCGCCCTCCGCATCGGCGACGATGATCTCGTCGGTGCCGCCGGCGACCGCGCAAATGCCGGCCTGCGCGCGCTGCCAGCCGATGTCGAAGTTCGTGCCGCCGCGGTGCGAGCAGACGCCCGTGGAAACGCAGGTGCCGGAGACCGCGGCGCAGTCGGCGTTCACCGTGCAGGCGATCGAGGTCAGCGCGCCGCCGGAATCCTGGCAGAACCGCCCGCTGCCGCAGCGGCCGCTGGCCCCCAGCGCGCCGGCGCAGTCGACGTCGGTCGAGCAGGTCAACGCCGCGTTGCCGTTCGTGTTCGTGCTGTCGAAGCAGAAGCCGGTGAGGCAATCGTCCTGCGTATTCAGGCAGTCCGTCGTGAGGCCCGGGCGGCACACCGTCGCCGGGCCGTCGACGAGCACGTAATTCGCGTTGTTGGACAGGTACCATTGCGACGGCGAAGCGAACAGCGGATCGGCCGTGCCGCCGCACAACCCCGCGTCGTGGATGGGAACCGTTTCCGGGATGGCGTACGCGACGACGGAGCCGTTTGCCGCCAGCGATGCCGCGGCAGTCACCGGATTCGTGCTGGTCGGAATCGAGACGTAGTACTGCTTGAGCGGTCGATAGGCGTACTTCACCGTCGCGCTCACGCTCGCCAGCGCTTGCTGAATCGCCGCGTCGCCCGCCAGGGGGTTGAACCGGACGATGAGGCGACCGGCGACGACGGAAACCGCCAGCTTCGCCACGAACGAGGCGGAGGCGGTCTGGCCGGCGCGATCGGTCGCGGTCACGGTGATGGCGTTATTGATGAATTGGCCGGCGCCGGTCGTGGTCATCGGCACCGTGGCCGTGAACGCGCTCCCGCTCACGGTCGCGGGGAACGACGTTCCGTTGACCTTGACGACGACGCTCGCCACGCCGAAGAACGAATCCACCCGCCCGGCGACGACCAGGCTCGACGTCGAGCGGGCTTCCCGTGTGATGGTGCGGTCGGGATCGAGCTGCGGTTTGACGATCGTGATGCGCGGCGCGCCGCCCACGGCGTCGATGCCGGCGAAGGGGACGTGCGTCACCGTCGTGCCGGCACCGACCTCTATGTTCTTGGCGAACACGGCGCCGATCAGCGGCCGCGTCGTAGCCCCGGCGCGAACGGTCGCGTTCGGGGCCACGAACGTACCGGCGGCTTGCCCCTCGAGAAACACGGTCGCCGTGCCGAAGTAGCCGAAGAGCAGGTTGCCGCGCGGCCCGGTCACGCTCATGTCGGCCTTGGGCATGAACGTGTTCAAGATGTAGACGAACACCGGGCCGCTGCGCGTATCGGCGGTGAGCCGACTCGTCGACTCGAGCTGCAACGTACGAATGAAGTAGGTGCCCGCACGCAGGGCCAAGGTCGTCCCGCCGTTCGCCTTGACGGTCGCGTAATTGCCGGGTGTCAGGGATCGGGTCCCGGACGTGACCGTCACGTCGGTGCCGCCGTCGGGAAACGTCACCGTCCAGACCCGGGGCGCGGGCGTGATCGGTACCCCGGTCCGTGTCTGACCCGTAATCGAGGCGCTCGGGTCGCGCGTCAAAGTTCCGGAAATGGTCAGTGACCCGCTGACGATTGCGCCCGCCGCCAATGTGGCGTTGCCACCGGCAATGATGGAGCCCGTCCGCGCGTTGGAACCGATCGCCATGGCCGGCGACGCTGCCGGCGAACCGGCCTGTGTCGCCAACCCGGGCGAACCGGTTCCCGCCGCCAAGACGACGCGATCCTCGATCTTGACCCCGTTGCTCGCGCCGAGCGCGACCTCACTCGGCAGCGTCGTGCTTGGAACGACCAAGGTGAGCGTGCGGCTCGTCACCGCGCCTTGTCGCGTTTCGACAGCCTCGGGCCTATTACAAGCACCGACCGCGAACGCCGTCAGCAAAGCCAATCGACTCGAGACCCTGGCAAAACGCGTCTGGTTCACCGCACACCTCCCGGCTGGTATCGATGCTTACGCAGACCGGAATGACTGCACATGCAGACGACCTCATTCCAACCCGCGGCAACGGCCAAGCTAGACGCCGCGAATTGACAGGGTCAATTGCGTTCCTGTTTATGGCGATTTTCTGTACGAGCGGGCGGCGGTTTTTGCGTTGCCAAAAAATGCGTTGAGGCTTCGCTGCCGAAAGCCGTCTGAGGCGTCAGTGACGCCTCGTTGCGGGCTTGTGCAATGGAAAGTGCGGATGGTGTTCGTCGTTCGGCGGGTGGTATTCTGGGTTCATGCGGAAGCTGGACCTCGTGATGATCGTCGTTGCCGTCACGACAATCGCGTGCGGGCGTCCGGTTCCGAACCAGGTTGGGCCTGGCGCCGCGGGGGCTGCGGCCGCCGGGGGCAGGGGGGGCCGCGCTGGCAGCTCGGCAACCGCCGGCACGGGTGGCGAAGGTGCTGCCGGCAAAGGTGGAGGGGCCGGCGAAGGCGCTGCCGGCAGAGGCGGAGGGGCCGGCGGAGATGTTGCCGGCACGAGCGGCGGCGCTGGCGGCACCGGTGCGATCGACGCAGGTTGCGACACGTTCACGTTGACCTCGGTCGCGACCGCGAGCCCATGTACGCGTCAGATCCGCGTAACGGCGGGGACGGCGGGTTGTGGAACACCGAGCTCGACCAATGGGCTGTCCATCTTCGACAGCGCGGCCTGCCTCAAAGCGTCGGCCGGATCCGCCTGTGCGTCGACGGTCTCCGAGTTGGTCGCCGCAGTCGATTTCGGCGCCAACCGACTGATCGAGGTCTGCGACTGGACCGGCGGCTGCAACCGCCGCCTCGACGTCGGCGCAGCGACGATTTGCTCCGGGACCGCGACCTTGCCGGCTCAGATCACGGTTCCGTGCACCGAATGCGACGCCCTGATTCCGACCTGCAAGTGGTTCACGACCTCGGCGGCGACGACGACAGTCACCCTGCAGATGAGCGTCATTCGGCAGCGCTGCGACTGAATGGAGAGGCGGCTTTACCTCAGGGAATCGTCGGCGCGCTCGAGCCGCCGAGGTACGAGCCGTGGAAACGGGCTCTTGGAGGGACGCAGGCGGTTACCAGCACGCTCTATCTCGGCCAATGACGCGCCGAGATTAGCAGCTTGAATGGCCTGTCCCCCGTCCCGGCACCGCGGCTGAGGGGGCGCGCTACCGGCGACGCGCGCGTCGGCGCCGCGTGACCGCAGCGACGATGGCCAGGAGGATCGGCGCGAGGCCGCGTGCCGCGAACGGCGTGCCGGCCACGGCGCAACCGCCACCGCCGCCGCCTCCGCTCATCGTGCCGGCGGCGCCCGTGGTGCCCGCAGCGCCGGTCGTGCCTGCTGCGCCAGTCGTTCCCGCGGCGCCGGTCGTGCCTGCCGCACCCGTCGTGCCGCCGGCGCCCGTCGTGCCGCCCGTGCTCGCGCCGCCCGCCGCCGGATCGCGCACGATGATCTTCACGTTGGCGGCGGTGTACGCGTAGGCGGACGGGCCCGGCCACGCGAAGCCGGAGACGGGCGGCTGCGAGTCGTTGGGGCGCCAGTCGGCGGGCGCCGTATCGGCCGCGAACGTTTGGCCGCCGTCCTTCGTGCGCAGGATGACGTTGCCGCCGAGGAGGCCGTTCATGCCGTCCTTCCAGCGCATGACGTTCATGTTGTAGTCGATGAGCGGCTCGGTCCCCTTGAAGATGTTTGTGAAGGTCGCGCCGCCATCGGTCGACTCCCACAGTTCCTTCGCCGAGCCGAGGTACCCGAAGCCGTGATTCTTGTCGACGAACTGGATGAGCTGGAAGCCCGCCGTGGTGGTCACCGGCGTCCAGGTCGCGCCGCTGTCAGCCGTGCGCTGCAGGTCGGTCTGCGTGACGCCGCCGAGCGCCACCGTCTCGACGAGCCAGGTCTTCGCATCGGCCATCGCGGCGACGAGGACCCGCGCCTGCGTCGGCGCCCAGGGCAACGCCACCGGCGTCCACGTGTCGCCGCCGTCCTTGGTCGACGCGAGAAAAGCCGTCATGCCGTTGTTGCCGTAGTAGAGGCCGTTCGTCGCGTCGAGGAACGTGGCCGACGCCATCGTGACGCTGCCGGTGACGCCGGCGGCCGGCTTCGGCATCCAGGTCTTGCCGCCGTCGACGGATTTTTCGACGAGCGCGGTGGCCGCCGTATACGCGTCGCCGAACGCGACCGCCACCTGCGGCGACAGGAACGCCATCCCCGCTGGAAGCAACACGCCGCCGAACATCATCGGGACGTCGGCGGTCTTCGTCCACCTCATCCCGTCGGTGGTCTGGAAGATCTTGCTGTCGCAGTAGGCGAAGCCGTTGGTGTCCGAGAAGAACTCCAGCCCCTTGCAGCTTCCGTTCGGGCTTTCGAACGGCGTCAGTTTCTGCCAGGTATTGGCGCGCGCGGCCCCGGCCGTGATGGTCACGAGCGAAAGGACGAGCACACGACTCGAGGCCTTGAAATCCATCGACGCATCCTCCTGAGCGAAGAAGGTTGTTAGCGGTTTGGGCGGCCTAGCGTATCACGGCTCGCGAGGCCTGGTCATGCTGCCGGCTGGTCTTCAGCCAGGAGCCGCTACCTTCCTAGAGAAAGCCTTCAGTGGCCAATCTCGCTACCACTTCGTGTATGGCAGGAACTTGCCGTTCAGCTTGACCACCACGCGGTCCCCTTTGGGGTTCGCTTCTTTGTCGATCTCCAGCTTGAAGTCGATCGCGCTCATGATCCCGTAGCCGAAGTTCTCTTGGATGACGTCTTTGAGCGTCGTGCCGTAGACCGCGACGATCTCGTAGAAGCGGTAGATCAGCGGATCGGTGGGGACCGGCTTGTCCATGCTCCAGCCTTTGAGCGGCGGCTCAACCAGCGCCGCTCTGACCTCGGGTGCAAGACCGAGGATGCCCGTCAGCTTCTCGGCGGACTCGGCGTCGAGGCAGTTTTCACCGTGACCGCAGGAGGCGAGCCACACTTCGCCCAGCCCCAGGGCTTCCGCCAGCTTGGCCCACGTCAGGCCCTTCGCCTTCTTCGCGCTCAGCACGGCCTCGCTCATCTCATTCTTCGTCATTTGCGTTCAGCCTCCCGGACCATCGGTCATGATGTAGCCCGTGAGGTCGCCGACCTTCGCCTCGAGCGCGTTCATCACGTCGTAGAGCAGGTGGCGCTCGCTCAGGAGCGCGAGATAGTGTTCCGCTCGATCGACGATCACGGCGTGACGGACATGGTGCGAACGCATTGCCGATGCCGCGGTCTCGACGGAGTCGGCGTCGTACACCTTGACGATGTCCGTGTTCATGACATCACCGACGCGCGTCGCAGCGGGATCGCGGCCCTCCGCGACGACGCGCTTCATGAGGTCGCGCTCGCTGAAGACCCCGACGATCGAGGCGCCTTTGCGGACCGCGATCGCGCCGATGTGCGACTCGGCCATGATGCGCGCGGTCTCGCGCACGCTGACGTCAGGCGTGACCTCCGGTCTCTCGTGGCTCAGACGATTCAGCCCCATGAAAACCTCCTGTCGCGCATTGATCTTCAACCGGACATCACGCCGAGGGCACGCGCGGCGATCGCAGGGCAAGAGGGCGCTCGAGCGACTGGACAATCTCAGTCACCGGCGGGCCCGGACTGTATTCGCGAGACGGGGGCGGAAATCCACACGAGGTGCCGTCGCGGTGGACGACGTCGTCCTCCCACGGAAGGCGGTAGCGTCCTGCCAGCAGGTCCTGCATGAACGAGTATGGGCAATCGCGCGCGCCGCCCGCGACGGCCACATAACCGCGGTGACCGAGCTGATAGATGTTGTTCTCGACGCCCCAGACCCGCCGCGCCTCGCGAACGAGGTCGGGACGGATCTCGCCGGTAATGATCTCGTCGGGCCGCGCGCCTCCCGTCACCGTCGGCACGCCATCGAACCCCACGATCATTCCCTCTCCCATTGAATCGAACGTCCCGTCGCTGCCGCACAGGCAGACCGACGCAGTCGCCATCAGGTTGCAGAACGCGTTGGCCTGGTTGGTGATGCGCCAGGCATGCCGGACGGGAGCGGTGTAGCCGGCCGTGCGGATCATGATCTCGGCGCCCTTGTAGGCGCACTCGCGCGCCATCTCGGGGAACATCCCGTCGTGGCAGATGATGAGCCCGATGCGGCTTCCGTTCGGTCCGTCGCAGATCGGAATGCCGAGGTCGCCCGGCTCCCACGGCTCGACCGGAATCCAGGGATGTAGCTTGCGGTAGTAGAGGCGCAGCTCGCCGTTCGCGTCGAGGATGATCCCGGTGTTGTAGGGATTGCCGCGTGGATTCAGCTCCATGATCGAGAAGCAGGCCCAGATCTTGTTGGCGCGGCACGCCTCGCGGAACGCCTCGACCTCTGGCCCGTCGATGCGGCACATGATCTCCGGGTTGGTGTCCATCGACAGTCCGTGCAGCGAGTACTCGGGGAACACGACCAGGTCCATGCTCGGCATTCCCCGCCGTGCTTTGGCTGTCAGGTCGCAAATGCGCCGGCACTGGGCCGCCAGTTCGTCGCGGCTTGCCACCACCGGGCTTTGTAACTGAACGAGGCCCACAACAACGCCGCCCGGTGACTTGTTCAGACCGCCAAGGCCGTTCATCGATCCTCCGATTGGCGCGAGTATCCAGCCTGGTGCGTCAACGGAGCGTTTCAGGTCCGTCAGCGATCCGCAAAATCGTACGCGCCCCATGCCGGTCCGAATTTGTCCGCGGGGCGGAGTTTGCCGAACCGACATGCGAAGTCCGGCGCGCTTGAGTGTATCATCGCGCCCGATCGCCGTTTACCGACTGCAGGGGAGTGAGCCATGAACGAGTCCCAGAGTTGTCGCCACGTACCTGAGCTCTGCCGCGCGAAAGCTGCCACCCGCGTCGCCGTCGCGTCCGCCGTCGTCGTTCTGATGGCGGCTCCCTCCGTCGCCGAGGCGCAGTTCAGCAACAAGCCGGGCGTCATCATGAGCCTGCGGAGCGGCAAGTGCGTCCGGGTGCTCAATGGCTCGACGACGGACGGGACGGCGGTCCGGCAGGAGACCTGCCGCGGCGCGACCGGGTCGACGTGGAAGCTCGTCACCGAGAGCAACCAGTCGCCGTATTTCAAGGTGGTGGCGTCACACAGCGGTCAGTGCCTGGCGGTTCAGAACGGGTCGTCGGCGGACACCACCCCGATCGTGCAAAACAACTGCGCCGCCATCGACAGCCAGCGCTGGACGCTGGAAACGTCCGGTCAGTTCTATCGCTTGCGCGCCAAGCACAGCAACAAGTGCGCGAACGTCAACGGCGACTCGGAGGCTTCGGGCGCCACACTGATCCAATGGCCCTGCCAGGGGGGGAACAACGAGATCTGGTCCTTCGGCGAAGGCTTTCTCGGGGCGTCCCAACGCGCGCGGTTGGTGTCGAACGCCAGCAACCTGTGCGCGGACGTTCAGGGAGCGTCCACCGCGGACAACGCGGCGATCTTGCAGTGGGGCTGTCACGGTAACCCCAACCAGAAGTGGTCGCTCGAGCGCTCGGGCGATTCCTATTGGGTCCGCGTGCAGCACTCGAACAAGTGCCTGGGCGTGTCCGGCGATTCGACCGCCGACAATGCCGCGGTCGTGCAATTGCCGTGCACCAGCGTGACGAGCCGGCAGTGGACGGTGCAGGCGTCGGGGAGCAACTACACGCTGGTCAACCGCAACAGCAACCGCTGTCTGGACGCCAACGGCACGAGCCAAGGAACCACGTTCGTGCAGCGCAGCTGCAGCGGCGCCGCGGCCCAGGTCTGGCGCGTCTCCACCGAGTTCGAGCACGGAACCTGGAGCAACCTCGTGACCCTGCCGCTGGTGCCGGTCGCGGGGGCGGCGCTCAGCAATCGCAAGCTGCTGTTCTGGTCGGCCTACGACGCGTTCACGTTCGGCGGCAGCAACGGGTTCACGAAGACGGCGCTTTACGATCCCCAGTCCGGCACAGTGGTGCAGGCGACGGTGTCGAACACGCAGCACGACATGTTTTGCCCGGGAACGGCGCTGCTCGGCGACGGTCGCGTGCTGGTCAACGGCGGCAGCAACGCCAACCGGAGCAGCATCTACGACGTCGCCAGCCAATCCTGGACCTCGGGCGGCGACATGAACGTCCCGCGCGGCTACAACGCCGACGCGACCTTGGACAACGGCAAGGTGTTCACGATCGGCGGCTCGTGGAGCGGCGCCCGCGGCGGCAAGAACGGCGAGCTGTGGAACCCCGCGGGCGGCGGCTGGGCCAACTTGCCCGGCGCGTCCGCCACCCCCATGACCGGCCCCGATCCGGGCGGGGTCTACCGGGGTGACAACCACGCGTGGCTGTTCGCCACCGGCGGCGGCACGGTCTTCCACGCCGGGCCGAGCGCGCAGATGAACTGGTTCAACACCGCCGGCTCGGGGAGCTTCACCTCCGCCGGCAACCGCGGAGCGGACGCCTACAGCATCAACGGCAACGCGGTCATGTACGACGTCAAACGGATCCTGAAGGTGGGCGGCGCCCCGGCGTACGAACAGGTGAACGCCGTGACCTCCGCCTACACGATCAACATCAATTCCGGCGTGGCGGTCGCACAGACCGGTTCGCTCACCTACGCGCGCGCGTTCCACAACAGCGTCGCGCTCCCCGACGGCCGTGTGTTCACGGCGGGTGGGCAGACGTTCCCGATTCCGTTCAGCGATCAGCTTTCGATTCTGGCGGGCGAGATCTGGAGCCCGGCGAGCGGAACGTTCACCACCGTCGCCGCCGAGAACGTTCCCCGGAACTATCACAGCATGGCGCTGCTGCTTCCGGACGCGCGGGTCCTGGTGGGCGGCGGCGGGCTGTGCGGCGGATCGTGCGACAACAACCACCCCGACTTCGAGTACTACTCGCCGAGCTACCTGTTCAACCCGAACGGAACGCCCGCGACCCGCCCGGCGATCACCGCGGCCCCGGCAAGTGCCACCTACAACACCACCATCGGCGTCACGACCTCCGCGGCCGTCGCGAGCTTCGTTTACGTGCGGATGGGTTCGGCGACCCACACGGTCAACAATGATCAACGGCGGATTCCGACCACGATCACCACCAGCGCGGGCAACAACTACACGATCCGGACGCCGGCCGACTCCGGGGTCGCGAATCCTGGCTTCTATTACTTGTTCGCGCTGGACGCCGCCGCTGTTCCCAGCCCCGCGGCGATCCTCCGCATCCAATAGCCGCCGCGGCGGCAAAGCTGCGACGGGGCGATGGGGCCATGTGACGATGGGGCGATGTGACGATGTGGCGATGTGAATAGACCGGTGACGCGGGCGGCGGCGCCTCGGCGGTTCGCCACCCTCGTGCCGCTTGCCGTGGCGCTCGGCCTCGGCGCCGGTGACGGTCGGCTTGCGAACGCCGACCCCCGGCCCCGCGACAGCGCCAAGGGTCGCTACGCGGTCACGCTGCTGTCGGCGAAGAGCCCGATCCCGATCAACGAATGGCTGGACTTTGCGATCCAGCTAGAGCGGCGAGACGGCGCGGCCGTCGTCCTGCGCGAGCTGGCGCTCGATGGCGGCATGCCCGCGCACGGCCACGGCCTGCCCACCACGCCCACGGTCCTGCGCGGGCAAGCGGACGGGGCATTCGTCGCCACCGGCGTCCGCTTCAACATGGCCGGTCGCTGGGAGCTGCGGGTCCTCATCGTCGATGACCAGGGAGGCGACGTCGCGATGTTTCCCGTCGAGGTCGGTCCCGCCCGCGCGGCGGCGAACCCACCCGAAAGTCCACCGAGCGAACCCGCGACAGCGTCCTGGTCGGAGGAACAGCGCGCGATCCTCCGTTCGTTGTGGATCCGCAACCTGGGACCCCCGCCGCCCGACCTCACGAACCGCGTCGCCGACGATCCGCGGGCGGCCGCGCTCGGCCACCGCCTGTTCTTCGACACCGGCCTGAGCGGGAACGGACAGATCGCGTGCGCCACCTGTCACCAGCCGCGGCTCTACTTCAGCGACGGCCGCGCCGTC
>Ga0137374_10002322_pt1 | contig 22290 bp, 19 predicted proteins | sample SagtaG_20_FD_104811 | JGI IMG/M metagenome (GOLD analysis project Ga0137374, IMG submission 104811) | Vadose zone soil microbial communities from Sagehorn Ranch, Mendocino, California, USA - Sage1_R_100_16 metaG | ecosystem: Environmental > Terrestrial > Soil > Vadose zone | place: USA... | reverse complement strand
TGAGCCAGGTGGATGCTGGCTGCTGAACCGGGGACGGGACGCTGGCCTGCCGCTGGCGGGCTTGGTTCGCCGCGCCTGCCATCGCCGGTCCTGGCCAGCGGATTCAGCCTTCTCGGCAAGTGATGGGCCGGCTTCCCCTTTCACCCTGCTGGGAGGATGCCACGCCGGGCCGCGCGCGGTGGAATCGCGAGGGCGTAGGTGAGCAAGGGGACTGGGTCAAGGTTCCGGCGATGCCGGCAGAGGAGGCCACGGTGAGGTCGGCAATAACCGGCCCCGGCTGGCTAACGGAGGTGCATGCATGCAGGGGCAGTGCACGGAGCAGGCCGCTGGCTGGCGGCAGGAGCATGTGACAATGGCGGCTGCACAGTCTGAGAGCCCGGTTATCGAAGGAGTCCGCAGCCTTGAGGTGCGCTGGATCTTTCCTGGCCAGCTGGAAGCCGCGGTGGCCGGATGGTTCGGGCGGTTCCCGGCACGAGTGGAGTCACGCGAGGATTGTTATCTCCTGGATCCGCAATTGCGCGGGCTGTCGGTGAAGGTCCGCGGGGGCGGGGCACTGGAGGTGAAGGTGTACCGCGGGAGCCCGGGAATCCTCGAGGTGCCGGGCCGTGCCCGCGGACGTCTGGAGTCCTGGCAGAAGTGGTCCTTTCCGTGTGGCCCGCTCAGCCTGGACAGCGTTGACCCGGCCGGCTGGAGGCCGGTCACCAAGAGGCGGCGGATCAGCCAGTTCTCGCGGGCCAGCGGGCGGATCGTGGCGCGGGCCACTGGGCTGCGCGGGGAGCCGGGGTGCGAGGTGGAACTCACCGCAGTACGTACGCGTGGCCAGGACTGGTGGACCCTGGGATTCGAGGCGACCGGCCCCGCCGAGCTGCTCCGCACCGAACTCGAGGCCACCGCCGCGCTCGTGTTCGCCCAGGTCCTGCCCGGTGGCGTGGCACCTGGCCCGGATGACTCCAGGTCCTATGCGGGGTGGCTGGGCCGGCCGCCGGGAGCCGAGAGTGACGCTGACGCCTGAAGGCTGTCCCGCTGCCGGGCTGTTAGTGGCTCGCGGGGTGGCAGCGCCGTTACAGCTGGTGGGCATGCAGCCAGTTCAGCGCAGTGTCGGCGACTTCACGCCATCCGCTGTCGATGGTGAGCGAGTGACCGCGCCCGGCCAGCCGCCTCAGGTCGGTCACCGCCGTCGAACGGCGGTACTGGCTGAATGTTGAGTGAGTGACAGAGTCCGGGACCGTGTGATCCTTCTGCCCCGAGATCAGCAGCAGCGGCCCGCGCGCGGAATTCCTCGTGTTCACCTTCGCCGGGGAATGCGGCGTGAGGTTGGCGAACGCTGCCTCGAACAGCGGGCGGCCGGGCGCCGGAATGGTCCATGTGTCATAGAGCTGTTTCGATTCCGCCTCAGAAAGCGCGTTGCCGAACGCATAGCGGAACTGCGCTGCGGTCAGGGACACCGACCGTTTCCTGTTCGCCGGATTGCCGAGGACAGGGAAAGCGGCGCGCAGCTGCGCCGGCGGCAGCACCAGGACGCCCTTGATCGGCGCAGGATCGATAGCGACGGCGGCAGCAGCCAGATCCTGGCCGAGCAGACTCTGCGCGATCAGCCCGCCGAACGAGTGCCCGATGACGATGGGCTTCGAGCCTGCGGAGCCGACGATCCGGGCGTAGTGCCCGACAACGTCGGCGAGGCCCTTGCCTGCCTGAAGTTCAGGATGCTCCCGGGCCTCCGCGACGGTATCGGGCACGCCCGGCCAACCCGGCGCGTCCGCTTTGTAGCCCGCCTCCTCGAACAAGCTGATCCACGGCTGCCAGCTAGTGGCGTGCAGCCACAGGCCGTGAACGAACACAACCGGGGTTTTCGGTGTGGTCATGGTGAACCCCTCAGAGATCCTCGATCGGCGTGACGTGGCCACCATGATCCGCCAAGATCGCCGCTGACGCCAGAGTCCCCGGACCAAGCAGAGCAGCTTGGACCGGCTGCGCCCGACCCGGTAGACGATCGGTCTCGGGTGCCTTCTGGAGGATAAGATCGCCCGGGCAGTTCCCGGGCTGCCTTGATCGGTGGATGTCGGTCAAAGCTGGTCAGCCCAGTCATAGGGTGACCCCATGACGACACAGGCCTCGGCGGCGTATGCCCTGGATGCGGGCGGCTCGCATACCCTCGTGCGTATCCGCCGGGCCGATGGCAGTGAACGGACATGGGAAGAGCCGTCCTGCGCAATAGCCACCGTTGGCCAGCGCCGAGCCGTCCAGCACCTACGCCGCATCCTGGGAGGAGTGCGAGCCGAGCTGCCGGATGCCAGGGCAATGCGGGGATGCATTGCGTCGTCGTCATACCCGGTAGCCGCGGAGGCGCCACCGCCTGAGCCGCTTGTGCGGGCGATTGCCGCATCCGGATGCACCGGGAGGGTGATCCTCGTCAATGATGTGGTGCCGCTGCTATGGTCCGATCTTCTTGAGGGCTGCGGAGTGATCGTCAACAGCGGCACAGGCAGCGCAGTGATCGGCCGCAACAGTATCGGGAAGCTACTCAAGCTCGGCGGGCACGAACACATCCTCAGCGATCAGGGAAGCGCCTACAGCCTGGCCCGGGAGGGCTTGCGTGCTGCGACGAGAGCGATCGACGGCCTGGGCCCGGCGACCACCCTGCTGGCCAGGGCCGAGGTGTTCTATGGGCGATCGGCGCCGGCCCTTGGCCGCTGGCTGGCTGAGCTACCGCGAGCACGGTTCGAGGTGGCGAGATTCGCGGCGGAGATCTTGGCTGCCGATGCGGAAGGGGACACCGTAGCCAGCGCGGTCGTGGTGGCGGAGTCCGAGGCTCTGTGCCAGGCGGCACTGCTCGCGGTGTCTCGGCTAGGGCTTGGCGACTCCCCCGCTGTGGGACTGTCCGGCGGGGTGATGGCCGGAAGCCCGAGGTTCCGGACGCTGGTCGTGGACGGCCTGGCCCGCGGTGGGCTGCGCCCGCGTACTGCGGTGCTCAACAGCACGGACGCGGCGCTGGCGTTCGTCGATCGCGTCGGCGAGCACGGAACAGGACTGATGGCCGAGGTGGGTGGTCTCGAACTCACCGTCGACTAACTCGGGCGGCAGGCATCTCGGGCACTGCGCCGGGCCGCACCTATCGCCGTGGCTGGACCTGGATCTTGCGCCCCTGACCGGCACGGAACATGTCAAGTGCGGCGGCATACTGCTCAAGTGGCAGGCGGTGGCTGATGAAGACATCCGGGTCGAGGATGCCAGCGGAAAACATCTCGGCCGCCCGCTCGAAGCTGTGCAGCACCGCCATGGACCCGGTGATCGTGATCTCCTTGTTGTAAATCCGGTACGGCTCTATGGTCACGCGCGCCGAGTACGACGAGACGCCAAACTGAAGAAACGTCCCGGCCGGCCGCACCCGGCCGATGCCGTCCTGTATAGCGGCCTCATTACCGGTCGCGTCGATGACGAGCTCCCAGCCATGTGGGCGGTCGAACTCGTCCGCGCTAGCGGCGGTCGCCGTGCAACCGAGGAGCTTGGCGGTAGCAAGCCGCTCGGGGTTGAGGTCGACGACGTCCACGGATGCCGCGCCGGTGCGCTTGGCGAGCTGGAGCATCATCAGGCCCATGGTCCCGGACCCGTAGATGAGAACATGTGATCCCAGCTGGGAGGTCAGCACGTCGTAGCCGCGGACCGCGCACGCCAGGGGCTCGACAAGAGCGGCGTCCTCCAGCCGGACATGCTCGGGCAGCGGCACGCAGTTGGCAACCGGGGCAACGGCGTATTCGGCCGCCCCGCCCGCGGTGGTCACGCCGATCGCCGCCCATCGCTCACAGAGGTTGTTGTGGCCAATCCGGCAGTAATGGCATTCGTTGCAGTACAGCGACGGGTCGACAGCGACGCGCGTGCCGACTGCGAGCTCGCCGACAGCCGAGCCGACCGCCACGACCACGCCGGCGAACTCGTGCCCGGGCACGACAGGCAAAGAGGGCGCGAACTCGCCCTCCAGGATGTGCAGGTCCGTTCCGCACAGGCCACACGCCGCCACCGCGACGACAGCCTCACGTGGCCCGGGCGCCGGGTCGGCGACGGTCGAAATCTCGACCACCCCGGGCGAGCTGATCACGACCGCTCTCACGTTGGCCGCCCCTCCTGCCCGGCTGCCCGCCCGGGAGCCGCGGTCCCGGCTCGCCTCACTTGACTGCCCCCATCGTCAGTCCGCGCACCAACTGGTCCTGCGCTAGCCAGCCGGCGATGAGCACAGGCAGGCAGGCCAGCGTGGCGCCGGCGCACAGGTGTGCCCAGAACTGGCCCTCACCCGTCTGGAAGCTCACAAGGTAGACCGGGACGGTCGCGGCGTTGCTCGTGGTCAAGTTCACCGCGAGGAAAAACTCGTTCCAGGCGAAGATGAAGCAGATCAGCGCGGTCGCGGCCATCCCAGGAGTGATCAGCGGCATGATTACCGAACGCAGCTGCCTGAGGAACGACGCGCCGTCCACGCGGGCGGCCTCGAGAATACCCATCGGAACTTCGAGCAGGAATGACCGGAGCATCCACACCGCGATCGGCAGGTTCAGCGACGCGTACAAGATGATCAGCACGATGAGCGTGTCCAGCAGGTGCAGTTCCCTCGCGATGACGTAGATCGGGATGATCGCGCCCGCGACGGGCAGCATTTTCGTCGAGATGAAGAAGAACAGCACGTCCCGCCACTTGCGTACCGGCGCCACGGACAGCGCATAGGCCGCGGGCAGTGCCAGCGCGAGTACCACGAGCGTAGCGACCAGCGTGATAATGACCGAGTGGGTCAGAAACGGGCCGGCCTTGCTGAGCGCAGAGCTGTACTGCGTAAGGGTCGGGCGGAAGATGAAATGCGGCGGAGTGGTGGCGGCGTCTGACTCCTGCTTGAAGCCGGTGAGCGCCATCCACAGCACCGGGAAAAAGAACAGCAGCACGACGACCCACGTGAGCAGGCCGAGCGCGGCACTCCGCAGGCTCCCGAGCCTCATCCGGCTGCGAGCGGTCCTGGTGCCTGTACCGGCCGCCCGGGGCGTGCGCATCAACGTGGGGGCGCTCACAGCCTGCCCTCCATCCCCTCGTCGCTGAACAGTCCGGAGATCGTGCGCAAGGCGAATGTCGCGACGACGATAGTAATCACCACGACCACCACCCCCATCGCTGATGCGCGCCCGATATCGAAGCTGCGGAATGCCACTTCGTAGAGGTAGTAAGGGGCATTCGTGGTCTGCTGGCCGGGTCCGCCCGACGTGATCATGAATATCGCGTCGAATGCCTGAACGAGGTAGATGGCACCGAGGACGATGCCGAGCTCCATGTACTGGCGAAGGTGCGGCAGGGTCATTCTCCGGAAGATCTGCCATCCCCCCGCGCCGTCGACCCTTGCCGCCTCCAGCACATCGGCGGGCTGGCTCTGCAGCCCGGCCAGCAGGATGAGCACCATGAACGGCGTCCACTGCCAGGTGAGCACCGTGATGATTGTCCCTTTCGAATAGTTGTTGATCCAGTCGGTGTGGTGCACGCCGAACAGGCTGAGCACATAGTTGAGCATCCCGAACTCGGTGTCGAGCAGGGTGAACTTCCAGACGAGGGCCGCCGCGGCCGGCATGACGAGAAATGGGCTGATGATCAGCGTGCGCAGCACGCCGCGGCCGAAGACCTTGCGGTCGAGCAGCAGCGCGATGCCGAGACCGAGCAGCAGCGAAAGCAGCACCGGAACCAGCGTCAGAATCACGGTGTTGACAAGCGCGGTGCGGAAGATCGCGTCCGTGAAGAGGAGGGTGTAGTTGTGCAGCCCGGCGAAATGGCGGGTCAACGGATGGTACAGGTTGTAGGACTGCAGGCTGTACCAGATGGTCAGCACGAACGGGATCTGCGTGACGACGATGGTGAACAGCAGCGCGGGCAGCAGCGGTATCCGGCGGCGCCTGTTGCGCCGGCGGTCCCGTGCCCGCGCCCATTCCGCGGCAGTGTCACCGCGGCGGTTGGCGAGAACTGCCATAACTGCCCCTTAACGGCTGCGCATGCGACGCATGTCCTGCTTGCTGGCGCTCAGGCCGGCTGATCGCTGCGGGGTGGCATCAGCGGCTGCCGCCGGTGCCACCCCGCCGCTCATCGCCTGCCTGCGCTCCTCACTTGTAGGTCTGCCCGACCGGCGCGGCGTAGCCCTGTGCTTTGCTCAGCGCTTGAGCCACGGTCTCCTGGCCGGCGATCGCCGCCGTGATCTCCTGAGAGACCCTGGTGCCGAGATCCTCGAACTCGGGGATGCCGACGTACTGCACGCCCACATACGGCTGCGGGTTCACGCCCGGATGGCTGACGTTGACGCCGTTGATCTGGTCAAGCGTGGCCTTGGCGAAGTCGCCGGCGGCCTTCTGGTAGCTGGGGTTGGAGTAGGTCGAGTAACGGCTGCCCGGTGGCACGCTCGCCCAGCCCAGTTGCTGGCCCGCATACTGGATGTACTGCTTCGACGTCGCCCAGCTGATGTATGTCCAGGCTGCAGCCTTGTGCTTGGACGATGACTCCATGGCCAGCGCCCAGGACCACAGCCACCCGGAGTTCTTCGTCAGGTCGACCGGTGCGGGCGCGAAGCCGAGCTTGCCCGCGATCGGGCTCGACTTGGGGTCGTCGATCACTGAAGCGCCCACGGTCGCGTCGTACCACATGGCGGCCTTCTGCTGCTCCATCGCGTTGGCGCACTCGTTGAAGCTGAAGTTCCCGGCGCCCTTCTCCCCGGCGGCCTTGATGAGGTTCACGTAGAAGTTCGTGGCATTCTCGAACGCGGGGCTGGTCAGATGCGCGTTCCAGCCCATGTCGTACCACTGGCCGCCGAAGGTGTTGACCACCGTGTCCAGCGGTGCGAGGTTCTCGCCCCACCCGGTCTTACCGCGCAGGCAGATGCCGGCGATTCCCTTGGCCGGGTCATTGAGCTTCTTAGCGATGGCTGCGACCTGGACCCAGGTCGGCTGGGCCGGCATCGTCAGGTGTGCCTTGGCCAGCAGGTCCTTGCGGTACATGAGGAATGACGACTCGCCGTAGAACGGGGACGCGTAAAGCTTGCCGCCGACGCTGAGACTGTTCCTGATCGGCTTGATGAGATCATTCACGTCGTACGCTGCGTCTTTCGATGCGAACGGCGTGAGATCGTCAATCCATTTGTTCTGCGCCCAGGTCGGGACCTCGTACGGTCCGATCATCACGACGTCGAACTGGCCGCCGCCGGCCGCGACATCCTTCGTGACCTGGTCGCGCAACGTATTTTCGTCCAGTGTCACGTACTTCACCTTGATGTTCGGGTGCGAGGCCGTGAATCCCTTGGGCGTCAGCTTCTGGATGTCGACCATCTGGGGGTTATCCACGACAGCGACCGTGATGGTCTGCGGGCCGGTCGCCTGGCCTGAAGCGCCGCCGCTCGACGAGGAGCACGCGGCCAGGCCGGCCACTATCACGGCGGCCGTCGTCGCGGCCATCAGCCATCTTCCTTGCCTGACACTTTGGCCGTGCACGGTGACCTCCTCTTGATCGCTCAAATGAGCAGTGTTATGCTCGGACGAGCAAAAATAGTGGACCGCATGCTACCCTGCGGCGTCAAGGGTGCACGTTGGACTTTTTCCGATTTGATACCTATCCGCGGACTCGTGACCGGAGAGGCGGAGACGATGGGCCAGGAGCCTCGCCCGGCGTTCGCGGGGCTGGGGCCTGCCGAGCTGGTCCGGGCGGCCAGCATCGCCCGCCGTTTCTTCATCGACGGCCGTTCCAAGAGCGAGATCGCCGAGGAGTTCGGCGTGAGCCGGTTTAAGGTGGCACGGATCCTCGAGGACGCGCGAGCGGCCGGCATCGTACGTATTGAGATCCGGCTGCCGGCCAGGCTCGACGCATCGTTGGCGCACCGACTGCGCGACGCGTTCAGGCTGCGGCACGCGATAGTGGTGGATACCCCCGAGGAGCCGGAGGCGCAAATGCGCCAGCAGCTGGCGCATGCGGCAGCGGCTCTGCTCAGGGAGACCGTCACCGTGGATGACGTAGTGGGTGTCGGCTACGGGCGGACGCTCACGCTGATGGCCGAGGAGATTGACGGTCTCGCCGCATGCCCGGTCGTGCAGCTCACCGGCGCTCTGCTGGGCGTCAACACCAGCGAGAACAGCGTCGAACTTGTCCGGCGGATTACAGCGCGTTCAGGCGGCCCGTGCTATTCCATATACGCTCCGCAGGTGCTGCCGGACGCCAAAGCCGCGGCATCCCTGCGCCAGCAGCCCGAGGTCAGCGAGGCATATCGGCGCTTCGGCACCGTCACCAAGGCAGTGGTCGCCATTGGCTCCTGGGATCCGCCGCGATCGCAGCTCTATGACTCCTTGCCGGAGCGCCAGCGGACAGCCCTTCGGCGGAAAGGGGTGCTGGCAGAGGTAGGTGCCGTCCTGCTGGACGCCGACGGCACTGAGGTGGCCACCGATTTCACTGAGCGCTGCATCTCGATCAGCGGCCGCCAGCTGCGCACGATCGACGAGGTAGTCGGCGTGGCCGGCGGGACGGCCAAAGCCGACGCGGTTCGGGCCGTGATTGCCGGGGGCTACGCGAAGAGCCTAGTCGCCGACAGCTCGCTCGCTACGGCACTGCTAGCGCAGGTGGGCTCGTGACACACCGATGGCAATATGACGTGAGCGCCGCTCGTCGCGAAAGTTATGCAGCGGTCGACTCGGGCAGCCCGGTCCCGCAGGACCGGGCTCGCGGAAACGGAGTGATGTGATGGCCCAGATCATGCTGGATCAGGTCGACAAGATCTACGCCGGCGGCGTGAAGGCCGTAAGCGCGCTGAACCTGGAGATCCGGGACGGCGAGTTCATGGTCTTGGTCGGCCCTTCCGGCTGCGGCAAGTCAACAGCGCTGCGGATGATCGCCGGGCTGGAGGAGGTCAGCGACGGGACCATCCAGATCGGGGAGCGGATAGTGAACCAGCTGCCGCCCAAGGACCGCGACATCGCGATGGTCTTCCAGAATTACGCGCTGTACCCGCACATGACCGTGGAGCAGAACCTCGCATTCGGGCTGCGGATGCGCAAGATGCCCAAGGACGAGATCACCCGCCGGGTGCGGGAGGCCGCCAGGATGCTCGGTCTCGATCAGTATCTGTCCCGTAAGCCCGCCGCGCTGTCCGGCGGGCAGCGGCAACGTGTCGCGATGGGCCGGGCGATCGTCCGCGAGCCGCAGGCGTTCTTGATGGATGAGCCGCTTTCCAACCTCGACGCCAAGCTGCGCGTCAGCATGCGGGCGTCGCTCGCCCAGCTGCACGAGCGGCTGAACGTGACCACGGTGTATGTCACCCACGACCAGATCGAGGCGATGACGCTGGGAGACCGGGTATGCGTACTGCGGGACGGTTTGCTGCAGCAGGTTGACACGCCGCAGAACCTGTTTGACCGCCCGGTCAATCTGTTCGTCGCCGGGTTCATCGGCTCGCCGGCCATGAACCTCGTCACCGCGCGCCTGAACGGTGGCGCGGAACATGCCACGGCGTCGTTTGCCGGGCACACCCTGCCCATCCCGGCCGAGGTGGTGAGCGCCAAGACAGCCATCGGTCGCTACTTCGGCCGCGATGTGATCCTTGGCATCCGGCCGTCCGATTTCGAGGACGCCAGCCTGGCAGATCCGGGCTGGGCGCGGATGACCGCGGTCGCCGACGTCACCGAGCCACTCGGCACCGAGATCCACGTGATCTTCGCGATCGGTGCGCCCCCAGTCCAGCACAAAGACACTGCGGCTTTCACCGGCGGCGCGGAGGCGGACGACTCGGCGATCGCGCTCGCCGAAGGAAAGTCCCTGTGGACCGCACGGGTCAGCGCGCGCAGCAGGATCACGGCCGGAAGCCCGATCGAGCTCAGCGTGGACACTGCCAACCTGCACTTCTTTGACACCGACAGTGGCCTGGCCATCGGCCACCCGCATGGCGCACCAGCAGGCACCTGACTATCCGGCGCAGGATTCGATTCGGTGCAGGATTCGCTGGGATGCGGTGCGTAGCTGTCGCAGCTCGGCGGGGGTGAGGGCGTCGATCACCAGCTCGCGGACCTTGGCGACGTGGGCGGGTGCGCCGGGACGTGCACAGCGGAATCGCGTCCGGGCAGGTACGGGGCACCCCCACCTTGTTCATCGACGGCGTGATACACCGGGGAGGTTACGATGCGGCCATCCTGCTGGAGGCGCTGGCCCGATGAGCGCTCGTTCCGCTGAGCCGGGCAAGGACTGGGGCTGGTGCTACCTCGAAACGTAGCGTTTGTGGTGACGGGATTATGACACTGCCGGAGCTGCGCCTGGCCGACTGGCGCGCCACCAAGGACACGTTGCATCTGTACTGCCAGATTGTCGGCAAGATCCGGCTGGCGACCACCACTCCCCGCAATCACTGGTGGAACGTCCCGCTGTACGTTGACGTCCGCGGCCTTACCACACGCCGCCTGCATCACCTCGGCACCACATTCGAGATCACGATCGATTTCGCCGATCACGCCCTGGTCGTACGGACCGCTGATGGCCGCACCAGGTCATTCGGGCTTGGCAGCGGGCTGCCGGTCGCGGACTTCGACGCCCGCATCCACGCGATCCTCCGTCAGCTGGGCATCGACATCGACATCAAGGAGGAACCGTTCGGCGTCCCGATGAAAACGCCCTTTGCCCAGGACCTGCAGCATGCGTCCTGGGATCGCGAGGCCATCGAGCGCTTCGGCAAGATCCTGGACTGGTCGGATGCGGTGTTCGAGGAGTTCAGCGGATGGTTCAACGGCAAGACCAGCCCGGTGCACCTGTTCTGGCACTCCCTCGACCTCGCGGTAACCCGGTTCTCCGGCCGCCCGGCGCCGCCGATTGCCGCCGATGCCGTCACCCGGGAGGCCTACACGCACGAGGTCATCTCGTTCGGGTTCTGGCCGGGCGACGACAACCTCGGCGACGCCGCCTACTACTCCTACACCGCCCCCGAGCCCGCGGGGCTGCGCGACCAGCCGCTGTCCGCGGGTGCGTGGACCGAGTCAGGCTCCGGCTCGCTGGCGGTCCTCCCCTACCAGGCCGTGCGCGCCGCGCGTGACCCTAGAACGACACTGCTCGCGTTCTGCCAGAGCGCCTATGAGGCCGGCGCCCGTCAGGCCCGCTGGGATACCACTAGCTTCACCTCGACCTGGTGCCCCACCCCGGACCAGCTCCGACAGCTCCACACCAGCGCTACCGCCGATTTCGGCCGGACCAAAGAAGGAAGGGGGTCCTAGATGCACCCTCTACCCCGATGCCCCGCAACCCTTCACCTTCGATGTCTGGGCCGCCAGCAGCTGCGGCAGCTTGTCTGCCAGGCACCTCCGGGTTAGTACGTCCGCTTCCGGGCGCGGTGATCAGGTGAGCGCGGCGCGGACCGCCAGGCAGCGGCGGGCGGCCCGCTGGGCGAGGGTGAGCCGGATCAGGCTGGCGGTTGCGGCCGCGGCGATGGGTGCGGGGGCGAGCGTTCCTGGCGCGGTGAGCAGCTGGCTGGCGAGCAAGGCAAAGATGGTCACGTCGGCGGCCCTGGCGCCGAATCCGGCGGTGGCTGCGGCGGCGGGAGCCAGGCGCGGGCGGCCAGGGAGCCAGCGTGCCAGGCGCCCGGTAGTGGCTACGGTGAACAGCGCGGTCCAGACGGTTATGGCGATGGCGGCGGCGGCCACCGGAGCGATCACGAACTGGGTGCCGCACCCGCCCCGGCGGCGAACCGTACGGTGAGGTCATGACCGGCACCGTGGTCGACGTGCTCGTAGCCGGCGCCGGGCCGACCGGGCTGACCCTCGCCGCGCAACTGGCCGCCTCCAGCGCCCGGGTCCGCCTCATCGACCGCGGCCTGGACCGGGTCCACGAGTCCCGCGCACTGGCGATCCAGCCGCGCACCCTGGAGGTGCTCGCCGACCTCGGTGTCACCGGCAAGCTGATCGCCTGCGGAAACCCGGCCGTGCAGCTACGCATGCACGCCCGCGGCCGGGAGCTGGCGGTGCCGATGTTTGATCTCGGCCTGGATGACACCGCCTACCCATACCTGCTGTTCCTGTCCCAGGCCGAGACCGAACGCATCCTCAGCGAGCACCTGACGGCGGCCGGCGTCCAGGTGGAACGCGGCGTTGAACTGACCGGCCTGAGCAACACCGCGGGCTCCGCCACGGCCACCTTGCGGCACCGCGACGGCCGCGAGGAGACCGTGTCCGCCCGCTACGTCGCCGGCTGTGATGGCGCGCACAGCACCGTACGCCGCCTGGCCGGGATCAGATTCGAGGGCAGCTCATACCCGCAGACCTTCGTCCTCGCCGACGTCGATGCCGACGGCATCGAACCCGGTGCCGCGCACGTCTTCCTCTCCGATCAGGGGATGCTGTTCTTCTTCCCGCTCGGCAATCCGGCCCCGTGGCGGCTGCTGGCCATGCGGCCACCCGCCGACCGGACACCAGCCGAGGCTCCGGTTGTCCTCGACGAGGTCCAGGCCATCGCCAGCACCTACGCCGGGGGCGCCGTGCGGATACACGATCCGGCGTGGATGACCAACTTCCGGCTCCACCACCGCGCGGCCGCCCGCTATCGCGCGGGCCGCGTCTTTCTCGCCGGCGACGCCGCCCACATCCACAGCCCCGCCGGCGCCCAGGGCATGAACACCGGCATCCAGGACGCGGTCAACCTTGGCTGGAAACTCGCCGACACCCTGCGCGGCGGCACCGACCCGGCGCTGCTGGACACCTACGAAGCCGAACGGGCACCCATCGGCAAGATGGTGCTGCGCTTCACCGACCGAGCCTTCACCATCGCCACCTCAACCAACCCGGTCGTGCGGTTCGCCCGGACCCGGCTCCCCACCGCGGTGATCCCCCTCGCGCTGAAAGCCACGACCGCGCGGGCCTATGCCTTCCGGACCGTCGCGCAACTCGACATCCGCTACCGGAGCAGCCGCCTGTCCCTCGACGGCCCGAATCCACCGCGCAAGGGCCCCAGGGCCGGTGACCGGCTACCCGACGCGAGCATCATCGCCAACGGGCAGCCGAGCAGGCTCCATCGGGTCCTAGCCGCCACCGGATGGCACCTGCTGCTCTGCGGGCCTCCCGATGCGTGGACCGCGCAGTCAATGACGCAACTCACCGAGCGCCGCACCAGCCTCGTCACCGTGCACCATCTCACCGGGCAGAACGCACCGGGCGCGCTGCACGACCCGGACGGTCAGGCACTGCACCGCCTCGGCCTCACCGCCCAGCACACCGCCCAGTACCTGGTACGCCCCGACGGCCACATCGGCTACCGCGCCGGCGGCACCGACATCACCGGGCTGGCACGCTACCTCAGCCGCTGGCTACCCGCATTGCGTGGGTGACCTGCTGATATTCGTCGCACCTTCAGGGCGCTGCAGCGAGACTTGCCGTTCCCAAAAGTCCCGAGCAGTCCCTTTCAAACGGCCGGGTTTGCACTGCCGGGAGAGACCGCAGGGTCCGGAGCGCGACCGCGATGGGGCCCGCAGCGGCGGTGTGATGACGGTAGGCGACGGTGACGCCTACTGACCATTGGGGAAGTCCTGTCAGTACCGCTGGCCGGTGCGGTACTAACTGAGGCAGCAAGCTGGACAATGCTCAGTGGAGGCGTTGGGCTGATCTACTCCACCGCCGCTGACCACCCCATCTAATGCCTGTCGATCACGATGCGCCGGCGACTCAGCCTCGCGTGTTGCTAGGGGCCGGCCCGCCGGGTGCCGCTCTGCCCGGCGTGGCGCGTCGCCTTGCCGCGAGACTCCTGCCCAGCCGGCCCGGCCTGCCCGGTCGCCTTGCCGCGGGACTCCTGCCCGGCCTGCCCGGTCGCCTTGCCGCCGGACTCCTGCCCCGCCTGCCCTCTCGCCTTGCCGCGGGGCTTCTGCCCGGCGGTCTTGGCGTTGCCGGGCTGCGGCTTGGGGTTGCCAGCCGAGCGCGCGGCCGGGCCGAGGCCGGGCCGCCCGGCCGCCGCGCACCAGGCCCCGATCTTGCTCGCGCCCCCAGCCGCCATGGCCAGCTTCTGGGACGCATCGGCCGACGCGCTGGCCGGGCCCTGCGCCAGGGCGCGCTCGTACTCCCCGCACAGCAGGTACGCGGCCGCCCGGCCGGCCGGAGCACGGCCGGCCGGCGGGGCGCCGATCATCTGATGGGCCAGATCCTGGACCGGGCCGGGCAGCGCGCCCGCGAACGCCGCGGCGGCACCGCCCAGGCCGAGCACCGCCGCGGCCGCCCCGGCCGCCAGCCGGGCACGAACCCCAGCCGCCGCCCCGCGGCCGGCCCAGGCGGCGGCGCGGGCATAAGCCGCCCGCGCCGCCGCCTGCCCGGCCAGCTCACCCGGGACCGCCGGGCCGGCCAGGCAGGCCAGCATCTCCGCGACCAGATACGCCTGCTCCGGGACATCCGGGGGGAGCGGCTGCCCGTCCAGCAGCACATCCAGCACCAGCTCATCCAGCCCGCCGCCACACCGGCCGGGAAAAAGGAACCCGTCCATCTCACCGGACGAAGCGCCAGCCCCGCTCACCGCGTTACACCCGCCCGGTCCACCGCCTCGGCCAGCCGCCGAAGACCACGATGCGCAGCCACCCGCACCGCCCCCGGGCTCTTACCGACAATCCGCGCCACCACCTGCGCATCCAGCCCCGCCACCACCCGTAGCACGATGATCTCCGCCTGATCCCGGGGCAGCGCCCCCACCAGCGCCAGCACCGCCTGCGTCGACATCCGCTCCAGCGCGACATCAGCCGCGTCCGGCGCCGCCAGCCGCTCCGCCACGCCGCTTTGGGCCAGCGGGACCGTACGCCGACGAGCCCGAGAACGCCCCCAGTCAACCGCCCGGTGACGCGCAATCGTGAACAACCACCCCCGGAACGCCTCCTCACCCCCGCGGAAACCAGCCAGCCCAGTCACCACCTGCAACCAGATCTCCCCCGCCACATCCTCCGCCGCCTCCGGCGCGATCACCCGCAAATACCGCAACAACGCCGGCTGCACATCCCGGAACAAGCACGCGAAAGCCACCTCATCACCCCGCTGGGCCTCAGCCAGCCTGGCCCCGAACGCAGCGCCAATCACCCGCCCAGTATCAGCCCGCCCACCACCCACCGCACAGGAACACAGGAACCACCTTTCCGGCACATTCCGTGCTGGCCGCGACACAGGCGCCTGTAACGCCCAGGCGCGCCCCGGCGCTCTGCACAACAGTGACCCGTGCCACCGGGCATCACGAGGAAGAACCCAGACGCGGACAACTCGGCGGATGCCGGGCAAGCCTCAGCGGAGGTCGGCGTCACGTCTGAACCGGGACATCTGGAGCCGTATCAGGAGGTAGTACGTGAGGACAAGGTCAATGATGATCGGTGCCGCCGCGTCGGCCGCGCTCTTCGCGGCCGGCATCTGCGGCGCCACGGCCGCTGCGGCTGGCAGCGGGCCGAACGTGCGGGTGACCGTGGACCAGGGCAGCTCGTATGTCAGCGCCGACCAGCTTGCCGGGGGTACCTATACCGACGGCGTCCTGTCTCGCTGCGGCATGGACCGACGAATGCAGAACGAGCCAACGTTGGCCATCGACCCGCGCGACCACAGCATCTGGACGGCCGGTTCCAACGACTACTGCACCGTGCCGACGGCCGGCGACGCGTGGGCCGGGTTCTACCGCAGCGCCACCGGGGGTGAGAGCTGGACGGACAGCCTGCTGCCCGGCTACAAAGGCGACACCTCGGCGCAGGGGACAAGTTCCCCGCTGGCGGCGCTGGTAGCCGGCGGCGCGATCGCGGCCGGCGACCCGATGATGTCCTGGGACGCCCAGGGCGACCTTTTCTATATGGGCAACAACTTCAACCGCGGCCTGGAGAACGGGGCCTCGGGCCGGACCAGGGACAATACCGGCACGATCTGGGTCGCAACGTACGGGCCGTCTAACCCGGCCGATACGTCGACCGACGGCTCGAAGTACCTGCGGACCGTCACCCTGACCAAGAACACGTTCGGTAATGGGCAGTTCAACGACAAGACCGACCTCAATGTGGACCCGTCGACCGGGATCGTGTATGCCTCCTGGTCAGATTTCCACGGCTCCGGCTGCAACAACATCTTCATCAGCCGCTCGACCGACCACGGCGCCACGTTCAGCGCCCCGCTGAAGATCTCGTCCGGAATCTGCAGCAACCAGGGCCCGTCGATCACCTTCGGCAAGTCCGGGCAGGTGTACGTCGGCTGGCAGGGCGGGACCGGCGGCGCATTCTCCCAGGCACCGGGCTCGGTCAACGGCGCCGCGTTCGTCGCGTCCACCGACAACGGCCGGACGTTCAGCAAGGCCCGGCTGGTCGTCACGTACCCGGCGTTCATCTCCAGCCAGTTCTCCGGCAACGGCGCACGGGAATGCGGCGACAGCCCCTTCAACTGCCCGACCGGGCAGACGTTCCCGCGCTTTGACCTGGCCGGACCGTACCTGACGGCAGACAACACGAACGGGACGCTGGTCATGGCGTTCCAGGCCGAGCAGCCGTCTGGCCAGGGCCAGATCGAGTACGTGTTCTCCACGGACGCCGGCGCTTCCTGGTCCGTGCCGAAGCTGCTCGCGTCCGCAGCCACGGGGCACCAGTTCTTCCCGTGGCTGGCCGCTTCTAACGGGCGGGTCAGCGCGATCTGGTACGACTCGCAGGGCGACCCTGACTACGCAACAACCCGCGCCCCGTGCAACAGCGCGACCGGGCAGACATCTGCGTGCCTCAACGTGCGGTACGCCTCGTCCGCCGACGGCGGCAAGACGTTCGGGCCGAGCATCCAGGTAACGGACACTGCGACCAACCCGAACTACGAGCAGTTCGGCGGCAGGCTTGTCCCGTTCTTCGGTGACTACATCACCGTGGCCGCGCAGGGCGACACGATCGGCGCCGTCTGGACCGACCAGCGGAACACCGTCGGCGCTGCCGACACCACTGGCGACAACGACGGCGCGGATGTGGCCGGAGACCCCGAAACCGGCGGCACCTGCACGTCATCGCTGGACGCCTGCTTCGACGGCACCGGCGGGCTCGACCAGAACATCTACTCGGCAGCCATCACCCCGTAGGCCTGAAGCAGCGGGCGGGCCGGCCGGAGCCAGCCGGCCTGCCCGCTGCTTCAGGGCGAGTTGATGATTACCAGCACTCCGAGGCGCCAGGGCCTGGCGCGGACGCGAGCCGATCACGCGCAAGGCACCGGGCGGTCCACGCTGACCGCCTGGCCGGCTAGTCGACGACCAGCGAGGCTGCGGCGTGCGCCGGCCTAACGACCGCGATGGCCGGGCCGGCGGCCCCTACGGTAGCAATCATGGTTCTCCCGCCCTCGTGTTCAGTAGCTAAAAGTGGTCGCGGGCTCATCGCCGATTCATTCCCACATCGGCACGGTGCCGCCGAGTGCAGCGTCGCCCGGGTTGGCAGAGAGGGCTCCTGCGAGCAGCGCCGCGACCCTCACAGCTTCTGAGGATGGCGTACGGCGGGTGATCAGCGCATGGGGCAGCTGCCCCATCTTTCAGCTCTGCCGCAAGGCGCTCGGCGGTGGGTCCGGTGCGGCCGGTCGTGGCAGCCTGCGGCTCGCGTCCAGCGCCGATGGCAGGATCGGGAACATGGAATTCTCCGAAGTCGTCCGCCGCCGTCGCATGATCCGGCACTACTCCAGCCGGGCCTTGGCTCCCGAGGTCATCGAGCGGGTCCTGGCCAGTGCGCTGCGTGCACCGTCCGCGGGCTTCTCCCAGGGCTGGGCTTTCCTCGCGCTCACCGATCCCGCCGACCGTGCCCGATTCTGGCCTTTCGTGCCGACGCGGGTCGAGCAGACGCCGACCATGCAGGACGCGCCGCTGGTGGTCGTGCCGCTGGCGCACAAGGCCGCCTATCTGGAGCGCTATGCCGAGCCCGACAAGGGCTGGGAAGATCGCGCCGAGGCACGCTGGCCCGCGCCGTACTGGTACATCGACACCGGGATGGCGGCGCTGCTGATGCTGCTGACCGCCGTCGATGAAGGACTTGGCGCCTGTTTCTTCGGGATCATGCCGGAGAACCTGGCACCGTTCCGTGCTGAGTTCGGGATCCCTGGCGAGTATGACCCGATCGGGGGGATCACGGTCGGCTACCGGGCCGGCGACCTGCCGCCGCAGGGCCCGGGCATCAGGGAACGCCGACGCGACGTCGCTGCTGTCGTGCATCGCGGGCAGTGGGGCCGGCACCGCTGACCCCGATGAGCTGCGTGCGATGGTAGAGGTCGCGGGCGCGGCCGTGGCTGGTCGTGATGATCGCCACCAGGCCATCCGCTGCCGGGGCGCCTGGCTAACCGCAGTGCGGATCACAGTCGTGTGGCCGGCTGTTCGCCTAGGACACAGTAGAGCCGGTCATCCTCGCGGGCCTGTTCGTGGGTGAATTCGTGGAACAGGCGGATATTGCGGTAGCCGGCCCCGCGAAACAGTTCGGCCGCCTGTGCCTGGGTGTACCAGCGCCCTTCTGGTGATCGGCGGTGATGCTGCGACTCGACGACCTTGCCTCCGACCTCGATCTCGAAGCGCTGTTCGGTGTGCCAGACCTGACTGGCCGGCTCGCGCCATTCCCTGTTCCAGGCCCGGACGATGGCCCCCTCCTCAGGGCCGGGCTTTTCGAACAGCAGCTCCCAGCCGGTGTCGAGCGGGTCGCCGGGCCGCCACTCAAACGCAAAGGACGACACGAACGCGCCACCTGGCTGCAGGTGATCACGGAAGCGGCGCAGCGCGCCCGCCGCGGTGCTCGCGTCGGTTATGAGCTGCAACACGCTCGAGGGGCCCAGGATCGTTCGGTAGCTGCGGGGGAGCTTAAGTTGCTCCATCCGTTGCTGGTAAAGGGCGGGGGCGGGCAGGCCCTGCCGCTGTGCCTTGGTGCGGCAGATCGCCAGCATCTCGTCCGAGTTATCGACGCCGTCAATGTCTATGCCCTGTGCGAGGTAGTCCAGGAGAAGGCGGCCAGTGCCGCAGCCGATGTCCAGCACCGGCTCTCCGTACTGGCCGATGATGTCCAGGAAGAAAAACCGGTCGCTCCAGCGCGCAGTGTCATCACGCCACACGTCCCAGGTGGACGCCAGCAGACCGTAATAGTCGTAGCCGGGCCCGGTCATGGACATCCCCCCAGGGGTTCAGCATCTCGCGAGACAAGGGCAGCCGCCTAGTCCGGGATCCGGCTGACCCTGCCGCTCAAGGCGCAATGCCACTTTAGGTTAGTTGATCTTCGCCGTGGGCTCAGCGGTGCGCGATGCCACGCCAGACTTGCTTGAATTTCTCACCTGTCTCCCGATGGGTGATCATGCGCGGATCGGGTAGGCGCCCGGATATCGAGGAAGTCCTCGCCGACAACAGCGCATGACTTCCCCGGCGCTCGCCTCCCGGCCGCCTAAAACTGTCGGCAGCGGCGGCGTGCGTCATGCGCCACCCGCTCGGTACCCGCCAGGCCAGCTGGCCGGCAACCGGATACGATCACGTTCAGCGCCTTCTTGCGCCTGCCGCTGATGCCGCGCCTGATCGCCGCTGATCGTGCGGCCGGCTGGCATTGTAACGAGCGGACGGGACGGCATTATCGCTCGTTACGCGAGGCGCTGTCCCGCGCCGTGAAACCGTCCCTGGGCCCTGAGGGAGGACGCCGTGCCTGACGAGCGCCCGCCGATGGCTCAGGTGCTCTCCGGGCGGACGGCGTGGGCGCGGAATCTGCAGACACCGCTGCGAACGTTCCTGCGCACGGAGACCGGCAGCGCCGTCGTCCTGCTGGCGATGGCGGTCGCCGCGCTGGCCTGGGTGAACATCGACGCGTCCTCCTATGCCGCCGTGTGGCATGCGCAGCTGTCGATCCAGCTCGGCGGGGCCGGGATCTCGATGGACTTGCGCGGCTGGGTGAACAGCGGGCTGATGACGTTCTTCTTTTTCATCTTCGGCCTGGAGGCCCGCCGGGAGTACGACATGGGCGAGCTGCGGGAACGGCGGCGGCTGGCGCTGCCGGTCGCGGCCGGGCTGGGCGGCCTGGTGATACCGATCGCCATCTACCTGGCCGTGAACGCCGGCCACCGCACGGCTCATGGCTGGGGCACGGCGATGTCGACCGACACGGCGTTCGCGCTGGGGATGCTGGCCCTGACCGGGCCGCGTTTCCCCGATCGGGTACGCGCGTTCCTGCTGTCGGTGGCGGTCGTCGATGACCTGGTCTCGCTGGTCGTCATCGGAGTGGCCTACAGCCAGTCCATCGCGATGATCCCGCTCATGCTTGCGGCCGGGATATTCGCGCTGATCATCGTGCTGCGCCGGGCCGGGATCCGGTACGGGATCGTCTACGCGATGCTGGGGATCGCGGCCTGGGCGGCGGTCTTCAAATCCGGCGTCGACCCGGTGGTCGTCGGCCTGCTCATGGGCCTGGTGACCTACGCCCATCCGGCCGCGCGGACCGACCTTGAGCGTGCGACTGACCTGTTCCGCAGCTTCCGCGAGCAGCCGACCCCGGAACTCGCCCGCTCCGCCAGCATCGGGCTGACCTCGGCGATCTCGCCGAACGAGCGGCTGCAGCAGCTTTACCACCCCTGGACCAGCTATGTCATCGTGCCGCTGTTCGCACTGGCCAATGCCGGGATCATTATTAACGGGAGCTTCCTGGCCCGTGCCTACGCATCGCCGGTCACCCTGGGGATCCTCGCCGGGTACGTCGCCGGGAAGCCCGTCGGCATCACCGGGGCGACCTGGCTGCTGGCCCGCCTCAGCCGCGGCCGCCTCCGCCCGCCCGTCGGCTGGGCCGCGGTCACCGGCACCGGCACGATCGCCGGAATCGGCTTCACCGTCTCCATCCTGATCGCGACCCTGGCCTTCAGCGGCCCGCAGCTGCAGGAGGCCAAGCTCGGCGTCCTGTCCGCCGCGCTCGCCTCGTCAGTGATCACCTGGCTGGTCTTCCGCGCCACCGCGCTGCTCCCGCCCCGGCTGCAGATCCGCGCCCTGCTCGGCACCGCCGAGGCCATCACCGACCTCGGCGCACCCGTCGACCCCGGCCGCGACCACATCCGCGGTCCCGCCCGAGCGCCCGTCACCATCGTCGAATACGGCGACTTCGAATGCCCCTACTGCGGCCAGGCAGAATCCGCCATCAGGGAGCTGCTGGCCGGCCACGGCGACATCCGGTACGTCTGGCGGCACCTCCCCCTCAACGACGTCCACCCCCATGCCCAGCTGGCCGCCGAGGCCTCCGAGGCCGCCGCGGACCAGGGCAAATTCTGGGAAATGCACGACCTGCTGCTGCGCCACCAGGGCAACCTCCTGCTGAGCGACCTGACCCGCTACGCAGCTGATGCCGGCATCGACGGCACGCGTTTCCGCGATCACCTCGCCAGGCGGGCCGGCGCCGCCAGGGTCGCCGAAGACGTCGACTCCGCCGACCTCAGCGGCGTCTCCGGCACCCCCACCTTCTTCATCAACGGCCGCAGGCACCAGGGCGCATACGACATCGCCGCGCTCACAGCCGCCGTCAAGGCAGCCAAAGCCCGCACCATAGGCCGGAAGCCACCGCCGTCAGCAGCCCCCGGGACTGCGCGGTAGCCCTCCGAGGGCCAGGTCGAGCCCCGCGCTGGCCCGAGCCCTGGGTGCTGATGGCATCGGACGCCATGGCCGAGTCCGTCTGACATCCGGTCAGTTCCCTTCCGCGGGCTACTGCGGCTCGCTGGGGGCCGCCAGACGGTTTGCCAGCCCGTCCGCGAATTTCCGGGCTGCCTCCAGGTGGTAGTCCTGGATGTTGGTCGGCGGGATCTTGACGCCGAGGTAGCGCTCGCGGTACTCACCGGACCCGAGGTAGCTCAGCAGCGACGGTAGCGAGCGCAGCTGACCTCCCTGGTAGCGGAAGTGAATGCCGTCGGCGAAGATGCCGCCGTGCCTGGTCCCGAATCTGCGGACCGTCTTGAGGTTGTGCCGCCAGTACCGGCGGCAGCAGACGGCGGCGGCGGCGAACGGCTTCCCGTTCAGTACCTGGCTTGCCGTGTCCGATTCCAGGAAGGAACGGATCGTCAGAAATCGCCATGCCATGCGATAGTTGCAGGCAGATGTGATGGCGCTGCTCTAGACCCCGGCAGTGGCAGAAGCCCTGCCCTGGAGGGTCAGATGAGTCGCGCAGATTTGCACGCGGACACGGGTATCCGGTCGGCTGACGGGTCAGGTGCCGTCCTCGCGGCGCCGCGCGCCCGCCAAGCCCGCGATCCGCGGCACCGCATTGAGGCCGGGCAGCCGTGACAGTGCCTGCCGCCGGCCAGCCCGGTCACGGCAGGGCGGCGAGCCTGCGGCGCCAGCCGG
>Ga0137374_10002321_pt1 | contig 22315 bp, 17 predicted proteins | sample SagtaG_20_FD_104811 | JGI IMG/M metagenome (GOLD analysis project Ga0137374, IMG submission 104811) | Vadose zone soil microbial communities from Sagehorn Ranch, Mendocino, California, USA - Sage1_R_100_16 metaG | ecosystem: Environmental > Terrestrial > Soil > Vadose zone | place: USA... | reverse complement strand
TCGCCAGCCACATCGTGCCGTCGCTCGCCGATGGCCTGATCAACGAAATCGTTCACATCGGCAATCGCCGCCTCGATTGGGAGGGACGACTGCCCGCGCACGTGCCGCGGGTGCGCAAGATGTGGGTCATCCAGATCCGCGATGCGACGGGTGTAGAAGCCGCGGTCCTGCTCGACGGAGACCGTCCGACATCAGCCGATGCGCTCACGCGAATCCAGCCGCTCCTGGCGCGGCGTGAGAAATTGCTCGAGAGCGTTCTCGCACGAACACAGCCGTCGCTCGACCGTCGCCGGCGTTCGGCTGAAGGCTTGCGCGTCGTGGGCCTCCAACCGACGCCGGTGGTGGTTCGCACGACCTTTCCGGACGACTTGCCGGATTTCAGCGGCGACGCTCGCAGCCTGCTCCTCGACATTGACGAGGACTTTTTCGTGCTCCGTCCTGAAACGGAGCCGGCGGCCGAAGTCGATCGCGCGGAGGTTGCGCGCGATGTCGAGCAGACGATTGGCCGGCTGGTGGAGCGAGGCATTCGCCCGGGCAGCGTGAGCATCGCGCTCTCGCCTGGTTACACGCCGGAAGATCAAATGACGTATGTGACGGCGGCTCTGCTCGCGGCGCTGGAGCAGGGCGGCGTCTCACGATACGTCCGGCTTCCGGTCGATCGCGTGGCGCTGGAGATCAATGATCGGACCGGGGACAACTTGCCCGAGATCCAGATGGCGCGCGCGGCTGCGCAGGCAGTAGAACACGACGCAACGAGAATCTCCGAGGCGCTTGCGCTGTGCAGTGGAGTCATCGATCGCCATCACGTTGCTGCATCCGCGCAGCAGCGTCGTGGCTGGGCGAGAAGTCGGTTCGTCACAACCGGCAATCCTGAATGGCCATGGCAACCCTCTCCGGTTGTCGTTCAGCAGCGCGAGCTGAACGGCGTTGCCGAGGCCTACACCCTGCGCGCCATGCTGTTCGTCCAGCGCCAGCAATACAAAGACGCCCTTCAGGATCTCTTCACCGTGGACGAACACTACTCCGACGCATATCAGCCGGTTTCGATTCGACAGTTCTCGAAAGCCGCCGGATGGATCGTTGGACACGGATGGGAGCCGCGAACATCGCAACAACGAACCGGTCGCCTGCTCCAGGTGTTGGCCAGTCTGCTCCTCCGCGCGGGCGCGCTGGAACGCGAGCCGTTTTACCGCGCATGGACTGCGGGTCCGCGCGATCGGGCCAGCGAATTCCTTAGCGACGTCGCGGAGCTCGGGCAGTCAGACGCGATCGTCCGCCATACCAAACTGATGGAGAAGGACCGCGAGGCTCTCGCGGATGGTTCCGATGTCATGACGCGCATGCTGGCGTGGCTGTCCGCCACGCTCGAAACCGAACGGCGCGCGTTTCGTGCGCGCATGGGCGTGCGCTAAATCTGCTTGCACGCTCGCGGTCGCGAATGTCGCAGATTGTAAGTTCCGGTGACAGCGCTCCACACGGCTCTGCCATGTGCTATGTGTGTGCCTCCTGCGGCGCAGGCGTCGGCACAGGAGCAGGTCATGGAGGTGTTGAATGAAGGTCATCCCGGTGATCTTGGTGACATGTACGGTGCTGGCGGCGGCACCGGCGTACGCCCAAACGGACACGGGCGTGATTGAAGGTGTTGTCCGGGACGCAAGCGGAGGCGTCCTGCCCGGAGTGACAGTGGAGGTCGTCTCGCCCGCCCTGATCGAGCGTGCGCGATCGACAATCACGGAGAACACCGGCAACTACCGGTTCCTTCGCCTGCCCGTCGGTACCTATGCCGTCAGGTTCTCGCTTCCTGGATTCACTCCGGTCGAGCGCGGGAACGTCGTCATCAACTCCGGGTTCACCGCCACAATCAACGCCGAGCTCGCCGTTGGCACGCTGGAGGAGACGCTCACCGTCACCGGCGAATCGCCGCTGGTGGATGTGCGGACGACCACGAGTCAGTTCGTGATGACGAGCGACGTCATCAACACGCTTCCGAGCTCGCGCAACGTCATGGACATGGGCAAGTTCATGGTCGGGTTCTCTACCGGCACGCCGGAGGTCGGTGGATCGCAGTCGCAGCTTTATGGCAACGGCTGGCAGATTCACGGCAGCCGCGGCACCGATCGCATCTACATCAAGGACGGAATCCTCGCGGCGTCGTGGTTCGGCGGCGGCGACGCGCCGATGTCCTATGGCAGCACCGGCGCCAACGAGGAAGTGAACTATCAAACGACGGCGATCCCCGCCTCGATACCCATTGGCGGCATCGCGATGACCTTTGTCACCAAGAGCGGCGGCAATCAGTTCAGCAGCGACATCTTCGCGTCCGGATTCGTCAAAGGGATGCAGTCATCGAATCTCGACGAGGGGCTGCGCGCGCGCGGCGTGCGCGCGACGAGCGGCGGAACAAAAGGGTACGACCTCGACGGTTCGGTTGGCGGACCTATCAAGAAGGACAGAGTGTGGTGGTTCGGTTCCGCCCGATTGTGGTCGTACACGGAGCTGCTGGCCAATCAGTTCGCTCTCGATGGCTCTCAGATGGAGTCCTATATCCGCCGCGACGACGAGTTTGCCAAGGTGACGTGGCAGATGAATCGAAACAACAAGCTCACCGTGTCGGACGGCCGCGAGAACACGTACCGGCCGTATCGGCGACAAGGGGCGACGTTCGTGATGCCCGAGGCGGCAAACATCAACACCTACAACCCGGGCAACTTTTTTCTCATCGGCAGTTGGATGGCCACGCCGTCCAACGCGTGGATCTACGAGATACGGACCAACAAGCAGTACCTGATCACAAGAGAGCGATACCGGCCGGAAGTTGGGCCGAACGACGTCGCGCGCCTCGACATCGCGACCGATGTCTTGTCAGGAGCGCCCACCCGCATCCGCCAGGGCACGCCGGGTAACCGCAACCTGATCGCGGGTTCGATCACGCGCGTCGGCAACTGGGCGGGCAACCACGAGCTCAACACGGGGGCCCAATACGATTGGGGCGGCTACAGGACCACGCAGGAGTATCACGGCGACATCTTTCTGAGATTCCGCAACGGCGCGCCCGATTCCGTGGATCTCTTGAATACGCCGGTGGATTCCTATCCGAAGGGGCGTCAGGTCGGTTTATACGTGCAGGACCGGTGGATGATCGCCAATCGCGTCACGATCAACGCGGGCGCTCGCTACGATCACTTGCATTTATATCTGCCCGATCAGGTCGCTGCGGCCGGAACCTGGGTTCCGGAGCGCCGCGTGCCTGGCAGGGATGTGATCACGTGGCGAAGCCTGGTGCCGCGGCTGGGCGTCGCGTACGACCTCACCGGCAATGCCCACAGCGTGCTGAAGGGCAGCTTCAGCAAATACATGGGCAACGAGGGCGTGACGCTGGCCGAGACGCTCAATCCGATCTTCATGGCGACGAACCGCTGCTTCTGGACCGATCTAAACGGCGACCTGTACGCGCAGCCGAACGAGATCGACCGTTGCGCCGGCTTTACCGGCGGCGTGACCACGACCCTCGACCCGAACCTCCGGCGGCCATTCAACCGCGAGTACAGCGTCGGCATCGAACATCAGCTCGCCGCCAATCTCAGAATCTCGGTGATGGCCCACCGCCGCGAGCAGCGCGATCAGCGGACGACGAGAAATCTGGCCGTCCCGTATGAGAGCTACATTCCAGTTGTCATCACGAATCCGCTCACCAACCAGCCCCTGACGATTTTCAACCAGAATCCAGCGACTGCCGGGCGCCAGGACAACCTGCTGACGAACTCGTCGAAGCTCGATACGAATTACAACGGCATCGAGGTTTCGTTCATTCGCCGGTTTGCGGCCGGCTCTCAGCTGAGCGGCGGCTACCATTACGGCAACAATCGAGGCCGCATCGCGGCAGGAGAGCTCAACGATCCCAACAACGATATCTTCGTCGACGGCGCGGTGGGCAACGACGAGCCGCATCAGTTCAAGCTCGCGGGAAGCACGCAACTGCCGGGCAAGATCGCGTGGAGCGGTTCGTTCGCCGCCAACTCGGGACACCCGCGGGTGCGGCAGTTGAACGTCGGCCGCGCGATCGTGCCAACCCTGACGCGCGCGACGCAGACCGTGCGCCTCGAACCGAACGACGAGAGCCGCTACGACAAATGGATGATGCTCGATCTTCGCTTCGGTCGTGTCTTCAGGGTTGCCGGAAGGCGCGTCGAACCATTCGTCGATCTCTACAACCTGCTGAACGTCAACACGGTCCTGTCCGAGGTCACGACCATCGGCCCCAATCTGGGAGTCGTCTCGGCAACCATCAACCCACGCCTCGTCCGGCTGGGCGGCAAGGTCAGCTTCTAATCAAGGAGTGCGCGGTTGCGAATCGCGAATGCACGTGCCGGCGTCCACGAGCTCAAGATCGAGGCGTTGACGGACGATTCCTTCAGGCCCTTCGGGAAATTGTTCGACGCGAGGGCGCGGCCTGTCGATCGCCGCACGTTGATTTACGACAAGGGTTTCGATGTCGTCGGCAAGACCATCATCGGCGTGATCTGGCAGCCATTCGCAGGGCGGACGTTTGCGCAGTTGGAGCGGCACTTCAATGTCACGCAGGCGTTCATCCCGATGAGCGGCTCGCTGTCGGTCGTCGCGGTGGCGCCACCCACCGATCTGAATGACCGCGAGGCGGTGCCGCGACCCGACCAGGTGCGCGCGTTCCTGATCGATGGCACAGTCGGCTTCAGGTACAAAGTGGGTACCTGGCATTCGCTGAATCGCTACATCCTGCATCCACCGGGGGCGACGTTCGTCATCGTCAACGTCGACCCCAATCCGACCCAGGTCGTCGATTACCAGAAGAAGTTCGGCATCACCTTCAAAGTGGTTCTCTAGAGGACGGCCCACCAGTGCCCGCCGAGTGATCGCACAAGGACGTATGACCCAGTCCACCGAGCGGTTGATGGAGCCGCAAACACGTGTACTTCGTGCCGGCGGCGTGGTCGAGGCGGTCTATCGGAAGATTGCCTGGCGAATCATTCCGTTCGCCATGCTCCTGTTCGTTCTGGCGTGGCTGGATCGCGTCAACGTCGGATTTGCGAAGCTCCGGATGGTGACCGACCTCGGTTTCAGCGAGGCTGTCTTTGGCTTCGGTGCCGGAATCTTTTTCCTCGGCTACTTTTTGTTCGAAGTGCCGAGCAATTTGTTGCTCGAACGAATCGGCGCGCGCAAGACGCTGGCGCGCATCGCCATCCTGTGGGGTCTCGCGAGCATGTCGACCATGTTCGTCAGGACCGACACGTGGTTCTACATCCTGCGTTTCCTGCTTGGAGCGTTCGAGGCCGGGTTGTATCCGGGCGTGATCCTGTATCTGACCTACTGGTTTCCGGCCCGGCACAGGGCACGCATGCTCGGCTATTTCATGACCGCCGTACCAATCGCCGGGATTTTCGGCGGGCCGATTTCCGGCTGGATCATGAGTGCGCTCTGCGGCGCCGCCGGCCTGGCGAACTGGCAGTGGCTGTTCCTGCTCGAGGGCGCGCCGACCATGATCGTCGGCTTTGTGACGCTGGCGATCATGGTGGATGCGCCCGCGCAGGCACGGTGGCTGACCGAGAGCGAAAGACAGTTTGTGCTCGCAGATCTGGAAAGGGATCGCCGCGAAGCCGGCCCGCGAAGGCATCGGTTCAGCGAAGCGCTGCGAGTGCCCCGGCTCTGGTTGCTGACGCTCATTTGCTTTTGTCTCGTAAGTGCGAATCCAACGTTGGGCTTCTGGGGCCCGACCATCATCAGCGGCATGGGCGTCGAGAGCAACGTCATGATTGGGTTGCTCTCGGCCGTTCCATACGTGGCGGCGATGATTGCCGTCGTGTTCGTCGCGCGCAGTTCCGATCGCCTGCTCGAGCGCCGGTATCACTGTGCTCTTTCATGTCTGGCGGCCGCCATTGGACTGATCACGATTGGCGTGTTCGAAAGTACGCCGCCGCTGGCATTCGCAGGTCTCGTGCTCGCTCAGACGGGCGTGCTCAGCGCAATCGCGCCGTTCTGGCAGATGCCGACGATGATTCTCGGCGGGACTGCCGCTGCCGGCGGCATCGCGCTCATCAACTCAATCGGCAATCTGTCGGGTTGGGTGGGTCCCTTTGCGGTCGGCTGGTTCAGGGACTTGACCGGCAAGACCTCGACCGGGCTGTATGTGATCGGCGGACTCGAACTGCTGGCGACAATTCTCATCCTTGTCTTCATCCCACGCGGGCCGGGCGTGAACATGGCTCGGATGAAGGCGAGGGACGCCCGGAATGAGCCGGTGGGAGCCGCCGGCGCTGACGTTGCCGTCTCGACATGACGGCGCGGACACGCGGCAGAACGATCGCAGGGACGGCGGCGCTGGTTGCCACACTCGTCGCAAGCTTCACCCCCGCGAGAGCTGCGCTTCTGACGATCTGCGCGGGCGATCAGTGCGATGACGCGGTCATCGATTCCTCGAAGGCGTCCACATCCTCGAGGTATTGGCGGGCGAGCTCTCGCAGTACTGGCAGCGTATAGGCCTCCGCCACCGGATTGTCGATGACGCCGGCAATCACTTCGGCGACTTCGTCAGGCGTCTGCGGCCGTGCGCCCTTCAGCGGCGGGTTGACAGGGGGTGTTCCACCCAACGATGCCGCTTGGAATTCTCCCGGCACGCCGCCCGGCAGAATCAACGAGACATGGATGCGCGGGTGCGTGGTGTGCAGGTCCGTGCGGAGATTCGAGGTGAGGGCGTTGAGCGCGGCTTTGGCGGCCGTGTACGCGGACCTGAACGTCGCGCTCGAGACGCGCGTCAGGATGGAGGACACATTGATTACATGTCCTTCGCCTCGTGACTGGAAATACGGCACGATCGCCTGCATGCCGTAGAGCGGTGCTTTGGTATTGACGATGAACATTTCGTCGAGATCGCCATCGCTCAACTCGAGTACCCGGCGATTGATGCCTCGTCCCGCATTGTTCACCCACACGTCGATATGCCCGAACTCGCCGATTGCCGCGTCGCGCAGCCGTTCGACCTCGCCGCGCTGCGTGACGTCGGTAGGCACCGCAAGCGCACGGCCGCCACACGCTTCCACCACTCGAGTGAGCTTGTCCTGACGACGCGCGGCAAGCATGACGGCATCTCCCGCGACCGCGCGTTGTCGCGCAAGGGCCGCCCCGATTCCGGAGCTGGCGCCTGTTATCACAATGACCTTGCTGCTCATGTTCCCTGGTGTCCGATTCCCGATCTCGTTTTTGTCCCCATCCGTTGTCTGGACGACTCGCGGCTATCGTTCCGGGATCACATGGCCACACCGCCATCCACCGGGAACATCGCGCCGGTCGCAAAACGCGATTCGTCGGACGCAAGATAAACGACCAGGGGTGTGATGTCGTCGACCGTGCCGATGCGCCCCAGCGGCACCCGCGAGATGACGTCGTTGCGGACCTTCTCGGGATCTGCGAACGCGTTGAGTCGTTCGGCAAACGACGGCGTGTCCACGCCGCTCGGACAGACGCAGTTGCACCGGATGCCCTGCTTTGCGTAGTCGGCGGCGACTGCCTTGGTGAAGCCGATGACGGCCGCTTTGCTGGCGCCGTACGCGAGCCGGTTCGGCGTACCCTTCATGCTCGAGATGACCGACGCCATGTTGATGATGCTGCCGCCGCCGCGGGCGAGCATGACAGGAATGAACGCGCGCGTGACGATGTACATCGCGCGCACATTCAGGCGAAAGCTGAAGTCCCAGTCCTTCGGTGTGCACGTGAGAATGTCACCCTGGTGCACATAGCCGGCACAATTGAACAGCACATCGATCGGGCCGACATCCTTCGCAACTGCCGCAACGGCATCGTCGTCGAGCACGTCGAGGACGCGGGTGCGAATTCGCGGCACGCTGTCCAGTGAGGCAAGAAGCTCCTTGTTGATGTCGGTGGCCCAGACTTCGGCCTCCTCGCCTGCAAGCGCGAGCGCGGTGGCGCGACCGATGCCCTGCGCAGCCGCCGTCATGAACACGGTCTTGCCTCGAAGCCGGCTCCCCAACGCTTCCTCCCAAACGTTACGGTCTGTCCGCTCCGCCGCGCTCAACGTTTTCGGACATCGGCTTCGTATCGCGCCTTCGTCTCGGCGTTGGGCGGATAGAGACCCGGAAGCGGCACGCCTTTGTGCACTTCGCCCATGATCCAGTTCTCGAGCCGCTCCTGTTCGGGCGCCGTCGCCACAACTTCATCGACCAGCGCCTTCGGGATGACGACTGCGCCATCCCCATCGGTGACGATGACGTCGTCGGGAAAGATGGCGACACCGCCACACCCGATCGGCTCCTGCCAGTTGACGAACGTCAGGCGGGCGACGGATGGGGGCGCCGCACCGCCGTGACACCAGACGGGAAGGCCGGTCTCGAGCACGCCGGCGACATCGCGGACGGCGCCATCGGTGACGAGGGCACTGACGCCGCGCTTCTTGATACGCGCGCACAGCAGATCGCCAAAGATGCCCGCATCGGTGATGCCCATCGCATCCACCGCGGTGACACATCCGGCAGGCATGTCTTCTATCGCGGCGCGGGTCGATCGAGGAGACGCCCATGCCTCCGGCGTGGCGAGATCTTCTCGAGCGGGTATGAACCGCATCGTGAACGCCGGACCGACAATGCGAGGCGGGTCGGCTCGCAGAGGGCGGGCCCCTCTCACCCAGACATTGCGAAGCCCCTTCTTCAGAAGGATGGTCGTCAGCGTAGCCGTCGATACTGCAGCGAGCGTCTCAACGATCGTCTTATCCAGTGCCATTCGTCTCCTCTTTGCACAACAGACGACTCGCCGGATCGCCTGAACCTTTGAACCTCGAACCTTTGAACCCTCGAACCCTTGAACCCCCGAACCTTTGAACCCTCGAACCCTTGAACCTTTGAACCCTTGAACCTTTGACCCTTGAACCCTTGAACCTTTGAACCCTTGAACCTTTGAACCCTTGAACCTTTGAACCCTTGAACCTTTGAACCCTTGAACCTTTGAACCCTTGAACCTTTAAACGGCAGGTATCAGCCCTCCGTCGATACGAACGACCGATCCGGTCACGTATGATGCCCGCGCGCTCGCCAGGAACGCGACGACGTCGGCATATTCCTGCGGCGTCCCGTAACGCCCTGTCGGAATCGAAGCCGTACTTTCAGCGACAACGGAGTCGACAGAGCGGTTTTCGCGCTTTGCCTTCGCTTCATCGAGAAACCGAATGCGATCGGTCGCGACGCGGCCGGGCACAACGACGTTCACGGTAATGCCATCGCGCGCCACTTCGCGCGCGATGGTCTTGGACCAGCCGACCAGCGAGGAACGAAGAGCGTTGGAAATACCAAGATTCGGAATGGGAGCGATCACGCCTGACGACGTGCTCGTGATGACACGCCCCCAGCTTCTCGTTCGCATGCCAGGCAGAACTCGATCGGTGATCGCGATCACTGACAGCACCATCGACTGAAAGTTTTTACTCCAGAGCGCCGGTTCCTGTCCGGACGCCGTCGTGGGCGGCGGACCACCGGTGATATTCACAAGTATGTCCACCGGCCCGAGCCCGCGTTCAATCGTGGCGACGTGGCCGTCGATGCCCGCCAGATCGGCGAGATCCCACTGCAGCGGCAGCGCCTTGGTGCCGGCATCGCGAATCGTGCCGATGGTGCGCTCGAGCGCCGCGGCATCGACATCGGCGACCGCCACGTTGGCCCCCTCACGCGCCAAGGTCAGCGCGATCGCACTGCCGAGGCCACCGGCTCCGCCCAACACGAGCGCGGTCTTCGCTGTCAGGCCCAGATCCATGAATCTCTCCCCTCGAAGGCGGTAGTGTAGTTTGAAATTCGTCGTTCGACGGCGCCACGCTCGGTGTCCACTGCGCAGCGCGACAATTTCTTCCAACTCGCGCGGGGGCCGACGGTAAAAACCCATGCTAGAGTCGCGCGGCCGGCGCTGCGATCCGCAGCGAAGCTCACGATGACGGTCAGAGGCACCATCCAGATTCGGGCCATTCGGGCGGGCAGTGGCGAGCGTAAACAGGGCTTCATCGACGTTGGTGACACGCCAAACGGTCCGCTCCGCGTTCCGCTCGTGATCGTCAACGGCGCGCACGATGGGCCGGTCCTCTGCCTCACCGCAGGGGTCCATGCGACCGAATACCCGCCTATCGACACGGTGATGAGAGCGGTCAACGCGCTCGCCCCCGAGCACCTGCATGGCGCTGTCATTGCCGTGCCGGTCGTCAACACGGCGATGTTCGAACGGCGCACTGCATTCGTGTCGCCGGTGGATGGTCTCAATCTCAACAACATCGCGCCCGGCAACGGGAACGGCACGATGTCCGAGATGCTGGCGCACGTGCTGCTGAACGAGATCATCGGCACCGCGCAGTACTACATCGATCTGCACGGCGGCGACTTCGGCGAGCTGCTGCTGCCGTTCGTCGGCTGTCTCGCCACCGGTAATTCCCTGCTGGATTGCAGGGCGGAGCTACTGGCGCGCGTCTATGGCCCCGAGCTCGTTGTGGTGTCGGACGGACAGCGTGTTTTTCCGTTCGCAGGGTCGATCGTGCACGCAGCGGCTCATCGAGGAATCGTCGCCATCATTGCCGAGGCGGGCGGCAACGGCGAGATGAGCGAAGCGGACACTCGTGTTCACCTGACCGGCATCCGCAATGTCATGCGTTATCTCGGGATGATCGAGGGTGTGCCGAGTACGCCGCGCACGTTCCAACGCGGCATCGTCCAGTTCGTGACACGTGCGACGCACCCAGGCCTGGTGCGATTGAAAGTGCGGATCGGCGAACACGTCGCCGCGGGCCAGGAAGTGGCGGAGATCTACGATGTGCTTGGCGATCGCGTCGAAGTGGTGCGATCGCAGCAGACCGGCATCGCTGGGCTCATCTGGACGCACAAGGTCGTCAACAGCGGAGATCCAATCGTTCGCTGTTGGATCACGACGCCCGCGCCGCCGCTATCGAACGCTTCGCGACCGAAGCCGGCGCCGCAACGGAACGTATCCCTTCGTGATGTCGCGCGTCTATAACTTCCGTCCCGGTCCCGCGATGCTTCCTCTCGATGTGATCGAGGAGGTCCACCGGGAGTTGATCGAATTCCCGGGCGCGGGCATGTCAACGCTGGAGATCAGCCACCGCACCCCGGTCTTCCAATCCATGATGGATGCCGCCATCGCCGGCATGCGGCGGCTGGCGGACATTCCGCCGGATTATCACATTCTGTTCCTGGGTGGCGGCGCCAGTCTGCAGTTCGCCATGGCGCCGATGAACCTGATGGCCGCGGGAGCAACCGCCGACTACATCGTCAGTGGCGTCTGGGGAAAGTACGCGCTCGACGAGGCGAACAAGATAGGCAAGGCGTGCGTGTCGGCGACGACGGAGACCGAGCGGTTTGCGCGCGTTCCGCGAAACGAGGATCTCAAGCCGACACCCGGCGCGGCGTACGTCCACATGACGTCGAACAACACCGATGTCGGCACCCAGTGGACGGCGCTGCCCGACGTCGGATCCACGCCGCTTGTGAGCGATATGACATCGGACATCTTCAGCCGTCCGATCCCGATCGAACGGCACGCGCTCATCTACGCGGGGGCGCAGAAGAATCTGGGAATTGCCGGCGTCACGCTCGTGATCATCCACGACGACTTGCTCGCGCGTTCGTCGCCTCGCCTTCCAACGATGCTGAGCTATCGCGCGCAGGCGGAGCACAACTCGCTGTACAACACGCCGCCAGTATTCGCGATTTACATTCTCGGCCGCATGATCCGGTGGTTGCTGGATCGCGGCGGTCTTCAGACGGTTGCCGAGTGCAACGCGCGAAAGGCGGCAAGACTTTACGCGGAGATCGATCGAACAGGTTTCTACTGCGGCCTCGCCGGCCGCGAGGATCGATCGGTGATGAATGTGACGTTCCGGCTGCCGACCAGCGAGCTCGACACAAAGTTCGTCGCGAGCGCGGCGGCCGAGGGACTCGACGGGCTCGCCGGTCATCGCTCGATCGGCGGCATTCGGGCATCGATCTACAACGCATTTCCAGAGGACGGCGTCCTGGCGCTCGCCGGCTTCATGCGCGAGTTCGAGCGCACTCACGGCTAGATCAGGCCGCTAGCTGGCGTTGCGCGCTGAGAGCCCTTCGGCGCCGGCGTTGGCGCATTGACCGTCTTGTTGAGGAATGGCGCCGGAAACGCCGATGCCGCCGACGATCCGGTCATTCAGCAGGAGCGGAACCCCGCCGTCGATAGGCACGGCCCCCTTGAGACGCAATACGCGCAGACCGGCGCCGCCACCGGCCAACGCCTCCTGGAAGGTCTTGCTCGGACGCTTGTAGAGTGCTGCCGATCGCGCCTTGGCAATGGCGATGTCGGCGCTCGCGAGCTGTGTCGCGTCCAGGCGCTCGAAATACACCAGATGACCGCCAGTGTCGACAACAGCGACAGCTACCGTCCACCCGTTCTTCCGCGCTTCCGCGAGCGCCCGCGCCGCCGCTTGCTTCGCGACGTCCAGCGTTATCGGCGAACCGTAATCGTTGGGCAGTTGTGGGGACGCCATCAGTGACCGTGCTTCTCGATGACTTCGCGCCGCTGGGCAGCTGTGTCTTGCTCGAGTTGCTTCAGCTGCCGCCGTCCGGCCTTGACGGCCATCGCCCGGGTCGTATCCGAGTTGACGGCGAAGAGCGACGACAGCCGCTCGAGGTCCTCTGACTGGCACGAGGGACACGCCGGAGGCGTGGGCGGTCGAACGAGGGCTTCAAAGGCGGCGCCGCAGGCCCGGCATCGATATTCGTAAATTGGCATCGGTTTACCGGCCTGGAAACCTACCACAGAAAACGTCCACTGCGTCCCGGGCCACTGCCGGTTCATTGCCAAGAGGGCTCGGTGACGGGCCGCAAACGAGACAATTTCTTCCAATTCGTTACACCTCACGGTCGAGTCTCCGAGCGGCCGACATGATAAATTATTGATTCTTCTACGTTTTTTTTGGGTACCCGTGCGCCGTCGACTGGCGGGAGGGCCGAGTGTACAGATTCCTTCTGGGTCTGACGAGTAGCTGCCTGACAGCAGGGATCATCGTCGCTTCGACAGGGCACGCCCGCGCGATTGGCCTGCCGGAAGCGCAAACGCAGGCCCCACCTGCCGCGACTCAGCAGCGCGCGTTGCTCGATCAGTATTGCGTCACCTGCCACAACCAGCGGACCAAAGCCGGCGGCCTCGCCCTCGACGTCATGGATCTCTCGCGCGTCGGAGACGAGGCGCAAACCTGGGAAAAAGTCGTTCGAAAACTCCGTGGTGGAGTGATGCCGCCCGCCGGACGGCCGCGCCCCGATCGCGCCGCCTATGACGGCTTCAGAAAGTGGGTGGAGAACGAGATCGATCGGACGGCCGCCGCAAACCCGAACCCGGGGCGGCCGGCTGCGTTCCACCGCCTGAATCGCACTGAGTACCGCAATGCCGTTCGAGACGTGCTGGCGCTCGATGTCGACGTTGCTTCCTGGCTGCCTGCGGATCCCGCGAGCTATGGCTTCGACAACATCGGCGATGCACTCGGGATCTCGTCGGGTCTTCTCGAACGGTACCTGTCGTGAGCGCAGCGGGTGAGCCGGATGGCGCTCGGCGATCCGACGATTGGCCCGAGCGTTGCGACGTATGCCTATCCATCCGACTTGACACAGCGCGACCGCATCGACGGGCTGCCGTTCGGCACTCGCGGCGGCGCGTTGGTCAATCACTACTTCCCGGTCGACGGTGAGTACGTGATTCAGCTCCGGCTCGGACGCAACTACAACACGCGTATCAATGGACTCGAAGAAGTACAGCAAGTTGAAGTGACGATTGACGGCGCGCGCGTCGAGCTCGCCTCCATCGGCGGACGGCCGCGTGGCCGCGGTCGCGGCAACGCCGACGATTACAACGGTCCGGTCGATGAAGACGACAAGTTGAAGTTCCGGATCCCCGTCAAAGCCGGTGCGCGGTCGCTCGGTGTGGCCTTCATCAAGCGCAGCTCCGCAGAGTTCGAGGATCTCGACAAACCGATTGTTCGCGACGCACCGGAATACGGTGACACGCAAGGCCTTCCATCGTTGGCGAAGATCGAAATCGACGGACCGTACGCGGCCGCTCGTCCCACCGACACGCCGTCGCGGCGCCACATCCTGACGTGCCGTCCGGCCGGCGATAAGGATACGGCCTGTGCGCGGACCATCATTTCTACCGTGGCACGCCGGGCCTACCGGCGGCCGGTCACCGATCTCGATCTTCAGGTGTTGATGCCCTTCTACACGGAGGGTCGCGACAGCGGCGGCTTCGAAAAGGGCATTCAGGAAGCGATCGCCCGAATTCTGGTCAGCCCCTCGTTCTTGTTCCGAGTCGAGCAGGACGTGGCGGAAGCCGGCGGGCCGAAAAACTACCGCGTGAGCGACCTGGAGCTGGCGACGCGGCTGTCATTCTTTCTCTGGAGCAGTGTTCCTGACGATGCATTGCTCGACCTGGCGGAACACGGCAAGCTCAAAGATCCAACCGTCCTGGATCAACAGGTCCGGCGCATGCTCGCCGACGAACGGTCGTCGGCGCTCGTGGGCAACTTCGCCAGTCAGTGGCTGCACTTGCGCGATGTCTCGGAGCTCAAGCCGGACCGCTGGAATTTCCCGGAGTTCGACGACAACCTGCGGCGGGCCTTTCGACGCGAGACCGACCTGTTCGTCCAGAGCATCGTCCGCGAAGACCGCGGAGTGCTGGATCTGCTGACGGCAGACTACACGTTCATCAACGAGCGGCTGGCCCGCCACTACGGCATTCCGAATATCTACGGCGACCATTTCCGCCGCGTGACGGTCACCGACGAATCGCGACGCGGACTGCTCGGGCAAGGCAGCATCCTGACGGTAACGTCCTCGCCAACCCGCACATCGCCGGTTCGAAGAGGCATCTACATCCTGGAGAACTTCCTCGGGGTGTCGCCGCCGCCGCCGCCACCGAACGTGCCGTCTCTCAAGGACACCAACGCGGGCGGCAAGGTCCTCTCGATGCGCGAACGGATGGTGCAGCACCGGGCCAATCCGGTGTGCGCCAGTTGCCACTCGATGATGGATCCGCTTGGTCTCGCGCTCGAAAATTTCGACGGGGTTGGCAAGTGGCGGGAAAAGAGTGAGTCGAACGGCCCGCTGGACGTCTCGGGCACACTCCCCGATGGGACCACGTTCGACGGACCCGTGGGACTGCGAAACGCGCTGCTGCGGTATTCGGATGCGTTCGTGACGACCTTTACCGACAAGCTCCTCACCTTCGCGCTCGGTCGGGGGCTCGAATACTACGACGCGCCCACCGTCCGCCGCATAACACAAGAGGCAGCGAAGCAGAATTACAAGATATCGACTTTGATTCAGGCCATCGTCAGGAGCCCGGCGTTCCAAATGCGGCGGTCGCTCGATCGCGCGGCCACTACGGCGCAGTAGCGTTAGGTTCAGAGGAGCTGAGAGCGTCATGATCATCACCAAGAAGGCGTTGCCACGTCGGACGTTCCTGCGTGGGCTGGGTGCTGCCACACTCGCGCTGCCGTGGCTGGACGCAATGGTTCCCGCGCTGGCGTCGGCGGCGCAGACAGCGGCGCCCGTGCGGCGCATGGGATTTGTGTACGTGCCGAACGGTGTGAACCTCGCCAAGTGGCTGCCGGTCGGCGTGGGTCCAAGCTTCGAGTTCTCGCCGACTCTCAGCCCGCTCGAGCCGTTTCGTGATCAGATCACCATCCTGGAAGGTCTTGATTGCGACCCAGGCGAGTCGTGGGCGTCCGGCACCGGCGATCACGCCAGGCCGCAGCCGGCGTGGTTGAGCGCGACGCACCCGAAGAAGGCCGAAGCGCTCGTGCGCGGCGGGACGACGATCGATCAGCTCGTCGCGCAGGAGATCGGACAGCAGACCCAGCTCAAATCGCTCGAGCTCTCCATCGAACGGACCGATCTGAGCGGGTCGTGTTCTGATTCAGGCTACGGCTGCATCTACACGCAAACCCTGTCGTGGAGGAATCCCACTTCGCCCGTCCCGATGGACAACAACCCGCGCACGGTGTTCGAGCGGATGTTCGGCGAAGGCAGCAATGCGGCCGAGCGGCTTGGGAACATGCGGCGTACGCGCAGCATCCTGGACACCATCCCGCAGGAAATCTCACGTCTGCAGAAGCTGATCAGCCCGAGCGATCGCAGAAGGGTCGACGAATACCTGTATTCGATTCGCGATGTGGAGCAGCGTATTCAGAAGGCCGAGGCACAGAGTGCCCGCCTGGACGTGCTCCTGCCCGATCGCCCGAGCGGCGCGCCGGCGACCTTTGAAGAGCACACGAAGTTGATGTTCGATCTGCAGGTGCTCGCGTACCAGGCGGATGTCACCCGCGTGACCACGTTCCTGACGGGTCAGGAATTCACGATGCGCACGTACCCGGAGATCGGTGTTCCCGACGCGTTCCACTCGACGTCGCACCACCAGGAGAATCCCGAAAAGCTGGAGAAGCTCGCCAGGATCGACATGTTCCACGTTCAGCTGTTCTCCTACTACCTGGAGAAGCTGCGCTCGACACCCGATGGCGACGCGAGCCTGCTCGATCATTCGATGATCCTCTACGGCGGCGGTCTGAGCGACGGCAACACCCACGCGCACGTCAACCTGCCGCTTCTCATCGCGGGCGGCGCGGCGGGCGCGATGAAGGGCGGACGAGTCATCAAGTACCCGAAAGCCACGCCGATGGCGAACCTGCTTGTGACCCTCGTCAACACGATGGGGGTACCGCTCGACAGCATCGGTGATAGTACCGGACCGCTGCCAGACTTGGTGAGCCCGCAGTTCACGAACGTCTGAGTCGTAGGTCCGGGGGACGGGTCGGTCAGGTGGGAGCATTCCCACCACGCTTTCCTGCCCCACCAGTCCGACCAGCCATGCAAGGAACGACATGCGCTACCGAATGACGATGACTATGCGATTGATTCGAGTGATGGTCGTGCTGTCGGCGATTGCCAGTGTGGCCGCAGCGAGCGGCGATCCGCCTCTCGTCCAGGCGGTGAAAAGCGGAGACACCGCCGCTGTACGCACGCTGCTGAAGCAGAAGGTGGACGTCAACGCCACGGCGCCGGACGGCACGACCGCCCTCCACTGGGCAGTGCACAGAGACGATGCCGAAGTGGCCACCGCGCTCATAGGCGCCGGCGCGAACGTCGAAACGCCAAACCGCTATGGTGTCACCCCTCTCGCGCTGGCGTGTCTGAACGCGAACCCGAGAGTAGTCGAATTGCTCCTGAAAAGCGGCGCCAATCCGAATGCCACATCCTCCCCCGATGGCGAGACGCCGCTGATGACCGCTGCACGTACGGGCAATGACGCGGCGGTGAAGCTGCTGCTCGATCGCGGCGCTCAGATCGGCACGAAGGAGAACTGGCGTGGCCAGGACGCGCTGATGTGGGCGGCGGCAGAAGGGCACAAAGCCGTCGTGCAGCTGCTGCTCGAGAAGGGCGCCGACGTCAACACGAAGTCCAAGCAGGGCTACAGTCCGCTGCTGTTTGCGGCGCGCCAGGGCTACCTCGATATTGTGGGGTCGTTGATTGCCGCGGGCGCAGACTTGAACGCGACCCAGGCGCAGGGCGCTAGCGCCCTCATCATTGCGATCCAGAATGCGCACTGGGATGTCGCCGGACTGCTGATTGACAAAGGCGCCGATCCGAACGTCAGCTCTACGGGTTTCACGCCGTTGCATCTTGCCACGCAGGTCCGTCGCCCTGAGGTGCTGAAGTTTGCCGTCCCGGCTTCCACTGACAAACTGGACAGCTTCGATATCATCAAAGCCCTCATCGACCACGGCGCCGACGTGAATGCGGGCATGACGAAAGCGTTCATCGGACTTCGTCCGCCACTGGATATGCCGCTGGCAGGCGCAACCCCGTTCTTCCTCGCAGCCCGCGTCTGCGACCTGCCGGTCATGCGCCTGCTCGTGGAAAAAGGCGCCAATCCGCTGACACGCACCAAAGAGAACGCGACACCGTTGATGGCCGCGGCCGGCGTCGGCTATCGCCAGGGAGAGAGTCCGGGCACCGAGGAGGAAGCACTCGCGGCGGTCAAAATGGCACTCGAGCTCGGGGATGACGTGAACGCGGCGAACGGCATCGGGTTCACGGCGCTCCACGGGGCCGCCATCCGCGGCGCAAATTCGATCATCCAGTTCCTCGTCGACCACGGCGCTCGAATCGACGCGAAAGACAAGCGAGGCCGCACGCCCTTCACGGTCGCAGACGAGGGCGCGGGCGATTCCAATCAGCGACGGCAGCTGGCCACCGCGGCTTTCCTGCGCGAGCTCATGACGCGCCAGCAATCACGACAGCGCTAGGGCAAGCCGATGGTCCGTTTCGCCGCAGCGCTGTTCTTCGTTCTCATCACCGCGAGCACTCAGGCGTTCGATCAGGGCACCCCGGCTCGATCGACGCTCCCGAGCGTGTACATCGAGGAGCTGACGTGGACCGAAGTGCGCGATGCGATGAAAGCGGGCATGACGACCGTCATCATCGCCAGCGGCGGCACGGAGCAGAGCGGCCCGCACCTGGTTCTCGGCAAGGAGAACTTTGCCGTGCATTACGCGGCCGGCGAGATCGCCAGGCGATTGGGCAATGCGCTCGTCGCGCCGGTCCTTCAGTACGTGCCTGAGGGAAATCTCGATCCTCCGTCCGGCCATATGCGCTTTCCCGGCTCCATCACGCTCCCGGACGATGCCTTCGTTCAGGTGCTTGTATGGGCCGGACGCAGCTTCAAGGCGACCGGCTTCAAAGACATCGTGATGATCTACAACAGCGGCGGTAATCAGGCTGGCACGAAGAAGGCCGTCGAGCAGTTGAACAAGGAATGGGCAGGCAGCGGCGTACGCGCGCACTACGTCAACGACTACTACGAAGCGGCCGCCGGTGCGCCGGGCGCGGGCCCTTACCAATCTCCTTTCGACCTTTGGCTCATCGCTCAGGGAGTGCCCAAGGACCAGATCGGCAATCACGCCGGCGTCCGGGATTCTTCGACACTGATGGCCGTTGAAGCTACGTCTTTCCAGCGTGGCAAGCTGGTGCGCTGGGACAAGCTGGCGCCACAGGGCGGCTTCGAAGGCAGCGGCGTCAGCGGCAATCCGACTCTGGCGTCGGTCGCATACGGCAAGAAAGGCGTGGAGCTGAAGGTCGACGCGGCGGTGCGCCAGATCAAGACGCTCATGGCGCAGAAATAGGACGTAAGACCATGCAGGATTGGGTGACGATCAAGGAGTGGTCCGGCAAATCCGGCCAGAAGGAAACCGAGAAGTTCACGACAGCAAGCGAGCGGTGGCGGGTCTCGTGGAAAACGCTCACCGGCGATCCCGATCCAATCGGCAGCATCAGCATCACGGTCCGCACCGGCGCGGGCGCGCTCGTCAAGATGGCGACGAACCTCGGTCAGAAAATCACGTCGGGCAGCTTCGAGGTGGCCGGCAAGCCAGGCGAATACTACCTTGTGATCGACAGCGCGGATCGGAACTGGCAAGTGGCGGCGGAGCAGCCACGCAAGGCGAGTTAGGCTCCTAGGACAAGTCCAACGGGGCGGCCCCGCCCCGCGCGCGGCAGTCGATGTGAAGGCGGTCGCGCGCACGCGCTGAGTCATCCCTTGACGGGAGCGAAGCGCGCCACGGAAGATCATCGCTGGTCGCGATGCACAGAAGATCTCTCCTTGTCCTCGGGCTCTGGTCGTTCCTCGTCAGCAGCGTGTGGGTACCCGTAGCTGCCCAGCGCGCCGGCTCGTTCCAAGGGTCGTCCGACGATCCGGCCATCGCGTATTCGACGACGACTGCGCTCGACAACCTCGTGGCCGATGCGAACAGGAAGCTTCAGGACGGCACCATCCAGCTCTCGTTCGAAGGACGAAGCGGGTTTCTGCGGTCGACGCTCGAGGCGCTTCGACTTCCAGTCGATTCACAATTGCTCGTCTTCTCGCGCACCAGTTTGCAAGGCCCGCGAATCGGCGAGCAGAATCCGCGAGCGATCTTTTTCAACGATCGCGTTGCGCTGGGCTGGGTCCGGGGCGGTGACGTCCTCGAGGTCGCCGCTCACGACGCGTCCGCCGGCGTCGTGTTTTATGCCCTCGAACAACGTGCGGATGCCGCAAACGGCCCACCACAATTCAAGCGAGAGTTCCGTTGCCTGGGATGTCACGTAACGGGTGACACGCTGGGCGTGCCCGGCCTGCTGATGTTCAGCACAACACACCCGGAACCTTCTCAGTTTTCCGGTATCCCGCGCCCGATCGATCACAGCGATTCGCTGAGACAACGTTTCGGCGGCTGGTTCGTGACCGGCAGCGCCGGTTCGGTTGAACATATGGGCAACGATGTGGCTGCGCTCGACGGACGCGCCAGTCACGAACTCGCCTCCGTGGAGGGCTTGTTCGACGCAGATGGCTATCGCGCTCTGACGAGTGACATCGTCGCTCATCTGGTGTTCACTCACCAAGCCGGGATGACGAACCTCCTGACGCGCGCAGGCTGGGAAGCGCGAGCCGCGGATCCGTCGCTGCACCCGCTGTTGACACCCGAGCCCGGAATGGACGAGCGGATCGCCGCGATGATGGCGGGTGTCGCGAGGGAAGTCGTGGATTATCTGTTGTTCGTCGATGAAGCGAAGCTGCCCGATCCGGTCCGCGGCTCAGGCTTCGCAGAGCGATTCTCGAGGAGCGGCCCGCGTGATCGAAAGGGACGCTCGCTGTACGACCTCGATCTGAATCATCGCCTGATGAAGTACCAGTGCAGCTATTTGATTTACTCACCGGCATTCGATGCGTTGCCACCACTGGCGAAGGGCCCGATCTACAGGCGGTTGTGGCAAGTGTTGTCGGGGCAGGAACAGAGCGCACGGTACCGGTCCGCTCTATCGCTGGCAGATCGTCAGGCCGTTGTCGAAATTCTTCGCGATACCAAGAAGGACCTCCCGGGGTATTTTCGAAACGTGACTCCGTAATTTGAGTGCTGCGAGTTCGCGACTCGCGGGGTCACGGCTTCGGCTGCTTGACGATCTGCCCGCCTTTCATCACGAATTTCACATCCTGGAGCAGCTTGATGTTGTCGATCGGATTGCCTTCGACGGCGATGAGATCCGCCTGAAGGCCCGCCTTGATCGCGCCGATGCGATCCTCCATTCGCAAGAGCTGCGCGGCGACTGACGTCGAGGCCTGGATCGCCTTGATCGGCGGCATCCCGTCGGCAACCATCAACGCAAATTCGCCCGCGTTGGTCCCATGCTTCACGCGGCCCGCGTCGGTGCCAAAAGCGATCTTCACGCCAAGCTTCATCGCCTTCTGAAACGCTTCACGGTGCCGTGTCATCACCGTCTTGACGAACGCGTCAGGGTAACCGGCGAGAGCCTGAGTCGCGGTGAAGTTGGAGAGCGTCGGGACGTAGAACGTACCTCGCTGCGCCATCAGCTGCAGCGTGGCGTCATCGAGGAGGATGCCGTGCTCGATCGACCTGACGCCGCCAAGGACCGCTGCGCGCGCGCCCGCTCCGCCGTACGCATGAGCGGCAACGTCTCGGCGCCACCGGCGCGCCTCGTCCACGACTATCTTGATCTGGGTTTCGTCGAACTGCGCGAGCGACTCGAGCGTTTGTGGGTCGGTGTGGCGGAGCGAGCCAGTCGCGTACACCTTGATCCAGTCGGCGCCGTCTTTCACTTGACGCCGCACGATCTTCACCAGGTCCGCGTCGGTGTCGGCCATGTCGCCGAGCTGGGGGACATCGCGATCGATCGCGGGTGCAAGCCCGAACTCGTTCATGTGCCCGCCCGTGATCGAGATCGCCATCGTCGAGACGAGCAGCCGGGGGCCGGGGATGAGACCTTGATTGATGGCATCGCGTACTGCAACGTCCGCGTCACGGGCGCCCTCGGCGTCCGTGTCGCGCAAGGTCGTAAATCCGGCGAGGAGCGTCGTGCGCGCGGCCGCGGCCCCTTCGAGCGCGCGGTAGGGAATCGATTTGTTCAGAACGGGATCCTTGCCGTCCTGCGGGGCGAAGCAGACGTGCGTGTGCGCGTCGATCAGACCCGGGAGAACGGTGTAGCCGGTCAAATCGATGGTGCGAGCACTGGCAGGAACGCGCACGTCCGGTCCGACGGCGGTAATCCGATCGTTGTCGATCACGATGACCGCGCGAGGAATCGGCTGGGCGCTGATGCCGTCGATCACCATGCCGGTCCGGATGACCAGCGTGGAGGGCTGTGCCTGGATGCGTGCCGAGAGCAGCGCTGCCGCAATCAATAGCGCCAACGTCCGCGCTGCACGTTTCATGTGGATT
>Ga0137374_10002299_pt1 | contig 22427 bp, 20 predicted proteins | sample SagtaG_20_FD_104811 | JGI IMG/M metagenome (GOLD analysis project Ga0137374, IMG submission 104811) | Vadose zone soil microbial communities from Sagehorn Ranch, Mendocino, California, USA - Sage1_R_100_16 metaG | ecosystem: Environmental > Terrestrial > Soil > Vadose zone | place: USA... | reverse complement strand
TGGCGGGACGACGCTGAACGGCTGCAGCGGCATGTCGTGCGCGGGCTTCACCGGCGAGTCAGCGTGGTCGGGCTCGGGCGGTGGCGCCTCGGCGGTCGAGGCGATCCCCGGCTACCAGTCGGCCTATACCGGCCCGGTGTTCGGCGCCAGCACGATCTCGGGCCTGACCGGTGCCAGGCGAGGCATTCCCGACGTCTCGTTCGAGGCGAACCCGAGCACGGGTGTGTCCGTCTTCGACAGCACCTCCTACCAGGGACAGGCCGGATGGTTCACCCTCGGCGGGACGAGCGTCGGCGCTCCTAACTGGGCCGGCATCCTCGCGGCCGGGACCGCCGCAGGCAGGACCGCGCTGCAGGGTGACCCGGCCATCTACTCCGGTGGCTTCTCGACGAACCTCAGGGACGTCACCACTGGCACGAACGGGACCTGCGGGACCGGCTGCACCGCAGGGACCGGCTACGACCTCGTGACTGGCTTGGGGAGCCCGGTCAATTACCCGTAGTTCTTCCGCTGTCGCCATTGTCGTTGTCCGCCGCCGGAGCGGCTCTCGCCAAGCTGCCACCTATTCGCTCGCCGCTAAACGGTCGGCGTCGGCGCGGCTCGTCGGCTGCCTTGCGTCGGCGGTAGTCCCGGGTCTTTGCCCGATTGCCGCAGGTATCTGGGGCGCAGTACCGCCCACGTCCCGGCTTGGAGCGGTCGTAGAAGACCCAGCGGCAATCGGTGGCCGCGCAGACGCGCAGCCGTCCCCATTCACCGGTGAGAGCGATGCGCAACGCCGCCGCGCAGATCTCACCGATCGCCTGGTCGATCCCTGGCCCGGTCGGCGTGAGGCGCGGCCCGGGCGCGCCGATGCTCAGCCTCAGCGGCACCGCGTACTCCACCGGGCTCGATCCGATCGGCCGCCCCCGGTCGAACGCGGCGCGCAGGGCCGTGCGCAGATCGAGCACGCGGCCCAGGTCCGCCTCGTCCAGCTGGGCGTGCGGCGGCAACAGGTTGTGCTGCTCGAGCCACCCGCGCAGCGCCCGCGGTGTGCCGAGCGACTCTTCCGGCCCGGTCCGGCTGGGCTGACGGCGCCGCATGAAGGTGCGCCGGTCCAGCGTGTTCACCAACGCATGCACCAGCAGGGCGTCGGACGAGGGCTGGACGGGCATCGGACACCTCCCGCGTACGACACTAGTAAACACGGTAACTAGTGTTGACATCTCGGACAAGCCGGGTCAGGGTGGTGTGATGTCTCATCAGGCTGCGGGCGGCCATCTCGGTCGCCACCATCACGGCGACCGGCTCAGCGACGCCGAGACGGAGCTGCACCCTGCTACCCTGGCGGTCACGGTCGGGCGCCCGCGACACGGTCCCGGCGCCCCTGTGAACGTTCCAGTCCACCTCAGCTCGATATTCCTGCCAGGTAACGGCGCTGAGTACGCAAGGGTCGAGAATCCAACCTGGCTAGCCTTCGAAGAGGCGCTCGGGGCCCTCGAGAGCGGCACCGCGGTGTCGTTCGCGTCTGGGATGGCCGCCATCGCTGCGGTAATCGAGATGCTGCCGACTGGCGGCGCGGTGGTCGCGCCCAGCGACTGCTACCACGGAGTTCGGCTTCTGCTCGCAGATTTGGCGGAGCGCAACCGCATCGAGACGCGCCTGGTTGACATCTCGGATACGCGGGCGACGCTCGATCGGTGCGTGGGAGCAGATCTTCTGTGGATCGAGTCCCCGACCAATCCGCTCATGAAAGTGGCGGACCTAAAAGTGCTAACGAAACAAGCTCACGCACTGGGCGTCCAGGTCGCCGTCGACAACACGTTGGCAACTCCCCTTCTGCAGCGCCCGCTGGAACAGGGCGCGGATCTCTCCGTTCACAGTGTGACCAAGCTCCTCGGCGGTCACTCGGACCTGCTGATGGGCGCAGCCGTTGCTCGCGACCAGCAGCTTGCTGATCATCTGCGTCAGGGGCGAACACTTCGCGGCGGAACGCCGGGCTTGCTGGAGGCGTTTCTTGCCCTGCGTGGACTCCGCACGCTTCACCTGCGGGTCCAGCATGCTTCCGCTAGTGCCGCCGAGCTCGCCCGGAGGTTGGAGCGCCATCCCCACGTGCAACGAGTCCGTTATCCGCAGCTAGCGGCATCCGGCACGCCGGGTGACCTCCCCTTCAACGGTGAGACGGGAGGAACACTGTTGTCCTTCGAAGTGGCCGGCGAGGCTCAAGAAGCCGATGCTGTGTGCGCCGCGACCCAGCTGATCGTTCATGGCACCAGTCTGGGAGGCGTGGAAACCCTCATCGACCGTCGCGCTCGCTGGCCCCTAGAGGACGAAACACCGCCGTCGCTTCTTCGCCTCAGCGTGGGTTGCGAATACGTCGAGGACCTTTGGCGGGACATAGACCACGCGCTGGCAGCTGCGGTTCCGTGACGTTAGAGCCTGCTTGAGAACCGGGGTTCTCGAGCAGGCTCTTAAGAGGGAGGATGCCCATGTACCAGGAAGCAGCCTACAAACGGACACACGTCGGGGAACTTGAGATTGCGTATCTCGAGCTTGGCGAAGGCCCTCCCGTGTGCCTCTATCATGGCTTCCCGGACATCGCGACGGCCTTTCTGCCGGTCGCTCGAGACCTGGCCGAAGCCGGATATCGTTGCGTTATTCCGTGGCTTCGCGGCTACGCACCGAGCGCTCTTGCCGAACACTACGACATTGGCACGTTGGTGGCCGATGCGAATGGCCTGCTTGCCGCCCTCGAGCTGGAGCAGGTCCATTTGGTCGGCCATGACTGGGGTGGGGACGTCGTCTATGGGCTCAGTGCCGCGCGACCCCATCTCGTCGCTAGCGCAGTCGTGCTCGCGGTCCCGCACAGCAGGGGACTCAGGGCCAACCGGCTTGCCGACTTCGAGCAACTTCGCCTGTCGTTCTACCAGTGGCTGTTTCAGCTTGACTTCGCCGAAGAAGTTGTTTCCCGGGACGACTTCGTATTTATTAAGAATCTCTGGCGGGAATGGTCGTCCGGCTGGGTCCCACCATCAGGTCATCTCGATGATGTGATCAAGACTCTCCAAAAGCCTGGCGTCCTGACGGCCGCACTTACGTATTACCGGGCCGCTCTTGGCCACGCCCCCACAGACGCTGGCGTTGAGGACCTTAGAAAGAGCAGCGAAGCTGACATCTCGGTTCCCACGCTTCTGCTCCTCGGGACCCGAGATCGATGCCTCCTGCCTCGCATGTCGCAAGGTGCCGAAAGCGCGTTTGCTGGACCCTACAGATCAGAGTCTCTCGACGCGGGCCACTTCTTGCACCTCGAGCGCCCCCATGAGGTTTCCAAGGCCGCGGCCGCATGGTTCGAGTCGTATCCGATCGCTGCCGTTTAGTTTGGATCCGCCCGGCGGACGGCCATGGGCTTGAGCTACGAAATTTGCACGGGGATTTCGCCGCCGAGCCGGAAGCCGGGGGACAGGGTGAGGTTGTCACCGCTCCAGAAGCGGCCCGCGTCGTACCAGCTGGGTCGGCGGTTGTCGGCAAGCAGTCCCATGGCCTGGTAGGTGACGGCGAGGACCTCGGCACAGTAGGCGGTTTCCAGTTTTGTCTCCCGCCCGGCGCGCTTGGGCGCCGGTATCCGCCCGGACAGCCATCGCGCGGCGAGCCGGGTGGTGGAGGGGAACGGAGTGCCGTCCAGCCGCGCTATGGTGCGCAGCACGGCGTCTTCCATCTCGCCGCTGACCGGTGGATCGAGCTGGCGCAGCCATGTTCGCTGGCGGTACCTGGTGGCCCAGACGATGGCCACGTCGCGCAGGTCGTGGAGCTGAACCCCGCGGTGGCGGGTGCCTGACCACAGGTCGGGCAGGGACCGACCGAGTTCAGCGTGCCACATCAGGGGTGGCAGGTCGTCGATGACAACGGACATGCCGACATGGTTGATGGGGCTGTTGGTGGCCACCCGGATGGCCCGGTCGGCCGCTTTACGCCCGCGAAACAGCCACACATCACCAGTGCGCGTCAGGGTGAGGGCGTCGTCCAGGGTGATGCTCAGGGCGGGCACGGTCGTAGCCTAGGCAGGTGCGCTGGTGGAAAGTAGTCGGACTGGCAGGTTTCGTGGGCGTCGCCGCCACCGGCGTGGTAATCGCCCGCGCCGAACGGCGCCGCCGCGCCTACACGCCGGACGAGATCCGGGCGCAGTTGCATGCCCGGCTCGGCGAGCCTACCCGCGAACGGCAAATGCGGTCGGACTCGGACAGACGCTGAACCTGTGGAGCGCGGTGAACGCGGCCTGCCATGCAGCAGCGCCCACAGCCCTCTAGGCTGGCCGGTGTGAGTGCATTTGAGCTCGTTCACCAATACGACGCGGTCAACCTCTACCGTCGTGGCGCCGCCGCGAAGATCGAGCTCAACCGCCCCGAGCGCATGAACGCGTGGAATACCCAGCTGGCGCTCGACCTGCTCGCCGCGGTGGAGCGCATGGTGGAGCCGGACGTTCGCGCGGTGCTGATAACCGGTGCGGGGCGCTCGTTCTCCAGTGGGGCGGACCTCAAGGAAGGCGTGGGGCAGACGCCAGGCGGCCATCCCGACGTCTACCGCGTGCTCACCGAGCGTTACCACCCAATCATCGTCACGATTCGTGAGATGGCCAAGCCGGTGGTGGCCGCGGTGACCGGCGCCGCGGCCGGGGTGGGTTTGTCCCTCGCGCTCGCGTGCGACATGATCATCGCGGCCGAGTCCGCCTACTTCCTGCTCGCGTTCGTCAACATCGGCCTCGTGCCCGACGGCGGGTCGTCGCTGCTCGTGCCCGCACGGGTGGGCTTCGCCCGCGCCACCGAGATGGCGATGCTTGGTGAGCGGATCGCGGCCAGGCAGGCACTCGAATGGGGCCTGATCAACCGGGTCTGCCCGGACGCCGACCTCGCTCCAGCCGCGGATGAACTCGTTTCCCGCCTTGCAGAGGGCCCCACCAGCTCCTACGCCGGAACCAAGCGCCAGCTCAACACCTGGCTCTACCAGCGGATGGACGAGCAACTTGAGCTTGAGGCCCGGATCCAGCAGGAAATGACAGGCTCCAGCGACTTCGCAGAAGGAGTTTCGGCTTTCACGCAGAAACGCCCGGCACGATTCACCGGTACGTAAGCCGCCACCGTCACGAGCGCGGTGTTCCCGCCCTCGACATGCGTTCCTATCACCCTTGACGGTCGGCCGGGTGCCATCTCTGGTCGTGCATCTGGTGCTCGTCGGTCAGCCCGTTACGGAAGAACTGCTGGTAGTAGCCTTCCTCAACGTGGTGGGCCTGGAGCCATACCCCAGGCACATGGAGGGTGTCGCAGTGCGCAGGGAACCTTCCGTGGGTCTCGTAGATGTACGTGCAGATGTCGCGCGCGCAGGCGATCACGTCCGCGGAGTAGTTGCTGGCCTGCCGTAGGTACTGTGCGCCGAACTCGCCGCGGTAGATGCGCTCGAACAGGCTGCCGTCGGCGTAGATTCCCCCAGGGCCGAACTTTTCTGCCACCACAGCGTCCACGGCGTCACCCATCGTGTCGTAGTTCGGCGGGCACATCGCCTTGATCAGGTGCTCACCCTTGTGCCGCAGGCCGACGGTGGTGGCCCTCAGGTCGGCGTGCCACGGGACTGGCACCTGCCAGCGTATGAAGTCGGCCAGCTTCCACTTGGGCGTGCTCCAGTCGAAACCGAGCATCGTGCCGTACCTGGCGCGGAACTTCGGGTCGCCGAGCAGGACCGGAGGCGCGATCGAGGCGTGGATCCACGCACCGAGCCCCATGGCATCGGCGGTCAGCATGAGATTCTGCAGCAGCAAGTCGGCCTCGATCTGCGTGCGCATCGACCAGAGGGTGCCGAGCGGCAGCTTGATGTCCTTGTTAAGGAACCCTGACTGGACCCACTTCTTCACTCCCGCCGGCCGGTAGAAGTTCCGGTCGTCGACGACGGTGGGCCGGGCACCCTCCGGTTGGGTGAGCAGGTACATCATCCCGTTGATGTACTGCCGGGACAGGTCCACGACGGGGAAAAGGATCGTGGTGCCAGGCAGGTTCGAGAGGAAACGGTTGGAGTCGAGGTAGGCAGGGAAGTCCCTGTTGCCGCCCGGTACGTCGATGCGGTGGTCGAGCAGCCGAACCTTCGCCTCTGCGGCGCGTGCGAGAAGCGTCTGCGGGTCGAACACCGACGCCGTGCCGGCCTCGGGTGGCGGTAGCTTGCGCAGGAAGTAGGTGCCGGAGTCGTTGATCATGAAGAAGTACGTGCCCTGAGCGTTGTCGGGGCTGCCCGCGGTCCGGCCGACCATGTTCAGGTTTGGCTTGGACATGATCGGCTTGTGGTCGCGCGGGTCGGCGAATGGACGGTCCGGCATGGTGAGGCCCGTGCATCCGGTCAGCGAGATGAGTACTGCCTCCTCCAGCTCCGTCAGGGGGGCGCGAGGCTCTGACGATGTCCAGCTCAGCGACCCGGCCTCGATCGAGCTGCCCCGGCTGACCCGGTGCGTACGGCGGCGCCAGATCGACGTGAGCAGCGGGCGGTCCCTGAGGGCCTCGAGCCCGGCATGGCCCTGCTTGGTCGGGTGGGTGGTCATGCCTCTGCCCTCTTCGCTGCGCGCTCCGCATAGGGGTTGGTCTGTCTCGGCGCCGACGCAAGGACAGGCCGCCACGGTGCGAACGCGTTCGCGCCGCGTGGCAGGACGGCCGCAAGATCTGGGCAGTGACGGACGATGACGCTGGTCATGCCGTTGTTTGCGATCCAGTCCAGGCCGAACGACGAGTAGATCTCCGGGCGGAAGTCCACGGTGAGAAAACGGTCACTCTGCAGTCGTCGCGAGGCCATCAGGATGAATATGCGGAAAGCGGTGTCGGAGAACCCGAAACCCTCCGGAGGTGTCTCCGCGAACAGCCCCACCATGGTGTCGACCTCGTCAACGCTACGGTAGATCTCCTTCATCCGGCGCACCGTCTCGTGGCTCTCACAAAGCTCCTCCCAGCTCTTGATCCGTGGCTTGTGGAGGCCGACACGGAAGTCGTTGTAGCGGGGTACGCCGCGGCGGCGCGTGCGCACGAGATCCACCACCGACAAGTCGATCAGCTCGCCGTTGCGTTCGAGCTTCTGCAGCGAGCGCGGATAGTTGTGCAGGGTGATCGCGCCGGGGTGCGACAGGCCAAAGGAGTACAACGTGTTCTCCAAGCCGAAGTTCCGCAGCTCCACATCGGCCATTGCGCCCTGGATGTCAAGGAATGCGCGGTCGCCGAGGGCCGACCCCGTCTGGTGGTCGATGAACCGGTAGTCGTCGGGCAGCAGTGGATGCATCCGGTAGACGGTCACGAAGTCCTCGGTCAGTGAGTACGGCACGCCGCTGTGGTCCGGAGTGGTCTTCGGGATGCCCAGACTGGCGCGGCTGTCAATCAGCCAGAGGCCCAGCCGGGTGAGCCAGTCGTGAGCCGGGGGGCCGTTCCAGTTGCTCTTGAGACCGATGTCGATGACCTCTGTGCCAAGGATCGCCGGCGTCCACTCCACGGTATGGATCTTGGCGATCAACGCGGAGACGATCAGGCGTGCCGTCTGGTAGACGCGCTCGTCGCTCCAGTTCTTGTAGTGGGTCCGTAGCTCGTCGCAAAGCAGGTTGTGCTCGCGCGCGAAGAGCGTGTGCAGGCTGCCGAGACCCAGCCACCAGCTCTCGTTGAAGCCGGTGATCTCCAACCCCTTCGCGTCATCGGGCAAGTAGCCCTCCGGGGTGAGCCGCAGCTTCGCACCGTCTCGAAGCTGCTTGCTCTTCGCGATGTCGGCACCGTAGACCTCGGACCCGTCCCACCAGGACGAGGTGTTGTTCGGGAATACGGGGCTCATCGGATTGGGCCGGTCGTCGGGGAACGTGATGTTTCCTGCGATCCGCATTTCGTGTTCCTGCGGGCCGCCCGGGGTGTTCGTCCAGGCCATGCCGTCTGGCAATGGAACTCGGACGTCAGCCTCGCCGAGCGGGTAGCGGGCGTGGTTCACCCAGTCGTGCACCTGGAACTGGATCCACGCCGCGGCGAGCAGGTTCAGCGAGCGCGCCGGAAGGAACTGCTCGCGGTAGAGCAGCCGCTGGCTGACGATGACGGGGTTGGGCTCGTCGAACAGGCCCGGCCTGACGTCGGGCCGGAGGTTCCGGCCGAACGCTGATCCCACCGAACCCATCGCGGGCGCGGACAGGTCGTTGCTTGTCCCGTCGAACGTCCTCGTGACCCTGGCCCGCTCATCGGGTGGGGCGGGCGGCACCGGCCTGGCACGTGGCGGAGCCTCCCTGAGCTCGCTGTCGAACAGGTTCCGCTGCCGCAGTACGTGACGGAAGGCCTCGAGGTTGAGCAGTCCCAGCCGGGCCGGGAGCCGGTACCAGGGGACGTAACGATTGACGACACCAAGCAGCTTGCGTGCCGCCGCGCCGAGCAGCACATTCCGCAATGGCGGCTGGGTCTCCCAACGGTAGCCGAGCCGGTGTCCCGAACTGGCGTCGTAGACCGCCTTGCGGGCCCGGTTCAGGTTGCCGAGCGGACGGAACTCGTCGGTGGTGTTCCATGGGTTGAACGCCATCATGTCGACGACCTGAGCCTGCGCCAGCGCGTCCACGGTGCTGAGATCGCCGCGGGGGAGGGTGAGCACCGCCACCGGCTCGGCCGGTGAGGCCCGCTCCGTCCACGCGACGGCAGTGTCCTCGATCGGAGTCGACTTCTCGTCGACGTGCCTCTGGATGCACAGCTCGAAGCGGATGTCACCCTTGGCAAGCCGACGGGCGGCTTCGGTCGAGAGATAGCTCGGGTCATCCTTCGGCGGGCCCGGCGCCGGCACCGTGTCCGGCGCGGGCCGTAGCAGGTAGCGCACCGCGAGGGTCGGCCCCCACCGGATTGCGCCGCGGCTCCAGTACGTCTCGGTGGCCACACTGCTTACCGTGCGCCGACGTCCACGCATGACGTTCTTCAGCATCCGCACGGTCTCCCCAAGACCGAACAACCGGATCAGCCGGAGCACGCCAAGCAGCCGTGAGAGCCTGCCACCGGCGGTTGCCTTGGCGAACTCAACGAACTGGTAGGCGTTGCGCGCGTGCGATACATGGAAGTTGGTCATCAGGAGGTCGTGTGACTCCTGAGACGACACATGGACGCGCAGTGCCACTCCGCGCAGATCCGGCTTGGGGTCGGGCTGACCGGTGCCTGCGGCGTTGGAGAACCGAACCACCGTCGGGTACGTCTTACCTGACTGCGCGAAGCCCGCACTGAGATCGTCGGCGAGGTCTAGGAACGTCAGCTCGGCCCGGTCGGTGGCGACGGTCGACTTGGCGTGGAACGCCCGGTTCACCCCGTGCGGGACACCGTGCGCGCTGGCCGTCTTCGCGGCCTTCAGCTGGACCCGCATGATGTCGCGCGCCAGCCTGTCGAACTCGGCCCGCTCGGCCTGGGGGCTGCCCCCGACCATGATCTCTGTCCACCGTTGCTGCATGATGCCCTCCCTGGCGTCGGTGCCGTGCCCCCCGGATGTCCACGGCATGATCAGAAGTCCTCGGTCATCCGGTCCTGAACCGTGCCTCGATGTCCTCGACGAGTCCGGCGATGACACCGTCGGGAGACGAGCTGTAGTGCGGCACCGCCCATCGGGTGATCTTGGCGTCGATGACCGTCGGCCGGCCGGAGGCGAGCGCCACACGGAACGTGGCCTCGAACTCCTCGAGCGTCTCCACCCGGAAGCCGTCCGCCCCGCAGGCGCGTGCGTAAGCAGCGAAGTCCGGGTTGCGGAACTCGACCAAGCCGGTCTCGAAGTAGGTCGCGAGCTGGTAGAGCTTGATGAGCTTGAACTCCTCGTCGTCGAAGATGACCCAGATGACAGGGATCTGGTACTCGACCGCGGTGACCAGCTCGAAGCCGGACAACAAGTAGCAGCCGTCACCGCAACCGACGACGACCGTCCGGTCGGGATGCGCGACCTTCAGCCCGATGGCACCGTTCACGTGTCCGGCCATCGGCCCGAACTCGCCCGCCTTGCGGAAGTTCTGTCCTTCCTCGAGCTCTACGTAGTAGCCGAGCCAGGCGAGGTGCGCGCCCGCGTCGGCGAGCAGCACCGCGTCCGGGGGCAGCATCCGGCCGATCGACTGGGCGAGCTTGCCGGGGTGGATCAGCTTGGTCATGTCGAGTATGTGCCGGGCTTCGTAGTCCTGGCCATCGACATGCGCCGTCGCGACCTCACCAACCTTCCCCTCGAGGGCGTCGGTGAGTGCCGTGACCGCGGCCCGTGCGTCGGAAACGAGCGCGTAATCGGCCTTATATGCCTTGTCGATCTCGTCTTCTGAAATGTTCACGTGGATGAGGAGCTTGCCGTCGAAGAGGCCCTCGCGGTAATTGAACGTTGCGTGCTGGTTCAGCGCGTTCCCGATGCACAACACGATCTTCGCCCCACGGAACGCCTTCCAGGCACTGGCGTGACCGCTGTCGCTGAAGACGCCGACACACAGTGGGTGTCCCTCGGCCACGATACCCTTGCCGTCCAGGGTGGTCAGCAACGGGATCTGGAACCGTTCGATGAACTGTCTCACCTGCTCGCCGGCCCCGCTGCGGATCGCGCCGAACCCGGCGAGCGCGACAATGGGCTTGCCCTTGGCGATCGCGTCCGCCAGCACGGTCGCGATCTCCTCGACACGCCGCGGGTCGGGAAGGACCGGCGCAGTGTCGAGCCGGATGTCGCGGTAGTTCGGAACCTCGACGCCACGATGCGTGAGGTTCTCAGGCACGTGGATGTGCACAGGGCCTGGACGTCCTTCGAACGCGAGGTTGACCGCTTGCTCGAGCACGACGCACGTGTCGGCGATGTCGGTGAGCAGGTAGGACTTCTTGGTGGTGGCCGCGAACATGGCCTGCGAGTCCGGTGTCCTGTTGATCCCGGAGGTCTCGTTGAGCGACCCTCGTCCCCGCCAGTCCAGGGACGCGTAACCGGAGATCGCGAGCACCGGGTAGGAGTCAGACATCGCGACCGCGAGCCCGGAGAACAAATTGAACGCCCCGGGCCCTGCGGTCGCGAAACAGACGCCCAACCGGTCGGTGTACATCGCGTAGCCACAGGCCATGAACGACGCGGCCTGCTCGTGCCGCGTGATCACCGGGCGGATCCACTCGGAGTGCTTCAATGCGAGCATCAGGCTTGCGGCGTTCTCTCCAGCGCCGCCGAACGCCGCGGTGACCCCGATACCCTCCAGTCCTTTGACGATGGCCTCATAAACTCTCATGCGTTCTCCTCAACTATGCGTAACCGGGTCCTGAACTAGAGCCTCAGCCGGGCGCGGAGCGCCGCAGCTAGCGGGGGCGACCCTGGGGCACAAGCCGTCGTTCCGGCAGGGACACCAACGTGAGGGGAGGCGAGCAATGCTCGGCGGCATGGCGGACCGTGGCCGCGCCGAGTTCCTGATAGGCATCGAACTCGGTGGCGTCGTACAGCTGCTCGAGCGTGCTATCGCACGGGTAGTTGGAATGACGCCTGGCGTAGGCGAGAACGTCCCATGGCGCGCCGGTCCACCAGCCGAGCTTGCACACCCATATCTCGCCCTGCCTGGGTAGCCCGGGCACCTGATCGAGTCGGCTGAACCTGCCATGCGCCCATGGGCGGACCACTTGGCCTGAGGCCAGCCCGTGCCCGTCCCCAGCCATCGTGGTTGGATCGAGCTCGATCTCCACCCCCGCATCGGCCCTGGCCAAGGCGATCGCGCCGCCGAGAGTAGACCACGTGTGCGCCTTGTCCCCTGAGGCATCGAGCACGACGATGTGACTGGCGCCGCGGCGCAGCGCCTCGACCAGGCCGAGGTTGTCGTAATGGCCCCCATCGGTCACGTACATCCAGGTGGCGCGGTAGCTCAGGTGCCCGAAGGCCTCGGCACGCAGTAGCCCGAGGGTGGGCTGCAGCGCCCGGTACCACAGCGCGCCGGACCATGCACCGTCCAGCCTGAGCTTGAGTACATGGGCCCAGAGCCTGCCCTCCCGGCCGACGTTCTTATCCTGGTTTCGGTCCCAGAGCAGATGCGGCGACAGGTACCAGAGCAGCAGCAGCAGCGGGTGCCGCTCCCACCACCGGCCGGTGGCGTTCGCCTTCGGATGATCGATCTGCTTGCGTGCCTCCCTGACCAGGCTCGGGTGGGGCAGCCACACGCCGAGGCGGACGTTGGTGGCGGTGAACAGGATCCGGTAGGCGTGCCGCGTCATGGCACCCATCAGCGGCGAGACGGCCGCCCCGCTGATCGCGGACATGTCGAACAAGGTGCACCTGCTGTGACCTACGAGGGCTTCGTAGTCGGACGTCCGGGCTTCGGCGGGAACCTCGGAGGCCAGGCCCTTCTCCCGGTGAAGGGTCACGTGCTCAGGATCGAACGTGATGCAGAAGCCTCCCTGCCCCGCCGGCACCTCACGTGCCGCATTGATGTTGGCGGTGCCGCAGATCACCAGGCCCGGCTCGGCCCCGGCTGCGTGACCGTCCAGCTCTGACAGGCGCTTGGCCGCAGCCTCGGCGAACAGCGCGCGCGCCCGCTCCGGATTCCGCGCCTCCGCCGCCCGCCGGGTGACGGCAAAGGCGTCGGCCAGCCGCCACCGGTAAAAGTCATGGATCGACATGCGGTTGACGTTCACGGCAACGCGCGTGCAACCCATGACCACGAGCGCAGCGACAACCAGCAAGAGCTGGCCTGCGCCGAATCCCACCCGGGCGCCATCGGATGTCCACAGGAGCGCGAAGACAACGCCGCCGAGCACGATCACGGTGCTCGCCAGCCACGGCAGCAACTGCTGCCGCAGCCGGCCAGCCAGCCGTGTGAGCAAACCCGGCTGCGCCGCAGCCGCGCTTTTGCCGTGGGCCGGGTCAGCCAACGCGTTCCACTTGGCGATCCCGGCCCGGCAATACCGGGCCACCGCCGCCACGGCGGCGATCAGGCCGGCCAGCGCAGACAGCGACCACGAGGGCCGCGCGCCGAAACCAAGAAAATGCGCGATCGTACCCAGCGGTCCCGTGCTGCGAGTCAGCCAGGAGATCAGCGGGGGCGCGGCCAGCATCGCCAGCGCTAGGCCAGCCGTCAGTGCGGCGGCCCAGCTCACCAGCAACGCGCGGTTGGCCCCGCGGTCCCTGTCATCCGGTTTCACCGACGCCCACCAGCGCGCCCGATTGCGCGGACGGGCGGGTTCCAGCGTCAGCCACCAGTAGGCGAACAGCGTGAGCATGATCCCGGCGGCGATCACCGACGGGAGCCACCAGGCTGGCCCGGTGACCGCCGCTGTCATTTCATGCGGCCCGGACGGGACCAGCGCGCCCTGCCAGCGCAGCAGCCACCCGAAGGCGTGGGCCAGCGCGTACAGCGGGGCAAGCACGAGAACAAACGTGACGATCGCCCCGAGGAGCAGCGACAGGACACCGACCAATAGCGTCGCGCCGTTGGGCGCAATGTAGCGAGTGTTGTAACGAAGGTTGCGCTCTTCCGCGGTACCGGGAGCGTAGGCGTGCGGCTGCGTTCCTGCGGGCAGATCGTGCGCCACGAGCGCACGGGACGTGGCGATATAGCTCCCCCCCGATACGCCAAGGATCCATTTGGTCTTCGCGAGCAGCCCGCCTCGGTCGAGGCTCTGCAGCGCCCCAAGGCAGTAGGCGGCAGAACGGATGCCGCCCCCTGAACAGCAGATGGCCACGTCACCCGCCGTAGGTGCTAGCGTCGCCCCAGTCGCGGCCTGAGCCTGCCCAGACAGCGTCGGCTCCGATTGGATGCCGGGTGCCTGATCACCTGATTCTGATGACCTCATGCCGCCCGCCTGCCCACGTTAGATCCGGGCCTGGACATAATGAGGACCCGTTGCGACTGCCATGACGCCTCCCCCTGACCACCGGCCGGTGTGACCTGCTGTATTGACAGAGGCGGACGGGGGGCGACCTGATACATGCCAGCGTCCGAGGAAGCTTGAGTCACCTGGCGGCAGCTCCGTGAAGCTGGCCGGCACGCCGGCAAACAGCCGCAAGCCGCGATGGCGTCACCTCACCGGGCAACGCCGCAGTTACCTGGCCTCTAGGCTCGCGCTTTGACTGTGCGCAGATAACGCAGATTCCGCCGTTTGTCCCAAGCAGCCAGGCGAGCCTGGTTATCCCGCCCAATACCTGCCACCGCAGCCAGCCCGATCACAAGCATGATCGCGTGCTGTTGGCTGTGGCTATCCCGCGGAAGATGTGCCACCGCAGCTAGCCCGATCCCGATCATGATCGCATGCTGCCAACGCCTCGCTGCCAGCGACTGGCGCACTTGCTTGCTGAGGCTGCGCGACGTCTCGGCCCCCGGCGCCACCTGTGCATGTCGCATAAATCTGACTTTGATAGCTATTTCGCTCACACCCCCCGCACCTAGCGTATGCGGGTGTCAAACCGCAGCGGAATGTTGGCCAAGCGGCAGGTCATCAGCGGGAGCCGTTCGATATCTGCCGGGTGGCGCCTTTTTGTCCCGAACGGCTGCCGCGCCCGGTCACGCGCTTACGGCCCGGTTTCGCCTTCCGGCGCCTCTTGCTCAGCCCGGCCCGGGCACGGCCATCTCGCCGAGCAGGGACCAGTCGTCTTGCGGGATCGTCACATTGACGATCCGCGGCGTCTCGGCAAGATGTGGTGGCAGCGACCGCTGCGCCTTCCTGAAGTGCTCGGACTGCACGTGCGCAGCACCGGCCTCATCGTCGCGGAAGGCCTCGACCAGCACATACTCCGCCGGGTCGTCCACGCTCCGAGACCAGTCAAACCACAAGCAGCCAGGCTCGCCGCGGGTCGCCCGGGTGAACTCACTGGCGATCTCAGGCCACGCGTCCGCGTCTTCGGGCAGCACTCGGAACTTGGCCGTTATGAAGATCATCAGGCCTCCTCGCCCAGCCGCGCCCGAACCATGATCCCGCAGCGCTCCCCGGCACTGTCAAGCAGTCGGCTGCGGCGGTGGCACCTGCTGGGACCGAACTAAGAGCAAGACCCGATGCGTGAGGTGACATGTTTTGGCCCACCGCAGCGCCGGCGCGAGAGCCCACACCGCGATACGATCGTGCGGGTGCTGGTCGGGGAGGGCTCTGCGGTCGAACTCGGGACTGCCGGGCTGATCCTGGACGTCGAGCTGCCAACGGGCGGAGGCGTCGCCTGCTTGGTCCCGCCCGGCTTCAACGGCTTCGTCTACATGCTGGAAGGCGAGGCCAGCTTCGGCGCCAGCCGGCGCCGGGCGAGCCGCTCGCAGATCGCGGTTCTGGGACCAGGTGGTGCGCTCGCCGTGGAGGAAGCCCGTCCCGGGACGCGGTTCATGCTCATGGCCGGCCAGCCCAACGGCGAGACGCCTGTCTACAACGGGCCCTACGTGGACTGACGCGACCGTTGCGCTGGGTCTGTCACCAGCTCTCCCAGCTGCTCGGCGAGCTCCCGGGCGTCGCCGGCGGCGATCTCCCTACGAAGGACCTCGGTGACGCTGCAGGAGATCGGGATCGCGGACGCGATCAACGACGGCGGACCGTACGAATCGGCGCGCAACAAGATGTTCGCGCTCGACTTCGCGACCCAGGTGCAGGAAATGAAGGCGATCGGCGGCCAGCCCGATTACGCCCTCGGCAGCGTCCACGCGGTCACCCGCGACGGAACTCTCGTCATCGCCTGGGCCTCCGGCAGCCAGCTCGCCTCCTACGCCTGGGGCGCCGCCAACGTCATCTTTGTCGTCGGCGCGCAAAAACTCGTCCCCACCGTGGAAGCGGCACACGAGCGGATCTACCAGCACAGCCTGAAACTCGAGGACGCTCGCGCGTATGCCGCCTACGGGCAGCACAGCTCGGTCGGAAAGATTCTCGAGATCCACCAGGAGCTGCCCGGCCGCATCCACGTCGTGCTCATCCGGCAGCCGGTCGGCTTCTGAGCGGCCTAGACCAGCTAAATTCGGTGCTAACGAGCTCACACCAGGAGCACTGCCCATGACACGCAACGTGATGCCAGAAAAGCGTCAGCCGACAATAGAGCCGCTTGACGAGGAGGTCGATCACGTCCGCGGCCCGCGGGTCGGCCGTCTCATCCTCGAGTACGGCGACTACGAATGCCCGTACTCGCGCCAGGCGTTCCGAGAGATCGAACGCGTCGAAAGAGAACTGGACGGAGTTGTCCGCTTCGCGTTCCGGCACTTCCCGCTGACCGAGATCCACCCGCACGCATTGGCCGCGGCGGCCGCGGCCGAGGCTGCGGCGCTGCAGGACCGGTTCTGGGACATGCACGGGCTGCTGTTCCACCACCAAAAAGCGCTCGAAGACGGCGACCTGGGCCGGTATGCCGCCGGGCTCGGGCTCGACGTCGCACGCTTCGAACACGACCGAACCGGCGCTGCCGTGCTGGGGCGCGTTGGCCGGGACGTCGAGAGCGGCATGGCGTCGGGTCAGGTCCGGGGTACCCCCACCCTGTTCATCGACGGTGTGGTGCACCGAGGCGGCTACGACGCGGCTGCCTTGCTGGAGGCATTGGCCGGATGAGCGCGCGGGAGGACTGGAGCTGGTGCTACCTCGACAACGTCGCGTTCGCGGTGACCAGGTCATGACCCTGCCAGAGCTGCACCTGGCCGACTGGCGCGCGACCAAAGACACGCTGCATCTGTACTGCCAGATCGTCGGCAAGATCAAGCTGGCCACCACCCCGCCGCGCAACCACTGGTGGAACGTCGCCCTGTATGTCGATGTCCGCGGCCTGGCGACGCGGCGGCTGCATCATCGCGGCACGACGTTCGAGATCACGATCGACTTCGTCGGTCACGCCCTGATCGTGCGGACCGCCGACGGCCGCACGAAGTCGTTTGAGCTTGCCGGCGGGCTGCCGGTCGCGGAATTCGATGCGGCCATCCACGCGATGCTCGGTGACCTGGGCATCGACGTCGACATCAAAGAGGAGCCCTTCGGTGTCCCGATGACCACGCCATTCGCCCAGGACATGACCCATGCGTCGTGGGATCGAGAGGCCATCGAACGCTTTGGCCGGATCCTGGACTGGTCGGACTCGGTGTTCGAGGAGTTCAGCGGATGGTTCAACGGCAAGACCAGCCCGGTGCACCTGTTCTGGCACAGCTTCGACCTCGCGGTGACCCGGTTCTCCGGGCGGCCCAGCGCCCCGATAGACGCCGATCCCGTCACCCAGGAGGCCTACACGCACGAGGTCATCTCGTTCGGATTCTGGCCCGGGGACGATACTCTCGGCGACGCCGCCTACTACTCCTATACCGCCCCAGAGCCCCAGGGACTGCGAGACCAGCCGCTGTCCGCAGGCACGTGGACCGAGTCGGGCACGGGCTCGCTGGCAATCCTGCCCTACGAGGCAGTGCGCACTGCGCGCGACCCCAGAACGACCCTGCTCGCGTTCTGCCAAAGCGCCTACGAGGCCGGCGCCCCCCTCGCCGGCTGGGACATGACCAGCTTCGAGTCGACCTGGTGCCCAACCCCCAGCCAGCTCCAGCAACTCCACGCCAGCGCCGCCGCCGACCTCGGCCGCACGACAGAAGGGGGGCCCTAGCGGCGGGCAGCGAACCCCGGCGGTGAATGCCACACGGCGCCCGCCACTTCTTTGAACAGCGTGATCGAATCTCCCGAGGAGCAGATCATGACAGAGGCCCTTTCGCACCAGTCCCTGCAGCCATCATCGACTCCGGCCACCGTCGCGGACGTAATGCGGCCACCGCTGACGACGGTAGAACAGAACGACCACGTGGCCGCGGCCGCCTACCTGATGAAGCACGCGGGCGCGACCGCTCTCACGGTCCTGGATGCGCAGACCGGCCAGCCGATAGGCATCATCACAGAGGCAGACATTGCCCACGCGGTCGCGGATGGGAAGGACGTGAACAGTGTCCGGATCCATGACCTGATGACCACTCGCCCGACCGTCATCCACACCACGACAAACGTCCGTGACGCGGCCAAAATCATGACAACCGGCCGTTTCCGGCACCTGCCGGTCGTTGGCGACGCCGGTCTGGTCGGCATGGTCGACATCACCGATGTATGCCTTGCGTTGATCGGCCCCGAATAGAGCGGGCGCACGCCTCGTGGCGCATCATGCCTTGCGGCCGACACCGGCGAGCATGAATGAGCGTTCCGCGTCTTTCACCAACGTGGTACTACCCACATCGGGCCGCCATTGCGGAGCGTAAACCACCCCGGGTTCCACCAGCTCGAACCCATCGAAGAAGGCCCCGACCTGGGCGTGGCTGCGCGGAACCATGGGCGCGGTCGCCTCGCGGTACACCGCGGTGACCTCCGCTTCGGCGTGCGGCCTTGGATCCGCGGTGACGTGGGACAGGGCCAGGTAGCTCCCCGGCACCATGACCTCACGAAACCGGGACACGATGGCGAGCGGGTCCTCGGCCTCGGTGATGAAGTGCAGAATGGCCACCATCAGCACGGCTACAGGCTCGCCGAAATCGATCAGCGTCCGCAGGCCAGGATCTTCCAAGATCTTCTGCGGGTCGCGCAGATCCGCCTCGATGATGCCGGTCGCGCCGGTGTCGTTCAACAGGGCCCGGGCGTGCGCAAGAACGACCGGGTCGTTGTCGACGTATACCACCCGGGCGCCGGGATTGACCTGATGGGCGACCTCGTGCACGTTGGCCTGAGTTGGCAGGCCCGTGCCGATATCGAGAAACTGGCGGATGCCGGCCCTGGCCAGGAACTGTACGGCGCGGCCCAGAAACGCCCGGTTTGCCCGCGCTGCGAAACGAGCCTCCGGGATGAGCGTGAGGATCTTTTCGGCGGCGTCGCGGTCGGCGGCGAAGTTGTCCTTCCCGCCCAGCCAGTAGTCGTAGATCCGTGCAACATTAGGCGTGGTCACGTGGATGCCGCGGTGCTGGACCATGGTCGGTCCCTTTCCGTTCTCTGGCAGATGTCCTTGTCACTGCAAAGCTCACCCAGCCATTGTGATCCCAGTGTTCGCCGTCACGGGGGGCATCGGTCATGTTCGCCCGTGGCCGCGCAAGGCTGGCGCGTCAGGCTCCGGTACACCACCGCCGTGAGCGTCACCCGACCAGCGACGTCAGCTGGCCGCGGTCCGCCGGGTCGCCGCAGGCGGGTGAGCGGTTAAGCATGACCGACAGCGGTGACCGTAGCTCCAGCGCCCGCAAGCGGGCGCTGCGGCGGCTGGCACGGGAAGATCGCGCCACTTACCGCGAGCTGTACGCCGAAGCCCGGCCGCGTACCCAGACCCACGACCAGGCCCGCGGCCGGGCCTTCACCCTGCTCCGCTACCGCTACCCCGACCGGTACCTGGAGCTGTACGACCTGGAACGGGTGGGGCCGGGCACCGACATCCCGCCCGCCATCCGCAGCAAGGCGTGGCAGAAAGCCAACCGGCGGCTGGCTGACCTGCGCACCGCCGCCTATCGTGAAGTATTCGCCCAGATGCGGGCACGCGGGCTCAACAGGCCGTGCGCCTACGACATGGCCATCACCCAGCTCCGCAATGACAACGCGGAACTGTTCGCCCGGCTGCTCACCGAGGAGATCACGCTGAGTCTCAGCGAGACCCGCACACCGGACATAACCACGGCCTGCGAGCTGTGCGGCGCCAAGTCATCGCGGTTCGACCGCCACAGCTGCGCCCAGCCCTGCGGCCAGACACACCACCGGTGCAAGGGCTGCGGCACTGCGCTTGACGACTGTTATTGGAAGACGGCGCGGAGCACCATCGACCTGCTGGTGGCACACGCGGCCACGATCGCGGCTGCGTTCCGTGACGCGATCCAACACCGCCGTCCCCCGGACTGCTCGCTGGCCTGCGACGGCGGACGGCCGCCATGTCCCGGCCATGACACCGACCGTGAACAGGTAGACCCGTACTGGCTCCTCGCCCACGAGATTCACCGCCAAACCGGCGCCCTCGCCGCGCACTCCCCCGCAGACCGGCCTGCTCACCTAGTACTCCAGCCGTAGATCGTGATCATCGGCGTGTCGGTGCTGGAGACGGGACGGCCACCGTCTGATCATCCCGGTTTGTGACGACTGGTAATGATCTTCTGGTGGCCGTTGGCCACAGCGTAGACCCTGGCCGCTGGCTGGGGATACTTGATGAGCTGATGATCCGGATCGGCGGCCGTTTCCGCCGGGTGGAGGCCCGGCGCCGGGCGCGGGCGTCCGTGCTGGGGCTGCTGGCCGAGCTGCCGCGCAAGAACTGCTGGGTGATCGCCGAGCATGCCGGCGACCCGTCGCCGGATGGATGCAGCATCTGCTGGCGCGGGCGAAGTGGGACGCCGATGGTGTCCGCGACGATGTGCGCGGCTATGTCATCGAGCACCTCGGCGACCGCGACGCGGTGCTGGTGGCCGATGAGACAGGAGACGTCAAGAAGGGCACCGCCACGCCGGTGTGCAGCGGCAGTACACCGGCACCGCCGGGCGGATCGAGAACGCCCAGGTCGCTGTCTACCTGGGGTATGTGGCGCGGCGCGGGCATGCGCTGATCGACCGCGAGCTGTACCTGCCGAAGTCCTGGACCGGTGACCCGGCCCGCTGCGCGGCGGCTGGAATCCCCGCGGACGTGACGTTCGCGACCAAGCCGCAGCTCGCACGGCGGATGATTGAGCGGGCCGTCACCGCGAAAGTGCCGTTCGCCTGGATCGCCGGCGACGAGGTCTACGGAGACAACGGGCCGTTGCGCACCTGGCTGGAACAGCAGCGGATCGCCTACGTGCTGGCGGTCGCGTGCGACCACCAGATACCCGCCGGGGCCGGACGCACCGCCCGCGCCGATGAACTCGCCGCCCGCCTGCCCAAACGGGCCTGGCAGCGGGTATCGGCAGGCAAGGCGCCAAGGGACACCGCTGGTATGACTGGGCCTGGGTCACCATCAGCCACCCCGGCCCGGGCTGCCGCTGGCTGCTGATTCGCCGCAACCGGCGCACCGGGGAACTGGCCTTCTACCGCTGCTACAGCCCACGGCCGGTCACCCTGGTCACCCTGGTCAACGTCGCCGGGCTCCGCTGGACGATCGAGGAGAACTTCCAGGCCGGCAAGGGCCTGACCGGCCTGGATGAACATCAGGTCCGCCGCTGGACCTCCTGGTACCGGTGGGTCACCCTGGCCATGCTCGCCGCCGCGTTCCTCACCATCGCCGCCGCCCTCGAACGCGCCCGCAGCCCAGACCCGCCACACCTGATTCTGCTGACCCGCAACGAGATCGCCCGCCTGCTCACCCCAGCAGAACACGGCCTGCCGCACCGGCTGCGCTGGTCCGCCTGGCGCCGCCGCCACCAGCACCGCGCCCGAGCCTGCCATTACCAGCTGCAAGCAACCCACGGCCCCTGACGCAAGCCCGCCCGCCATCAATAACGTGTCCCCCATGACAACGCCCGCCGCCGGCGGCCACCAAGCACACAACGGGTTCGAGCACGTCCACATCGAGCTGGACTGGTATGACGGACCCCGCAGCGGGCTGGCGGACGTCGACGGCATCCCGCACTACTTTCAGGCCGTCCACGACTACGGCCGCCCTGACGAGCCCGACGGCGAATACCTCGTATGGCCTGCCAACAGCACTGCCCTGGCCCTGGAACGCGAACAGTGGGCGATCTTCGTCGACTGGAACACCCGATACGAAACAGGCACTGCCACCGTGGACAGCCACCCCGGTCACGGAGGAATCAACGCGCGCTACGACCAACTGACAGCGCTACTCGCCCCGCACCGGGCTGTACCGCCCAGAGCACGGCGGCTCGCCGCCGAGTGGCGATGGCAGCCAAACAATCGCACAACGCGGTATCACCTGGACGGGCCCGATTACCTCGTCAGGTGGAGGCCCACGCACTAACCGCCGACAGAAGATCTAAGATCACGATCTACGGCTGGAGTACTAGAGAAGTCCCATGCCTGACGCTTGCTGCACGTTCCGGCGACCGTGCGCTATTACGCCGCCTACTTGCGGGCCAAGCAAAAATCACGCCCGGGACCAGCGCGCACGGCGGCAACGCCGACGTACGTATCAGCATTGGCCAAACAACGCTCATGCTGGTATTCGGCTGCCGCAAGAAGACATGGTCACTGCGCAGCGCCAAGGTCTGCAGTGGTGAGCAGGCGGCCAGCTTCACGCGGAGCGACCTCGCCGAAGCGGTCGCCGCGTCCCCCGGGCACGAGCCGCTACAAATGGCTACCAGGTGATGGCCGGGGCCGGCAGGGCTGGGCGCGGTGCGGTCGCTCCGGGCGGCGGGCGTAGCGGCAATGTTGCATCTGCCGAAAATGACCCTGTGCCGCTGGTTGAATCCGGTGGGGCTGGGGTGGATCGGGATCAGCCGCTAATACCGCACGCCCGGACGCGCCGCCCGCAGATTCGCCCGAACGCCAGCGGTAACCGGTGGCCGTGCGCAGCAGATGTGTCCGAATATTCGGGGACCTTCCCGGCCACCGGTGAAGGAATTGTGGCGGTCCGGCATTACGCGCGAGCAGTGGCAGTGGCAGTGGC
>Ga0137374_10002279_pt1 | contig 22508 bp, 22 predicted proteins | sample SagtaG_20_FD_104811 | JGI IMG/M metagenome (GOLD analysis project Ga0137374, IMG submission 104811) | Vadose zone soil microbial communities from Sagehorn Ranch, Mendocino, California, USA - Sage1_R_100_16 metaG | ecosystem: Environmental > Terrestrial > Soil > Vadose zone | place: USA... | reverse complement strand
GAGACATCCGGCGATCAGAAGAGTCGCGCCGAGCCACCATGCGCTTCGTTGCATCGATCGTCCATGGTACCTCACCGGCCGCGGCGTTTACGACTACTTGGCGAGCTCGGTCTCTAGGAAACGGGCGACGCGCGCAGAGAGCGTGACTCGGTTGTCGCGCCGCGCAAGGGAGTGCCCTTCGTCGTTGGCAACCATGTACTCCACGGGAACGCGCCGCTCGCGCAGCGCTTTGACGATCTGATCGGATTCCGACTTCGGAACTCGCGGGTCGTTGGCCCCAGCGTAGACGAAAAGCGGATCGACGATCTTGTCGACATCGCGCATTGGCGACTGCGCATCGAGCATCTCCGCATCCTTTTCCAAGTCACCAAACTCCGTCTTGAAGAGCTCGCGGATGACGCCGCTCGTCGTGCGAAGGAACGAGCGCAGATTGGCGACGCCGAACAGGTCGACCCCCGCACGCCAGAGATCGGCCTGGCGCGTGAGCGCAATGAGCGTCGTGTAACCGCCGTAGCTGCCGCCGAAGACAACGAGCTTCTTGGGATCGGCCCACGCCTGCGCGGCCGCCCAGCGGCCCACCGCTTCGACGTCTTTGAAAGCTTCCGGACGCTTCGCGCCGTTGTCCGCCATTTCGAAGCCGCGGCCAAAGCCGGCTGACCCGCGCACGTTGGGCTCGATCCAGACATAGCCTTGCCCCAGGAAAAATCGCGGAAGCGGATCCCATCTCACGACGGCAGCTCCGGCAGGACCACCGTGATAATTGATGATCACCGGCAGCTTCTTGCCGCTGGCTCCAGCGGGAAGATAGAGGTTCACTGGAATCTTGAGCCCGTCGTGCGCCGGGATGTCCAAGACTTGGGTCTCGATAGGCGCTAGTCCCGTCAACGTGGGGCGTGGTTCCTTGCGCAGCGCCGTCATCGCCCCGGTTTTCACGTCGACGACGTGCACGTCAGCGGGCGCCTCGGGCGTTGACCAGCTGATCGTGAGACGCTTGCCATCCTCGCTGAATTTGCCGGCCGACCCGAAACCGAGCGGTACCTTGACTTCGACTTTCGGTTTGAGCGTGGCGCCGTCGAGGACTCGAACTTCGCTGCGATTGCCGGCAAGTACGTTGAGGGCAAGAAGATTTCCCACCTTCGAGGTGACCAGAGAGTTGATCGCTGCGGTGGCGGGCTTCGTTTCGACGTAGCGCCCGACTTCTTTCAGCGTCTTGGTATCGAACGCGAGGACCAGTGCCTGTTCGCCGCCGCCATCGGTGGCGACGTACAGGCGCTTTCCATCGTGGGAAAACGCCGCATCGTTGACCGCCACTTCGCCGCTCGTGGGATAGACGACCTTGCTCGCGCCGGAGCCGACGTCGACGAGTACCAGGGTCGCATTCGTGCGGGACGGCACGCGGATCCACGCCGCCCATTTACCGTCGGTCGACACATGGGCGAGAAAGCCGGTTCCCGCTTCGCCGTATATCTTTTTGGGACTTTCGCTCGGCTTGAGAGGCTGCGCCCACAACGTCGACGCCGAATCGGACATCTTGCGAGCGGAATAGAACATCGTGTCCGGCTTGCCGTCGGCTACGTGCGGGGAATCGCGGTTCAGCGGTTCGCCCGACGTGAGCTGTACCGAATTTTTCCCGTCGAGATCGACTTTGAAGATGTCCCAGTTTTCGTCGGCGCCTTTGTCCGACCTGAAGAGCACCGACTTTCCGTCTTTGGTGGTCGCGAAGTCCGCAACCCTTTGCGACGTGGTGACCAGACGCGTCGCGGACGCATCGGGCTTGGCAGCGTCGGCGACATAAAGCTGCGGCAGCCCGTCACGGTTCGAGTTGAAGATCACTTTGCGGCCGTCGCGCGAGAAAGCCGCGCTCATATTGACGAACGCATCGACGAGACTGGCAGCCGTCTTGGCAAGCTCGGCGTCGCGCGCTGCGGCCGCGCCCGTCGGCGCGTCCGGTTCGGCTCCGGCGGCCGCTTTCGCAGCGTGCGCGGGCGCCTGGGCTTGCGGGGCGGGCGCGGATTGGTTCGGCACACCCGTGGGACATGTGCTCTGCAGCCCAGCCTTGCCGGAGGCGGTGCAGGCCGCGAGCAACAGCAGCGAGTAGTATCGGCGCATGGGCGGAGATGTTACTTCAGATTGAGCAAGGCGTGTCGGTAGGATGCGCTTCGTCCTGGAAACTGATGGTCCGACCGCTGGGCGACAGCCTCATGACGCTGCGAAACGTGACACAAGACGATCTGCCGATTTTTTTCGAGCACCAGCAAGATGCCGAGGCCATCCGCATCGCTTCTTTTCCGCCGAGAGAATGGGACGTCTTCATGGCGCACTGGCAGACGAACGTGCTCGGCGATCCGATCGTCCGCAAGAAGACGATTCTCGTCGGCAGCAGCGTGGCCGGGAACATCGTCAGCTGGGAGCAGGGTGGCGAGCGCCTCGTTGGTTATTGGGTGGGAAAGGAGTACTGGGGCCGGGGCGTCGCCACCGCGGCGCTCTCGGAGTTCTTGGAGCACGAAACGACGCGCCCTCTTTACGCGTACGTTGCCGTGCAGAACCTGGGATCGATCCGCGTTCTCGAGAAGTGCGGATTCCAGAGGGCCGGCGACGCCATCACCGGCCCCGACGGTGTGACGGAAATCCTCTTCCGGTTCGAGGGGTGACCCCAGAGCGGCAAAGCTTCTTTCGTTCTGTCGCCGAAGACCGAATACGTCACATCCGCGCGACCGCGCTCGCGTGGAACTTTTCAGTCGCTGCAGAAGGTCGCGGTGCTTTCGCCGGATATTCGTGCTCGGACCGATCATCTAGGAAAGCAGAGTCGGATCCTCGGGAGGGTGGCGGACGGGTGCGCACTGGTTTCACCGCAACCCTTCATGCACGGAGGCGTCATGTTTCGGCATATCTTTCTGCTGATTCTCGCGGGCGCGATCGTCGTTGCATGCGCGTCGGAACCGGATCAACACCTCGCGACGGTGGCGCAAGCCGCAACGGTTCCGACCGGCTTCACCGACGAGATCCTAGTGACCGGACTTGCGAGTCCGACGCAATTCGAGTTCTCGCCCGACGGACGACTTTTCGTTTGCCAGCAGGGCGGCGCTCTGCGTGTGGTCAAGAATGGCACTTTGCTCGCAACACCGGCGATTCAACTCAATGTCAACAGCACCGGCGAGCGCGGCCTCCTCGGAATCGCCTTCGATCCGGACTCGCCACGACCCAGCACGTGTATCTCTACTACACCGCGACATCTCCCACCATTCACAATCGGGTAAGCCGTTTCACGATCAGCGGGGACACGCTGACCTCTTCGAGCGAGCTGCAGCTCCTCAATCTGCCGACGCTCGACGCCACGAATCACAACGGCGGCGCCATTCACTTCGGCAACGACGGCAAGCTCTACATTGCCGTCGGCGAAAATGCCGTCGGGTCGAACGCGCAAAGCCTCGGCACGCCGCTCGGAAAAATGCTGCGCATCAACCGCGACGGCATGATTCCGAGTGACAATCCTTTCTTCAACAGCACGACCGGGATAAGCCGCGCGATCTGGGCGCTTGGTTTGAGAAACCCGTTCACGTTCGACGTCCAGCGCACGACGGGACGCATCTTCATCAACGATGTGGGGCAGGACACCTGGGAGGAGATCGATGACGGCATCGCCGGGTCCAACTACGGATGGCCGACGACCGAAGGTCCGACGACCGACACCCGCTTTCGATCGCCGCTGTTCGCTTATACACATGCGAGCACGAAGCCGTTCGCGGCGCACTCACGCGTCCTCGACACGAGGCCGGTGGAGACCCGACCCTCGACGAGGAGCTGTCCGCGGTGGAGTGCCCTATGGTGCGCGCCACACACGACTGCCAGGTTGTCAGGATCGCCATCGCCGCCTTCGGAGCGCAGCACCAAGTGGTGCACATCCAGGAACACTCCTTGCCACAACCTGGAACGACGCAGCGTCCGCCGTCTCGCCGCATGACCTCGCGCCGGACGGCAGGAGTCACGTCCTGCCGGGCCTTCGCGGAGTGCGCGCCCACGTGGGTCATCGGCTTCAGATGCTGCGCATCACATTGCGCCATCTCCACGATCTCCGAACCCACCTCGACGAGCTCGCCTCGTCCTTGCTGCCAACCGCGACCGCACTCGTCGCAAACCGTCAGCGCGATCTGGTAGGCCGCCCTTCCTTGGTCGGTCGGACCTCCCAGAATCCGACATTGCTAGGCGTAGCCGACGTCTCCTGCGTGAAAGATGTCAAGGACAATCGGCAACAAAAGTTAACACGCCGCCTTGGGGGAACGGAATGCGTCTCCAAGCGGTTGACCAGTCATCCCACGACAGCGCGGATGCCGCCGCCATAGCACACGCACGAATTTGTCATGTCTCACGGCTTCTTCCCGGTCCTGCGCGCCTACCAATCCCGAACCAACAGCCCCGCCCCCACGCCGGTTTGGGTTCTTCAGCAATCCGCTTGATTCACGTACGTTGTCGATAGAGCGCTGTTGAACGCGGACCCAACGCAGTGCGCTGCTCGACCGTGCTACGAAGAAGGAGCGATGGCGCAGCGTCCTTTAGACGAAGAGGAGCGGGACGCCCTTCTCGACACAGCCGCGGCCGCGAACTTCGTCCTTCGCTTCAGGGCAGTTCTCTCACCTCCAGATTCCGGAACCGCACCTCCATGCCGGGACCCTGGCCTCGACTATTGCGCGAGCATTCCCTCGCGGACGATGAACTCGACGACCTCGGCCAAGCCCTGCTTCTGCTTCAGATTGGTAAAGACGAACGGCTTGCTCCCGCGCATGCGCTTGGCGTCGCGGTCCATGACCTCGAGCGATGCGCCCACGTGGGGGGCCAAGTCGATCTTGTTGATGACCAATAGATCGCTCTTGGTGATGCCGGGGCCCCCTTTCCTGGGGATCTTGTCGCCGGCCGCCACGTCGATCACGTAGATCGTGAGATCGGCCAGCTCCGGGCTGAACGTCGCGGCGAGGTTGTCGCCGCCGCTTTCCACTAGGATGAGGTCGAGGGACGGAAATCGCGAGAGTAGGTCAGCAATCGCTTGGAGGTTGATCGAAGCGTCCTCGCGAATGGCGGTGTGTGGACATCCTCCGGTTTCGACGCCGAGAATTCGGTCGGTCGGAAGAGCGCCACTTCGGCAGAGAAACTCGGCGTCTTCCCTCGTGTAGATGTCGTTGGTGACGACGGCGATGTCGTAACGATCCCGGAGAGTCTTGCAGAGCGCGTCCATCAGAGCCGTCTTGCCCGATCCGACGGGGCCTGCAATGCCGACGCGAAGCGCTCGATCCGTAGCCACGGCGATCTCCCTTTCCCTCACGATCGAAACAGGCGCGTATACTGTGTTTCGTGCAGCGCGCTCGCGATGGCATGGCCCATCATACCGCATGCGATTTCTTCGTCCTCGCGAGAGAGCCCATCGAGTATCGCACGGTCGATGCTCGGTAGCAGCGCTGACAAGATTCTCTGACCGTCGGTCTGTCCGAGTGGAACGAGCCGGACCGCTGCACTCACCTGTGCCTCGGCCCAGGTGAACAAAAACGCGAACGCCGCGGCTTCGAGCGGGATGCCCCACGCCACCGCCGCCGTGGCAAACACGCAAGCGTACGTGGTGGATGGATCGTGGCAGAAGGAACTTGCCTCGGACAGACCGAGCGAAACGAGCAGGCGCGCCAAGGCGGTGCCTAATTGGCGATCTTCGGATCGGAGCTCCGAGGTTGGCCGTGCAGCGAACAACCAGTCGTTCCAAGCTTTGACCTCCGATGCATCTGCCCGCTGCAGCGCGCCATACATTCGTGCCAACACGGGAACATCACACCCCCCGAATGAATGGCCGACGATGCCGTCGATCCAGGCGGCCGCGCTCGCCGAATCGTGCACCCAACCGTTGACAACCGCCGCCTCGAGACCGTGTGAGTAGGCGAAGGTCCCAATGGGCAGCGCGGGGCTCGCCATCTGCAGCAAGCGCAAGAGCCCAGCCGACGAAATGCCGAGGAGCTCGTTCATCGCGCCCTCTGCCGGTGGTCGTGCTCGTGCTCGTGCTCGTGCGAGCGCTCGAAGGCGTGCGAGTACCGCTGCGCCCCCGTGTACGATCCCCCCACAGGCTCGAACGGAGCATGCTCGACGACAATCTCGAGACCAAGCCCGATCACCATGTCATCGAGCACGTGATCGTGTTGATAGCGAAGCCACCCTTCCGCAATCTCGAGGGGGACATGCCGATTGCCCAGATGGTAAGCGGCCATGGCCAACCTCAAAGGATCTTGCGCCTGCACCGTCGAAACGAGCTCACTGGCGGCGTGAATCGCGATCACGAGCCCATCGTCGGCGACCACCCTGTCGCCACCGCGAAGCACAGTTCCTCGCTCGAGAATGACCGATGCCGGCGTACCGTCGTCGAGCGTCGTTCGAAGACGGCTTCGGCAACGCTGATCGAAGGTGAGCGTCAGTGACTTCGTCGCGGCGGAATCTGGGGAAGCGCGTTTTCTTATCAGCATGGCAAGCTCATGATCAGAACAGGAAATAGCGTTGCGCCAGCGGAAGCACCGTGGCTGGCTCACAGGTGAGGAGCGCGCCGTCGGCCCGGACCTCGTACGTCTGAGCGTCGACTTCGATGTGCGGCAAATAATCGTTGTGCACCATGTTTCGCTTGCCGATCGTGCGGGTGCCTCGCACGGCGACGAGCCGCTTGGTCAGGCGGAGTCGCGAGCCGATGCCCGACTGTTCGGCGGCCTTGGAAACGAAGAGCACACTGGTCGCCGAGCAGGCGAGGCCCAACGCACCGAACATGGGACGGAAGTGGACCGGTTGCGGGGTGGGGATCGATGCGTTCGGATCGCCCATCGGTGCGGCGACGATGAGCCCACCCTTGATGATGACACTGGGCTTGACGCCGAAAAACGCGGGCCTCCACAACACGATATCGGCCAGCTTTCCCACTTCGATCGAACCGACCTCCTGGCTGATGCCATGGGTAATGGCGGGGTTGATCGTGTACTTGGCGACATAACGCTTGGCGCGGAAGTTGTCGTGACCTGCCCTATCGTCCGCCAGCGAGCCGCGCTGCGCCTTCATCTTGTGGGCCGTCTGCCAGGTGCGCACGATCACCTCACCGACACGTCCCATGGCCTGCGAGTCGGACGACAGCATGCTGAATGCGCCGAGGTCCTGCAGAATGTCTTCGGCCGCGATCGTTTCGCGGCGGATGCGCGATTCGGCAAAGGCCACGTCCTCGGCAATCGCGGGGTCGAGGTGGTGGCAGACCATGAGCATGTCGAGATGCTCGTCGATGGTGTTGATCGTGTAAGGACGCGTCGGGTTGGTCGACGAGGGGAGGACATGGGGCACGCCGCAAGCTTTGATGATATCGGGCGCATGCCCGCCGCCGGCGCCCTCGGTGTGGTACGTGTGAATCGTGCGCCCGCGAAACGCGGCGATCGTGTCTTCGACGAATCCAGATTCGTTGAGGGTGTCGGTGTGGATAGCCACCTGAACGTCGTGCGCGTCGGCGACGCCGAGACAACAGTCGATGGCCGCCGGCGTCGTGCCCCAATCTTCGTGCAGCTTGAGCCCCATCGTGCCCGCCACCACCTGCTCGACGAGCCCCTCTGGCCGGCTGGCATTGCCCTTCGCCAAAAAGCCGATGTTGACTGGGAGCGAGTCGGCCGCTTGTAACATCCGCGCGATGTTCCAGGGCCCCGGCGTACAGGTCGTGGCGTTGGTGCCCGCGGCGGGGCCGGTACCGCCACCGATCATCGTCGTGATGCCGGACATCAGCGCTTCTTCGCACTGCTGCGGACAAATGAAATGAATGTGGGCATCGATGCCGCCAGCCGTCGCAATACAACCCTCGCCGGCAATGATCTCGGTGCCGGGACCGATCACGATATCGACGCCCGGTTGCACATCGGGGTTGCCGGCTTTGCCGATACCGGCAATATGGCCATCTTTGATCGCGATATCCGCTTTGACGATACCCCAGTGGTCGAGCACGACGGCGTTGGTGATCACGGTATCGGCAACGCCGGCGCCCGCGCGCTGGCTCTGTCCCATGCCGTCGCGGATCACTTTCCCCCCGCCGAACTTCACCTCTTCGCCGAACACGGTGTGGTCACGCTCGACCTCGATGACCAAGCCGGTGTCGCCGAGACGGATGCGGTCCCCCACGCTCGGGCCGTACATCTCGGCGTAAGCACGTCGATCGATCCGGCTCATCGCCCGTCGCTCTTCTTTTCGGCATCTTCGGCACTGCTTCGCTCGAGCTCGCCCATGATTTGACCGCGAAAGCCTTGGACGATGCGCTCTCCGGCGTAGGCGACGAGCTCGACCTCGCGGCTCTGCCCCGGTTCGAAACGAACGGCGGTTCCCGCCGGTATGTTCAATCGATACCCCCGCGCCGCATCGCGATCGAAGACGAGCGCAGGATTGGTCTCGTAAAAGTGGTAGTGCGATCCCACTTGGATGGGCCGATCCCCGGTGTTCGCCACCGTCGTCTGGCGGGTGGGTCGGCCTTCGTTCAGCGGTACGACTCCTTCCTTGATTTCAAGAGCCCCGGGCGCCTTCGCACCCCCGCGGCCTGCGATCGGATGGTGCACGGTGACGAGCTTCGTTCCATCGGGGAAGGTGGCTTCGACCTGCACTTGCGCAATCATCTCCGCGACACCCTCCATCACGTCGTCGGGACCGAGCAGCTCGGTTCCGTACGTCATGAGCTCGGCGACGGTGCGACCTTCGCGAGCTCCTTCGAGGATCGCCGATGAAATGTAGGCGACCGCCTCCGGGTAGTTGAGTTTGAGACCTCGCGCCTTGCGGCGTTCGGCAAGAAGTCCTGCCGTGAAGAGAAGGAGTTTGTCCTTTTCGCGCGGCAACAAATCCATTTCGTCCTCCAGCAGCAAGCGAACGCGGTCAGGGTTGACGGGATGTCAGGTGAACCAGATGCGCGGCCAGCTCGCGGGCCGGCCCAGTAGTCCGGGACGAATCGCCGACCACACGCGAGCGAAGTGCTCGCGCGCACGCGCGGCGCTCGGACCCGGGTAGCGGCAACAAAGGACCGGGGGTTCGGCACCAAGCAGCGTCGAGCCAACGATCGCGCTTTCGCGGGCAGGCGGCTGGACCGCGCGCGCCAACGCGAGTGCGGCCGGAGAAGATGGCGTTGCGAAGAAGGTTCCGCTGGCCGGCTCGCCACCCAAGCCGAAATGGCCATCGAGGACCGGCGCTCCTCCGCCGTAGCGAGCACGTTCGATAGAGAGCGGCCGCCGGCCTGCGAATAGCTCGAAATGCGAACGGCACCAGCCCTTCGACAAGCATTCGCCGCTGGCCGGCCGCCCGAGGCAGAGAACGTCCCAGCCGATGAATCTGGCTCCCTCCGCGAGGACGACGCGCGTCGTGAGCGATACGCGTGCACCGTCGAAAATGATGTTCTCTTGCGGAAGCCATTCGAGCGCCCCGCCGGAGGCCACTGCCAGGCGTTGCACCTGCTCGGCCATTCGCCCATCGCTCCGGTAGCATTTGCCGGCCGCCGGAGTCGTACAAAGAGCATGGGCGCCGGACTCGACCTCGACGTCGATCGAAAGCCTGTCTCCCGGAGCAAGTCCACCGGGTGGATGAAGCACGTAGACGTGAGGCACTTCCGGTCCTTCGGGGTAGAAGGCGCGCTGCACGCGCAGTGGCCCGAAGTGCCGGCAGTGCGACAGGCGGCTGCCGCCGCTTGCACGCCGAAACTGCAGCTGCAAGCTCGCCTCCCATGTCGCACCAGCCTGCGCCGTGGGAGGCTTCTCATCCGCCGCTGCTTCGCTGTCATGTCTCATCGCCGAGGAAAGTGACCGGTCGTTCCCAGACGGCGAGGACGATGCAACCTTCCGGAGAATGCACGTCGTGTCGGCTACCGGGTGGATTGATGACGAGGGTTCCGGCAACGTGCGACCCGCGTTGGTCGACCTGGGACCCGGCGATGATCAAGATGTGCTCGTATCCCGCATGCAAGTGCATCGGTATGCGCGCTCCCGGACGATACCGCAGCAATGCGGCGGACGGCCCGTTCTCACCTCGGTCGTAGAGACGGTGAATCTCGACGCCATCACGGAACGGTTCCCACGGAATTTGGCTGCTCGTCGCCACCGTCATCAGGTTGCGAATGACGAGGGGGTTCTCCTTCAGCTCCGACACAAGACCTCCAGGACCGCCCCGCTCGGCGCGGTGCAGCCGACGATGCCCCCTTGGGCGCGAACCATGGCGAGCGTGGCCGCCTTGAACTCCGGGAAATAGCTCTCGGTCGCATCTTCGATGAGCAGGCACTCGTAGCCGCGGTCATTCGCCTCGCGCATCGTCGTCTGCACGCAGACCTCGGTCGTCACGCCGCACAAAAGCAGGTGGGTGATCCCCCGATCGCGCAGCAGGTCGTCGAAAGGAGTCGCGCAGAACGCTCCTTTTCCCGGCTTGCAAAGAACCAGCTCGCTCGGCTCCGGTCGGAGCTCGTCGACGAAATCGTTTCCCGCTTCGCCCAACACGAGAATTCGGCCCATCGGACCGAGATCGCCGATCTGCATGCCGACCCGCCCCCGCTTCTTTTTCGCCGGTGGACAATCGGAGAGGTCGGGCTTGTGCCCTTCCTTGGTGTGGATCACGGGCAGCCCGGTTTTGCGAAAGCCGGCGAGCAGCTTCTTCACCGTAGGCACGATCCGCTGGAGCGGTCCGACGTCGTTGCCAAGAGCAGCTCCGAAGCCCCCCGGCTCGAGAAAATCACGTTGCATGTCGATGACGACGAGAGCCACCCGCCCGCGATCGGACGGTAGGGCGAAGGGAAAGGGCGCCGCCGGAATGGAGAGCTCAGGCATGGCCGGCCATGTGTTGGCCGATCGTAGCGAGCTCGGCCTCGGCGATCGGCGATTGATGGACGATGCGGCCCTCACTCATCACCAGGATGCGATCGGAGAGCGCGAAGATCTCATCCAGATCGGCGCTGATCAACAGAACGGCACATCCTGCGTTGCGAGCCTCGAGGAGGCGCGTTCGAATCTCGGCCACCGCCGCGAAATCGAGACCGAAGCACGGATTGGCGGCAATGAGCACCTCCACGCGGCCGCTGAGCACACGAGCCAAGACAGCGCGCTGAACATTGCCGCCGGACAGCTGCGCGATGTTGGCGTCGACCGAGGGCGCCTGGACACGGAATTCGGAAATGAATCGACGGGCCATCCGCCGCAGAGCCCCGCGTAACACCCCCCAACGGGCGACCGTGTAGGGGGGGCGATCGTAGTTGCGGAACCCCATGTTCTCGGCAACCGACATCGTCGGAACGCACGCGTTGCGGAGTGGCTCCTCCGGAAGGCAGCGCACGCCGCGAAGGCGCATGAGCTCGCGCGTCGGACGATAGGCGGTGCCTCCCACGTCGATCGAGCCCGAGCCCAGCGAACGCTGGCCCGCCAACACCTCGACGAGCGCCTCCTGTCCATTGCCGGAAACGCCAGCGATGCCGACGATCTCGCCGGCGCGGACGTGCAGATCCAGGCCGCGCAGAACGGTCACTCCTTTGTCGTCCAAGGCCTCGAGTTTCTCGACAACCAGGCGGCTCTCGCCGGGCAGCTGCGCCTTTCGCGTGCTGTTCGCCTGGGGCGGCTGAGATCCCACCATCATCACCGCCAACTTGCCCGGATCGAGCTCGTTCACACGCCCCGAGCCCGCCGCCCGGCCGCGGCGGAGCACGGTGACCTCGTCGGCAAAGCTCATCACTTCACGAAATTTGTGCGTGATCATGAGAACGCTGAGGTCGATCCTCCTCGCCATCTCGCGCAGAAGGCCGAGCACTTCGTCGGCCTCGGAGGGCGTCAACACCGACGTCGGCTCGTCGAGGATCACGATCTTGCTGCCGAGGTAGAGCTGTTTCAAAATCTCGAGCTTTTGTTTTTCGCCCGCGGCGAGCGTGCGCACTTGCCGCAGCGGATCGATCTGGAAAGGCATGCGCCGCATGAACTCGCGGAGCTCTTGGTGCGCGCCATTCCAATCGACGAAGAACGGCAGCTTCGAGCGCGCGAGCACCAGGTTTTCGGCGACAGTCATGTTCTCGACCAGCGTGAAGTGCTGATAGACCATACCGATGCCGCAATCCTGCGCATCGCGCGGATTTTTGATTTTCACCTCCGAGCCTTCGAGCGAAAGGTGCCCCGAATCGGCGTGGTAGTAGCCCATGATGCACTTGACGAGGGTGCTCTTTCCGGCGCCATTTTCTCCGAGCAGCGCGTGAAAGGAACCGGGACGAAGCGTGAGCGATACGTTCTCGAGGGCGACAAGCGAGCCGAATCGTTTGCTCATGGCCGAGACGGCAAGCTCGGGCGGTGCACCCGAAGTCTGGATAGGAACGGGCCCCGAGCGTCTGCGCGCGCCGATTTCCGGCGCGATGGTCAACGGATTCGAAGTCATGCCAGCACCCGCACGAGCGCGCTCGACGTAGACACTGCGCCGAACACGCCGTTCTGCATCGTGATCATCTTGAGCGCGGCGACGTGATTGCCCACATCGGTGGCCGCGCAGCAGTCGGAGAGGAGGAGGCACTCGAAACCACGATCATTCGCCTCGCGCATGGTGGTGTGCACGCAGACGTCGGTCGTAATACCGGTCAAAATGAGATTGCGGATACCTCGTTGACGCAGAATGAGCTCGAGATCCGTCGCGCAGAACGAGCCCTTACCCGGCTTGTCGATGATCGGCTCTCCGGGCATCGGTCGGAGCTCGGGAATGATCTCCCAGCCGGGTTCGCCTCGCACGAGCACCCGACCGCACGGGCCTTTATCGCCTATGCCGATCCCGCTGCTCTTTCCGTCTTGCGTCTGCCGAGAACGCCACAGTTTGTTCGCCGGCAAATCGGAAAGGTCCGGACGATGCCCTTCGCGGGTGTGCATCACGTGGAAATGGCCGGCCCGCATCGTCTCGAGCACCCGCGAAATGGGGTTGATGCAAGCTCGCGTGAGCGAGATGTCGTAGCCGAGCAAATCGATGTACCCGCCTTTACCGCAGAAGTCGGTTTGCATGTCGATGACCAAAAGGGCGGTGTTCTGCCCACGCAGATCGCCGTCGAAGGGCCATGCATAGGGGTTGGCAGCAATGCGGTTCATGGGATTCCTCGGCGATTCATCGGGCCACCGTGAGCTCGGCGGGTTGCCCTGGGAGCGTCCGCGTGGCGGAGCTTGTGGCGGTCATGATGGCGAGCGTGACGACGTAAGGCGCTGCGTTGAACAAGTAATAACCGGAGGTGATCCCCACCGATTGCAACGCCGGCCCGAGGGCGCTCGCGGCGCCGAAGAGAATCGAGGCGTAGAGACAACGGATGGGGTCCCAACGCGCGAAGATCACGAGGGCAACGGCCATCAAGCCTTGCCCGCTCGACAGCCCCTCGTTCCAGCTGCCCGGATAGAACAACGAGAGGAAGGAGCCACCGATCCCGGCGAGAAAGCCGCCCACCATGGTCGCCACGAGCCGAACCCGATTGACGTCGTAACCCATGGCGCGTGCCGCATCGGCGCTCTCGCCCACGGTGCGAAGGACGAGCCCCCAGCGCGTCACCTTCAGCGACCAAGCTACCAAAGGGGCGAGCACGAGCCCGAGCAAAAACAGCGCGTTCACTTGCATGGCCGAGCGCACCTGCTCGATGCGACTCCAGAATCCGAACTCGATAGCCGGCAAATGGGCGGCAACCGGTTTGATGAAGGGTTTGCCGAGGAAGAAAGCCAATCCCGTTCCGAAGAGCATGAGTGCGATGCCGACCGCGATGTCATTGACGCGCGGCTTCGAGCAAAGCCAGGCGTGCAGCGATCCCAGCAGGGCCCCGATCGCTCCGGCGACCAGGACGCCGAGCCATGGCGACCCACTCAGGTAGGAGACGCCATAGGCGCTCATGGCGCCCATGACCAGCGTTCCCTCGAGACCGAGGTTCACGCGGCCGCTTTTTTCGGTGAGACACTCCCCCAGACTCACGAATAGAAACGGAGTGCCGATCCGGATCGCGCCCGCCGCGACGGCGAGGGGTACACCCCAAAACCCCAGCGCATCCACTCGTCCGTCCATCAGCCCATCACCGCAGGCGGGTCGAAGGCCGCGCCGACCTGGTCGATCGGCGCTACGCCCGGGTCGAGCGAAGGCGGGGCCGGCGGCACCGGTAGAGGTTCGAACATCTTGTAACGTCCGTAGAGCGTCTCGCTTGCCAAGATGACGACGAATAGGATCCCCTGCAGCACGCTCACCGTCGCATCGGGCAGGTTGTCGATTCGCTGGATGAGCCCGCTGCTCGCACCGATGCCGCCGAGCAAGATCGCGACCGGGATGATCGCGAGCGGGTTGTGTCGAGCGATGAACGCCACGAGAATCCCGCTGTATCCATAGCCCGCCACGAGGGATGCATTGGCCTTGCCGTGGATCGCGGCAATCTCGACCATCCCTGCCAGGCCCGCCGCGCCTCCGGCGAGAAAGCAGGCCGTGACGATCATTCTCTTCACGGGCAGTCCGCTGAGCTGCGCCGCTCGAGCGTTGCCGCCAATCATCGATGCGCCGAATCCGAAAACCGTGTGCTGCATGAACACATAAGCGAAGAGACAAGCGACGACACCGTAGACGAGTCCCCAGTGCACATCGAGGCCCGGAATACTCCCCAGCATGTTGGCGGTTCCAATTTGCGTCGTGGAGGGCTTGTTGAGGCTCGTCGGGTCGCGCAGGGGACCTTCCACGAAATGGTTCATGAGCGCGATGGCGACATACGATAGGAGCAGGCTGCTGATGGTCTCGTTGACGCCTCGATGCACGCGTAGTCCGGCGGCCAGCGCGATCCAGGCGCCGCCCACCACGAAGCCGGCGACGAACATGGCCATGAGGATCGCGACGGGCGATGCGCCGGGCATAGCGAGGCCGGCCACCGCGGCGGCGAGCCCGCCGGCGACCACGGCGCCCTCGCCGCCGATGATGATGAGCCCCAGACGAGCAGGCAAAGCGGTGCACAGCGCCGTGAGCATGAGAGGCGCGGCGCGCTGCAACGTATTCTGAAACGAAAAGGCGCTTCCGAACGAGCCGCGGTACATTTGATAATAGACGTCGAAGGGATCGGCCCCGGCCACCGCGACGAAAAGGCCGAACAGCGCGAGCGAGACGAGAACGGCGGCCGAGCGGATAACCAGAACTTCGACGACGGACATCGCGCGTGCGCTCGTTCGTACCGCTCCGAGCACGCCGCCGCTGCCGACGGCCCGCGTCTCCTCGAGCTTCATTTCAATGGGTGGCGCCCTTCACGCCTTCGACCAAATACGACATCTTTTCGAGCGCGATGTCGGTCTGCGTTTGGTCGACGTTGGCCGGAATGACCTCTTTGCCCACGTTGTCTTTGAGTGGTCCGCGGTAAATGACCATGGTCCCCTGCACGAACTTGGCTTTGGCTTCGTCGGCTTTCTTTTTCGTTTCTGCCGATACCGGTGCACCATAGGGCGACATCTTGACGTAGCCCTCTTTGAATCCTCCACGTACGAGGTGCGGGAAAGGCTTTCCTTCGCGGACCATCGCAATGTAGTCGGTGTAGACTTTGCTCCAGTTCCACTCTGCGCCGGTCAGGTAACCCTTCGGCGCCAGATTCGCTTGGCTTGCGTGATAACCACAGCTGTAGATGCCGCGGCGTTCTGCCGTTTCGATGACCACCTTCGGCGAATCGACGTGCTCGGTGAGAACGTCGGCGCCCTGATCGATCAAGCTATTGGCCGCCTCCGCCTCCTTGACCGGCAGAGCCCAATCGCCGGTGAAGATCACGGTCGTGGTCACGTTCGGGTTCACCGAACGGGCACCGAGCTCGAACGCGTTGATGTTGCGCAGCACCTGTGGAATGGGTTTGGCGGCCACGAAACCGAGCTTGTTCGACTTCGTCGTCAGTCCTGCCACCATCCCGGACACGTACTGAGCCTCGTCGATATATCCGAAATAGCTGCCGACATTCTTGGGGTGCTTGGTCTCGTCGTACAGTCCGCCGCAATGCAAAAACGTGCGGTCGGGGAACTTCTGCGCTTCCACGAGAATGTGGGGGTCGAAATAGCCGAAAGACGTGGGAAAGAGCACCGTCGCCCCATCAAGGTTGATCATGCTCTCCATCGTCTTTTGAACCGCGACCGTTTCGGGGACATTCTCTTCCTCGCGGATCTTGACCCCCGGCAGCTTGGCGACTGCCTTGGCCCCCTCGGCGTGCGCTTGGTTGTAGCCATAATCGTCTTTGGGGCCGACGTAGATGAAGCCGACGACGAGCTCCTTCTGCTCGGGTCCCGCCTTTTTACAAGAAGCAGGCCCGAGAGCCACGAAAGTGAGCGCGAGCGCCGACACGGAAAGCGTGTTGATGGACCCGCGCCGAGCGCGAGGACGGAGAGAGGTCTTCATGGTGGTTACCCTGTCTAGACCCGCGAACGTTTCGCGACGTTTTCATCTCCGCCGCTTCTCAGTTACGTCGCGTTCGAACTAGGCCGTGGCTGTGGACAAAAATATCATCGCCGTTTACCGAACTTTGCTGAGCACGAAATGAACCGGCAATGTCGGCCGGCCTATGACGCCATTCTGTCGCCGAGAACCGTGATCGAAGAATGGAGAAAGCTATGCGATTTGCATTGACGGCATCTGTTGTGATCCTCGCGACCGGGGCGCTTGCGGGCTGCGAAAAGAACCAGAACAAAGCGCCCGAACCAAGTGCATCCGCGTCGGCAGGCGCCGTGCCCAGCCCGGCTCCTGCCGCCGCGGCGGATAAATCAGGGCCCATCAAAGTGGGCATCCTGCACTCTCTGTCGGGAACGATGGCGATCAGCGAAACGTCACTGAAAGACGTCGCGCTCATGGCCATCGACGAGCTGAATGCCGCGGGCGGCGTGCTTGGTCGAAAGATCGAGGCCATCGTGGTCGATCCTGCCTCCAACTGGCCGCTCTTCGCCGAGAAAGCGCGCGACCTCATCCAAAATCAGAAGGTCGCCGTCACGTTCGGCTGCTGGACGTCGGTTTCCCGTAAATCGGTTCTCCCCGTCTTCGAGGAGCTCAACGGCCTGCTCTTTTACCCCGTTCAATACGAAGGCGAAGAGTCGTCATTCAACGTGTTTTACACGGGGGCAGCTCCGAATCAGCAAGCCATCCCGGCTGTCGAATATTTGATGGGCAAAGAGGGCGGCGGGGCCAAAAGATTCGTGCTGCTCGGAACCGACTACGTGTACCCGAGAACCACGAACAAGATCTTGCGCTACTTCTTGCACTCCAAGGGGATCACCGACGACGACATCATGGAGAAGTACACGCCCTTCAGCCACAGCGACTACCAGACCATCGTCGCCGAAGTGAAGAAGTTCGCGCAAGGCAAGCGCACGGCGGTCATCTCCACGATCAACGGCGACTCGAACGTTCCCTTCTACAAAGAGCTGGCCAACCAGGGAATCAAGGCCGAAGACATTCCGGTCATTGCGTTCTCGGTGGGCGAAGAAGAACTGCGCGGCATCGATACCAAGCCGCTCGTCGGTCACCTCGCCGCCTGGAACTACTTCATGTCGATCGACACACCGGAGAACAAGACCTTCATCGCGAAATGGAGAGATTACGTAAAAGCGAAAGGCTTGCCGGCCGGCGACAAGCGGGTCACCAACGATCCGATGGAGGCCACGTACATCGGCATTCAGATGTGGGCCCACGCCGTCGAGCAAGCCCACGATACGGACGTCAACGCCGTTCGCCAAGCGATCGGTTACCAGAAGGTCAAAGCACCGTCCGGCTTCGACATCCAGATGGACGCGGCCAACCACCACCTGCACAAACCGGTCTTCATCGGCGAGATCAAAGGCGACGGTCAATTCAAAATCGTGTGGAAGACTCCCGGGCCGATCCGCGCCCAAGCCTGGAGTCCCTTCATTCCGGAAAGTGCGAAGAAGGTCGCCGACTGGACCTATCCCTGGGTGTGCGGCAACTGCACCGAGCCGAAGTTCTCGCCCGGCCCCAAGGTGTTGGCCAAGTCGCCCTAGCATTCCTCTGTCAGATCTTGACCACGACAGATCACGAAATCATGCGAGTGCAGGTATTGGCACGTGTATTCGGTCTTGCCGTCGTCATCGCGGCAAGCTTCGTCGTGATGGCGCGCTCCGCGCGGGCGGGCGACGCGGGTGCCCTCGAGCAGGCTTTGCGTGGACTCGGTTCCAACGACGCCGACACGGTCGAGGCGAGCATGGCAAAGCTGGCCGAGCTCAGCGATCCGGCCGCCATCCCCGCCCTCGAAGCCCTCGCCGACGATCGACTCCGTGTCGGCGCCGGCGGCGCGATCTATTTCGAAGATCGCGTCAAGCAAAAGCTGGTGGATGCTTTCACCGGAGTCGCCCTGGCCCAGGAGCCTCCCGATCTCAAGCCAGTCGAAATGAACAATGCCCTTCGGCGAGCCGTATTCCCGATCCTCGCCCAGCTGAAGCTCCATTCTCCCGACGCCGATGTGCGCCTCGCCGCGGCGGAGGAGCTTTCGAAACGTGAATCCACCTCGGCGGGACCGCTGCTACGAGCCGCACGCGACAAGGAGAAAAATCGCAAGGTCAAAGAAGCATTGGCGCTCGCCTTGGCACGCGTCGATCTGCACTCCGAGGACCGATCGCGGCGGCTCGAAGCACTGGTGACGCTCCGAACGCTGGGCGATTCTGACGCCAAGAGCGATTTGGCCAAGCTGACGTCCAACAATGACGATGGCACGTATGCCGAAGGGGACGACGAGGTTCGCAAGGCCGCAGTCGCCGCCCTCGGCGCCATCGAGAGCCGCGAACGTTTCATTGGCTTTTTTGGCAACGTCGTGCACGGCATCAGTTTGGCCAGCGTGCTCTTGTTTGCCGCCCTAGGGCTGGCGATCACGTTCGGACTGATGGGCGTCATCAACATGGCCCACGGCGAGATGCTGATGCTCGGCGCCTATGCCACCTATACCGTGCAAGTCTTCTTCGAGAAACACCTGCCGGGACACTTGAGTCTTTACCTGATCGCCGCTGTCCCCCTTGCCTTCGCGGTGACGATGTCGGTGGGGATCGTGCTCGAGCGGCTGGTGATTCGCCACCTCTACGGGCGCCAGCTCGAGACGCTGCTCGCGACTTGGGGGATCAGCTTGGCACTCATCCAAACCGTCCGTTTCATCTATGGCGCCCAGAACGTCGCCGTAGCCAATCCTTCTTGGCTCGCCGGTGGCGCCGAGGTCGCTCATGGATGGGTGCTCCCCTACAGCCGCATCGCCGTCGTGGGCTTCGTGATCGTGGTGTCGCTCGGCGTGTGGGCGCTCTTCTGGCGCACGTCGCTCGGCGTCAAAGTGCGCGCGGTGACCCAGAATCGGAATATGGCGGCTTGCCTCGGGATACCGACGGCACGCGTGGACATGTGGATTTTCGGATTGGGTTCGGGCATCGCCGGTTTGGGGGGCGTCGCCTTATCGCAGCTCGGAAACGTCGGCCCCGAGCTCGGCCAGGCGTACATCATCGATTCGTTCATGGTGGTCGTCCTCGGGGGGGTGGGTAGGTTGGCCGGCACGGTGAGCGCGGCACTCGGCCTCGGTATCATCAACAAGCTGATCGAGCCCTTTGCCGGCGCCGTTCTCGGCAAAATCGCCATTCTCCTCCTCATCATTCTCTTCATTCAGCGGCGTCCCGAAGGACTCTTCGCTGCCAAAGGGCGGGTGGAGGCTTGATCCCCTTCAAGACGATACGCGAGCGTGCGCTGCAGCTCCAACCGGCTCGGTATTGGATTGCCACGGGGATCTTCGCAACTTCGATCCTCGTCATCGTGCCGCTCCTCAACGCCGTTCCCGGTCCGAGCTCCCCCTTTCACTTTCCCGATTACTTGCTCCCGTTGCTCGGGAAATTTCTGTGCTACGCCATCCTGGCTCTGGCGCTCGACCTGGTGTGGGGCTTTACCGGAATCCTGAGCCTCGGCCATGGTCTGTTCTTCGCCTTGGGGGGGTACGCCATGGGGATGTACCTTATGCGCTCGATCAAGGGCGAAGGGGTTTATCGCAGCGAACTACCGGATTTCATGGTGTTCCTCGACTGGAAAAAGCTGCCCTGGTACTGGCATGGGTTCGGCAATTTTAACTTTGCCCTCGCCATGGCCGTGCTGGTGCCCGGCCTCGTTGCATTCGCGTTCGGATACTTTGCTTTTCGCTCGCGTGTGCGCGGCGTCTATCTTTCCATCGTCACGCAAGCCCTCACGTACGCTGCGATGCTGCTTTTTTTTCAGAATGCCACCGGTTTCGGCGGCAACAATGGCTTGACCGACTTCAAGCGCATCCTCGGTTACTCGCTCCACGACCCGAGCACCAAGCTCACCCTGTACGTCATTTCCGGAATGGCTCTGTTGTTCGTTTACCTCCTATGCCGTTACGTCGTGGCCAGTAAACTCGGCCGAGTTCTCACCGCCATTCGCGACGCCGAGCTCAAGGTGCGCTTTTGCGGCTATCAAGCCGCCCACTACAAGCTCTTCGTCTGGACGCTCTCCGCGATGCTCTGTGGATTGGCGGGAGCCCTTTACGTGCCGCAAGTGGGCATCATCAACCCCAGTGAGATGCAGCCGTCTAATTCCATCGAAATGGCGATCTGGGTCGCCGTGGGGGGGCGCGGAACACTCGTCGGTCCCGTGGCGGGCGCGTGGCTCATCAACGGTACGAAAAGCTGGCTCACGACGGCGTTCCCATCGGCGTGGCTCTACGTGCTCGGAACCCTCTTCGTCGTGATTACCCTGTTCATCCCCGACGGGCTCGTGGGCATCTCCACCGCCATTCGCAACCGCCTCTCGGCGAGGATTCGAGCGTGATCGACAGCAGTGCCGCCGGGGCCTTGATCAAGCCCGATCGACAACCCGCTTCGGTGCGGGCCGGCATCGATTCGGAGCCGGACCTCGGGTCGAGTCCCCGCGCCGCTCGCCCCGGCCTCGCGTTGTGGGTCGAGAACGTCACCGTGAGCTTCAGCGGCTTTTTGGCCCTCGACGACATCACGCTGACTATCGACAAGGGCGAGCTTCGCTGCATCATCGGCCCCAACGGAGCGGGCAAGACGACCCTGATGGACGTCATCACCGGTCGAACACGGCCGACGACCGGTTCCGTTTACCTCGAGAGCCGGGCGATCGAAGTGACGGCGCTGCCCGAGTGGCGCATTGCCCAAATCGGTGTGGGCCGCAAATTCCAGCGTCCCACCGTCTTTCACGGTCACACGGTGGAAGAGAATCTCGAGCTGGCCATAGCCTCCAACAAAGGTGTTTTTCGCACGCTCTTTCACCGTCGGACCGCCAACGAACGTGAACGCATCGAGAGGGCCCTCGAGACCATCGGCCTGAAAGATGCCAAGAGCAAGCGCGCCGGCCTGCTGTCGCACGGTCACAAGCAGTGGCTCGAGATCGGCATGCTCCTCGTGCAGCAGCCCAAGGTGCTCCTCGTCGACGAACCGGTGGCGGGCATGAGCCAGCAGGAGATGGAAAAGACGGCTGAGCTTTTGAGCGGGCTCGCCGGAGAGCAGACGGTCATCGTGGTCGAGCACGATATGGACTTCGTACGAAGCATCGCCCGAACGGTCACCGTGCTGCACGAAGGGCGCGTCCTGGCCGAAGGCAGCATGGAGGCGATCCAGAAAGACCCGCGCGTGATCGAAGTCTACCTGGGAGCTTGACGATGCTCGAGGTGAGCAACCTGAATCAATTCTATGGGGGAAGCCACATCCTCTGGGATGTGGCCCTCGATGTTCCCGAAAAGTCTTGCACTTGCGTCATGGGCCGAAACGGAGTCGGCAAGAGCACGCTGCTCAAAGCCATCATGGGCCTCTTGCCGTTGCAATCGGGGAGTGTGCGCTTCGGGGGCACCGAGCTGGCGTCGCAGCGGCCCGAAGTCCGTGCTCGGCTCGGAATCGGCTATGTCCCACAGGGTCGCGAGATCTTTCCCGACCTCGACGTCGAACAGAATCTGCTCATCGGCTTTGGCGTAACGGCCCGCACAGGCCGGCGCGAACAGACTCTCGAGCGCGTCTTCCGACTTTTTCCCATGCTGAAAAACTTGATGCGCCGCCGCGGGGGGGATCTTTCCGGCGGACAGCAACAGCAGCTGGCCATTGGCCGTGCGCTCGCTCTCGAACCGACCCTCCTCATCTTGGACGAGCCGACCGAAGGCATTCAGCCCAACGTGGTGCACGAAATCGGCGACGCCATCTTGCGCCTCAACGAAGAAGAGAAACTCACCGTCCTGCTCGTCGAGCAAAAGCTCCCCTTCGCGAGGCGGGTCGCCAGCCGGTTTTGCATCATGGACCGCGGTCGGTCGGTTGCCAATGGCGAGGCCCGTGAATTGACCGACGCTCTCGTGCGTCAGCACCTGGCCGTCTAACGAGGCTCACTCGAGGCCCCGCGACGCCAATTAGCATTACTGCCGCAGTCTTGGCATCGGCAGATCACGATCTGCAGATTTGGCTCCGACCCAACGCAAACTAGGGCGAGGCCGTCGGAATCACCCCGATAGACGAAACGAGCCGCGACGCCCT
>Ga0137374_10002260_pt1 | contig 22603 bp, 23 predicted proteins | sample SagtaG_20_FD_104811 | JGI IMG/M metagenome (GOLD analysis project Ga0137374, IMG submission 104811) | Vadose zone soil microbial communities from Sagehorn Ranch, Mendocino, California, USA - Sage1_R_100_16 metaG | ecosystem: Environmental > Terrestrial > Soil > Vadose zone | place: USA... | reverse complement strand
TTCTTCATTCTTCATTCCTCATTCGTCGTTAGACGTCGATGTCGGTGATCTTGCGCATGCAGTAGAAGCCGCTGGCGATGCCCATAATCCCGAGCGCCAGCAGCAGGCGGGTTACGCCTGGTAAGAACAGCTTCGAGATGTAGCTGGGAGTGATCATGAACAGGACCCCGACCAGGAAGACGGGCAGGCCGCTCACCACGTAGGCGGACAGGCGTCCCTGAGCGGTCAGGACCGCGATCTCGCCGCGAATTCGGAGCCGTTCGCGGATGGTATGCGCGATCGACCGCAGGATCTGGCTGAGATTGCCGCCCACGCGGTACTGGATGTTGATCGCCGTCACGAGCATGTCCAGGTCCAGGCTGCGGACGCGGTCGAGCATGTTGTCGAACGCCTCCTGCATCGGCACGCCTACCGCCAGCTCGCGGACGACGACCGCGAACTCCTCGCCGATCGGGGGCGGCATCTCGCGGCTGACCATCTCCATGGCCTGAGGTAGGCTCGAACCGGCCTGCAGCGCGCCCGCCATCGCATCGACCAAGTTTGGAAGCTGACGCTCGAATTTGCCCAAGCGGCGCTGTTCGACAAACCCCAGACCGTAGCGCGGCAGATAGCCGGCCGCCACTGCGCCCAGAGCGCCGACGCCCAGACCGTCGATTCCGTTCATGTCGAGGTAATTGCCGGCCACGACGTAGCCGAGAAGGAAGCCCACACCTGCGGCCAGCCCTTGCAGCACCAGGAATCGGCTGGCGGGCATGTCGACCCCGGCACGGATCAACTGCCACTGCAGTCGGCGCGCGAAGGACGCGTGCCGCAGCCGCCGATTCATGCGCATGACGATGGCCGGGTGAGGCTCGTCGTGCTGCCGCTTGACCGGCGGGGCTGGCACGTGGGTGTGGCGGCCGACGAACGTGTCCAGCCGCGTGGCCAGCTCGTACCGCCCGTAAGCGTGCGTGATCGCGAAGCCGATGAGCAAGACACCCATACCGGCGAGGATCGCCGCGGCTTCAGCTACGCCTTCCATACCTATCGCCTGGCCCCCTGAACCTCTTCAGATGAGAGCTGGGCAGACGCTGGTTGCGGCGCGAATGTCGCGCCGGGCAGCTTGACCCCGTTCTGGGTCATCTTGGCCTCGAATTTGGGGCGGATGCCCAGCGGCTGCAGTCGGCCCTGGACCTTACCCCGCACGAGGCCAGCCTGCTGGAAGCGGAAGATGTCCTGGAGGATGATCACATCCCCTTCCATGCCCTGCACCTCGGACACGTTCACGACTCTCCGCGAGCCGTCGAACAGGCGCTCCTGGTGAACGATAAGGTCGACAGCCGAGGCGATCTGCTCTCGAATGGCTCGGTGCGGAAGCTCCACCCCGGCCATCATGACCATTGTCTCGAGGCGGGCCAGCGTGTCGCGCGGGCTGTTGGAATGGAGTGTGGTCATGCTGCCGTCGTGGCCGGTGTTCATCGCCTGCAACATGTCGAGTGCCTCAGGCCCGCGCACCTCGCCGACGACGATCCGGTCGGGCCGCATCCGCAGCGCGTTCATCACGAGCTGGCGGATCGGTACCTCTCCGGCGCCCTCGATATTCGGCGGGCGCTTCTCGAGCGGGATCACGTGCCGCTGACGAAGCCGAAGCTCGGCCGCGTCCTCGATGGTGACGATTCGCTCGTTGGACGGAATGAACGACGACAGCACGTTGAGCAGCGTGGTCTTGCCCGAGCCGGTCCCGCCGGAGACGAGGATATTCAGCCGCCCACTCACACACGCGGCCAGGAAGTCGGCGACCTCGGGTGTGATCGAGCCGAACTGGATCAGGTTCTGCATCGTCAACGGGTCACGCGAGAACTTCCGGACCGTCAGGACCGGGCCGACCAGCGCCAGTGGCGGGATGATCGCATTGACGCGCGAGCCGTCGGGCAGACGGGCGTCGACCATCGGCGAGGCGTCATCGCAGCGGCGCCCAAGCGGGGCCACGATACGGTCGATGATCCGCCTCACGTGGTCGTCGTTCTCGAACTTGATGTCGGTCTCCTCGAGCAGCCCCTGCCGCTCGACCCAGACCTGGTCCGGGCCGTTGACCATGATCTCGGTGACCGACTCGTCGCGCAAGAGCGGCTCGATAGGACCGAACGACAGCAGCTCGGCCATGACGACCTCGAGCAGACGGGTCCGCTCGAGCCGCGGGAGGGGAACGCCCTCGTCGGCGAGCGTCTCGTTGAACAGCTCCTCGATCACCCTTCGGCCCGGCACGCCCTCCAGGTCGGTGTCAGGCGCGAGCTCGGCGATGATCCGGCGCTGGATCCGCGCCTTGAGCTGGCCCAGGTCGGTCCGGCTCAGCGTCGCCGTCGTTGGGGCCGGCGCCTCGGCCGGGCGATTCAGCGGCGATCGCTTCGTCTCTGTCTCGGTACGCGCCCCGGACAGTCGCTCGAAGATCGGTTTGGCCATCCGTCCGTTGCCTGTTTACGTCTTTGCGGCGGCCCGCGCCGGCCGCAGTCGACCGAGCAGAGCCAGCGGCGACCGTCTGGCCGGGCGGCTTTCGGGTTCGCTCACCGCGGCTGCCTCGTCTGCCTCGACTCCGTACTGTGCGACGACCTCGCTGGCCAGGCGGCGCAGCTCACGCGCGGCGCGTGATCGTCGGCGCAGCATGACCACCGGCTCGCCGGCGTTGAGCGACTCGATGATCGGCACGCCGTCGCTACTCAGCCCAAAGCTCATCTTGTGGCGGAGGTGCTGCTCGATGTCGGCGAGGGAGATCGCGCCGTGGCTGCGGAGCCGGTTGATCACGAGCTGCATCTTGTCGATCCCGTAGCCCAGCTCGTGTCCGAGCTGGAGAAAGCGGGCCGTATTCTTGAGCGAGGCGATCTCGGGCGTGCAGATCAACAGGATTGAGTCGGCCAGATCGAGGGCGGCAAGGGCGTGCTCGTCGAGGCGTGAGGCCGTATCCACCACCACGAAATCGAAGTGAGCCCGGCAGGCGGACAGAACGCTCGCCGTCTCGTCGCCCGTGATCGCCTCGGCCCGCTCCAGCTGGGTTGGGGAGGGCAGGACGTAGACCCCACTGTGGTGGTGGACCATGGTGTCGTCCAGCAGGTCACCGTCCAGCTCGCGCAGGTGGACCACCACGTCGGCGATGCTGTTGTCGCTCGCGATGTTGAGGGCCACTCCGATGTCGCCGCCCATGAGATTGGCGTCGACCAGGGCGATGCGCCGATGCGTCAACATGTGCGCCGCGACCGCCAGGTTGACCGCCAGCGTGGTCGCGCCCACGCCGCCCTTGGCGCCGTGGACCGCGATGATCCGCCCGGTCTGTCCCACGCCGCGCGCGCTGCGCTGCCTGCGGCGGCGATCTTCCTTGGCGTGAATCCGACGCACCACGTCGACCAGCTCGGTTGGATCGAACGGTCGATAGACGTAGGCGCGGGCCCCCGCCAGGATGCACGGTTGCGCCATCGACTTCTGTTCCTCGTCCAACACGACGACGATCGCCAGGTCCGGGGCGGCGGTCTCGATCTGTTCGACCACCGCGCTCGGGTCACCCGCCACGTCTTCGACGATCACCAGATCGGCGTCAGAGCGCTGGACCGTTCGCACGGCTTCGCCGTAGCCGGCCGCTCCTTCGGCGACCCGGATGCCCGGCTCGCCCGCCAGCGCGGCGGCCACCTCACTGCTCTGGCCCTCCGCGCCGGCACGAAAGCCCGGGTCACGCAGCACCAGAATGCGGAGTTTGGAAGCTGGCACGCTCATGGCTTGACTCCCTGTGGAACGCGGAATCGGTACCGCTCGGTGACGCTGTCGACGGTCATCGCATCAGTCCGCACGATGCGCTCTTCCTCCGATGACCTCAGAACCAGATCGATGACCCCGCCAGAGTCCTTGATGAACTTGATGATGACCGCGTCCTGGTGATCGACCAGGAATCCCAGCGGTCGGCCGCCGCTCTTAGCGACCCCTTCCGGCTTGGCGCTCGGATCTGGCGTCGTTGGCAGCTCGGTCCCGACCGCGAACAGCTCGACGTTCTGCAGCGTCGTCTGGGTGCTGTTGGCGAGCCGCGAGCTATCCGCGCCGCCCAGCGGCAGCGACAGCAGGATGTCCATCCGATCGCCCGGGCGGAAGCCTGACTGGCCCAGCAGCAGCTCGGGCATCGGCAGCCAGACGACCACCTTGCCGGGCGGCACCTGGTCGGACAGGCTCGGCGACCGCTTGACGCTCGCGATCTGCCCCGCCAGGATGATCTGGTCCCTGAAGATCGGCCCGTTGGCGAACTTCCCAACGACCTGCTCGGCGCTGGCGACCGCGCCGGGTGGGGCGAAGTCGGCCGGGAACGGCCGCATGACCAACGCGTCGGCGGTGATCTGGCCCTGATCCGGGATCTCGCGCGAAGCCATGATCACGTACACTTGGGGGACGGCTGCCTTGGTCGCATCGCTCGCCTGACGGGCGATCCCGAGCACCAGCGCGCTCGCGCCCCCGGCCAGCAGCACCCCCAACACCATCAGGATCAGCGCGCCTCTTCTCTTCATCTCTTCTTCCCTTCGACTTCGCTGATTCTTGCTGCCTGCCCTACTCGCTCAGCGTGACGGTATTGGCAGTCTGGCTGGGTGGCCCGCTCTGCGGCGTGCTGTCGTTGAAGAAGCTCACGAAGTACCCCTGAACGCTGCTGCTGCTGACCTTGTCGGTGTAGAACTTGAACCGCCGAACCCTCTGGAGGATGATCCGCTGAAGCTGGTTGGGCTGGTCGGTGTTGGTCCAGGGCGACCCCACGTCCGTCGAGGTATTGATGTTCTGTTCTCCATAACGCCACATGAACACGTTAAGGGTCGCGAAGTTGCCAAGGCCTGGTTCGTTGTCCTCTGTGTGGAGCGGGTCGTTGATGTAGGCCTTCATCTGGTCGGCCATGTTGTTGCCCGTGTCGCCGCCGTACACCTCGAGCTTGCTGTTGGCGCAGTTGAGCGGGTTGGAGGCCCCGTCCTGGCAATTGGCGCCGTTCTCGTCCACGAAGATCTTGCCCTGCCAGCCGTTGCGCAGCCAGACCGGTAAGTCGACAGTCTTGCCGTTGTTGCCCCACTGGCTCTGGTCGTAGTCGACGATGTGCTGGCTGCGCAGCGGACTGGGATAGACGAGTTGCGAGTAGCGCGACATGTCGATTGCTTCTTTGAAGTTGCCGCCTGGGGGCGCTTGGCTGTCCCAGAACGTACACAGAGTGCCCTGCACGAACGAGCAGTCGGGCTGGTTGTACGTCCAGCGGCTGATCGGCCAGAGTCCAGTGATGGTTGTCGGCGGGTTGGTCGGGGAGATGCGCGCCGTAGACTTGGTTGCAACGGTCTGGCTCGTCTTCCCGATCACGCCGGCGAAGAGCGACGGATAGGTGAGTTGAGTGTGGACCCGCAGGGAGCACGAGTTATTCGGAGTCTGGGTGGTCGTGCTCGCTAGCTTCGTGCCTCCGAGAGCGTTGACCAGCGCCGTATCGCTGGAATACGTGAAACCAAGGCTGCCGTTCGAGCAGTTCAGGAACTGGACGGCCATCGAATAGGCGTAGGTCGCAAGAGCGGCCGGGCGGTTGCTCGTTACCATCGCCTGAGCCCTCGCATGCACGCGGTCATTCGCGAGCGACACGTAGATCACGTTGCCGCTGGCATCGACGCCGACGGAGCCGGCCATCAGCTTTGCGCCGTTCATGACGCCCGCGTCGGCGGCGTTCTGCAGGGCGCGGAACTGGGCCATTCCGAGCCCCAGGTCCACGATCAGGGCGAGCATTCCGAACAGCGCCGACACCAGCAGCGCAACCCAGACCAGCGCCTGCCCGCGCTGTCGCCAGGCGATCACGCCCCACACGGTGGGACCCCCTGTTCGACGTACATGCTCGACGAGGTACCCATCGCGATCGCGGCCCCGCCCCAGGTGCTGGAGATGAGCGGCGTGATCGGCGAGAAGCTGTACGTGATGGTCACCACGACCGGCGCGTCGACGTTGCCGCAGGTCCCGCGCGTGACGCTTACGTTCGAGCTGGTCAGACCGATGCCGGTCGCGCGATCGATCGCGTAATCACGGATCTCGGTGCTGGTCCGCGTGGCTGCCGCGCCGTAGCGGGCCGCCTCGCGCGCGGCGTGGGCCATCGTGTTCCGAATCCAGATCGCCCTTCCAAAGTCCACGACGCCCATCAAGATCAGCATGAACAGGGTCAGCCCTGCTGCGTACTCGACCATGGATTGGCCACGATGGCGAGCCGAAGTCATTGGTCCATCCGCGGCATCGTCGCCCAGGTGGTCAGCGTCAGGCTGGTCCCGTTGCCCAGGCCCGCGATCAGGGGCGTTATCGGGGTGAACGGGAAGACGATCGTGACCGTGCGCCGATCGTTCTGCGACCGATCGACTGTGATCATCGAGTCGGTAATCCCGAGTGCCGTCTCCTCTGACTCGACCTTGGCCTTGACCTGGGTGTCGGTAGCGGTGGGCTGGAGGACCGAGTAGCGTGCCCCGACCCGTGCCGCATTGGTGATCCCGACGTACGTCGAGAAGACCCGCCCGAAGTCGACCGCTCCCATCACGATCCACATCAGGACGGTGATCATCGCCGCCAACTGGACGACCGCGCTGCCGCGCTGGACCGCGCGGCGGCCCCTCCCGGCCAGCGTGATGCGATCGGTCATGCTTGTGTCCACTCAGCCAATTGGTATGAGGTCGCCAGAACGGACGATAGCCCGCGCGTTGGCGACACGCGGGCCATCGTGCCAAGCGTTCAATCGCGAGGGCGGAAGCTCACAGCGCGCCTCCCCCCCGGTCTTCCGGACTTAGAGTGCCGCGTTCGCCTGTGAAAAGACGCTCGAGACACCCTGGCCGAGGGTAGTCATGATCGCGATCGAGACGACCGAGATCAAGACCAAAATCAGGGCGTATTCGACCAGGCCCTGGCCAGCGTGCCGCTTGGCTTCGACCTCCCACAGCCATTGCCACACGATGTTCATGTTGCTCCCATCTTCCCCTTCGGGCTTGACCGATGCCGTCGTGCGCGGATCGACCCCATCGAAGCAAGACGTCCAAGCCACCTCGCTAACAGGGCCGGCCACGTCGGCCAGCAATCCCTAGAGCGCTGCGTTCGCGCGCGAGAAGACGCTCGAGACGCCCTGGCCAAGGGTGGTCATGATCGCGATCGAGACGACCGAGATCAGGACCAGGATCAGGGCATACTCGACGAGGCCCTGGCCTGTCTGGCGCCGCGACTCGACGGCGACCCACCACCGCAGCAAGAGGTCCATCATGGCGCTCCCTCCGAGCTTGTTGGGGCGCGTCGGCCCCGAATCGTTGTTAGCGCTTCCACACCACTCGGCGTTTCTGGCGCTTCACCAGGACAAACGCGACCAGGAATGGCTGGGTGATGGGTTGGCGAGGCAGCCTGACGAAAATAGCTCTCCTGGGATGGCCCAGGCAGGTTAGGAGGCCAGGTGTTTCGCCTCGGCGGTCCGTCCGGCGCGGGCCAGGACGTCGCGAGGCGCGGGCAACAGGGCTAGTCCGTAGAACAGGTAGAGCAGCCCCAGCACGCGGGCAAAGCTGAACAAGTCCGTCCATACCAATGGTCCGGTGAACAAGCCCAGCGCGGAGTGCACCGAGAGCTGAACGGCGAACACGTCGCGCCTGCGCAGCACTTTGGTCAGCCCGACCAGCATGATGGCGATGCTCACGCCGATCACCGTTAGCTCGAGCGAGACGTTTCGGAACGGCGCCGGTTCCCCGAGCAGCGGGGGCTGGATGCCCAGCAAGAAGCCGGCCCGATATACCGCCCCGCTGAGCGGTAGGCCGAAGTTGTGTGGCGCCTCGACGAACGGCAGCGCCCCGAGACGCATCCAGATCCAGCAGTGCCAGCCAATCGGAATCATGAGCGGCATGCTGTAGGCGGCGGCCTCTCGCCAGTTCTTCCGCACCGCGGCGTGTGCCGCGAACGCCAGCGGGACCAGGGCTGAGACCTCTCTAGCGAGTGCGCCGACCCCCAGTACGAGCCCCGCCCACCCGTGGCGCCGTCGGAGATAAAGCGCCACTCCGGCGGCCACGAGTGCGAAGGCGGTCGGCTCGGCCAGGTCGGTGGCCAGCCCGATCAGAATGGCCGGACTCAAAGCGAAGGCTAGCGCCAGCCAGCGGCTGGCCCCGAGCGAGCGAAGAATGTCGACCGCGGCGATGGTCCCCGCCAGCGCCCCAATGACGTTGACGACGAGCAGTGCCCAGGGAATGGCGTCTGGGCGGCCGAGCGAGCTCGCCCAGACCAGAGTCGGGTACAGGACGCGGGCATAGCGATACGCTGGGAAGTCGAGGAATGCGTAAGGGTCGTCGGCGCGCAGGGCCGGATCATGGGCCAGGTAGAAGAACCACTGGCCATCGTAGCCGGCGCTGTCTCGCTCCACGATCGTCTGCTCATTCCAGAACCGCTCGGCCGGCAGGTGCGCCCCGATGTGAATCGGTCCGGTTGGGTTGAAGTCGAACAGGCGCAGCAGCACGAACAGCATCCCCAGGTACACGGCGAGGGCGACCAGCACCGGGCCGACCGCTGGTGCGATCAGCTCGCGGGCCCGCTCGAAGCCACGAATCTCGCCCGCGCGGAGTTGCTCCAATCCGAGGCAGACGCCAGCACGGCGGGTTGCGTGGGAGCCTACGGCCACGGCGCTACGACCTCCATGGAGCCGCGCTCGAAGACCAGCGCCTGCTGGTCCTCGTACGCCGGCCTCCAGTCCGGTGAGCGCCGTACGGCCTGGACCAGCCCGTCCTGGCTAGCCGGATCCAGCACCAGCCGGGTGACCCCATACTGTCCGAGCAGCTCTTCCCAGCTCACATGGCCGCGACTGATGGCGGCGTAGTCTCGCCAGACCTCGGCCGGGTGGAGCTCGAAGCGATCGTCGATGAACACCTGTTGGCCGGGTCCGAGCCGCCAGGCGAGGTAAGCGCCCCAGTCAGTGAAGTTGAACAACTCCCCATGAGTCGGATTAGCGGCCAGGTATTCGGCCACCAGGACCGGCGTGCTCGGGTCGACCAGGACCGTGCGGGAAGCGGGAAACGGCGACAGGGGCCGCCACCACGGTAGGCACGCCGCGACGATCAGCGCGAAGAGCGCCAGACAGGCGGCGTTCACAGCCGGTTGGCCGAGAGGCACGCCTCCACCTGAGCTCGCTGGACCGGTGACCCGTTGCCGCCCGAGCGGCGAGATCAGCTCCTCGGTCCCGAGGGCGCGGGCAATATAAGGTGTGACCACCAGACCCCACCACAAGACGTTGCGGACCGCCTGCAGCGCCAGCAGCCCGAACACAAGCATCAGCAGCGCCTCGCCCAGGCGTGGGCGATGGCCACGCCCGAGCAGCGCCATCACGACCAGCACAGACGCGAAGAAGGCGCCGCCGTAGCTGGAGCGTAGGGCCGGCGCGCCCCACTCGACGCCGAGCACGCCAACGGTACTGCCGACAGCGTTGAATAGGACGGTGTCGAGCACGTACGCGGCTAAGCCGGCTCCGAATGGATTAGCCAATGGGGCGACTGCGCACAGCGCGGCCAGCGATGCGAGCCGGGGTAGTCGATCGACGTCCTCGCCGCGCAGGTAGCGCCAGCCCGCCTCGACCAGCGCCGCCCCGAGCAGCACGTAGGCAAGGATGAAAGAGCCGTGGACATTGGCCCAGAAGGCGACGCTGGCGGCCACGCCAAGGGCTGGCAAGGGTCGCGAGGGCGGAGATGTCGCCGCCCGTGCGACGATCAAGAACGGCACCACCGCCAGCATCTGCGGCCGAACCGCGAGCCCGGGCAGAATCAGCATCAGGCCGGACGCGATACTGACCGCGACAGCGCGAATACCAGCCCGCCGGCCAACACAGCTCCGAAGCAAGAGCACGGCGACCGCGAGCGCGACGGCCATACGCAGCGCCAGCGCGGCCTCGACTCCGCCGAGTCTGTGAACCGCGTACAGGATCAGCTGGGCCAGCCACTGGCCGTCGATGACTTGCTCACGGATTGGCGTGAAAACAAGCTGGTCGCCGTTCGGCAGGCCACCCGTGTACCAGATCAGTTCGCCAAGCTTGACCGTCCACCAGTAGTCGATCGACTCCAGTGGCATGAGGCCGCTGCCAAGCCCGGCCACCAGCAGCGGCACGGCCATCCAGACGTGGGCCAGCGAGATCCGTGACAGGGCGAGCGCGCGGTATCTGGGGAGACGCCAGCGCGGAAAGCAGGCTACTTGCCCACTCGATGCCGCGAGTGCGCTCAAGTCGCCCGCACGTTGCCCAGGCGCCCAGCCTTGGGCGCGAACAGGTGGCTGCACTCGCCGCAGCGGTAAATGGGCGTGAGGACCTTGGCATAGAAGGGGCTCATGCCCAGCATCGCGAAGTTCTTCATTGGCTGCTCGCGCTCACAGCGCGGGCAGGTCATGGTGCGAGTCTCGGCGTTGACGAGGCGGAGGGGTTCGGGTTCCATCGCGCGCTTCCCTACCTTTCAGTCCTACGAACGGATCAACGAGTGACTGCCGGCCAGAGGGACGCCCGACGCGCCGCGATGGCCCAACTCGGCCGCCTGACTAGCCCAACTGGGCTAGCGGCCCGACCAAACGTGTTCGGGCTCGAATCCGGTTCCACGTCGCCGCCGCGCAGGCGCAAGCGCCAGGGCCAACTGGAGCAGTGGCAGAAGGTCGGGGAAGTCCGGAAAATCGGCCGCGCACTCCGCTGGAGCCTCGCCATCTTTCATCCGATCGAGAGCGAGTGCGAGCACTTCTACGAACAGTTCTTGTGTCGCCATAAGACCTATTAGAGGTAACGGCGCCGGAGGCCCAAACGGGGCGCTCAAACCTGGCGATTTCGCCAAAAATCAGAAAATCGCGATCTTGCTCGCGACAGAACGGGCTCTTGGCGCCGTTTGGATGTGGCGGTGCGGCCAGTTGCCTGTTAGGATGAACGCCGACAACCCGACGAGCAGGCTATGGCAGCGGGCCCGGTTCACGAGCGCCATGCGCTTGTGATGGGTTTGTTATTGGACGCGCTCGATGGGTTGCGCATATGATCGGTGCGAGGGCCCGCCGCACGGCCCCGAAGACCGCAAGTCTTGGAGGTGCAACTGTGAGAGACCTTCGGGTCCCGATCGTCGGGGCCGTTCTCGCGGCCGTCGCGGTGGCCGCGTTCCTGCCGATGGGTACTGAAGCGCAGCAGAGCGTGACGGTGCAGCTCGCGGCTCAGAACAACTCGGGGATAACCGGCACGGCGACCTTGACTCCGGATGGGGCGGGAACGAGGGTCGTGCTGCAGCTGCAAAACGCGGGGGCTGGGCCGGAACCCGCCCACATTCACCAGGGGACGTGTGCGAACCTGAACCCCACGCCGATGTTCCCGCTGACTTCTGTCGTGAACGGGCGCTCCGAGACGACGGTCAACGTATCGCTCGTGCAGCTGCTTGCATCGCCGACCGCCGTCAACGTCCATAAGTCGCCGCAAGAGGTCCCGGTCTACGTGTCTTGCGGCAACATCACAGCCGCGGCGGCCGCTGCCCCGGCTGTACCAGCAGTGCCAGGCGTGCCGGCCGCCCCAGCGGCGCAGCCATCGCCGGCGCCTAAGCCGGCCGCCCCGGCTCCGGCCGCTGCCCCGGCTCAGGCTCCCAAGCCAGCCGCGTCGCCAGCCGCCCAGGCTCCGGCAGGTCTGCCGCGAACGGGCGACGCCGACAACACCCCGATGGTGCTGCTGGCTGTGTTCGGCGGCCTCGCTCTGGTCGGGGCCGGCGCCTTCATGATTCGGCGGCGGCGTTCGGCGTAGGGAGCTCGCCTCGGCGGCGGCAGGTCGTGCGGCAGCCGCGCTGAGGGCAAGGCTCGCGGCGCCCGAGGACTCAATCCTCGGGCGCCGCCATTTCAGTTATCTTGTCAGATGGAAACCGTTGTCGTCCTACACAGCTTCTGGCGGTGGGCCGTCCTCCTGGCGGCCGTCGTCGGGCTCGTCGGTTCATTTGGCGGCTGGCTTGGCGTCCTGCCTCCCCTGGCCGCCGCGCGGCGGGCCGGCGCCGTCTACACGATCGCGCTCGACATTCAGGTCTTGCTGGGCCTGGTGCTGTGGGTCGGCAAGGGTTGGTACGGGGTGCCGGGTTTCTACCGACTTGAGCATCCCACGATCATGCTTCTGGCGCTCGTGGTGGCTCACGCCGGGCAGATCGTGGCCCGTCGAGCTGCCCAGCCTACCGCCGCCGCGCGCTCGGTCGCGTTCGGGACGGCGGTCAGCCTGGTGCTGGTAGTGATCGGCATCCCCGGCGTCATGCGCCCGGCCTAGATAACGTGCTGCTCCTGCCGGCCGTCTGCTGGCTGGTGAGCCTGGCCATGGCGTGGGGGAGCATGCGCCGCTACGTGGCTCGGCGGCGGACCCACGAGCTGATCTGGTCGCTCACCTTTGCGTCATTCGCCTTGGCCGCTGGGTGCGAGGTAGTGGGCGGTATCTGGGGCTGGACGGCCACCCTGGCTCGCCTGTACTACCTGGCTGGCGCGACTCTGGCCGTTGGCTACCTCGGGGTGGGGACGCTGTATCTACTTGTCCCGCGCGAGATCGCTCTGGTCGGCCTTCTGGTAGTCCTGGTCCAGAGCAGCGCCGCGGTCCTGCTCGTCTGGCGCGCGCCGATCGACCCGGCGATGCTCGCGACTGCGGGATGGGCGGCGCTCGAAAAGCGCGGCGAGTTGATCGCCCTGGCCATCACCATCAACACGCTCGGCACGATCGTGGTCGTCGGCGGGGCGCTTGCCTCAGCCTGGTTACTGTGGCGAGGGAGAGCCCCGGCCGAGCGCGCGGCCGGCGTCGCGCTGATCGGCGTTGGCACGCTAATCGTCGCGGCCGGCGGCACCCTGACCAGGCTGGGAAGCCACGAATATCTCTACGCAGCGATGGTGCCAGGCCTATTGCTCATGTTTAGCGGCTATCTGCTTGCCAACGCGGGGCCTGCGCCCAGGCAAGCTGCCGCCGGCCAGCCGTCCGCGTGACGGGTCCTTTCAAGCCTGGATGTTAGAATCGCGAACTAGGGATCTCCCCTGACCAGCAGCGTGAGGGCTATCGTCGTCTCGACCGACCCCGGCCAGCGTGCCGCGCTTGGCCAGGCGCTCGAGGCTGCAGGACTACGCGCGGAGCTCCTGGCGGACCTCGCGGAGGCCGAGCGGCGGCTGGCAGAGGCCGCGCCCGAGCTGCTCGTGCTCGATTGCTCAGTCCCACGCCTCGACTTGCTGCGTGCTTACGCCGCGCTCCGCGCGAGCCCGTCTGGCGCCGACACCCCACTCATATTTAGTCGCTACCGCAACCCCCGGCTCGAGCGCGACGGGGCCGACTATTACCTCTCCGAGCGTGCGGATCCCGACGCCGTAGCCGCCCTGGCCCGCGAGGTTCTGGCCGCTGCCACCGACAGCAGGACGGCCGAGGCTCGTTCGGCGGTCGTCGTCGAGCCCTCGGAGGCGCCTGCGGAAGGATTGCCGGCGGCCCCGGCTGCGGGTCGCGGACGAAGGCTTGGGATCCTGCTTCTGGTGCTGGCGCTTGTCGTCGTGCTGCTGTTCGGCGGGGCCGTCCTCCTGATGGGTGGTGGCTCGTTCCCTTAGCCGACGTGTCCTGAACGCGTTGAAAGCACTCGGACGTGTCGATATCATCAAGCGGCCGGCTAGCGTGCGTCATTTTGCTCACATGGACAGAAGGTGAGCCGTGCAGCAGGGGGCTCCCGAAGGTTTCGACTTAGACGCTCGGGCGCGCCGCGACGTCGCACCCCATCCCCCGGCCGAGCAGGCGGGGCCCGTGGTGAAAGCTGACGCCCAGACGATCGCCGAAGCCGTCGCGGGCCACCTGGTCGCGGCCACCACCCGCCTGGTGACCGAGATGGTTGCCCGTCTCGAGCACGGAAGCTCGGACACGATGCGACAACTCGAGGAGCGACGGGCGCGACTCGAAGACGAGATCGCCGATCGCGCGGTTGAGCTTCGCGAGCTGCGTCGGCAGATAGACACTGAGCGCGAGAAGTCTCGGAGTCGGCTGGGCATCCTCGAGGGACTTGACGGTCTTCGGCGCCAGATCCAGGCCGCGAGCGAGGGACCGGCCCAGGCGCAGTCGGCTCCCCCACAGGCGCCGCCGGAGCGACTGGCCGCCGAGGTGATCTCCGACGCCCACCGCCAGGCTGAGGAGCTGCTGGCCGAGGCCAGGCTGCGGGCTGCCGAGCTGGAGCGTGAGGCTGCGGCCCAGCAGTCAGCAGTACTGGCGGAGTCGGAGAAGATCGAGAGTCAGCTCCGGGGCCTGGACGCGCGGATCAGCCAACTGCTGCGCCAGGCGCCAGAGACGGCGCGCCCGGCACAGGAGCAACGCGGCTTCGAGCCACCTGGGGGGCCGGTCGAGCCGGAAACGAAGAGTGCTGAGCCGCCAGCGCCTGGCCGCGGGACGCTGGTCTTCCATGAAGTCCCAACGTTCAAAGCGGCACTCGACCTGGAGCGCGGTCTGCGAGCCATGCCGCTCATCCGAGAAGTCAAGGCCACGGATTTCGACGAGAGGCGCCTGACCTTTTTGGTCACGCACGACATGGGCGAGACCTTTCCCCGTCCGATCCTGGCGCTCGACCAGTTTCGGCTCGAGATCATCCGAGCCGAGCCGGAGCGCGCCGAGCTTGAGCTGAGGTCCTGACCGCGGTCCGGATCTTGCTGTCGGGGCCGGTAGCATTCGCCGAGACAGAGCGTAGTGTCGACCGAGTCAACCCCCTCCGCCCGCGACAAGATCATTCTGGTCGTCGAAGACAGCGACGAGATCCGTGAGCTGCTGGGTCTGGTCCTCGAAGCGGAGGGCTACCGGGTCGTTGCGCTCGAGGATGGTCGGGATGTGATCTCGACCGCGCGCGAGCTTGAGCCAGCCCTGATCACGCTGGACCTGGCCCTGCCTGGAAAGGACGGCTGGGCGATCGTGCGCGATCTGCAGGATGAGGAACACACCCGCGACATCCCGATCCTCGTCATCTCGGCCTATACGCGAGAGCTGGACGCCCCACTTCGTCGCCGGGTTGCGCGGGTGATCTCGAAGCCGTTCTACATCACCCAGGTCGTCTCCGACGTCGAAGAGATCTTGGCCGGCGGGCGCGGTTAGGTCCCCGGGTCTCGCAGACCCAGGGCTGCGACCCGATCAGGCGGGTTCCAGCTGGTGGATGGCGAGCGACAGATTCTTCGGCTTGTCCGGCCGGACGTCGAACCGGACCAGCACTAGCTCGTCCGGGCCGGCGAACGTGCTTACCAGCACGGTCCCCTCGCCGTAATCGGAGTGACGCACTCGCGCTCCGCGCTCGAAGCTCGGGGTGCGACTGGAAGACCCGCGCCGGCTCGGGCGCCGGCCTGGCAGGCCGTCCTGGTTGGCGCGGCTGCCGAACCATCTCCTCCTCACGCCGTCCGCCTGAGGCGGACCTTCGGGAGCCTCGTCGGCATCTATGTCCGGGTCGACATAGGGCGAGTCGTCGTCGATCACGCCCAGGTCCGGCTCGACGCTCTCAGGGTCAGCCCTCGACCAGCCGGATCGCAGACGGTCGGCTGATCGGTCTGGCTCATCGCCACGCCCGAAGCGGCCGTCCCGCGGGGGCCAACGACCCGCCCGACCGACCGCCCCGGATGCCGCGAGCGACGCCCGCGGGACGCCGGCTGAGCCGCTGAAGCTCATCTCGAGCAGTTCTGATGGCATGTCGCCGAGGAAACGCGATGGGGCGTTACTCCCGCTGCTCCCGAACGTCGCGCGGCGGAAAGCATGCAACAGGAACAGACCGCGCATCGCGCGCGTGATGCCTACATACAACAGCCGCCGCTCCTCCTCGAGCTGCTCGTTCGTCTCAGACCGCACGTGCGGGCACAGGCCCTCCTCGAGTCCGATGATGAACACGTACGGGAACTCCAGCCCCTTGGCCGCGTGGAGCGTGATCAGCGTGGCCCCATCGGCGACGCCGAACTCCAGATCGTCCACGTCCTGGACCAGTGCCACCTCTTCAAGGAACGAGCTCAAGGCACGCTCTGGGGACAGCTCGCTGTAGTCGCCGGTCTTGGCTCGCAGCTCCTGGATGTTCTGCCAGCGCTCATCGCCCTCCTCGGTACCGTCGCGCAGATACCCCTCATAGCCCGTCCGGTCGACGATGAGATCGAACAGCTCCTGGAGAGGGCTGTCGGGCTGACAGCTTCGCAGCTCCTCGACGAGAGCTACGAAATCTCCCAACGCTCGCCGAGCCCGGGCTGTTAGCTGCGGGGAGAGGGCATCGCCTTCGGCCGCCGCGAGCCGCCGCGCCGCCTGATAGGTCGAGTTTCCCGACCGCTGGGCGACGCGGTCCAATTCGGCCAGCGTCTTGGCTCCCAGACCGCGGGGCGGGACGTTGATGATTCGGGCCAGGCTGACTCCGTCGGCCGGGTTCTGGACCAACCGAAAGTAGGCGAGCAAGTCCTTGATCTCGCGCCGCTGGTAGAAGCGCGTCCCGCCGATCAGCCGATACGGCATGCCGTAGCGGACCATGGCGTCTTCAACCGCGCGCGACTGAGCGTTTGTGCGATACATGACGGCCACGTCAGACAGGCGCGCGCCCGCTCGCCGGAGCGCCTCGATCTGGCGGACCACGTACAGCGCTTCGTCCTGCTCGTTGTACGCCTCATGCAGCAGCACTCGCGCGCCGAGTGGGTTATTTGTCCATAGCCGCTTCTCCTTGCGGAGCGTGTTCGCGCCGATTACGGCGTGCGCGACGTCGAGGATGGTCTGGGTCGAGCGGTAGTTCTGCTCCAGGATGACCACCTTCAGCTCTGGGAAATCCTCCTCGAACCTGAAGATGTTCCTGATGTCAGCCTTGCGCCAACCGTAGATCGATTGGTCTTCGTCGCCGACGACGCACACGTTGCGATGCTTGGCTCCGAGCAGCTTGACGAGCTGGTACTGGGTGAGATTGGTGTCCTGGAACTCGTCCACCAGGATGTATCGATAGCGTTCCTGGTAGCGGGCGAGCACGTCCGCCTCCTCGCTGAACAGCTGCACCGCCATGTTGAGCAGGTCGTCGAAGTCGAGCGCCCGGTTCTCAGCCAGGATCTCCTGGTAGCGGCGGTAGATCCGCGCGACGGTGCTCATCCAGAACGTTTCGGCTCGCGCCGCGTATTCCTCCGGCGATAGGAGATCGCTCTTGGCGCCCGAGATGGCGCTGAGAACGGCCCGGGCCGCGAAACGCTTGTCGTCAATCTCCAGGTCGCGCATCGCCTGCTTGACCACGTCAACCTGGTCGCCGTCGTCGAAGATGGCGAAGCGGGGATCGAGCCCCAGCCGCTGGCCGTCGATGCGAAGCCAGCGCGCGCAGGTGGCGTGGAAGGTGCCGACCGTCAGGCGCCGGGCCTTGTCTGGGCCGACCAGGCTCTCCAAGCGGTCCCGCATCTCGCGGGCGGCCTTATTGGTAAAGGTCACCGCCAGGATGTTGTACGGCGGGACGCCGGCTTCGCCAAGCAAGTAGGCGATTCGGTGAACGATGACCCGGGTCTTGCCTGAGCCGGGGCCGGCGATGATGAGCAGGGGTCCCTGAGTGCTGACGACGGCCTCGCGCTGAGCAGGATTCAACTCGTCGAGCAGAGGCACGGGCCGCGTCCAACCTCCAGGTTGACATGCCGGCGGGGCAACGGCCGGATTATATCAGCCGCTGGTCCGCGACCTGGTAACGGTGGCCACTCCGGGAGGCGTCAGGTCCTTGGTCGTCGAGCTCTGGGCGGTGCTATACTCATCCCGCCTGCCGAAGTGGCGGAATTGGTAGACGCGCTACGTTCAGGGCGTAGTGGGCGAACGCCCGTCGGGGTTCGAGTCCCCGCTTCGGCACCCGAGAGCGTCCTGGTCTGTACGGCTGGGGCGCTTGCTTGTTTTGGATCAACGTCGAGACTGCGGATGCCTGACTGGCCGCACCTACCTCCACCACGTCTCCTTCAGCACCCGGATCACATTGCCGCCGATCAGCTTGGCGATGTCGGTTTCGGTGTAGCTGTGCTTGACGAGCCACTTGACGGCGTTCGGGATCGCCTCAGTCGGATTCTCCATCCCGTCGACGTACTCAACCTCGGTGTACGCGAGGTTCCCATGCGCCCGTCCGATGGAGAGCTGCTTCGCGAAAGCGCGATGCAGGCCGACGTGATCGCCGAACAGGGTGTCAGGGCCGAGCGCGACGTGGTCGATCCCAACCAGGTCGATGCAGTAGGCCACGTGGGCCATGATCGACTCGAGATTGTGCCTCGGGTGCTCCTTCGATAGGGTGGTGTGCGGAGCCGCCTCGATCCCGATCACGCCGCCCTTCTCGGCGCACGCTTTGATGACCGAGTCCGGCTTCATCCGGGGTGTGTTCCAGAGCGCCCGCGCGCCAGCGTGGCTGATGCAGACCGGCTTGTCGCTCTCGGCGATCGTGTCCAGCGAAGTCTGGTCCCCCACGTGAGCGAGGTCGATGGCCATGCCGAGCTTGTTCATCCGCCGCACCACCTGGCGGCCGAACTCGGTCAGCCCGCCGTCGTTGCGCTCACGCAAGCCCGACCCCAGGGCGTTGGCCTCGCTGTAGCAGATCCCCATCAAGCGGATCCCGAACCCGTACAGGATGTCGACCCGGTCGATCTCGTTCTCGATCGGGGTGGCTGCCTCGAGGGCGGGGATGAGCGCCACTCGTCCGCTCTCCTTGGCGCGGAGGACGTCGCCGAGTGTCTCGGCCCGGAACACGAAGTCTTGGTGGGCCAGGTCACAGTAGCGCATCCCGACGTCAAAGATGATGTCGTCCCACTTCCAGCCGGCCTTAGAAGTGATCAGCGCCGTGCCATCCATGAAGTTCTCGAAGACCGCGTCGAGCCTGGAGGCCGCGAGGCCCTCATAGCCGGTCCAGTCGCGGCCCTGGCGGCGGTACTCCAGGATCTCGCCGACGTCGTCGGGGACGACGAAGGCGTGATCGTGAAGCGATATGACCGGGTGGCGGTCCAGGATCTCGTCGACCCGCCGCTGCTCGGCCTCGGTCAACGGGTACTGGTAAGGCGGTACCCGCCCGATCTCCTTTGCCAGCTTGAAGGGACGATAGTCGACGTCTGGCTCGAGGTACTGAAACGACTTGTAGCCCAGGTAGCGCTTTGGCGGCATCCATTTCCTCCTTGGACCGTTCGACCGACGCGTATCATATAGCCGGGATTCTCGACGCCGCGACATCCCTGTCCTGGGTGCGGGGATCCCTTTGGCGTTACCCTTCCGTTCAAACCTTGCGGCGGTGTTGTGGATGGCATCGCTCGAGCCCGGCTTTGACTTCGCGATCCCGCCTGACCTCGTCGACCTCAAGTCGAGAGTCGCCGCCTTCATTCGTAAAGACGTCATCCCCCGCGAGTCGGCGCTCCTGCAGCCCGGCGGAGTCCCCTGGTCGCTGGTCCAGGAGCTGCGGGCAGAGGCACGCAAGGCCGGCCTCTTTGCCCCACAACTGCCGCGCGAGCGGGGCGGCCTCGGCCTGGACACCCGTGGGATGTCAGTGGTCTTCGAGGAAGCCGGCACCAGTCTGCTGGGACCGTTCGCACTCAACTGCTCGGCTCCTGACGAGGCGAACATGCACATGCTGGAGCTGGTCGCGAGCGCCGAGCAGAAGGCCCGATACCTCAAGCCGCTCGCGGCCGGCGAGATCCGCTCCTGCTTCGCGATGACTGAACCGGCCCCTGGCGCCGGATCGGACCCCAGCATGCTCCGCACCCAAGCGCGACGCGACGGCGACGACTGGGTGATCGATGGACACAAGTGGTACATCACGGGCGCCGATGGAGCCGCGTTCGCCATCGTCATGGCTCGGACCAGCGACGCCTCGGACCCACGCCGTGGCGCCACGATGTTCCTGGTCGACGCGGGAACGCCCGGCTTCAAGGTCGTCAGACAGATCGACAGCCTGGACCATCTCTCGCCCGGGGGCCATTGTGAGGTGAGGTTCGAAGAGTGCCGAGTTGGCCCGCAGGCCGTTTTGGGCGAGGTGGACGAAGGATTTCGCTACGCCCAGGTCCGCCTGGCGCCCGCCCGCCTGACTCACTGCATGCGCTGGCTGGGGATCGCCAGGCGCTCGCTGGACATTGCCGGGCGGCGCGCCCTCGAACGGGAGAGCGGCGGCAAGTCGCTGGCCGAGCACCAGATGGTGCAGGCGATGCTCGCCGACTCGGCGATCGACCTGCACACCGCGCGACTGTTGATCTGGCACGCCGCCTGGGTGATCGACACAGGCGGCCCGGCTCGCGGTGAGACCAGCATAGCTAAGGTATTCGTGGCCGAAGCGGTCCAGCGAGTAGTGGACCGGGCGATCCAGATCTGCGGATCGCTCGGAATATCCCAGGACCTGCCCCTCGGCCTGTTCTATCGTGAGGTGCGGCCCTTCCGGATCTACGACGGCCCCTCCGAGGTCCACCGGGCCTCAATAGCCCGCCGGCTTCTACGAGGAATGAGGGATGAGGCATGAGGAATGAGCAGTGAGGCCGACTCATTCCTCATGCCCCATCCCTCATTCCTGGCTCGTTATCTGGTCTCCAACGGGCTGATCGATTCGGCGAGCCGGCTCGTCCGCGTCCGGCGCATCGGCCTCGGCCAATCGAACCTGACGTTCGTCCTGGGGTTTGACGACGGGCGCGAGCTGGTCCTGCGTCGGCCTCCGCTAGGACCATTGCCTCCCAGCGCCCACGACGTGCTGCGTGAGTACCGAGTCATCCGCGCGCTTCACGGTGGCCCGGTCCCAGTTGCGCAGCCGATCCTGGCGTGCGAGGACGCGGAGGTGATTGGCGCCCCCTTCTACCTGATGGAGCGCGTTCCTGGTGATGCGCTCCGCTTCGAGCTGCCGCCGGACTTCGTGCGGGCGCCGGCTCGGCGTCGCGTCGGAGAGCAGGCGGTGGACGCGCTGGCCGCTTTGCATAGCCTCGATCCCGCGCAACTCGGTCTCGCCGAGCTCGGCCGACCGAGCGGCTACCTCACTCGCCAGCTGAGACGGTGGCGCAGCCAGCTCGAGTTCGCTCGGACTCGCGCGCTGAACGATCTGGACTGGACAGCGGACTGGCTCGCGGAGCATCTTCCAGATGGCCAACCAGAGGGGAAAGTGGTCCACGGCGACTACAAGCTGGACAATCTGCTCTTCGCGCCAGAGCCACCGACGCGCCTGTTGGCAGTCGTGGACTGGGAGATGGCGACGCTGGGCGATCCGCTCGCGGACGTGGGCTGGCTCCTGGCATTTTGGCGACAGGCCGGCGACCCGCCGCCCGAGCTAAAGATCATGCCCCGCCTGACCGAATCGTCCGGCTTCAGCACGCGCGAGGAATTGGTGGCGCGCTACGCTGCGCGAGTCGGCCGAGACCTGCCGGACCTCAAGTTCTATCTGGTACTCGCGCTCTGGAAGATGGCCGTCTTGCTGGAGGGCCACTGGGCCCGCAACATCCGCGGAACCGCGGCCGGCTTCGACTTCAGCTACCTGGAGACCGGCAACCCGGCGTTCGCCGCCCGTGTCAGACGCGTAGCCGAGGGAAGCCGGTAGGGGCGCTGCTTGCCGCGCCCTTGGCTGGAATGAAGATCGGTACCGCGACCGTGAGGGAGCGGATTGTGAGCTCACGGCCGCTCCCCCACGGTCGCGGTACGGATGCCTCTTAGCGCCATGCCGACCAGCGCTGCGATGACGAGTATGCTCCCTGCCGTGCCGAACGCGCCGCGCAGGCTGTACGCTGAGGCGACCAGCCCACCCACTAGCGGGCCGACGCCCTGCGCGAGGGCCTGAACCGACGCCGTCACCCCAAACGCCGTGCCCTGGCGGTCGGGGGGCGCATGCAAGCTTACGAGCGATGTCGCGGACGACACGAGCAGGCCCTGGCAGCTCCCAACGCCCAGCAGCAGCGCCACCACCATCCATGGTGCGCTGGCCGTACCAATCAACAGATTGCTGGCCGCTCCGCCGACTCCCGCCACGATCAACAGTCGCCCGAGGCCGCCCTCGCCTGCCACTCGGCTGGCAGCAAGGGAGGCGGCCGCTCCCGCCACACCCAAAGCCCCGAACGCCAGGCCCGCCGTCTGCACGACCTCGCCGCTCGAGTCCATCTCACCCAGCAAGAGCGCTAGGACCGGGCGGATGGAGCTCGAAGCGACGCTCGACAGGAACAGAATTCCGACCAGCGTCGCGAGCGGGGCTGACGCGAGCACGCTCTTCAGCCCGCTCGCGGTTGTGTGCTCCTCTGGCATGCTCGCGGGCACCACCCCCTCACGCACGTACATCGCTGTCAGCACGCCTGCCGCGGTGTTGATGCAGCCAGTCGTAAAGAAGGCGGTCCTGAACCCCAGTGCCCCACCGACGATCCCGCCGACCGTCGGGCCGAGCGTCTGCCCCATGAACGCCGCCGACTGGATCAGCCCCATCGCGTATGGCAGCCGCTCGCGTGGGACGGTGCTCGCGGCCAGCGCGCGCGCCGCCGTCGCCAGGCCGGAGAAGCCGCCCTGGAGGCCGCGCACGCCGACTAGCTGCCAGGGCGCCAGCACGAATGAGGCGGCCGCGTTCGAGAGGGCGAGCGCGAACTGCGCCCGGACGAGCATCGCTTTCCGCCCATGCCGGTCGGCGAGCACGCCCCAGATCGGCGCCATGATCGCCATCGAAAAACCGGCGCAGGCGTT
>Ga0137374_10002255_pt1 | contig 22633 bp, 20 predicted proteins | sample SagtaG_20_FD_104811 | JGI IMG/M metagenome (GOLD analysis project Ga0137374, IMG submission 104811) | Vadose zone soil microbial communities from Sagehorn Ranch, Mendocino, California, USA - Sage1_R_100_16 metaG | ecosystem: Environmental > Terrestrial > Soil > Vadose zone | place: USA... | reverse complement strand
TTCCAAAAGGCGTTGCACAGTTTTCACATCCGTTGCGAGATTTTGCGCGTTTTTTTCCCAGCGACCGACGGAGCCACTAATTACTGCCGAAGGAGTGCTCCGAGCCTGTGGCTGAGATTCCAGCGCCCTTTTTCGCGAGACCTCAAAAACACGTTTCCCTGCGTCTAATGCCTCAAGTTTCCTTGCACGCGCCAGGCGTTGTTTCAAAGTCAGTTTTGGCTTCGCTGATTTCTTTCGTTTTCCTTTTTTAGAACCGATTGACCGTGCGCCCGAACGTTTTGACTGAGGTTTCTTCTTTGCCATATATGTGTCACATGGTTGCTTCGTTTACACCAATTTGAAATCCGCTAATGCAGCGTGCTCAGACGCCGTTTTTCCGCGTGTCCGTCGGGAATGTCGACCGGCCGTGCCTTCGATCCTTGCAACGTGAGCGGTCGAATAAATTGGGTTCACTTGAAGCGACGAGGTGAAGTTCATGGTCATCTTCAATCCTCTCCGTCTTGCACATTTAGTTGAGGGCGGAAACCATCGATGTCCGTTTTCATTTGGATCCAGATGGGAAGGTGATCGGACATTTGGAATGTGAACTTATGCCTGCTGTAGTTTTTCCGTGGGAAAAGCTCATTGAAATGAGCGTCGTCGATAAAGAAGTCTAGTGCGCCGCCGCAATTAGTAAAATTTCCCGACATCGTGGGGAGATGTAGAATTTGGTCATACGGAGCGGCGCCATGATTTGGGGCGGGGCTAGCGACCGGTCTCTAAACGCCCGTTGCTCTTTTCATCTGGGAAAAAACGCTTCCAGACCGCTTCATAGGGATTACCGGCTTTGCTTCCGGGATACTTCCTCCGCACATCTTCCAGTGTCATCAAAGAGCCATCTTGACTGGGATCGGCGGCGCTCACTGCGCCGGCAATTTCTGCCAGCCATGGAGGCGCAGGTTTTGTGTCGAAGTTTTCGGGTGCTGCCTCCTGTGTGCGATATAACGGACTGACGTCGATGAGGCGCATCCTGTCGAACACATTCCATATTCCGCCAGATAAAATCAGCATTCGTTGACCATCCGAGCTGAACTGTGCAACTCCGATTGTACCGCCGAAGACAGCGGGCTCGGCGGGTTCTTTCAGTCGCGTCCCTTTTGCAACTTCCACCCGCCCGTAGAGCGATTTCGCCACAAGACGAGTGGCAAAGTCGCCCGGGCCGACAACTATGCGCATGAACTGATCGCGGAACGTCGGTGGAGGAACCGGTATGACGTTTCCATTTGCCAAATCGAGGATTCGAATGCCGCTCCAACTCGTTAGGGTGAGTTGGTTGTTGCCCGGCCCGAAGTTCACGTCATTTGGTTGGAAATCCTCCGGCACTCGAATTGAATCCTGTCCGTATATAGCCCCGGGCCATATCTGGAGATCATCCCCGTCGATGATACTTACCTTGCGCAGCGCGGAGTCCGCCGAGTCCACAGACACTGCGGCCATGCCGTAGCGAGCCTCATATCCGGGCATCGAATTGGCTTGTTCGGGGAGGGGTCGCTTGCCAAAAGCAAGCGCCACGATTTTCATCCAGTTGAGTTTGTTCGATTGATCGACGAGTTCTTGGAAAGTGTTTCCCTTCACCTCGAAAAAGACACATTTGGTCTCGTTCAGGCGCGAATTAATAAGGACAACTCGGTCTGATTCGGGAGACCAGGCAAGGTTTACCACGCGGGAACCTCGAAGCCGCTGGAACTCCAAGTCTTCGCCCGTGGAGTCGTAGGTTCGATTCTGCATCGACCATCGCCAGATCTGCAATTTACACGCTTCAACGCCGGTGCCGGCGCTAACTCCTCCTCGCAGTCCCTGCTGGGGCGCGCTTTGCCTAGCAGCTTCCGCGGTTGCAGCCGAAGCGAGCGTCGGAGGGATAATGAACAGCCATTGTCCGTCCGGGCTGAAGGAGGCAAAGGCAGGTTGCACGACCTCGCGCTCGGTCGGCTTCGGCCTCTCAAACAGAGAGCGCACGGGCGAGAGTTCGCGCGCGTTCCACAACAACAATTGACCATCGCCCGCCACAGTGAAAATGTCTTTGTTGCTTCCTCCCGGAGCGAAGGTCGCTGCGAGTAATCTGTCGTGTGAATAGCGCACCTCTGACGCGGCGGGCGAACACCAAACGTGCTGTAGCAATAAGTTCCGAGCCATCTTTGTTGCTTCGCTATCCTCGCGATTGAAATTCAGAGCAAGCGAGAGGTTCCGCAGCGCAGTGACGTCTCGTATCGGATTCGTCGCATCACGCAAATCTGCTTTTGCCTTTTCCCTGTGAATCTGACCCGCCTCGACAAATTTCCGAACTTTAATGGCGGAAAGAAACGTCACGGCCGCAAAAGCGTAGAAAACCGCCGAGAGTCCGAGTACCCAGCAAGCCACCCGCCAGACACGTCGCCAGACGAACTGCCGCCGTCGCCAGGTGAGAATCGCTGCCGCGAGTACGTCGTGGAAGATTTCGTACCGCACACCTTCTGGTTCTCCCGGCGGCGGTGGAATAGTACGGAGGACGCGAATCTTCGAGTCCGCCAGCCTTTCGAGCAAAAGCACCAGGCGGCTCTTGTGGCACCGAGAATAGCTGGCCAGGTCGTTGACCGTATGCGCGATCTTGCCTCCCGACGGTGTGACGAGATAACCGAAAATGTCCGCAGCGATGCGGCGCTCGCGCCGTCTTAGTTTACCCATCGTTCGGTCGAGATGTGTGCGCAGGATTTTGGGCGCGCCGCCAAGATTTTTGAGGGTTGCAAGCCGCAGCTGACGGGAGCCGTGTTTTTTTTCCTCATCCCAAAGCCGCGTGAGCACGACCTGCAAAACCGGCGTTTCAATCCACATCTCACTATTCACTGGAGTTGCACCCGCGACGGCTGGAGTAGGCTGTTTGGCGTGGTCAAGAGCAACGCTGCCGCTTTTCGCCTGGTCGAGCAATGTTTCGACGAGATCGTCGTCAATGCTCGAGGGCGGCACGCCAGGCGGAAGGCGTTTATTGCACGCCTCAAGCGGCTCACGAATCGCGCGAATCGCTGCGTCGCGGTCCAGATGATCGAGGCGTAGCAAATTCGTGAGCAGCTTTGGAATGCGCCCCTGAAAGCGATCGAGCTTGCTCAGGCTATCTTCTCGCATCGAGAGCAAAAAGCTTGCATCGATCTCGCTCCGATTGACCGAACGCGCAAACTCGGCGTCGAACCCTTCGCTAACAGCAGAGGCGGCGTGATAAAGGAAGTACTCCTCAAACTGATCGAAGATCAGCACCACGTGGCCGCGCAAGGCGTGCGTGCAGTGGAGCAGGAAGTCGTCGAGCGGCAGTGCAGTATCGACCTCGATCTCTTTTTTCGCCGCCACCTGCACTGCGGTAAGAATCGCTGCCTTAAGCGCCGGCAACACTTTTTCCGACTGCCACGTGCGGAAAACCACGCAGGCAAACCGCGGCGTCTGCCGCAGCTCGGGCACAACGCCGGCCATCAACACCGAACTTTTGCCCACCCCGCTTGCGCCGTAGAAGACAGTGAGCGACGCCGCGTAGAGATTCGCGATAATGATCTCCTGATCCTGTTCGCGCCCGAAAAAGCGCGCGCGATCGTCGTCGCTGTCCGTGTAAGGCCGCAACCCAATGTAAGGATCCAGTATGGTCTCTGTCGGCGGAGCTGGCGGAGTGGGCATTACGGCGCCCTCTCGAAGGCGGCGGACAAACTCGTTGATGTCAACGTCGTAGATTTTCACCCTGCGCGCGTTCCACAGCTCCACTTCCAGATCCGACGGCTGGAACTGGATCGCCCACGACCGAAGTGCGGCCTCCTCTTCCTCGGTCACAGCCTCCTGTTCCCGCTGGTCGTTGGCTACGGCCGCATTAGCGGCGGACGACAGAATCCCGCGCAGGTTTCTCAGCACCACGCGCAAATTCCAATCGCGAAGGCCGTAACCGAGAAAAAGAAAGTGACGATCGCGAAACGCCTTCATGAACAGCGCTGGCACTGCCGTCTGGCCGGTCATGCGCGAGAGGAAGTCGACGTAGTCATCCTCGGTGATGACATAATTATCCCATTTGCTTCTGCGATCGACAGTGCCGTGCATTTTGTAAATGACGGTCGTCTTCTTAAGGTCGATGAAAAGTTTGGCCGGCGGTATGGGCTCTGGCTCCGTCGCCCCGGCTTTCCACCAGAGGACTGAACCGGCGACTTCCTGGCTGTCGTTCGCATGGACAACAAGGTCGTACTCCCGGCCGGCAGTAGCGAACGCGCGCTCGGTCAAATCATCGTAGTTCGTGGTGACTATCAGCAGCGGCGTAGGAATTTGGGCGAGATATTTGTGAATGTCGCAAGGAGCGAAATCCTGGTCGAAGAATTTGTGCAACTGGTCGGTCAAACTCTTGCGCTCGGTGGCCTCGACATAAAATGCAGCGACTTTGGCAAGATCGTCCAAGTCGTGCTTCTCCTGCGAAGGGAAACTGCTATCCGCAGCCAGAAACCGTGAAAGCTCGGCGCCACTGGGAAGAAACGTGGTCGTGTTTTCGTTCCATTGAGCATCGGCCGGCTTGCGCGTGCCGAAGTTCACACCTGCACCGAGGAAAGGCACAACAGCCCCTGTGTTAAAGAGCCTCGCTATGACCCCGTAAGGGGGTTCCATTGCCACGTCGCGTATTCTAAGGACCGGTGGCGAACGATTCAATCACAACTTGTCAAAAAGACGCGCGAAACGTTCAAAGCGCGAGCTTACGTATCTCGGCTTATGCAGCGCGCGCTATGCCGCGGCTCGTTTGCGTGCGGTCGCGTCCAGAATGCGCTTGCGCAAGCGAAGTGACTTTGGCGTCGCCTCCACGTACTCATCCATGTCGATGTATTCGATCGCGCGCTCCAAACTCATTCGGAGGACTCCTTCAAGTTGAATTCCTTTGCCTTCACCCTGGCTGCGCATGTTCGTAAGGTGCTTTTCCTTGCAGGGATTGACTGGCAAATCTTCCGGACGCCTGTTTTCGCCCACGATCATTCCTTCATAAATGTCCTCCTGTGGACCAATGAAAAGACGGCCGCGCTCCTGAATGTTGTTGAGTGCGTAAGCAGTGCTGACCCCGGACTCCATCGCGACCATCACACCGCGACCGCGACCGCCAATGTCGCCTTTAAATGGCGCGTATTCGCGAAAAAGATGACTCATCAATCCCTCACCGCGGGTCTGGTTCACGAAATCAGTCTCGAATCCGATCAAGCCACGCGTCGGGACAATCGCTTCGATTGATACGCGTGAAGCATGATGATCTACTGCGAGAATTTCGCCCTTGCGATTGGCGATGGATTGCAAGACGTCGCCGAGATTTTCATTCGGTAGATCGACATACAGATTTTCGATGGGCTCAAGCAGCGCGCCGTCCTCAGTTCGGCGAAAAATCACTTCGGGCCGCGAGATCATTAGTTCATAGCCTTCGCGCCGTATCTGCTCCACCAGGATAGCAATTTGCATTTCGCCGCGCGCATTGATCTCAAATGCGCCTGCAGTTTCGGTGTCGTTAACTTGAAGTGAAACGTTGCCCCGCGTTTCGCGAATCAACCGCTCGCGAAGATGTCGCGCAGTCACGAATTTTCCTTCGCGTCCCGCGAATGGCGAGTCGTTGACCAGAATATGCATTCGAATTGTTGGCGGATCGATATCTACGAATTGAAGCGGCGCGCGATCCTCGCGATCGGTCAACGTTTCGCCGATGTAAGCGTTCTCACAGCCAGTTAGCCCAACGATATCGCCCGCTACCGCCTCCTTTATTTCGACTTGCTCTAATCCTGCATAGCTGAACAGGGCAGTGACGGTCGCTCGTTCAGCGCGTCCGTCCCCGTGAATACACGCAATCGAATCGCCGACGGCCACGCGACCACTCACGATACGTCCGAGCGCGATCCGACCAAGGTAATCGCTATAATCCAGGTTCGACACGAGCATTTGGAAAAACGACTCGCTTGAGACCGTTGGCGGCGGCACATGTTGCACGATTGCCCGAAACAGGGGCGTCATATCTTCGTTTCTTTCGTGCAGCTCACGCATGGCAACACCGTTCTTCGCGCTAGTGTAAATGATTGGAAAATCGAGCTGCTCGTCAGTGGCCTTTAGTTGAACGAAAAGATCGAAAACCATGTCGACGACTTGGTGAGGCCGTGCGTTTTCTCTGTCGATCTTGTTAATTACGACGACGGGCTTGAGTTTATTTTCAAGCGCCTTGCGCAAAACAAAGCGCGTCTGCGCCTGTGGCCCGTCGTTAGCGTCGACCACTAGAAGTACGCCGTCCACCATTTTCATGATGCGCTCGACTTCGCCGCCGAAATCGGCGTGGCCAGGTGTATCGACGATGTTGATGCGGTGGCCGTCCCACTGAAAAGCCGCATTCTTCGCGCGAATCGTGATTCCTTTTTCACGCTCCAGATCCATCGAATCCATCACGCGCTCTTCGATCTGTTGGTTGGAACGGAACGTCCCCGATTGGCGCAGCAATTGATCCACAAGCGTCGTCTTGCCGTGATCGACGTGCGCAATAATGGCAATGTTACGAATCTTATTCATCGACGGGGAGGCTTCCCCGAGCAGGGAGCTGCGAAGTCTACGAGAGACAACGTCAGAGTCAAGCGGCAGCGACACCCTCATCGTCCAAGCAAAAAATTCAACCCCAGTTACTTGTTAGGTCCGATCTGCTCCGGCCACGAATGGCGACACGCCCGGAAAGCTGTTGAAGATGCGCGCGATTTAAACAGGCCCGACGTTGAGGAACTGACCGAGCTTAAGTCGGTTTTTCAGTTAGCGGAGCGTCCGCAAATGCATCGCGAGTGACTTTGAATCGGCGGCCGCTACGTTGGTTCACGTTATGTCCAGTCGAAATTACAAGTCGTTTTCGCACTCAGCTAATGGCGTAGAGAAGAGTATGCATCGCATCGCTACTCGCTTTGGCGTGATTGTCACGGTCGCGGCTTTGGCGGTGACGAAGGTTGCCGCGCAGCAATCGCCTTCCGCCGCCGGGCCGTATTTACAGCCCGATGCGGGCGGCGAGGAAGCAGCGGTCAAGGGAGTGGTCGACGGCATCATGCAGCCGTATTTGGCCCAAGGGCAACGTATGGTTGGCGGTCGCACATGGAGCCGATCTCCTCATCTGGGAATGATCGTCGCTGTTTCTCTGCACGGCCATCGCTACTTCTTCCCATATGGAAAGGCTACCGATGCGGGCGCTCTATTCACGCGCGAAACCCTGGTGGAGATTGGCTCCTGCACCAAGACGTTCACCACCACGCTGTTCGCGCTGGCCATCAACCGCAACCAAATCGTTCCTGACGCTTCCGCTCAGAAATACATGCCCAACGGCTATACCCTCCGGTCGCAGCAGCTGACACCGCTGGAGCTCGCGGACTTTACCTCTGGAATGCCGGACGATCCGACAAACCTGCCGCGCGGGCTCGAACGGCGAAGCATTGAATTCTACACGGTAAAAGAGTTTCTTACTTGGGTTTCGAACTACGAACCCAAGAGCCAATTACCTGCGCCTTACAAATATTCCAATGCCGGAATCGGGCTGCTGAGCTACCTGGTCGCCACTGCGACCGGCAGAACCTGGGAAGAGCAGGTGAATTCTGAGATTCTCCAGCCGCTGGGCATGAACGACACGACGCTGCGACCCAGGCCTGAACAGCAGAAGCGCCTGGCACAAGGACATAGCCGCTCAGGCCAGGATGCGCCGCGCTGGCCCGTCTTCGCCTGGTACGCTGCCGGCGGACTGCGCTCAACGGCACACGACATGATCAGCTTTGGCGAGGCCAATCTTGGCCATAACGAAGTGAATGGGAAACCGGTTTCCGCTGAATTGATTGCGGCGATGCAGCTGGCGCAGAAACCGATCTACGCGATACGGAACGGTAATAAGCAGGCTATGGCCTGGGTGAACGATATGGGTGGAGGCAATCCGAACCTGCATCCCGTGATTGTGAAGAACGGAGGAACATCAGGATTCGGCACAGTGATCGCGATTAATCCAACCAAAGACGCGGCTATGTTTATTGGCATGAACCAGGTCGGAGCTGATCCTGCCGAGAAAGCAGTTGAGATCCTGCGGCACCTGCCGTAGTCGGCTTGATTTTATTGCGCGCGCGTTGTGTTTTTCAATCTTCGCCGCCGCAATTCCATCGCCCAAAGCGCGGCGATGGTGAGAATGTCACTGGTCACGTGCGTAACGCGTACACTGTTATAAGTCGCGGGCGTGAGCGTCGGCTCGAGAAGCTCACGCGTTGGTTTAGAGCTATCCGCGTTGGTTCCAGTGGAATCGAATTGCTTGATGGCCTGGATCGTGGCGAATCGCTGCCGGGTTGTGTCGTACATCGCGTCCAGATTTTCGTAGGCAAACAGGGCGAACAGAATTGACACGATCAACGTCGTGATCGCGGCGGGTTGTTTGCGCAGTGACGAAAATGCAAGTAGTCCGCCAACGATAACCACGTAAAGGTTCCAGTACGCCTGCATCGCCGTCGAGCGCTCGAAGTAAAGTTGAATCAGATCGGAGTAGTTCATAAGCGAGGGCTGCGATTATTAGGTTTGGAACCAACTGGAAGCGAGGAGAAATGCGGCCATCGAAAAAGCCAAAGACAGAGCATGGCTAGAACAAAACCGCCGACGATGTCGATCACATGATGTTGATACGTGAGAACTGGCGACAACGCGATCAGAACGAACCAGATCACGATCGCAACGCGAATGAAACCACGCAGTTGCTGAAAATAAATATCGAGCAGAATTAGCATGAGCGCCGCGTGGAGCGATGGAAGCAGATTGTACGGCGCATCTATTCCGCGAAACCAATCGAAGAGCGCGCCGAGCCAGCCATCAGCATGCGGTCGCAGAAATGCAAACCGCAGTGGAAAAAGCAGGAAACAAATTCCAGCGAAGATAATCGCTGCCGCGATTCGTTTCGCTAAGATGGACAACCCGCGATCGGTCCGACAAAGAAATGGCGCGACAATAAAGAAAAGATCGATCGACATGTACGGCAAAATGAAGAATGGCACGAACGGGATCCTGCGTTCCCATTCAAAATAAAACGTGCCGACGTTAGCACTATGCGCTGTGATCCAGTTGCAGCCGCCGTAAACGACCAGGAACAAGACGGATAATCCGGCCGAGACGACCAGCGCTTTGCTATGTTTAACGGCCACGGCGTGCGACCGAAACCGTGAACATTCCCCACTGATCGATTTCCATATCGATCTTTTCGAAGCCGGCGACGCGAATGAGCTCATCCATTTCGGCCGTTGTCCGGCGACGCATGATCCAGCGTTCACCTTCGCGATTGGTCAGCACCTGCGCGATGAATTGGAGCTGCGGATGCCACGGCTGATTCGTGTAAACGAGGTAACCACCAGGCTCGATCGCGTCGGCTAATCCGCGCAACGAATTCAAAACCGGTTCGTTCGACGGAAACAATTCATAAAGGCCTGAAACGATTCCGATCGTCGCGCGCGGTTGAATTCGGGCGAAAGATTCGCGATTGAACGCGTCGCCTCGGCGCGCGACGACCGCACCGTTAACATTTGACTCATTGGCCAGAGCACGCACCGCATCGACATTTTCCTGCTTATAATCGCAAAGCGTGGCGCCGATCGGAATCTCTGGCATATCGCGGATCGTTTCGATTACGTAACGGCCGGCACCTGCGGCAATATCGAGAATTCTCACCGGGCGATTCTCGCGATGCAATTTTAGAATCAAATCGCGCAGAGTTTTACTCAGATTCGCTTTGCGTTGCCGAATGCCGCGCCAGCCGATGCTGTTCAGGTACGATTTGTCGATAAGCCGACCAAGCGTGCTCCGGCCGTGCGGTTGGTTCTTATAGACATAATCGAGCGAGAGACCAGAATCGAAACCACAATCCCAGCCGATCTCGATGCCGCGACTCAATCGACGGGCAAGTTTCAGTCCAGCGCGAGCGACTGCGAATCTTGCGCTGCCATTGTTCTTTAAGCACTCATGTTCGTGCGCCGTGTATCCGCTCTTATCGGCGTTTACTAATGAAGTTGCGGTTGCCGCTTTCGCGAAGGAATCTCGAACGAACTCGCGGACAAGTCCGATGACATCGCGACGATTCGTTTCGTGAAAGATCGCGTGATAAGCGTCCGGGAAAATCTCGAAGCGCTTGTGAGTTGAAGAAAGGCGATCAAAAAACTTTTGCTGTGTCTTGAGACTCACAACCCAATCCTTTCCCGCGCCGATCATCAGCGTCGGCGTTTGAATCGCACCGGCATCGGCAACCAACCGTTTCGAGCTGCCGTGTAGGTCGAGAAGCACGTTGACCGCGATTTGCCGGAAGATGAGCGGATCGGAATCGTAGCGCGCGGCTTCTTCACGATCGTGCGTGAGCATTTTTGATTTCACGTAGCTCTTTACGAATGGTGGTCGAAGGATTCGCAGCGCCGGAATTGCGAATGGAATGTAGAGCTTCACGTGAAATGCAGCCGTTGCCAAAATCATGGCGCGGATTGGCGGCGCGTAATCGTGGATCCAGGCTGTGACGGTGACGGCGGCGAGACTGTGCGCGAGCACGATCATGTTTTCGATCGGCATGCCAAACCTCTCCGAAACATGACGCGCAAAGGCATCCACATCTTTGATCACGTCGTGAAGACTCTTTGCCGCGCCGCGATCTCCGGCGGAACGTCCATGACCGCGCGCGTCCCACGCGAAGATCGCAACATCGTCGAGGTCTAGCGAATCGACTGTTTCTTGCCAACGACCCGAATGCTCGTGACCACGGTGAAAAAGCAGCAGCGCTTTTTCCATTGCCCTATTTGGGATCCACGAGCGGTAAAACAGCTCGGCACCGTCCCAACTAGTGAAAGTTCTTTCAGTGGCTTCCATTTGCTGGGCGCAATTGGTTCACCGCATCGCGTAGCTCGGCGGCAATCGCACAGATGTCGATCTTCTCTGTTCCGCGGTTGCAATAATTGCGAGGCGTTCCAACGACTAATCGAACTTTTCGCGGGCGCGGAAATCGTTTGCCTTTAGGCCATGCTTGAAATGATCCATCGATGAAACACGGCGCAACTGCGACTTCGCGTCCCGCAACAAGAGCGCCGATTCCTGATTTGAATTCGCCAACTTCGCCCGTTGTCGATCTTGTGCCTTCCGGAAAAATAATCAGGATCGTTCCTGGATTGGCGAGCAATTCCCGGCAAAGCGACAGGCTTTGCCGAACGCGCGCTTGCCTCGCAAACGGCAGCGCGTTCACAAGTATCGCAGCGGCCCAAAGCCGCGGGACACTTTGGAAAAAATAATCAGACGCGGCCGCTGGAAACGCACGATGTAATTTGCGCAGCGGCAATGCCGCGAGCAGACAAAGTGTGTCGATATGGCTGCAATGATTCGCGACGATAACGAGTGAGCGGTTGGTCCGCAGATTTTGGTGCCCGATAATTTCGAAATGGTTGTAGACGCGCAGCAGCCCTCGAATCATCAACGCACCGAGCGACCGCAATCCATAAACGAGCATGTCCGGCTCGCGCGGGAACTGACGCAGACGATCGATCGGCGCTTCGTCGACATCACGCACTGAGTCGTAAAGCCGTTTTTTCATCGGAGCGGATAATAATAGCCAGTCATGTGCATGAACAACGGCGCCGCGTAAACCAAACTGTCGATCCGATCCAGAATTCCGCCGTGACCGGGAATAGTTGCAGCCATGTCCTTGGTTCCGATGTCGCGCTTAATCACGCTGATCGAAAGATCGCCGAGTTGCCCGCCAATTCCAACGATCAAGCCGGTCAGAATTAGTTGCCACGGTCCAAAGAATGGAAACGAGAAGCGAAGAAGCCAGGGCAAAATCATAGCAACGCCCAGAGCTCCGAACGCGCCTTCCCAAGTCTTGTTCGGACTGATTTCGCTGCGCAACGGATGGCCGCCGAAAATTTTCCCGAAAGTAAAGGCTGCGACGTCAGTCAATCCCGTCGCGAAAATAATGTAGCAAAGAAAGCCGTAGGCGTTGCGAGCGTTGGCGATAAATCCGAGGTGACCGAACATCCAGCCGATGTAAACAAAACCGATAATGGCGAGCGATATCCGTTGCAGCTCGCCACGAGCGCGATTGCGCAAGATCGGAATGAGCAGGATCAGCGCGATCGCGAACGCCGGCACTGCGACAAAGAATCCGTACCATCCCGTGCCTTGTTCTCCGCCAGGCGGATGCGAAATTAGCGAGGCGATTCCGACAGTAACGATTCCAGTATAAACCGCGCCGGTCATCCACGAGTCACAATACAATCCCGATGCGCGCGCGAATTCCTTGAAAGCGTATATCGCAACCATGGTGACGCCAACGATCGTTGGAATGCGTCCGAGATAAACAACGATGAAACCGATTCCGGCGATGAGAATCCACGACCAATACGTCTTGAACATCGACGCGGTTTCCTTTTTCAAAACGAATCGCAAAAAGCCGAGCACCGCGCCGGCGATCGCGAGGGAAATCAAAACAATCCAGAAGTAGGCGCGAAAAACAGGATCGTGTAGCGCGATCTGCGGCGACATCACCGCTTATCTTGCAGCGCGGCGGTTATGCGTTTCAAGCGAACAACGATTGTTTCAACACAACCAGCGATGACGACAAGACAGGTCCAATCCAAAACGGTGAAGGTCGCGGATGATTGTGAGGCGAGAAAAAAAGTGAGCCATGCGCCGACATGCAACGCGACCATGCGCCAGGGCTTGGACATAGTTCCGCCAAACTGGCGTCGAACGCCGAGGACTTGTCCGAACAGACCGACGTACGAGGTGAGCATCGCGAAAATTGCTGCCCAATATCCGATCAACGGATTCATCAACCCACTGTGCGCAATTCCGACGAAAATCACGATGTCGGAAATGCGATCGGGTAGATCGTTCAGGATTTCGCCACGGCGGCTCGCCTTCCCCGTCGCGAACGCGACCAGGCCGTCGAGCATGTTCAACCAAAGCCGCAAATAACAAAAAAGCGGCGCGATGATAAGTAGCCAACGTCTCGCTCCCGATTTCCAAAAACAGATTGCGGCGATCAGAGCCGCTACGATGGACAAATACGAAATCGCATCGGGATGAATTCCATGACGCCCACAGAACCGCGTAGCAGCATCTCCAGTTCGCCGAAACACTGCCGCAATTGGCCGCCGCGAAGAAGGTTGGTAACCCGACATCGCTGCCATTTTGTAAAGCAGCGACTCCGTCTGGCAACACAAACGACGATAGAGTTACTGCGGATTGAAAGAACGGCGAGCCAAAAGTCGCCCCCAAAACCTGTCGGCAATGCAGCGCTTGCTGAAGAGTCGCACCCTTGGAGCGGCTGACGACGCGTCGGACCTCAAAGAAGAATTCCTCGGCGACCGCCCGGATGAAACCGACTGAAATTTGTTGCCACTGGCTCGAAGCTCGTTTAGTAGACGATTGTTCTGGGGGGAACAGCCGCCCCTTACACCCGTCGGGTGTGGGGGGCGGTCATTTTTTGATCAAGAAGTCGGATCACAGATATATAGCCGCGCTACGGGATCGACCAACGGTGCGATTCCTGACCATGTTAAGTGCCACCGGGGCAGTTGAGTCTCGGGATCTGAGGAGAAAAGCCGCCCTTGGCATCTTTTTTCGATTTCAAGTCCGGGACTTTAATCTCTTTCATGGATTCTTTTCGCTGCGCCATTTTTATTTCCCTTTTTCGTTGGTTTGTGTTTTTTCAGTGACACCGAAGAGCACTTGATGCCCGCCCTTAACGTCCTTTTCTGGAATCAGGTCGTCGAGGCGAATCAATTTATCTCTTGTGCGCTTGCGCCTTTTAATCCCTGATTCCGTGGCGGGCGCATTTTTTTTGTTTTTCGGTGTATTCACCTTAACTCTCCCCTGATATCAGCATCCGTGCCAAGTCGCCGCCTGCAGGGACAAAGGCAAAGATGGTCGCTACATTTATTGTTAAACCAGAGGCGTTTATGCAGCCAATTATTTCTCTGATCGCCAAAACGGCTACTCCCCGTTAACCGAAATTCCAACTTCATTATTACGCCGTGTCGCCTCAGATTTAGACCAATGGTGCTTTATTTTTGAGCATGTCTCGGAGATAGCGTGAGAGAGTCGAGCGAGAAATGCCGAGTAATCGTGCCGCGCGTCGTTGGTTCTGATTTGCTTGATCATAAACGAATCGAACATGCCGTTGCATCGCGTGTTCGAGTGAGAGGTCAGTACTAACGTCAGCATCCTGATGATTGTCCGCGAGCAGCGGCGCTGGTTTGTCAGTTCCTGTTGGCGCCCGATCGGGCTTGAGATCGGAAGGGAAAACGACATGCTCGGGTAGAATCACGGAACTGTTGCAAAAGAGAGTCATGGTGCGCACCGTGTGACTCAACTCACGCAGATTACCGGGCCAGTCGTGACGAAGCAGCTTCTCCATCGCTTCAGGATGAATGGCGGTGATGTGTTTGCCTTCTTTAGCTCCCGCAGTTTGCAATTCAGTGGCAATCAATGCCGGCAGCTCTTCAAGTCGTTCTCGAAGCGGAGGAATAAGCAGGGTAAGACCGTTGAGCCGCTGATACAGATCCTCTCGAAGTTTTCCCAGCCGCACCCGTTCTCGCAACGAACAGTTGGACGCGCAGATGATTCGCGCGTTGGAAGTGAGCATCCGTTCGGACCCCAGACGCTCAAATTCGCCGTACTCCAGAACGCGCAGGATTTTTACCTGTGCGAGGGGACTCATTTCCGAGATTTCATCGAGAAAAAGCGTGCCTTCATTGGCGAGTTCGAACTTTCCTTTAACGGTTTGTTGTGCGCCGGTAAAAGCTCCGCGTTCGTGACCAAATAACTGACTCTCGAGGAGTGTGTCGCTAATCGCCGAGGCGTTAAATGCGATGAATGGCCGATTTGCTCGCGCTGATGAATTATGGATGGCCTGGGCAAGCAAGGTTTTGCCCGTGCCAGTCTCACCGAGCAGCACAACTGGGACGTCGGACCTCGCGGCGAGAGCGGCCAACTGGAGACAACGCGCCATGGCGTCGTTGCTCGTAGTTAGGTTTTCGAGCCTTAACTTGGATGGCCGTGCCTGCATCAGTGGTTATTGCTTTATGTTCTCATGTAATTGCCGGCTCGGCTCGAATGCATACTCAATCAGCGTCCGGTCAGGGACAATGATGTGTGCGTCGCCTTTCACGCCAACACGCAGAGGTAGAGCGTGCGCCGTTCGTGAAGCAAGTTTCTCCATTCGTGTAACTAACTCGCGGGTGGTCTGCACGTTGTTTTCGCGAAATTTTACCTTGCTTTTGGCCTGCTCGATCTCCTCGCTTTTAATTCCAAGTTGTGCAGCGTACGCGCTCTCGTGTCTGCTAAGGCTTTCCTGCTTTGACCGTAAGTCGCTCATCGAAATCTTGTTTAGATTCCGAGTTGCTGGCTCGAAAGGTAATAATACAAACCACGCTGCGCCATTAACTCATCGTGGGTGCCAATCTCGGCAACACTGCCTTTTTCAAGCACGACGATGGAATGTGCTTCTCGAATGGTGCTCAAACGATGCGCAATTACAATTGTAGTGCGTCCCGCCAGTAATCGAGAGAGGTTGTCCTGGATCGCGCGTTCGGACTCTGTATCGAGCGCGCTCGTTGCCTCGTCAAAGATCAACACCGGTGGATTGTTGTAGATCGCTCGTGCGATAGCTATGCGCTGCTTCTGACCGCCGGACAGGGAAAGACCTGATTCTCCAATCTTTGTCTCGTAACCAAGCGGCAAGCGCATGATGAACTCGTGGGCGGCGGCAGCTTGGGCAGCTACAAGAACGCGACCGACGTCCGGCTCAGGATCGCCAAATGAAATATTGCGAGCGATCGTATCGTTAAACATGTGATTTTCCTGAAGAACGATCCCGATCTGCCGTCGGACGTCGCGGTAATTTAGAGTCTTTAAATCAACCGTGTCGAAAAAGATCGATCCCGCCGTAGGCTCGAGCAGGCCTGCGATCAATTTGATGAGGGTTGTCTTGCCGCTTCCGCTGCGGCCAACGACCGCCACCGTGCGTCCCGGCAAAAGATCGAGCGTGATATCCTTTAAGATGTCGGGTGATTCAGGTCCGCCATATTTGAAACTGACTCCGCGCAACTCGACGCGCCCTTCGAGGCTGCGCACGGGGACGAGGCGAGAGCGATCATGACCCTGCTCCGGCTCCTGCTCGAAAATGTCATTCAGCCGATTCAGCAGGACAGAAGCGAGCTGAACGTTGTCCCAAACTCCGAGCGCTCGCAAAATCCCTGCATATGCCATTGCGGTAAGTGAGCTAAACGCAACAAAACCGCCGACACTCAAGTTGCCGTGAATGACTTGCGTGGCACCGACCCACAGGAAAATCGCAGTAGACAGGAGACCAATAGTTTGCAGGACGCTATCCCACGACATCACGATGAACGTCGCCTTGAAAAGTTTTTGCGAGACCGAGAGAAACTCGTTCAGCATCGCGTCGCGAAATGAGCCCTCAGCCGCTGCCGCCTTTACAGCCTCGATGCCCTTGATCGCATCGATTTGATGCGAACTGTATTTGCCCTGACTTTCTTCCACCCCGTGATAAAGGGGACGCAACACCTTTACCGAAAAAATCATTAGCCCCACGTACAAAGGCGTTGTTGCCAGAAACGCGATGGTCAGTAATGGACTATACATCGCCATTAAAACGATTGCGCCTACGAGAAAAACAACTGCCATTAACGCGCCAACTCCCTGTTGCACGACCAATTGCCGAACTTGCCTCGCACCTTCGAGCCGGCGCTGAATGTCCCCCGTTCGACGATTTGTGAAGTAACTCATCGGTAGAGACAAAAGTCTCTGGCTCAAGAAATCGAGAATTGCCGTATCGAGACGGACGGCGGCAAATGCCAGCAAGTATTCCTGCGCAAGTGTGGCGAGCTGGACGAAAACGAGCGCTGCGAGCATGCCCAGCAGAATCATTTTCAGCAGGCCGATATCATTTTCGACGATGACTTTATCAACGACGATTTGGGTGAATACGGGGAAGAGTAATTGGAAGAAACTGACGGCGATAGCCAACCCCAGCACCTGCAGCAAGATCATCTTAAACCGCGAAAGAAACGGCAGAACCCAGGCGAGTTTTGGCTTACTCTCGGGAGCTTCTTCGAACGCTGGCGTGTAATCGAACAGTGCTGCGTAACCAGTCCACTTCGTCTCAAATTCCCTTCGCGGAACTTTGCGAAGCCCGAGCGCGGGATCGGCGACGCGCACAAATTGCTCATCAACGTCGTAGAGCACGATCCAATGGTTGCCCTCCCAGTGCACCACTGCTGGAAGCGGCATAAGCGGTAGATTGCGGAACGAGATTTTCAATGGACGGGCCGCCAACCCAAGTTCGGTCGCGGCCCGAGAAATCGCTTTTAGGCTAGTGCCATCGGTCGCCGTGTGACAGAGCTGTCGAATCCGTGCCAAGCTTACCTTGCGACCAAAATGTCGGCAGATCATTCCGAGGCAGGCGGCACCGCAATCCATCTCGTCGATCTGCATGATATGATCGATCGTTCGGACGCGTTTGCCCTGCTTGCGGAACAGGCCTCGCTCGTCGGCGAACGGCTCTTCTTGACCAAAGGTCTCCGCCGGCTGTTGGCTGTCGAGCTGCACTTTATCGTGTACCTGTGTTTCGGCAGGGAGAAGTTCGGTCGCGAAGTCGAGCGGAACACGCGCCTCGGTCTTTGCCTGATAAAGGGCTAGCCGCTCGTTTAACAATTTATCGAATTCTGGAAATCGCCTGCGAAGATCTCGTACGGACTTCGGTTCAAGGGAAAGCAATTGACAGTCTGTGAATGCTTCTACCGATGCCGAGCGGGGCGAGTCGTTTAAGATCGACAGTTCACCAAAGAAATCGCCTTCGCGATAGAAGGCAAGATTGCGCTCCCGTCCGTTCAATCCAGCGAATGCGCGCGCCCGTCCCTTCTCGATTACATAAAGCGGCCCGGCGTTGTCCCCTTCTCGAATGATCAGATTGCCTTTTTCGAATGTGACGGGGGTTAGCTTGTCGATCATCCCGCGCAACACGGGAGTCGGCAATCGGCCGAAATTGCTGAACTGATAAAGAAAACTTTGGAGAGCGCGGTTACGACCGGTTGTCTCGATATAGTGTTTTAGGTCGGGCACGCGGCGGACAAGTTGAAGAAAGTCATCGCGATCGATCCACAGGACATCGACTGCGGTGCTGCAGCGCACGGTCGCATTTCGGGTTCCGCCCTCGGCTAACGCCGCTTCCCCGAAACCGTCCCCCGGCTTCAGTATTCCCAATGGGATTTCCGTACCATCCGGCTTGATCTTCAGGGCACGCGCCCGCCCTCTTGTCAGAACATAAAATGAATTGGCCGGATCGCCTTGTTTTACGATCACGTCGCCGAATTCATAATGTTCCTCCTGCAGGAGCGGCTCGATCGCCTCAAAATGTTCATCGGAAACAAAGCGGAACACCGATGAACGCCGCAGGATTTCGCTATCTTGAATTTTCATTCCACTGAAACAGGAATGCCCAGCCGTGGGTGCGTATATTTGGTGGTCAGTTCCGAAAAATACCGGTCAAGCAGTCGCTGGTCGACGCGTGATTTGACGGTTGGATCATCTAGTCGCGGCTCGACTTTTTTGATGATCCGACAGAGTTCGAATCCGTCGCCATGGGGCATCGGTTCCAGCAGGCCCCCTGGCGAGACGCTTAAATATTTCTGTTGCGCATCTACTGGAAGGTCTTCCAGAAGCAAGTCAGAACGTCGATAGGGATACCTCTCCTCAGTCGCAACTTCCTCCATTGACATCCCATCCTCCCGTACGCGGAACAGCGCTTCCTTCGCGGCATCGTGCGATTCCAACTCAATCACTTCGATTTCAAATCGTGTCAGGCGCAATCGCAGACCCATCAATTCACGTTGGCGGGCTTCGGGAACCAGCAGCGTATCGCAATGCGCCCCGTACGCTGCCTCGCTCGCGAGCATTTCATTCAACCACTGCGGATCGCGGCCCAATTCCTCCAGCCAATGCGCCAGTTGCGCTGGTTTAATGTCAATCCGTTGCAAGAATTTCCGCTTTTCGGCGGCAATCGCGTCTGGTGTAGGCTCTTTTCCAGCGCAGCGTGCGGCCAGACGCCGCATGAATTTAGTGGTCATGTCCCCCAGTGCCCCGGACAAAATCAACTCTACTACGAACAATTCGCGCAGCTCTGGATCTGCGGCGGTGTATTCGACTTGCTCGGGAGAAAACCCTTCATCAAGCGCACCCATGCAATATTGGCGGGCGAAGTAATCGCTGAAATCGTCAAACGTAAGGCCGCGATTTGCCAGCCATGCTTCTGTCTCCTCCGCCGTGATCAGATCATGGCGATAACGAAACTCTTCTGCCGCAGCAGAAATGGCCGACTCGTCCAACTCTAATTCCAATTCGTCTGCACGCCCTTCCGCTGCGACGTGACGGAGAAACGTCTGCCATTTGTCCTCCAACTCGCCCCGGAAAATAGCCGCATCGAGAGCGTCGCGCGCCGTATACTCCTGAGTTCCGCACGCGCACACGATTACATCGTGAGGCGAAACTGACTCTGTGCTCGACATGAAAAGCAGCTTTCTACAGCCTTTTAGCAAGAAAGTCGAGCCTCTCGCTGGGCTCCCCGATGGCGTTAAAGTCCCTGCTACAAGGTCGTCGCAGCACAGCAGCGCAAACTCCGTTACACAACGCCACCGAGACACGCTAGCGCGTGAGCGGTTTCATGGTTGACAGGGCGACTAAACATTTGCGAGTAATGTGTCAGTCCGGTAATCTAAAACGGCCATGGAGGAACAAACGCCGAATATCAATGTAGTTCACTCCGTTTGGCGCCGACTTAAGAAGGCTAAAATTCGTGACCTGCAGCCGACAAAGGACGTGAAAGGTGGTGGCGGTGTTACGGGCACATCCAAACCCACCACAGGCGGCACAGGCACCGCGGGAAAAAAGGTAGCCGTTAGGAATTTGACGTCAGTAGCGGCGGTGATTGCCCCGGCTTTGCCGGAATCCAGCGTGCGGCATGGTCACGAAGAAAGCGACCTAAACCTCCGGTCTCAATCGTAAAACATTCGGATCGGCCGCGAAAAAATTGCTTCGCGCACAAACGCTACTTGATGGTGACGAGGATACTGGCCGTCTTGCCTTCGCTTACCACGCTCATGATGTAATTTCGGGCAGCGAGCTTCTTTCCATCCATTGTTTTGTCGAGATTCGTTTTGGTTTTCCCCTGAAACAAAATCACCGCAGGCGTTGAACCTGGGACCGGTTCGTTCTTCGCATTCACCGCATGCACGTTGACAATGATCATGCCGTCTTTGGATCCAACCGACAGTTCCGCATCCACAGCAACCGGATTTTCAATCGTCGCGAACGGCGTGTCGTCCTTTGCCGCCTGACCGCCAACACTCACGGGGAATGGAAGCGCATCACTTGCCGAAAGACCGTGCGCAAAGACCGCCGACAGGATGAAAAATAGAAGAAGACGTTTCATAAGGGAACAGGTTTGATGCGGGATTCTGCACAGGAACACAAGACTGGACAATCCAAGTTGTTCGTCCACGGATAAAGAAAGATTGACGGGAAATGGAGATCCAGATTCGATCGGCCTCATGAAAATAGAAAAGGCTGGATTGATTTTGGCGCTTTGCTTTTTTGGAGCGGCATTGTGTTACGCTAGAGACCCACAGATGAGCACCTCGAAGCTGAACAAATCCAAATCAGGGACGGAGAAGATTAAGCCGACCTACATCAGTTTGGTCCAATTCACCGATAAGGGCATCCAAGGCGCTAAGCAGACGACCCAGCGGGTAGCCGCATGGGCCGCCAAGGCGCAGTCGATCGGAGTCACTATTAAGCAGATGTATTGGACGCTCGGTCAATACGACCAAGTGTGCGTCTTCGAGGCCCCGGACGATGAGACAGCCGCGAGTGTGTTACTGGCAGCGGACATGCTGGGCAACATCCGCTCGCAGATGCGCGCTTTCACCGCCTCCGAGATGGAGAAGATCCTGGCCAAGGTGCCCTGACAGCACCATGACCCACGACACGCGTTGGGTAACAGCGTGATCGAGGCGGAAGAACATACGGGAGCGTTCAAAGAGTCCCAAATGGACCGGCAACGTCGGAGCTCATCTTTCACTTCGAGCTGTCAATGATCTGCTGCGCGTTGTTGATCGCTGACTCGTCCGGCGCCTTGTCTTTCTTCAGGATGTCGATCGCCTTTTGCGCCGAGGCGGTGGCTTCTTTCTTGTTCCCAAGCTTCGTCTGAATCTGCGCCTTCTTGAAGTGCATGAAGTAGGCGTCTGGGTTCTTCTCCAGCGCCTGGTCGATCCACTTCGCCGCCTGGTTCATGTCCTTGTTGTTGTCGTAGTAAAAGGCCGCGGCTTGATAGGCAGTGCGCGCGTCGAGTGGAGTATTGCCGACGGCGGCCGCCTCGAGTTGCTTGCTTACCTGCTCGACATCGTCCGTCGTCAACTTCACCGGGACGCGCGTTTTATCCCAAATGAGATCAAGCGTTGCGGAAGCGCCTTTCACATCATTTAGCGCGATGGTGAACGTCTCAATCGCGACCGGAAGGGGTTCCGGCATCGCCGTGAGACGCGCAGCATCGTTCTCCTGCTTATAATCGGCTGTGCTCTGCATCTTCGCGTCCTTGGAAAGGATGATGGTCCACTCGTTGGCTGCCGGAATCGTGAAGAGTGCGTACTCACCGGCCGGGATCTCCTTGCCGCCGAGCGTTACTGCGTCGCTAAACTTAATTTTAGTGACGGCGTTGGCCCCAGTCCGCCAGAGCTTCCCGTAAGGCACCAGGCCGCCGAAGATTTCGCGGCCGTTTTTGTTCGGGCGCGAATAATCCACCTCGACATCGGTCAACCCGACACGCTGTTTTACTACCGAGCGCTGGCTGGCCGCGGGGAATTCTATTTTTTTCTCGTCCGCGGCCCGCAGGCTGCGCGGTAGGAGCAGTCCCGCGACGAAGGGAAGTGCGAACAAAGCGGAAAGGAGAAGTGAAGGAAGACGTGAAGATTGGATCATAATGTGCGGGATATTTTAATACGTGATGACTTAAGCGGAGAAGATATCGCGAGGCCGCAGGAGTCAAGTCGGTTGGCCCGGCTAAGCCTGAGCCTTTCGTCGAATGAATACCGCGCTGCGTGTAGCTCTCAACCTGCGAGTCCGGAACCGATTAGAACAAATTTTGTCAACCAGTAAGAATCTCTGAATCAGGAAACCACGCTGCAATGGATGCGATGCAACGGCCAGGCTTTCAAAGCAGGAAAAGGGCGGCCGTTTCCTCGCGAACGCTTTCGGAGTTGCCGACGAATTCAAGCGAAGAAATCTTGCATAAAGTCCGCCAAGCACGGAACGTAATTCACGACGAAATGAACAATCGATTCTGCCAATTATTCATGTTGATCAATTGCATTTGCGCGGTGGGCCACTCGTTGGACGCGCAGACTCCCGAACCCGGCAAGCAGACTCCCGACCTCGGCAAGCCGAAAGAGTTTATCTATGTGCAAAAACTCGTGCCACGTTTGTACGACGGCGAGAAATGGACGAAAGAGGATAAGGCAGCGTCGGATCAACACTTCATTCGATTCCAAGAAGCAAC